>Ga0068855_100002102_pt1 | contig 24648 bp, 9 predicted proteins | sample KBSCornC52_FD_66592 | JGI IMG/M metagenome (GOLD analysis project Ga0068855, IMG submission 66592) | Corn rhizosphere microbial communities from Kellogg Biological Station, Michigan, USA - KBS Corn C5-2 | ecosystem: Host-associated > Plants > Roots > Rhizosphere > Soil ...
GGTCCATTGCTGCGCATCGCTGCCGCTGTAATGCCATTGGCCGGCAATGGCGCCATTGTAATTCCTGGACATACCATCGATATATAATCCCGAGGCACGGTTTTTCAGCATAACATAATTGCCAGCCGTTTCTATTATCCATTGCTGTGCGGTACTGCCACTGGAACTCCATTGTCCGGTATTGGAACTATCAGTGTATCTGTACATGCCGTCCATTAACTTTCCTGTGGCCCGGTTGGTTAAAGTAACATAGGTAAGAGCAGGTGCGGCGGCTTTAAACAGCAAAATTGCCGTTGTAGAAAGCGCCGGTACTGTTATGGTAAGCGAATTTGAATTTACTGCCACACTGCCTGTTTTCAGGGCATTTTGGGTATGCGATACAAAAGTTTCCGTTGCAGGCAAAGATGACAGCTGTAATGTTTGGTAATTGCCATTAGCAACATTAAAATTGCTGAGATTAATTGTAACCGTGTGCGAAGCCGTCATATCGCGGTTTACAAGCATTACCGTTAAAGAGTCGGCATTTTCGTTTATAGAGGAATAGGCAGATACTGTGTTTTCATTGGAAGAAGTGCTTAATACACTATATTTCTTTGCATTTCTGCTAAAGAGGTGCAAGGTTTCCCACATACCGGTACCCCAGATCCAGGGAGAAAACAATTCAACGCCATTGTTGGCAAACGTGCCCAAATGGGAAGCATATATTACCGATATAACGTTTGCGTTGTCGCCCGACATGGGGCCCCATTCGCTTACGCCGGTTGTTATGCCATGGTTTGTTCCAAACTCTTCGTTTAACCAGTCGTTGATGCGCTTAAAAATATATTGTTTTGAAAGCGAGGCATCCCATCCGCCGGTACTTGTTTTGATACCATTTGAACCTGGATAATCATAGGTTGTGTCGTAGTAAATGCGGTGGCCCTGCAATGCCGCTGCATCACTGTTATTATACCAGGGATAGTTGTGAAGATCGATAACATCTACCAGTTTGATACCGCTTGCCTTGTACTCATCGGCGAGGCGTTTGATGAAATATTCCAGCCAGGGATAATACCTGCCATTGATATATATGCTTTCGTTTGCCCATTTGTACCATTGCCATTCGGAGGTTGTAACAGGTGCGCAGAGTTTGATGCCGGGATATAAGGCTTTCGCTTTCTTCGCTAATTCTATGTAGCGATCCATAAAGGCAGAGGCGGAGATCTGCGTTGGCATGGCATAGTCATGGGTACCACTCCATATATCTACCTCATTGTCCATATTCCAGTATACAAACTGGTTTCTGTTCAGCCCTAAACCACCTGTTCCAAAAAAATGGTTAAGAATTCCTACCGAAGAGTCGGCTGGCCATGGCTGGGTAAACAAATTAATATCTCCGTCAACCAGCGCCTTGCTGCCGCCGTTTGGGTCGGGTGTACCTCCACCTGCTAAATTCTGACCAACGCCAGACCAGTACTGCGACTGATTATATGCCCAGTCGTTGAAGTTATTATTAGTATTCGAGGCGACCCTGCCCAGCAATTGAAAAGCAAACATGCCCTGCATGCCGGGATAATTGGTTACTACATTTTGTGCACTGGCATCCCAGTCGGCGCCATAAACATTATTATACCAATCGGGATGGACCGTAATTTTTTTACGCCAGTTATATCCTGTAGCGTTGTTGCCGCCGTTCATACGCGCGAAGCGCAAACCTGCATCTTTGTAAAATTGTACAGGTTTGTCGAAGCTTTCATTTCGCCCATAGATGTATGGAGAAATGAGGCGTTTGTTTTGGGTTGCATTAATTGAAATAGTTACGTTCTGTGCAAAGGCTGTATAAAGCGCCATATGACAGAACAACAGCAAAATGATTTTTTTAGTCATTTTCATTTTTTTAATAAGGTTTGCAATCGTTTAATAATAAAACCGGGTTACCGGCTACAGTCTGACCATATTCAAGAAGTAAACATCGTTCTCATGAATGTCTAACTCTTTTGTATAAGTGGCATTATCTTTAACTGTAATAATCTCTTTTAAAAACGGCGAGCCGTCATTCTGCTTTTTAATTTGGGCTACCTGTTGCTTTGTAAGCTGCTGCGGTTTTCCCATGGAGAGATACGTTGAATAGGCATCATTGCTGTGGTAACCAACTTTATATATTTCCACTGCATAATTGCCACCGGGGATATTTGCAATATTGATGTTCAGTTTCCCTTTCGATTTTGATGGCAAATCCTGTACGTAATATTTTTGATTGTGAACAGAATCGCCCGGATGGGTGTTTGTGAAATCCCAAACCAAAGCCTGAACATTTCCCGCTGCATCTCTGCAAACCCAGGAAGCAGAATCTTTATTTATCAATTCAATATTCCCCAGCCGGTTCAGGAATTGGTACGAATAAAAAACGGGCTTATTGATGCCCTGCATATTCAGCATACCAAAGCCTCCATGGAAGGGTTCGAAACGAGGGCCTGGTTCTTCAAAAATATCTGTGAACACCCAGTACGACATAGAGTTGGCCGCGTTGCCAACCTGTTTTAGTTTTTGCAACACATAAGCAGCTTCGTGATAGCTGTCATGGATCGGATCGGAAGGTGTATAGGATGCACTCCATTCAGTATAATGCAATTCTAAATCCGGCATTAGAGATGTTGCAATCTCTTTTCTTGACTGAAGAACATCACCGCTAAGGCTCATAGGATTTTTATCGAGTACTGTTCCTCCCTGTCCGTATTCATCCAGGAACCCCTGTTTTACACCATAAGCATGTGTGCTGATAAAATCTATAGGAACTTTATTCTTATGGCAAAACTCAATAGTTTCGTTTTCCCACGCTGCGCCCGCTGTTGCGGGGCCGCCTACGCGGTATTGAGGGTTCACACTTTTAACTGCCTGCGCAGTGTACTGGTATAATTTGAAATAATCCTGTTGTGTTCCTGTCCAAAAACCAGGAGAAAGATTTGGTTCATTCCACACTTCAAAATACCAGGTTTTTACTTCATCGGCGCCGTAACGTTCTGTGAAGTGTTGGATAAGGGTACGAATTAAATCTGCCCATTTATCGTAGTCTTTTGGTGGCGTTACATTTCCCCGCCACCAGAAAATGGTTCGATTGCCGCTTGCCAGCGCCCCGGGCATAAAACCCAATTCAACGAAAGGTTTCATGCCGATACTGTGCAGGAAATCGAAGAGCGCATCGACATACATGAAACTATATTCCGGTTTTCCATTTTTATCTTCGTGATAAACAGCCATATCATCGGTTAGTAATCCATGCATGCGGATGTATCTGAAACCGCATTCTTTTCTTACATAAGCCAGTTGCTGCTGCCAATCGGCTCTTAATCCTTCATTAGCTCTTCCTGCTCCCACGCATTCTTTAAAAAAGGTATTCAGGGGGCCTGCAGTCATGTTGAAATCAGCACTTATTATACGTTCCTGAGTGAAAGATCTACTTTGTTTCGAAGCCTGATCGTGTTTTGAAGTTTGTGCAATTAGTTTCCCTGTTATGAAGGGCAGTAAGATCCATAGTAACAAAAATCCTTTTCTCATCCGTAAGAAGTTTAATTATTTTTTCGCCTGCCGTAGTTTCCGGTTAAATAAACCTGAGAGATGGTGCAATTTTCATTGACCATCCCCAGGTTATCGTTCTGCTTATGAGAGACTTTTATCAGGTTAATACCCTGCACCGCTGCGCAAAGAATCTAACTGCTGTTTATCGGCTATTGATTCGGTTTGCCTGTTAATTACACCGGCCCACAAAAACGGGGAGAGTCCATTGGCACGGGCAGTTCTTACAATATGGCCGAAGAAATGTGCGGTTGAAGTTAAAGACAAGATTGAATCTGCCGGATGTCCGACAAGATCATTGGCATGGTATTCTACGCCGAATTCGCCAATTAATACAGGGATGTTTTTATCGACAAAAGATTTCTTTGCCCATTGCAGGTTGCGTTCCATATAGGCTTCTTCATAATCCGGATTTGAGTTATGTTCGGGGTCGGTCTTTGAATGCAGGTCTTTACCCCAGTAACGCCATTCTTTGCCCCAGCTTGCATCAGCACCCAGGATACAAAAATTAGCGGGAGAATAGTAGTGAAATTCAAGCATCAATCTATTAGGTGCAGGATCTTTAGGCAAACCAGGTATTGCATCCGGAGAAAAATAATTCATGAGATCAAGCGATGTGCTTGGCGCCTGGAGCACTAAAGTACGATACGCATTTTTGCCTCCGGTAGAACGAACTGCATCAATGAAAACCTGGTGCAGATCGTGTAAAACAGTAGCTGATGGCAAATCTGTGGCATTTGGCTCGTTGTAACTTGCAAACATTACATGCTCATCAAAATCACGCAGTTTGGTAGCTATCTGCTCCCATAGGGCTCTTTGTATAGCTTTTGCAGTATCTAATTGCGCACCAGACAACCTGGGGTCATCAATTCCATTACCAGTATTATCTCTGTAACCGGCATTATCATGGTGGCGGTTTATTTCTACATACATACCATCGTTTACACAATATTGTACTACCTGTTTAATCCTGTTTAACCATGCATCATCAATTTTACAGGTTTTTTTGTCAACATGTCCCTGATTCCAATAACCACAAGGAATTCTTATGGCGTTAAAGCCTGCTTTTTTCAGCGTATCGATCAGCGATTGAGTAATTGCAGGATTGCCCCAGCCGGTTTCTCCGCCTGGTGCTTCCATAGTGTTCCAAATATTCATTCCCATTTTAATACCTGTGTTTATTTGCATAGCCGTACTGCTCATTCCGGTTGCATCGGGTGCTATGGAAGAAGTATTATACGACGGGAATATTACCGGTGCCTGAAGTACTGTGATGCGTCTGGCCTGGCCGTTTGCAGAATTAAGTTTTATAAGTACGGTTCGGCTAATGCCGGTGGTATTAGGCGGTGCTGTAAAAGTAATGGTTGCATCGCCACTGCTACCGGCTATGGGACTGATCTTTACCCAGCCAAAACCAGTTGTATCAATAGTCCAGTCACCATTACAGGTAAATGACAGGGATTGGGCCCCGCCATTTTCGGGTATGGTATCTGAAATATTAGAAACAGAAATTTGCGGTGACTCTACTTTTGTTTTTTTACAGGAAATGCTGGATAGAAGGGTAATTAAACCTGCTGCTATCACATATATAATTTTCTTTTTCATTTATTTATTTTCATGTTTTTTAAAATCTTAAAAAGCATTGGACAAAACCCGCAGTTTTTCCAACTGCCAGCTATTTAAGTTTTACAATTCTGAAATTATCAAATGCACCATAAAATCCCGTTGCCGAAGGGGTTGTACCGTAATTCTTAAGAACAATATTCAAACCTGTATTACCGGTACCCAATAAATTAGCTAAAGTCGTAACCGGATCACCCATACCCTCACCCAGGGTTGGATCTTTTTTACGGAATGAAGACAATGGAATAGTTACTGTTTGCCAGCCTTTGGTTGAGTAAGCAGCCGTACCTGAAGCAGAGATCTTCCATGGTTCAAAACGAGCTAAATAGTTACCGTCGAAGTAAGTTGTAAAACAAAGGGTAACACCGTTCCATGGATGAGGAACACTCATTTCAAATTGCATGGCCCAATTACCAACGGGATCCGAAAGATTTGACGTCGGGATCCATTGATTTGCTTTTATACGAGTGCCGGTTTCCCACCAATTGCCGCCTTCACCACCAGCAAAAACACCTCTATTAAGAAAGGGAAACAAAGTATTGTTGGTTCCATATACTCCATCGAAGTCAGTTGTGTGAGTAAACCAACCGAAAGGATCATTTGCAGCATTATTAACACCACCACTGGCTGACGCCCACCATCCCTCCATACCATTAAAATTCCAACCACCTTCCATATCCATTATAACACCGTCTTGCAGATATGTGTGCGTATTTACCTTGTAAATGGTAGTGGCTGTGCCAAAAACTGTTGTAATAGATATCGGTCCGCTTTGTGTTAATACAGGTGATTTAAATCCTACAGATTTTCCATCTGCGGATGAAATAAAAGAAGTAACACTTGTACCGGCAAATGTAAATGATTGGATACTTTTAAGATAGGTGCCATAAACATAAACCGAATCACCGGAACTGGGATTTCCATTAGAAAAACCAGTGATAGTTGGAGTTGCAATAATTTTAAAAGTAGCGGTACCAGACCTGGTAGTTACTACTACATCTCCGCTTACAGGTGCAGGCGTTGGCATAATAAAACCAAGGGAGGTTCCATTGTAATCTGATTTAAAGGAAGCTATGTTAGCTCCTCCATAAGAAAAACTTTGAACTAAAACCAGGTTGGTTCCATAAATAAAGACAGAGTCACCGGGGTTGGCAAATACATTGGAAATTGCTGTAATTGCAGGTACAGACGGAGTTAATTTGAAAGAGAACGTTGTGGTACCTGCCGGTGTTGTATACTCAATGGTATTGAGCTTACTGGTATCGATAGTTGAAAAAACAATTGAAGGAATTTGCACTACCGCACTATTCGAAGCAAATAATGTTTTATTAAAAGTGGCCGGCACTCCGTTAAACGTTATTTGAAGTGCATTTTGTAAATTCTGACCAGTAATAACCACCCATTGTTGATCGGGCACAACGCCGGATAAAACAGAATCGCCCGGAGATGCGACATACTGACGAACCTCGGTAATTACAGGACTTCCGTCTACTGACTTTTTGCATGCAGACACTAATACTATTAATGCCATTGACACACAGAAAAACAGAACTCCATAATTTAATTTATATATTCTATTCATAATAGTATATTATAATGTTATTGCTTAATAATAAGGTACAGGAGGTTCTGCCAATTTTGGATTTGCGGTTAACTCAGATGCGGGTATTTGCAACGTAAACGAGCTGGCTGTTGCCGGAAGCACACTCACGACGGGACTTGCATCTGGTGTAGCAACCCCTGCATTATAATTGAAAAAGGCGCGGTTTTGTCCGTTTAAAATCTTCAACGCTTTTTCCGGTTTCCAATAAGAAAGCCTTACCAGATCCATCCAATAGTTTCCTTCAAAAGCAAACTCAATTCTTCGCTCAGTAAGAAGTGTATCAAGCGTTATGGTTGTAAGAGGGTCAACACCTGCCCTGGTACGCACTTTATTATAATACAACAAGGCCTCGGGATCTGTGGTGCTGGTATTGTTTCCCATAATAGCTTCGGCATATATTAAATACACTTCAGCTAATCTTAGCACAGCATCATGTTCAGGCGATGACCATAAATCCATAAGAGGTGAACTGTTATCTATGTCGTTGCCAACAATGTGTTTTTTCATACTGGAACCAGTAGCCTTGTAACCACCACCCGCTGCATTCAATTCGGGGAAGTAATCGCCGTTAACCATAAAGGTGGCTTTTCGTCTTATCGAATCTTTGTTGGAATACATCAAATACAAGTCGTAAGTAGGTTTCATAGAAGCCCATGCGCCACCTTTTTTGGGCATAATGGCATTGCTTGGAGCATAGTTATTGAGCGTATTACCATTGCCGTAACCGGTACCTGCTTCCCATTGATAAGCAAATAAAACTTCCGGAACATCGTTACTTTGTACTTTAAACAGGTCATAATAACTGGGGAATAATGTTTTGCCGCTATTTTTGCACACATTTGCTGCATATTTTTTGGCACTGTCTAAGTAGGCCTGGTTGCGTGTGCCGCCACCATTTAAACCCGCCATAGTTAAATACACTTTGCTGAGCATGCCTTGTGCCGACCATGTAGTTACTCTGCCTGCAACATCAGTAACGGGCAGGTTTTGCGCTGCATAGGTAAGGTCGTTCGCTATAAATTTGTAAACATCCAATGTAATAATGCGGTTAAGAAAGGGGTCTTTGATCAGCTTGCTGTTGTCCTCTACAATGGGTACAGCACCCCAATGCATAGCCAAATAAAAATAAGCCAGGCCACGTATAAACTTAGCTTCGGCAATGCCGGCATTTTTATCTGTCGTGGAAACACTGGCAGGTGCATATTGTTGTATACCCAGAATAGTATTGTTGCACTGGCCAATAATATTGTATAAGCCTGTCCATGCACTTTGCACAACCCCGTTAGACGCGGAAAGGTTTACTGCAAAAAGTTCATTATTATCAGTACCCTGATATTGTCCTGTAGTTCCATTTCCACTCAAAACATCGCCAAGTTGTAAAAACGGACCAGCATGCCATTGCCACCAGGAAGCACCTCCGTAAAGATTAGCTGTAGCCAATCTGATCTCTGTAGTAGTTTGATAAAAATTATTGGACGCAATTTGAGATTGAGAAGGGCGGTCAAGAAAACTCTTTTTGCATCCGGCTGCTGCTACAAGCAATAGCAAAGGGATGTATAGTTTATTGATTGATTTCATAAAAATTAATTGGTTTTTACTTTGTTAACTTCACATTTGCTCCAAACGTGAATACCCTTGACTGAGGATAACGTCCTCCATCATAACCGGCCTCCAGTGGATTCCAGGAACCAACTTCAGGATCCATACCAGTGTATTTTGTGATTACAAATGCGTTCGAAACATTAGCATATAACCGAAGTGAATGAAGATGTACCTTTGTCAGTATATTTTGAGGCAAAGTATACCCCAGGGTAATGTTTTTACAACGAATAAATGAAGCATCTTCCAAATACAAATTTGCAAAACGCCCATTCTCATTGGTATTATCGTTTCTCAGGCTTACAATGCTTGTTTTTGGGTTGGTTACATAAACATTGTTTACATTATTAGCATCTCCATCAGGATTAATTAAAGCAGTTTTAGCATAGTTCAATACCCCGGTAAAATAGTTGGTATTATTTAAAGGGTTAGTTTGACTAACCGGCAATTGATTATACACCTTGTTGCCAACACTTCCACTAAAGAAGATATTCAAATCAAAGTGTTTATAATTAAATGTGTTATTGAATCCAAATTGGAATTTTGGAAGCGGTGAACCTAAAAAGGTTTGGTCTCTTGTGTCGATAATACCATCGCCATTTAAGTCTTTAAACATACGGTCGCCATACCATATACCGCCACCTGCATTTGCAATTGGGCGGGGTGTTCCTGATTGGTCGGCTGGCAAAGCATGGGTTTTAAAATCTTCGGCAGTAGCAAATATGCCATCATAGATATAGCCATAAAATGAGCCAATAGGCCGACCTGCTACAGTTTTTGAATTTGACGAAACAAGGCTGGCATCATCGCCGCCAGGACCTAAACTCAATACTTTATTAATATTACGAGATACGGTAATGTCGGTTTTCCAGGTAAAATCCTTTTTTTGTATGTTGGTTATTCCTACTCTGATATCAATTCCTTTATTGCTCATAGATCCCACATTTACATAGGGGGCGGCCATTGCACCTGGCGAGTAACCGGTTGTAGTACCCGAATACCTTGGAAGTGGTATTTTTAATAACAGGCCATCGGTATGACGATCGTAAACATCTATTGAAAAATTTAATCTCCAGTTAAAGAAGGCGCCATCTAATCCGATATTGGTATTTTTTGTTTGTTCCCATTTTACACCAGGATTGGCCAAATTGGATTGAAACTGCGCTGTACCAGACAAGCCATTAGCACCTGTAGTAAGCTGGGTTACATAAGTATTGCTTGGGATATTTTGATTATTGGTTAACCCATAGCCAATGCGTAGCTTTAATTCATTAATGTCTTTAACCTGTTGTAAAAACTTTTCGTTGTTCAATTTCCATGCAAGTGCACCGGAATACGAAAATGCCCAGCGATCATCTGGCGGAAATTTGTCTGAACCATCGTTACGCAGGTTTACTGTAAACAGGTATTTGTCTAACCAATTATAGTTAATACGTCCAAAATAAGATTCTGAAGCACCATGGCTATAAGTGCCATCGTTTTTTGCAGTAGAAGGATCACCGCTGGAAAGAGATTGCACATAATTAGAAGGAAAATCTGACCGGCTTGCAGAAACATATGACGATTTACTCAAATTAGCCTCGTGCCCAACAAATACATTGAAATTGTTATTAATACCGAAATGCTTATTATAAGTAATATAATTTCTTAGTACGGTGTAAAAGTTTTGCCCGGAACTATACGAAGACGAAGTTGGGTCTGGGGTGGTGTATTTACCATAAGTAGTTTGAGGACGAAATCCTTCATTTCTGGAAAAATCGAAATTTCCGGCAATCTCATTTCTCAACGATAAATCTTTAGTAAAGTTTACTTCCGCATATGCGTTACCGAATAGCTGATACCTGTAATTAACATTTTTATTAACAAGAGCCGATGCAACCGGGTTTGCCACCGGGTTAACCCATCCGGAAGTATTTGTAACGCCGCCCCAGGTACCATCATTATTTTTTACAGGAATATCGGCAGTTAAGCTCAACGCATCTGAAATTACGCCGGAAGAAGAAGTGCCACCTGAAACTACATTTTCATAAACATTCGCTAATTGAAGACTGGTTCCTATTTTCAACCAATTGGTTGTTTTATTATCTAAATTCAATCGTACAGAATATCGCTTAAATTTAGAGCCAAGCGCAATACCTTCCTGGTCAAAATAACCTAAGGAAAATAAGTATTGAGTTCTGGCATCACCGCCGTTTATTGTAAGCGAATGATTTTGCTGGGGTGCATTGCGGAATAATTCATCCTGCCAATTGGTGCCTGTTCCTAAGTATTTTGGGTTGGCAAATTCAGGCCTGGCATCAAACCCCCACACAGTAGCCCTTTCGTTAAGAAATGTTGCCAGTTGCTGCAAATTAACAGTGGGAAGCCTTTTAGGTATCTGCTGATATCCATAATATCCGTCGTAGGATATTTGAGGCGGGGATACGCTGCCTCTTTTGGTAGTAATAACAACAACGCCGTTTGTTGCCTGAGAACCATAAATGGCAGTAGCAGAAGCATCCTTTAACACATCAATTGATTCTACTTCTGAAGGATTGATTGTGTTCAGGGGATTAGCTCCATTTCCGGGATCATTTGTTGGAGGAATAATAACTCCGTCTATAACAAATAATGGCGAATTAGAGCCGCTTATAGAAGATATACCATGTATCTGAATAGATACCCCGCCGCCAGGTTGCCCGGAGATCTGTTGAATCACCACTCCCGGCACTTTTCCCTGCAGGGCCTGGTCGAAAGTTGTGGGTGATGTTTTGCGAAGCTCGTCGCCGCTAATTGAAGATATGGCGCCCGTAACGTCTTTCCTTTTGGTTTTACCATAACCAATTACCACTACATCATCGAGTTTCAAGATATTTTGTTCGAGCCTCACTTCAAGAGTATTGAGCTTGCCGACTTTCACTTCTTGAGACAAATAGCCTATCATGGTAATCACCAGTTTGTCGCCGGGGCGGGCATCAATTGTAAACTGACCATCGTCGCTGGAAACAGCAGCGGTTTTAGTACCGGCAACTGCAATTGAGGCATTAGGAATGGGCCTGTTATCGGCCGAAGCAATTATTTTACCGGTAATTTTTTTTGTACCCGTCTTTTCCTGGCTCTGGCTATTGAACGTGCTGAGCATGAGGCAGGAAAAAATAAACGGCAGTACTGTTTTTTGTACAATCGTTAATCTCATAAGCAAACAATTACGTTAGTGTTAAAAAAATAAACTGTTGATTTTGGTTTTCAGAGATCCCGTTCGAACTGAGCCTGGCTAGCGAATCATTTTAGATTTCATACGTTTCAAATGTTTGAATGAAAACCGTTGTTATCTGAAAGAGATTGCACCAGCCTGATGGCTGGTGCTGATTTGAAAATTATTTCTAGTTCCAGCCATTGGCTATATCCTTAGCCACATTCGGGTTATAATTCTTTTCTACATCGGGAATAGGCAATAAAACGTTCTTATCCTGGAATGGCTGTTTGCCATCGCCGGGTTCAGCAGCCTTTTCGGCGTTGATGGTTTGTTTGGCGATGCCCCAGCGAATGAGATCGAAATAGCGGCTTTGTTCGCCACAAAGCTCAAGCCGCCTTTCGCGCATAAGAATGTCCATGGCTGCTGTTTGATTAGCACCCAGGCTGGGATAAGCAACCGCGCCGGCGCGTTGCCTGACTTTATTGATCAAACCAAGAGGTGTGCTGCTGATATCACCTTGCTGTATATGTGCTTCTGCCAGCATGAGCAGCACGTCGGCGAAGCGAATGATTTGCCCGTTGATGGGGCTTTGCGGTCCACCATACGAAGACACCATATCGTAATATTCATACTTGCGCCAGCTATAATCGCCCTGCGGATCGGCTGCATTGAATGGATAGCTTATTTTGCCTAAGGCGCAATTTTCGCAATACACTGTGTCGCCTCCGCTTGCTTTGTCGCCATAAAAGGTGGAGTAAGCACGCGGATCAACATAGGGTGCACCGCCTATCGGGTTGGGATAGTGGAAAGCATTGACGGCACTTGTTGTGACATAGGTATTAAACCAGTCCTTGAAGCCGTACTCCTGGGCTCTGTCGGAGTGAGTGGCTTTACCGCCCCAGGTTTCCTGGCCGCCAAACACATAATATTGGTTGCCTATCGACCAGTCGGTCCAGGCGCCATTCATTACCTGGAAGATATTCTCCACACTGGTTTGGTTAGTAGTACTGAACAGATGGTCGTACGAAGGGTCCAGGGAATATTTATAAGGCGTCTGCGTGAGTTTTTCCAGCGTAGTCTGAGCGCGGGCCCATTTCTTTTCGTACAGATATGTTTTTCCTAACAAAGCAGTAGCGGCTCCTTTGGTAGCTCTGCCCAGGGTGGTTGCTGCATCATATTCCAGGGGTAGATCGGCGATAGCCGCCGTTAGATCGCTTTCAATAAAGTTCCAGATCGATGCTGCCGGTGTGCGGGGAAAATATTTATTATTGACGACGCTGTCGTAAGCAGTGATGAGAGGAGCTGCGCCCCAAAGGTTCACAATGTTGAAATACGCGTAGGACCTGAGGAATCTGGCTTCGGCAATATACTGTTTTGCATTTTGCTGATCGGTGGCGGACGCAGGGTTCCAGGCATTGGCGCGGTCGATGACCACATTGGCCCGGAAGATCATCCGGTACAGGGAATTCCACAACACTGCTATATCACCCTCATCAGTGCCGAAAGAATAATCGGCTAAATTGGCAAAGCCTCCCTGAAGGTTAGTAGTCTTCTTGGCATCATGCCCGAGCATGTCAAAAATGAAGTAATAATCCCGTGCCCATAAGCCATTGTGCAGAAGGGTGGCATAAGTGGCAACAACCGCCTCGTTCATGGCATTGTTATTATTGAAATAAGTGTTATAGTCATAGGCGCTCTGGCTTTTGAGCTCCAGCAGCGACTTTTTGCAACTCCCCATGCCCACTACAATAAGGGCAACCAGGGTATATAAAAACAGCTTCTTCATATAATGATTTTAAAATCGTGAAATTGAATAATCAAAAGCCCAGTTGTATACCGCCTATCAGTGTACGAGGCTGAGGCAGCGATCCGCCGTCGAAACCGCGTGCAGTTATATTACTGTTCGTGGCGCTGAGCTCGGGATCATAACCGGAATATTTGGTAATGGTGACCAGGTTTTGTGCCGCAACATAAAAGCGGATATTTGAAAAGGTGCGGGTTCCGGCAATGCGGGTCACTATGCTTTTTGGTAAAGAATAGCCGATTGTAATGTTCCTTAGTCTCAGGTAAGAGCCATCTTCGACCCACCAGTCGGAAGGTCGCAGATTATGGCTGCCATCGGTGTTTTGACCTGCCCTTGGAAGAGCAGCCACGTCGCCTGGTTTACGCCAGCGGTTTAGGATATCCGTGGTAGCATTGTGACCGGTCGCTTCTATAGAGGTGATCGATTTCATGCCATTGATGGCCTTGACACCGGCAATGCCCGATAAAACAAGATTGAAATCGAAATTGCCATAATTTATCACTGCGTTGAAGCCATAGATAAATTTGGGTATTCCGCTGCCGAGGATAACCTGGTCAGAGTCGGTAACGACACCGTTGCCGTTGAGATCCTTAAAGATAAAATCGCCGGGCAAAAGTTCGCTTTGATACTTGCCGCCCGGAGCTTTTGCATTGAGGGCGTCGATTTCTGCCTGGTCTTTTGCCACATGGTCGAGTTTATAGCCATAAAAGGCGCCGATAGGAGCGCCAGGCCCGGTGCGCGCCATGCTCGGCGATCCATCCTGGATTGGGGCAGTAAACTGATCACCAAGTGATAACACCTGGTTCTTATTATAGGAGAAGTTGGCGCTGACGTTGTATGATCCTTTTTTGCCAATATCCCCCCTGTAACCTGCGGTGAATTCGAAACCTTTGTTTACGACAGTAGCGGCGTTGGCATACTCGGTGGGCTGACCATTGCTGATAGAAGCGCCTGTACTGCCGGGCATCTTCACCTGTACCAATAGCCCGGAGCTTTTGCGGTTGTACCAATCGATGGTCATGTATAATTTATTATTCAGAAAAGCGAGGTCGAGGCCGGCGTCTGTTTGAGTTGTGGATTCCCATTTGATATTGGGGTTGGCCAGGGTATTGATGGTGGTACCATTGGTGAAGGCCTCACCGGAGCCAAGAGAATAGACCAGGTTACCGGTAGGACTGCCGCCATAGGTCAACACCGAAGTAATACCGGTAGTAGGTATGTTATTATTGCCTACCCTGCCCCAGCCGATGCGCAGCTTGCCATCACTGAGAAAAGGAATCGTGCTCATGAAGTTCTCGTTGCTGAACCGCCACGCAAAGCCAACGCCGGGGAAATTACCGAAGCGATTGTTAGCCCCGAAGTTCGATGCCCCGTCGCGGCGAAAGCTTCCGGTAAGAATATATTTGCCATCATAGTCATAGCTCAGGCGACCGAAATAAGAAATCATTGCATTGGCTGCATAGTCATAATAAGAGGTGAGCGTAGTTAAATTAGCCACGCTTATGTTCTGGATATTATCATTTGGAAGATTGGAGCCCGTGCCAGTGAGGCCTGATCTGGTGCCGGGATCGATATAGCTGTTACCGGCAACGGCTGAAATATTATGTTTGCCAAAGGTCCGGTCAAAGGACAAATAATTTTCCAGCGTATAAAAAAAGTAACTCCCATATCCAAGCTGTGCCTGCCGCGGTGATGTAAGACGGTTAGACAGTGTGTAGGGATATGAATATTTGGTAGACCTGTTGCCTCCCATTTCGAAGGAAACCTGCGACCTGAAACGAAGGCCTTTTATCAAACTAACTTCGCCAAACGCCTGGGGAAACAGCACGTAATCGGTAGAAACGGGATGCACAAGGTTTATGTCCTGGAGCGGGTTCATGGCATTGCTGAAATCGTCAACATTCGTTTCTATCGAGTAGCCGCCAGGTATGTTCGGGTCATAAATCGGTTTGAAGGGAGCGTATTGTATCGCAGACGAGATACTGGCCGTTTGGCCTTTGGTCTTTGTATACTTAACGGCAAAACTTTGCCCGAAATGGAAGCGCCCGAGCTTTTCATCAAGGGAGAAACGGGTATTCAGCCGGTCGTTGGTCAGGGACCGCACGATAGACTGTTGTTTGATATAGCCAAGAGAAAGGGTGTATGTAACCTTTTCGCTGCCACCGCTAATGTTCACATCATTTTCCGACACGAGGGCCTGCCGGAAGATGTTACGCTGCCAGTTGTTGCTGTCGACCAGCACAGATGGTGTATTGAACTTCGCCGGGAGCACGGTGTTGCTTGTAGCGGCGAAATCTTTCAGCAGGTCCACATACTGGGCGGCATTAAGCAGATGGAGCTGCTTCCACGCTTTTGCCACTCCCCACTGCGAGGTAACAGATATTCTGGGAGCGCCTGATCTGCCTTTTTTTGTAGTGATGATGACCACACCGTTGGCCGCCGCCGAACCGTAGATGGCAGTAGAAGACGCATCTTTCAGGATAGTAATATTGTCAATGTCCTGTGCGCTCAGGGTATTGAAAAGGTTTTTGTCGCCCTGTATGCCGTCGATGACATAGAGAGGGTCTACGCGCGAGAAAGAACCCGTACCGCGAATGATGATCTGCGCATCGGATCCCGGCGAGCCATCGGACTGCACCACCTGTACGCCTGCCGATTTACCTATAAGCAACTGCGAAGGGTTGGTAGCAGTTGTGGCTCCGGCGTCTTTGGCTGACACAACGTCCAGTGCGCCGACTACGTCCCTTTTGCGGGCAGTGCCATAGCCAATGACCACTACCTCGTCCATCGTTGTATTAGCTTCCTGCAGCTGAATGGTCAACTCACCTGAACCGGCTTTCACTTCCTTTGAGGAAAAGCCAACAGCCGTAATTACGAGTACATCATTACTATTAGCTTCAATGGTAAACCTTCCGGCATCGTCTGCATATACGGAACGGTTAGTGCCTTTTAAAGCAATCGTTGCTCCGGTAACCGGAGCAGAGGTACGTTGACTGACAATCGTACCTTTCACCTTTGCTGTTTGAGCAAAAGCATTGGTGCCAAGGAGGGATATAGAAAAAACACCCCATAGCAGCACCAGTCGCAAGCAAGTCGTTTTGGTTGATATCATATGCTTTTTTTTACTTAACTACATTTTATTTCAAGCTTCTTTCCTTCGTAAATAATTTCTTTATCACACGGTGCGTCAAAATCAGGAACTTTCGATCCATTGGGTGTGAAGATGTTGATGCGGAAGATCCTTTTGGGCAACATTCCATCGAACGATCCTTTTCGATTGCCAACGGTGATTGTTTTTGTTCCTTCGCTGTATTTTATTGGAATGATCGAGAAGGCGCCTTTTTCATAATTGTAATTGGTGCCTTCATCCTCGTATAGGTTAAATGCGGCATCTGCGCCGGTGTAAATATTAAGGGTGAGGGTATCAGCCTTTTTTTCTGAAGTGTATTGCAACGGAGGCCCGAATGGAATAATGGAACCTGCTTTCACGAATACGGGCATACGCTCATAAGGAGCCGCGGCATTTATTTTTTGCCCGCCCGCAACCCATTTACCGGAGTAGAGATCATACCAACCCGAACATTTTGGCAAATACAATTCGCGGCTGCGTTGTTTGTATGTATACACGGGGCTGATTAATAAAGAGGGACCAAACATGTACTGATCACCAATATTCAATACGGCCGTATCTGTTCCAAAATCCATCGGCAGTCCGCGCATAATGGTGTAGTTATTGTGATACGCTGCACCTGCCAATGAATAGATATAAGGCAGTAAGCGATACCGTAGTTTATCATAGAAAAGAAAACTCCTGTACGCCGGGTGGTCATCCGGAGCGATGTTGAATATTTCGCGGTAAGGGAACTGTCCGTGTGCACGAAATAAAGGAACAAATGCACCGAACTGATACCAGCGGGTATTGAGCTCCCTCCATTCTTCCAGACTCTCTGCATTGGGTTTTTCAAATTTCTCAGGAACGACAAATCCGCCAATATCCATGGTCCAGTAAGGCAGTCCCGACATGGAAAAATTAATCCCTGCGGGTATTTGTGCTTTCAGGTCGTGCCATGTAGAACCGATATCTCCGCTCCATATGGCTGCAGCGTAGCGTTGGGAACCCGCAAAGCCCGAACGGGTGAGCAGAAAAACTCTTTTACCGAGATCATCTGAACGCTGTCCTTCATAAATACCTTTTGCATTTTGCAAAGGGTAAGCGTTCAGGTATTCTGCGGCACTGCCTAACGCTGTCGGCGACATCTGAAGTTTTCTCTCTTCCGGATTTACATTAGAAAGTATATCCGGTTCGCTGGCATCCATCCACCACGCATCAATTCCCTTTTTGTAAATTTTATCGTTGATCAAATTCCAGAACCCTTTTCTGGCATCGGCGTTGAAGGCATCGTAAAAAGTAGAAACGTATCCTTCTCCTATCCAATCACGTTGCCGGTTTGCGATATTCCTTTTGTAAAGCCATCCATTCTTATCAAACACATGATAGGCTGGTATACCTTCATAAAATTTTGGCCACACAGAGATCATGATATGTGCATTGTACTTTTTATGCAACACATCGGTCATGCTGTCGGGAGATGGAAAACGGGTTTCATCAAAATCCTGGCTACCCCATTCGGCCTCGCGCCAATAACTCCAGTCAAGAACAATATTGTCGATGGGAATCTTTCTTTTCCGGAATTCATCTACAGTGGACAATATTTCGTGCTGTGTTTTATATCTCTCCCTGCTTTGCCAGAAACCTAGTGCCCATTTGGGAACGATGGGCGCTTTTCCTGTAAGATCACGATAGCCGGAAATCACTTCATCCATATTACTGCCATAAATGAAATAATAGTCTATCTGCTGGCCCGCTTCAGAAGAAAAGCCAAAAGTGTTTTGTTCCGCCGGGCTCAATGGTTCCTGCCATTTTAATGAAAGATAGGATTGGCCGCCCTCGGGTGTCCATTCAATTCTGACAGGTATTTTTTCGCCTTGTTTGAAGTTAAAGGAGATCGATGCAGGGGCAGGGTTCCATGACTTTCGCCAATGATCCAACACAAGTTTTCCATCGAACCAAACCTTTAACGAGCCACCAAATGTGAAATGGAATTGATGAATACCTGAAAGATAACTGGCCAGGCTGCCTTCCCAGGTTACCATGCCTGTTGAAGGGGTAAAAGATTCGGGAAGCCGGATCTTTGAATCACCGATGAACGGCATATCAATATTTGTTTCTGCTCTTTCGGTTGTTACTACCTGAGGTTGCATCCTGTCATTGGCATAAGAAGCCGTAAGCCATCCGGCTTCATCTTTTTTTGAAAACAGCTGTAAAGCCGAGAGGTTATGAAGCGGTCTTATATCACCCGCCGTGGTAAGTGAATAATTATCCCAGAGGATACCATAATTTTTACGGGAAATCATAAAAGGAATGGCTACTTCCGTATTGTTTTGGAAGAAAGTGACCTGCTGGCCTCTATAGTTCATTATGCCGTTCTGATGCTGACCCAATCCATACCATGCATCATCATTTGTGGTTTGAAATGATTGGGTAAGATTATAATATCGTTTTCCGTCAAATACAGCAGGTTGGAAACTTCTTCCCAGGGGTTGTTTTTCATTCAATATTTTCCGCCCCTCGGGGTCGAGGAAAGAAACGGCGCCTGTTTTCAGGTCGACAACAGCAGTAAGACTTTTTGTTTTTAGGATTACATTTTCTTTCGAAGAGATGACATTCCAGGAAAGATCAGGTCTTTTTCTGTAAACTGTGACCAAGCTCTGTGTGGGTGCTATTTCTTTTCCGGGAGCGGCCAACACTCTTATAATATTGTCGGTTATTACCTCCAGCTTCACGGCATTGGAAGCACCCGTAATCTGTGGATCAGTGAAAATTATTACACCATCAGGAGTCGTTTTGTATGCAGGAGGCTCTGCCGATATGGCATTAAAAAGAGCAAAATGAAGGCAGGCAAAAAGCAGTAGTCGTAATTTCATATACAGCAATACAGTCGTTAATTGTATACTGTAAAACTATTCATGAACCCTTTAACAGATAGGTAATGAAAGTTTCAGATTGGGGTAAAGAATATTTCAACCAAATGATTTTCAACATGTTCATTTGATCGGGAAGCGCTCACACTGTTTTGTCTTTTTTTATCAGGCAGCTGGTGTAAAGTAATGGCCGGCAGTGCATTAATGCAAAAGGCAGGTCACTGCTGAAACCTGCCTTTTCGTCAAGGGATCCGTACCGTTTTTTAGTCGGTACTTTTATCTTTTTTATTGGCAACGTATTGTGAAGGAGTAACCTTAAATTCTTCTTTAAAGAATTTTGTGAAGAGCTTCGGGTTATTGAACCCGACTTCCCAGGCTACTTCGGCCACCGCCTTTCCGCTTTTTTCAAGTAACTGGGCAGCTCTTTTCAAACGGATCGAGCGCACAAACTCCATGGGCGCCTTGCCGGTAAGCGAAAGCACTTTTCGGTACAAGCTAACGCGGCTCATATACATATCGCGGCTAAAATCCTCAACCGAGAACTCAGGATTGTCTATGTGTTTCTCAACTATCGCCAGCGCCTGTTGCAGGAATTTTTCGTCAACCGATGTAACTGTTATCTCCGCGGGGTTCACCTCAATTTGTTTCTGGAACCTTTTCTGCAACAATTTCTGCTGGGTGAGCAGGTTTCTGATGCGTGAAGCCAGTATTTCAAATGTGAACGGTTTGGTAATGTAATCATTTACGCCCGCCTTCAAACCTTCCAGTTGTTTTTCCTCGCTTCCCATGGCAGTGAGCAATATGATGGGGATGTGGGCAGTTAGAATTTCGGTTTTAATTTTTCTGGTCAGTTCAACCCCGTCCATTAAGGGCATCATAATATCACTCACTATAAGATCGGGATTCAACTGCTTTATTTTTTCCCACCCTTCTTTTCCATCCGCGGCTTCTTCAATATGATACTGTGTTTTCAGGTTTTCTTTTAAATAAAAACGCAGATCCTCGTTATCCTCTACTATGATTATCGTTTTCTTCCTGCCCTTTTGGGTTTCTTCTAATATTGCCTGATCCTCATCTTCTATCGGTATCAGGTTCGTGGCAGCCCGGGGAGAAGGTTCATATATTTTTTTTGCGGGCAGTAAAACCGTAAAGCAGGCACCTTTTTCCGGTTCACTTTGTACGGTAATGACGCCATTGTGCAATTTCACAAACTCTTTAGTGATGGCCAACCCAATACCGGTTCCCTGGTTCACCATGCTTTCGGGAACATCCGTTTGAAAGAAACGTTCGAAAATCTTGTCGTGCATAGCGGCAGGAATTCCAATGCCTGTATCCTTTACCTGTATGGCAAGGGTTCCGTCGGTTTCGTTATTTACGGCAGGGTTGTACGTTAGCTGAATACTAACCGATCCACTATCGTGCGTATATTTAAATGCATTAGAAAGCAGGTTGAATAATATCTTTTCAATCTTATCTCTGTCGAAATAAATTTCGAGACTATCGATATTTGACGAGAATGAAAATTGAATAGATTTCTTTTCGGCGATATCCATAAAGGAATAGCTGATGTCTTTACTAAACCTGACGATATCCCCTATTGCGGGATGCAATTTTACTTCCTGCACCTCCATCTTCCTGAAATCGAGCAGCTGATTTACGAGGTTCAATAATCGTTTTGCATTCCGTTGAACAAGGTTTACCTGCTTTTTCTGCTCTTCGTCGGTGGCCTGTTCCATCATTTTATTCAAAGGGGCCATGATCAGGCTCAACGGTGTACGGAACTCATGGCTAACGTTTGTAAAGAACTTCGTCTTTAACCGATCGAGGGTGTGCGCCCTTTCCGCTTCCCTGCGTTGTTGCTGCAGCTCAAAGCGAATATGTATCCTTTCTAATGTAACCCGCCGAATCAGCAGAAATATACCTGCTGCTATCAATACATAAATAATATAAGCAATCGAAGTTCGCCAGAGCGGCGGCTCAATATTGATATGCAAAGTTCTTACATCACTCCATAAACCATCCCTGCCTAAAGCCTTTACTTTAAAAGTATAATGACCGGGGCCCAGGTTTGTATAAGTGGCCCTTCTTTGGCTGGCGTCGGCATACAACCAATCTGCATTAAATCCCTCCATCATGTACGCATATTTGTCGCGGGCGCTGTGGGCAAAATCGAGTGAAGTGAATTCAATAGAGAACACATTTTCCTTATACTTCAGGTCAATGCTTTGAACCTGTGATATGGATTGTTTCAGCAGAATGCGGTTATTGACCCGTTCACCCGGTTCAATAGCGTTATTCAAGATCTGTAAGCTGGTAAAAAAAATTTTTGGACGATACGCGGGTTGATGAATGGCAGAAGGGTTGATAATATTAAAACCGGAAGGTCCGCCAAAAATTAATTCGCCTGCACGTGTTTTTAGCGCTGCGTTTTCATTGAATTCCCGGTTTTGAAGATTGTTGATCCCGTCGTAATTAATGATGGAGAAATGCACACCATTCTTTGTTTGTACGGGAATAGCATTACACAATCCGTTCGGTGTTGAAATCCAAAGTGTGTGGCGATCGTCTTCGAGGATATTCGATATCATATTATCGGGAAGACCATCTGATGTAGTGAATAGCTGAAACCTTTTTGTTTGCTTATTGAACAGGTTCAATCCATCACCCGTTCCCACCCACATGTTGCCATCGCTGCTTTCGAGCAAACAGGTAATATTATTGTTGCTTAAACCGTTTTTGTCATTTGTTTGCTGATAAAAAACAGGCGTATTTTTATTCTTTTCAAAAACAGCAATTCCAGCCACTGTACCGATCCATAAATTACCCATTTTGTCCTGCAAAATGGTTGAAATAAAATTGGAACGTAACGGGTCATGTTGGCCCTCTTGAGACTTATAATGGGTAAACCGCTTTGTTTTCGTGTCGAGCAAATCAATACCTCCGCCCAAAGTACCTATCCATAAACGCTGCTCCCTGTCTTCATATATTTCCCATACGTTGTCATTCGTCAAACTTGAAGTGTCATTATCATTATGCCTGTAATGGGTAAATTTCTTTCCATCAAAACTGCTGAGACCACCCAAAAAAGTTCCTATCCAAAGTACGTCGTCGTGATCGATGCACAAACTTACAATCACGTTACTGGCAGGGCTGTTTGCATTGCTTGCATCGTGCATGTATTGTTTAAATGTATTATTTTTCCTGTCGAAATAAATTAATCCTCCACCATTCGCACCAATCCAGATATTCCCGTTCCTGTCTTCTACAAAACGATTTACATCGTCAAATTGAAGGCTGCCGGCGTTCGATTCCTGGTGATGATAGAGCGGGAATTGTACAATACTGCCATTATAATAATTAACGCCTTGCTTGTAAGTTCCCAGCCAGATGATTCCGTTATCATCCTTGTATAGTGCCTTAATACTGTTATAGCTAAGGCTTTGGGGATCTTTCGGATCGTTTAACAGGTAGCTGGTCCTGCAATTGTTTTTTTTATCGATCAGTGTTACTCCGCCATGGTCAGTTGCCACCCATACAATCCCCTTATTATCCTGAACGATTTGACTTAACAGGTGTGAACTCAACTTCGATGGAAATGAATTTTCGTTAAACTTCCTTACCGAATTGTTTGCCGGGTGAAAAAGCAATGCTCCATAAGTATAATGCCATAGCCAGATGTCTCCGTCACTGTCTACCATAAGATCATGGGATACGTTCCCTTTAATAAGCTCCTGTACAGCGGTGCTGGAGAAAATGATCCTGTTTTCCTGTATGTCGTATTTCTGCAACAATCCATTTTGAAATACCAGCCATAGTTTTCCATCCTTTGTTTCCTGAACGGAAGTAATTTTTTCAGAAGGATTGAATTTGAATTGCGACCTGAATGGTTTTGCTTTTTTTTCGGTGGCTGAATAGAGGTACAAATCGAGGTCGTCGTACAAAAACCAGTATCTTCCGTTATTCCCTTTTACAATTTTCATGATCAACCCTGAAGGCAAACCCAGTGAATGCAAATAGCTATTATACGCCAGGTCGAATTTCTCCGTTTTTGAATTATAAACACAGTATCCGCCTCTTGTCGCCACCCACATTTTTCCATCCGGCAACTCAGATAATGAAAGAATATAATTATTATACAACGACGAGCTGTCGTTGCGTTTTTTATTAAATATTTTAAAGGAATATCCATCGTAACGGTCGAGCCCAGCCGGGGTACCAAACCATAAAAAACCATCACGATCTTTCAGGATAGCATTGACCTCATTATGTGAAAGGCCGGAAAAGATATCCAGTTTGGAAAAATTATAACGCTCATTTTGTGGAAATACAGCAGTCGATAACAACAGCAAAACAATCGAAATAAGACAACGCATCACAACAAGTTTAACCAGGAACATTCAGGGCGGCCATCAATAGAAAAATGCTGCCTCTTCCCGCAAAATCGTGCATTAAGATAACATTTGGAGAGGTATTTAAGGATTTTTTTTTAAATATGTTACCCGTAGGTGAGGGTGACAAGTATACCTTAAATATAAAGACCTGCAAACCAGGATTTAGCAGATGTAGTATCTTTTGATCTTCGTTCTAAAATTGTTTGCGCTTCCCAAAAAGCCCTGAAGCGTTCCTATTAAGCTATATAAAACTAAAAAAGGACCGCTCTTCAGCGATCCTTTCTTCTGAGGTTCCGAGCAGATTCGAACTGCTGTAGGAGCTTTTGCAGAGCTCAGCCTAGCCACTCGGCCACGGAACCAGATCGTTCGATGGAACGAAACCGTTTCGAACGAGGTGTGCAAAAGTAGGATATTTGTTGGATATTTGAGCAATCCCTGTCAATACATTTTTATGCAAAAAATCCAGGAATCGGAATTGATTATCAATAATCGGGGGGCAGTATACCACCTCGATATGCGGCCCGAAGAACTGGCCGAAACCATTATTACCGTTGGCGATCCCGACCGGGTAGCCCAGGTAAGCAAACACTTCGACCGTATCGAATTTCAATGCCAGCACCGCGAATTCATTTCGCATACCGGTTACCTGGGTAAAAAAAGACTTACCGTAATCTCTACCGGCATCGGGCCCGACAATATCGATATTGTACTGAATGAACTCGACGCCCTGGTAAACATCGATTTTACCACCCGCACCATAAAACCGCAGCTTACCTCCCTGAATATTATCCGCGTAGGTACTTCGGGCTCTTTGCAGGCCGATATCCCTACCGATAGTTTTGTGGCTTCAACGCACGGACTGGGGATCGACAACCTGCTGAACTTTTACCGGTACGAAGAAAATGAAGAAGAAAAGCAA
>Ga0068855_100002104_pt1 | contig 24636 bp, 23 predicted proteins | sample KBSCornC52_FD_66592 | JGI IMG/M metagenome (GOLD analysis project Ga0068855, IMG submission 66592) | Corn rhizosphere microbial communities from Kellogg Biological Station, Michigan, USA - KBS Corn C5-2 | ecosystem: Host-associated > Plants > Roots > Rhizosphere > Soil ...
GCCCCATGCGCCCGGCTCATGAGAGGTGGGGCTTGCCCGCTTGGGCAAAGGCGATCGAATCAGCCACCGCCCTCTCCACCACCTACCTGGCCGGGCTGTCCCGGCTCTGCGATCCCTCCGACCTGCGCCGTCGCTGGGTGGCCGACCTGACGGAGCTCTCGGCCGCGTTCCTGCGGTCACCGCTGTTCTTCGGCCTCATTCGCCTCCAGCGCGAAGCCCTGAGGCGCGCCACCGGCGCCGCCATGCCGTTCTCCAAGGAATAGGAGTCACCATGTCCACGTCAGCCGCCGTTCTGGATGTCTCTGCAACCGCATTGCCCATCTTCAGCCTGGCCGGGAAACGGGCGTTCGTGACCGGCGCTTCGCGTGGCATCGGCCGCGCCTGCGCGCTGACGCTGGCGGCCGCCGGCGCCGACGTCGCCATCGCCTGCAGCCCGGCCGGGGTCTCGCTGGCCGAAGAGGTGCGCAATCAGATCCGCGACATGGGCCGTCACTCGGAGGCTTACAGCGGCGACGTGGGGGTGCGCGGTGGCGTCGAGTTGATGTGCGCGCGCGTGCTGTCCGAGTTTCAGGAGATCGACATCCTGGTCAACAACGCCGGGGTGGTGCGCGACGGGCTGTTCCGCAAGATGGATCGCACCGCCTGGGACGAGGTGATCAACACCAACCTCAACAGCGTCTTCGACATCACCCAGCGCTTCATCGAGGGGATGGCCACCCGCAAGTGGGGGCGGGTCATCAACATCTCCAGCATCGTGGGGCAGATCGGGAACTTCGGGCAGGCCAACTACGCCGCCGCCAAGGCCGGCCTCATCGGCCTGACCAAGACGCTGGCCCGCGAGTACGCGCGCAAAGGCGTGACCGTCAACGCCATCGCGCCCGGCTTCATCAAGACCCGCATGCTGGACGGCGTTCCGGACCGCGCACTTCAGACCGTGCTCGACACCACGCCGGTCGGGCGGCTCGGCGACCCGATGGAGATCGGGGCCAGCGTCCTTTACCTGGCCTCGCCGGCGGCGAGCTTCGTGACCGGGCACGTGCTGGACGTCAACGGCGGCATGTCGATGTGAGCCTGGTGCGCGCAGACCGAGCAACCGCCGCGTGAACCCATGGCCACCGCAAACCCGCAGCGCCCCGAGCCGCAGACACTCACCTGGTGGCCCTGGGAAGAGCAGAAGCGCATGTGGTTGCGCCTGTACAACGCCCCCCGCATCTTCGCGCTGGCGCAACGCAAGGAGACCTTCGCGACCCCGCACGACGTGCTGCTGGACAACGGCGCGTTCCGGCTGCTGCGGTTTCATCGCCAGACGCCCGCCTCTCACAAGCAGCCGGTCCTGTTCTGTTACGCGCTGATCAACCGCTCGTACATTCTGGACCTGCAGCCCGACAAGAGCCTGGTGCGCCAGTATCTGGCGCGCGGGTTCGAGGTCTACCTGGTCGACTGGATTCCGCCGGCGGCGCCGAACCCGTCGCTCACGCTCGAGCGCTACGCCTGGGATCTGCTGGGCCAGGCAATCTCGTCGGTGCTGGCGCGGCATCGCGGCGTTTCCGGCCTGCACCTCCTCGGTTACTGCATGGGCGGCACGCTGTCCGCCATGTTCACGGCGCTGCGGCCCGAGCTGATCTCGACGCTCACGCTGCTGGCCGCGCCCATCGACTTCGCCGCCGGCGACCCGCTGCTGGCCCGCTGGGCCGACGCCCGCCACTTCGACGCCGACAGCTTCATCGCGGCGCACGGCAACTGCCCGGCCTGGTTCCTGCAGACCTGCTTTCTGGCCATGAACCCGGTGCAGAGCCTGTTCGAAAAGAACGTGGCGCTCTACGAACAGATGACCGATCTCGGCCGGGTCTCGAACCACTTCCGGCTGGAACACTGGGTCAACGACAACGTCCCCATCGCGGGCGAAACGTTTCGCGAGTTCGTCAAGCGGCTGTATCAAGGCAACGAGCTGGTCCGCGGAGACTTCTTGCTGGGCGCGCGCACGGTCGACCTTCGCCGCATCGTCTGCCCGCTGCTGCTGCTCACGGCCAGCAACGACCACCTGGTGCCTCCCGGGTCGACCACCCGCCTGGCGGCGCTGGCCGGCTCGTCCGACGTGGCGGCCAAGCAGATCGACGCCGGCCATGTCGGGCTGGTGGTCAGCGCGAGCGCACAAAGGGATTTCTGGCCGGCGGCCACGCAGTGGCTGGCCGACCGATCATCACCGGCGACAGTGGACGGAGAGTGACCATGGGAATACGTTTCGCGGGTTTCGGCGCCTATGTCCCCGACCAGAGGTTGACCAACCACGAGCTGGCCAGCCAGATCGACACCTCGGACGAGTGGATCGTCTCGAAGACCGGCATTCACGAACGCCGCATCGCCGCGCCCACCGAGACGCCCAGCGACATGGCCTGCCGGGCCGCGCAGCGCTGCCTCGAGCAGGCGGGGGTCGACAAGGAACAGGTCGACCTGCTGGTGGTCGCCTGCGCCACCCCGGATCAGCCGCAGCCGGCGGTCGCCTGCCTGGTCCAGGCCAAGCTGGGGATCGCCCACCGGAGCTGCCCGGCCTTCGACGTGAACTCGGTCTGCGCGGGCTTCGTGTTCGCGCTGAACGTCGCGCACAGCATGATGGTGGCGGCACCGAACCAGTTCCGGCACGTGCTGGTCATCGGGACCGACGCGTTCTCGAAGATCGTCAACTGGAAGGACCGGCGCACCTGCGTGTTCTTCGGCGACGGCGCGGGCGCGGTCCTGCTGTCGGCCTGCGATGACGCCGAACGCGGGATTCACTTCCTGCTGGGCTGCGACGGCCGCGGCAGCCGCTGCATCGAGGTCCCGGCCGGCGGCACCCGCCTGCCCGCCAGCCCGGACGTGATCGAGCGGCGGCTCAACACCTTCGTGATGGACGGACCCAAGGTCTGGGACTTCGCCGTCGACACGGTGCCCCGCACGATCCGCTCGTTGCTCACCGACCGGGGACTCTTGCCGGAGGACCTGGACCTGGTCATCTTCCACCAGAGCAACCTGCGCATGCTGGAAGCGATCATGGGGTCGCTGGGCCTGCCCATGGACCGCACCATGACGACCATCGAGTCGTACGGCAACACGGCGGCGGCCAGCATCCCGCTCACGCTGCAGAAGGCGGCCGAGGCCGGTCGGATCCACCCCGGGGCGCGCGTGGCGATGTGCGGGTTCGGGGGCGGGCTGTCCTGGGGCGCCGCCCTGGTCAACTGCTGAGCCGGCTGCACGATGGCCGGCGCCGGCGTCACGCACGACGTGTTGATCACCGGCGCCGGAAGCGGGATCGGCGCCGGACTGGCCGCGCTGTTCGCGCGCGACGGGCACCACGTGGCCGTCACCGACACCGACCTGCGCGCGGCGCAGGCGGTGGCCGCCCAGATCCGCGACGGCGGCGGCTCGTCCAGCGCCGCGGCGCTGGACGTGACCTCCGACGACAGCGTCGCGGCGGCGCTGCGCGAGCTGACCCGCCCGCCGGACGTGCTGGTGAACAACGCCGGGCTTCAGGTGGTCGCACCGCTGGAGGAGTTTCCGATGTCGCGCTGGGATTACCTGGTCCAGGTCATGCTGGTCGGCGTGGCGCGGCTGACGCGGGCGATCCTTCCCGGGATGCGCGCGCGGGGGTTCGGACGCGTCGTGAACGTGGGCAGCATCCATTCGCTGGTCGCCAGCCCCTTCAAGTCCGCCTATGTCTCGGCCAAGCACGGGCTGGTCGGGTTCTCCAAGACCATCGCGCTGGAGACGGCCGCGGACGAGATCACCGTGAACACGATCTGCCCCAGCTACGTCCAGACGCCGCTGGTGAAAGGCCAGATCGCCGATCAGGCGCGCGCGCGCGGACTGCCCGAAGAGCAGGTGGTGGCCGAGGTGATGCTGAAGCCGATGCCCAAGGGCGTGTTCATCGGCGTGGACGAGATCGCGGCGCTGATCGCCTTTCTGATGTCGCCTCAGGCGCGCAACATCACCGGGCAGACCATCGCGATCGACGGCGGCTGGACCGCCCACTGAGGGGCGCTCCGCAGATTTGTGGTCCGGAACAGGCGAGCATCTCCTATAATGGAAGTACGGCGGGCTGGTTTTTTCAGCGTGCCGTCCATCCGTGCTGTACGACCTTCACGAGTACAACCGAGCGCTGCTCGGCCCCAGCGTTTACCTGGCCAAGGCCGGCGCCTGGATGTTCTCGGATCCGACCAGCTGGCTGGCCCGGCTTCCGGGTGCGGCTCGGCTGGCGGCCGGCTACGAGCTCTACTATCGGATCGGCAAGACCTACGAGCGGCCGGCCTGGGGCATTCCGCAGGTGGTCGCGGCCGGCGCGACGGTGTCGGTCATTCCGCAGGTGGTCGCGCACTCGCCGTTTTGTCGGGTGCTCCATTTCGCGCGTCACGCCGAGCAGCCGCAGGTGCGGGCGGCGCTGGAGGCCCAGCCCAAGGTGCTGGTGGTCGCGCCGCTGTCGGGACATCACGCCACGCTGTTGCGGGATACGGTCCGGTCGCTGCTGGCGGACCACGACGTTTACGTGACCGACTGGGAGGACGCCCGGCTGGTGTCGCTCGAGCACGGGCCGTTCACGCTGGACGACTACGTCGAGCTCGTCCGGCAGACCATCGGTCGCCTGGGCGGCGATCGGCTGCATGTCATCGCCGTGTGCCAGCCGACCGTGCCGGTGCTGGCGGCCGCGTCTCTGCTGGCCGCGGCCGGCGAACCAGAGCCGCGCAGCCTGGTCCTGATGGGCGGCCCGGTCGATCCGCGGCGAAGCCCGACCGCCGTGAACGACTTTGCCGGTGAGCACCCGGTCCACTGGTTCGAACGCAACCTGATCGATCGCGTGCCCGCCGTCTACCCGGGGCGGAGGCGGCGCGTGTATCCCGGGTTCCTGCAGCACGCCGGGTTCATGGCGATGAATCCGGTCCGCCACATCGGCTCGCACTGGAGCTTTTATCGCCATCTCGTCGAAGGCGACCAGGCCGACGCCGACGAGCACCGCCGCTTCTACGACGAGTACAACGCGGTCATGGATCTGCCCGGCGAGTACTACCTGGACTGCATCCGGATCGTGTTCCAGCAGCATCTGCTTCCGCGCGGACTCTGGGACGTGGGCGGCGCGCGGGTCGAACCGGCCGCCATCCGCGACAGCGCGCTCATGACGATCGAAGGGGAGCGGGACGACATCTCGGGCCCCGGCCAGACCCACGCGGCGCACGACCTGTGCACCGGGATCCCCGGCGACCGGCAGAGCCAGCTCACGATCGAGGGCGCCGGTCACTACGGGATCTTCAGCGGGCGGCGCTGGCGGCAGAGCATCTACCCGCAGGTCCGTGACTTCATCGCGGCCGCCGAGGCGCGCCGTTCCCGGCCGCGCCTGCGGATCAAGCCGGAACCCAAGACTCGGACCTGACGAACGAGGATCGCCAGTTCCGCGCCAGCGCCTCGCGGACCTCCTCGTCGGTGGCCTTCGGGAACTGCCGGTACCACTGGCCGATGCCATAGAACGGCTGCGGGGTGTGGACCGCGATCACCGCGTCCGCCACCAGCCTCAGCTCTTCGCAGGCCAGCACGGGCGCCACCGGCACCGCGACCAGCACGCGCGCGGGCGTCTGGGCGCGCACGCCCTCGACGGCGGCCCGCATGGTCATGCCGGTCGCGACGCCGTCGTCCACCAGCACCACCATCTTGCCCACCAGGTCCCGCGGCTCGCGGTCTCCGCGGTAGATCAGCTCGCGGCGCAGCACGTCGCGGCGGGCATCCTCGGCCAGACGCCGGTATGTCTCGGGGCCGACCTCGAACTCGTCGATGACGTCCTGGTTGACCAGGTCCAGCCCTCCGCCGGTCACCGAGGCCATGGTCAGGTCCCGCCGCCCCGGAACCGCCACCTTGCCCAGCACCAGGACGTCGAACTCGACCCCCAGCGCGAGCGCGATCTGTTCGGCCACCGCCACCCCGCCCCGCGCCAGCCCGAGCACCACGAACCGGTGCCCCTCGACATAGGGCAAGAGCCTGGCGGCCAAATGCCGTCCCGCATCGATTCGATCCCGGAAGATCGCCACGGCCTCGCCTCTCTCTCGACTGCCCTTTTCAGCCTGGTACCGATTGGAGAAACGGCAAACTGAGCCCAGGGGTTCGATGTAAAAATCTTTGTCGTGAGCGTCTCGACCAGTCAGTTTGCTCTCCCCACCCCCGACGGCCCCTGCACGACCGAGGTCGTGGTCCCGTCCACGCCTGGACCGTGGCCGGCCGTGATCGTGTTCTTCGACGCGGCCGGACTTCGCCCCGCCATGACACGCATCGCCCAGCGGATCGCGGCGGCGGGCTACCTGGTGGCTCAGCCGGATCTGTTTCACCGCTCGCCACCGCTGGCGACCTTCCTGGGCGCGCCGCCCACCCTGACGGCGATCCGGGCCGTGTTCGCGGACGAGCCGCGGCGGGACAAGTTCAACGCCGCCTACTACCGACCTGCGCTGGACTACGGCAACCTCGAGAGGACCATCGGGGCGCTGCTGGCTCACCTGCAAGGGCGCCCCGACTTCGCGGGCCGGGTCGCCACAACCGGCTACTGCCTGGGCGGAAACGCCAGCGTGCGCGTGGCGACGATCTTCGGCGAGCGAATCACCGCCACCGCCGGCTTTCACCCCGGCCGTCTGGTCACGGACCAGCCCGACAGCGTCCACGCGCGCGCGCGGACCATCAAGTCGCGCGTCTACCTGGGACCGGCCATCGGCGACCTCCCCCCGGAGGCCGAGGCCAAGCTGCGCGTCGAGCTGGACGCCGGCCAGGTTCGCTACACGATCGAGCCGTACGCCGCCCGGCACGGCTACGCCATCGACGACTCCGACAGCTACGACGCCGCGGCCGCCGAACGGCACTACGCCGCGCTGGCAAGGTTGCTCGACGAGACGCTGCGCGGTTAGAGCCGCGGGGTCCGAACGACGGGCAGGTCCACAGTGAACGTGGCGCCGGCGCCGGGCCGGCTGGAGACGGACACCGCGCCCCCCATGGCGCGCACCAGGCTGTGGACGATGTAAAGGCCCAACCCCAGGCCGTCCCGCCCCAGACGCCGGTCCCGCTTGAACGGATCGAAGATGAACGGCTGGATCGCGGGATCGATCCCCGGCCCGCGATCGGTGACCTGCAAGCGGACGTGCCGCTCGGCGGGGAGCAGCCGCGCCGCGATCGTGACCGGCTGCGGCTCGCCGAACTTCAAGGCGTTGCCAAGCAGGTTGCCGACGATCTGCTCGACCCGCAGCCGATCCCACTGCCCCACCGCCGCCGCCGGCAGGTCGGTCTCGATCCGGGCCAGGACGGCGGGGTCGTCCTCCGCGCACCGCGCCGCCGCCTCCCGCACGACCGCGCACAGGTCGACGGGCTCGAGGCGGAGATCGATCTGTCCCGAGGCGGCCCGGCCCACGTCGAACAGCTCGTCGATCATCCGGGACAGGCGCCGCTCTTCCCGCTCGATGATCCGGACCAGCTTCTGGCTCTTGGGCGTCAGCGACTCCGCGGCGGACCGGAACGCCTGAACGGTGGTCCGCAAACACCAGGTCGATCCCCGCAGCTCGTGCGCCGCCACGGAGATGATGCGCTGGCACCCGTCCACGGTGGCCTCGAGATCGGCGCGCGCCGCGATGTTTTCAATGGCGCACCCGAGGCGAGCGGCCAGCTCGACGAGCAGATCGATCTCGACCGAATCGTAGTGGGGATACCGGCGCGCCACGCTGAGCGTCCCCTTGCGGCCCAGCCGGCCCGAGACGGGCACGCTGACCCGGGCGCAGTGTTCCTGCGCACAGACGTCGGGCGCGGTGATGAACGCGAGCTGGCCCGGCCCCGGCAGCAGCTCGCCCGGTTCACGCCGGAATTCAAACAGCCTTTGGGCGCACCCGTCCTTCAACACGTCCAGAACGAAGACCTGTCCCAAAGAGGGGGTGGCGGTCCTGGCCACCGACTCCAGCATGGGATCCAGCTCGGACAGAAGCAGATGCCGGCCCACGCCCGCCAAGAGCTCCGTGTCATTCGCGACGATGTCACCGCCGTCCCTTCGCGCCGCTCTTTGCATGACGACTCCACCTCCGGATTCGTTCATGCCCGAATTTGCAAACGGTGCCTAGCCGCAATTCGGCGTCATTGGAATCACCGCCGTCAATTACATCGGTGGACTACGCGGCGCCGCGACCCGATCCGGAGACGCGCCGATCGTCCCCGGGATTTCGGTGCCATCGCGTTCCCTTTGCTTCTGTAGGGCGCCGCTGGATTCAGGTGCGGCGAGAGCCGCCGGGCGCGCGCGGTCGTCAACAGTTCAAGGACCATGTCTATGGTGAGACGAGCGAGACGGTTCTCGGGAGCATGTCGATGAAAGTCTTGCTGATCGAAGGTCCACCCCCTGTTCGGCGTGGGCATCCGCGCGGCGGGCGCGCCATGCTGAACCCGATCGCCGCCGCGTCGTCGCCCCGCCAGCTCACCTCGGCGATCTCGCACGAGCTGGTGTCGCCGCTGGCGGCCGCCGTCTGGTACCTCGCCATCGCCGAGCGACACTGCGCGCCGCCGGTTCCATCCGAGGCCCGGGCCGCGCTGGCCGTCGCGCGCGATCAGGTCGAGGCGCTCCATCGGCTGGTGGCGCGGGTCATCGAGCTGGAGACCCGGGGCGGCCTGGCCGTCTACCCGGTCGAAGGCGACCTGCTGCGCGTGACCGCCCTGACGATCGATCGCCTCACCCTGGGCCGCCGGCAGGCGCACGCGATCTCCGTTCGCGGGCCCGTCCAGGTGAAGGGCCGCTGGGACACCGGCGTGGTGGAGCAGATCGTGCGGAACCTGGTGGTCAACGCCATGAAGTTCGGCCGCGGCAAACCCATCACCGTGGAGGTCGCCGCCGCTCGCCAGGGCGCCTGGATCGTCGTTCAGGACCGCGGCGCCGGCATCGCCGCGCGGGACCTGCGCGGCATCTTCGAGCGCCACGCCTGCGCGCCGCGGGCGGAAGGGGGCGGCCTGGGGCTGGGCCTGTGGCTGGTGCGAGAGCTGGCGCGCGCGCATGGCGGCAAGGTCACGGTCCGCAGCCGCCCCGGCGCCGGCGCGACGTTTCGGGTCTATCTCCGCTCCGGCGGCCCCGAACGCTCTCATCCAATCCTGGAGACTGCGCGCCGCGCGTTGCCCGCCCCGTGCCGGCGGTCATAGTCTCGCTATGCTCTCCTGGCGCGTTCCGCTGATCGCGTCGGCCGTTTTGTCGCTCGCCACGGCCCAGTTCGCGTGGCGCCGGCGCAGGGTCACGCGCGCCGCCGGCCACTTCGCGGCCATCCCGGTCGGACACGCGCTCTGGACGCTGGTCCGGATCGCGGCGCTGTCGACGGCGTCGCTGGAAGCCAAGCTGCTTCTGAACGGCCTGGAATGGCTGATGGGCCTGGGCGTGATGGCCGCCGGCCTCTGGTTCGCCTACGCGTACGTGGGGCAGAGATTTCGCTTCGAGATCTGGGCCTGGCTGCTGCTGTTGCCGCTGCCGATCATCCTGATGCTGCTGGGCGAGCCGATCGATCACCGGCTTCATCCCGACGCCTGGGTCAGGCTATCGCCCGCCCCCAGCAACCTCGAGTACACGTTCGGGTGGCCGGAGGTGGCGCTGATCTCCTATGGCTGCTTTCTGTCGCTGCTGGCCTGCGGTCTCATCCTGCGGCGACTGAGCCGCTCGCGCCTGGGCGATCTGATCGAGATGGGGATCGTGCTGGCCGGCCTGGGGCTGCCGCCGCTGGTCGGCGTGGTGAGCCTGGCGCTGGGCGTGCGATGGCTGCACCAGCGCGACACGATGCCGCTGGTGTTCGGGGTGGCGGACCTGATCGCGGCGGTCGGCCTGTTCCGCGGGCGGCTGTTCGAGCTGCCGGCCATCGCCCTGGAGACCGTCGTGGACGGGTTGGCGGACGGCGTGGCGGTCTGCTCGGGCGACGGCCGCATCGTCGAGGCCAACCCGGCGGTGGCCACCTTGCTGGCGCTGCCGCGCGCGCCGGCGCCGGGGACGCGGATGGCGGTGGCCTTCGCGGACTGGCCGGAGCTGGTCGCCGTCTGCGGCGGCGCGACGGAGCACGCCGAGCTGGCGCTGGACGGCCCCCCGCCCCGCTGGCTGGACGTGGTGGGCGCGCCGGTGCGCGACTGGCGCGGCCACGTCATCGGGCGGGCGGTGCTCCTGCGCGACGTCACGGCGGGCGAGCAGGCCTCGCAGCGGCGGTTCGAGGCCGTGTTCGATCACGCGTTCGAGCTGATCGCGCTGCTGGCGCCCGACGGCACCATCCTGGAGGTGAACCAAACGGCGCTGTCGTTCGGCGGCGCCACGCGCGAGGCGGTGCAGGGGCGGCCGTTGTGGGAGGCGCCCTGGTGGTCGCACTCGTCCACCCTGCGCGACGAGCTGCGGGCCGCCCTGCAGGCGCTCCAGCGCGGGAAGCTGGTGCGGTTCGAGGCCACCCACCTGCGCTGCGACGCCTACACGCGCTACTTCGACTTCTCGCTCACCGCCGTCGGCGACGGGGCGGGCGCGGTCGAGTACGTGATCGCCGAGGCCCGCGACGTCACCGACCTCCTGCGGGCGCAGAAGGAGAACGTGGCGCTGGCCGACAAGCTGGCGCAGGCCCGGCGCCTGGAGGTGGTCGGGCGCATGGCCGCCGGGATCGCGCACGACTTCAACAACCTGCTGGTCGCCGTGATGGGGAGCCTGCAGGTGGTGAAGCCGGCCGTGCCCGAGGGCGGCGCGGCGGCGCAGGGGCTGCAGGTGATCGAACGGGTGGTCCAGTCCGGCGCCGCGCTGAGCCGCCGGCTGCTGGCGCTCAGCAGTCCCCGCTCGGCGGTGTCCAGCCCCGTCGACGTCGCCGTGGTGGTCGAGCGCGCGGCCAGCCTCATCGCGCCGCTCCTGGGAGCGTCGGTGACGCTGACGGTGCACGCCCAGGCGGCGCTCTGGCCGGTGCGGATCGATCCGGGCCAGCTCGAACAAGCGCTGCTGAACCTGGCCACCAACGCGCGCGACGCGATGCCGGAGGGCGGCACGCTGCTGCTGTCGGCGGACAACGTGTTCGTGACCGAGGCGCGAACCTTCCAGGGCGACGAGCTGACGCCCGGCCACTACGTGTTGGTGCGCGTGACCGACACCGGCAACGGGATGTCCGAGGAGGTGATCGAGCGGGCGCTGGAGCCCTTCTTCACGACCAAGCCGACCGGCGGCGGGACGGGCCTGGGCCTGGCGCTGGTCTACGCGCTGGTGCACGGTCACGGGGGCTTCCTGGAGATCGCCTCGGTGGAAGGTCGGTGGACCGAGGTGCGGCTGTTCTTGCCCGCCGCGCAGACCACCCAGGCCGGCGAGCCGGCGGCCGCGCGCCCACGGCCAGCCGCGCCGGCCGCCCCGGCAGAGGACGGGCCGGCTCCCGAACCGGCCGCCGTGCTGGTCGTCGAGGACGAGCGGTCGCTGCGCACGTTCATTGCCGAGCAGCTCTGCCAACGGGGCTACCGGGTCCAGACGTTTCCGAACGCGGCGGCCCTGCATCACGCGGCCGTCCGGATGACGACCCACCCGACGCTGCTGATCAGCGATCTGATCCTGCCCGAGACGACCGGGTTTGCACTGGCGGATCAGGCGCGGGAACACTGGCCCGACCTGCGCGTCCTGTTCCTCTCGCTGTTCCCCGCCAGCGTCCGGCACGCCGACGGCGTCGGCACCGTGCACTTTTTATCTAAGCCATTCGACGCCGGCGGGCTGGCCCGCGCCGTCTCCGCGACCCTCAGCAACGGCGCGGCAGATCGACCGTGAACGACGCGCCGTGGCCGGGCCGGCTTTCGACGCGAATCTCGCCCTGGCAGGCCTGGACGATCTCCTTGCTGATCCAGAGGCCCAGCCCCAGCCCCGGGAAGTGATGCTCGGGGGCGGCCCGCTCGAAGCGGCGGAAGATCCGCTCCTGCGCCTCCAGGGCGACGCCCACGCCGTGATCCGTCACGACCAGCCGGGCGCGGTCCGCCGACTGGGTGACGTCGATCTCGATGGGCGCGCCCCGCCCGAACTTGATGGCGTTCGACAACAAGTTGCTCGCCACCTGGCCGAGGCGCAGACGGTCCCAGCGCCCCGTGACCGAGTCGGCGCCCCGCAGGACCAGCGTGCAGCCGGCCTGGTCCGCCGCCTCCCGGACCGCGTCCATCGCGTCGACCACCACCTTGACCAGGTCCAGCTCCTCGGGCGAGAGGACCAGCCGACCCGCCATCACGCGCGACACGTCGAGCAGCAGGTTGATCAATTGATCCAGCCGATGGGTCTGCTTGCGGATCACCATCAGCTTGCGGCGCAGCTCGTCGGAGAACCCGCTGGTCGCCTGCTGGCGCAGCAGGATGTCGGTCTGCAGCCCCAGGGTGGTGATGGGCGTGCGCAGCTCGTGCGACGCCGTGGAGATGAACACCTCCCGAAGCTGGACGGTCTGGCGCAGCTCCTCTTCCTGGCGCACCAGCCGCGTGATGTCGCGCAGGGTGAGCACGCTGACCGCCTGGTGCTCGTAGAGCTGCGGGATCAGGTCCGAGTCGGCCATCACCCACACCTTGCCGCCCGGCCGCTCGCACACCAGCCGCCGCCCCTGCAGCCGCGTGGCCGACGACAGGGGCGCCAGGCTCACGCCCGGCACCTGCGCGCCGCCGTCTTCGTCGGGGAACCGGAAGCTGACGAACGTCTCCAGCGGCTGCCCCCGCTCGAGCCCGGTTCCCAGCAGCGCCAGGCTGGCGCGGTTCGCGAAGATGATGCGCGCGTCGCCGGGCTCGAGCAGCAGCAACGGCACGGGAAACGAATCCAGCAGGCGCTCCGTCCAGCGGCTGTGACGATGCAGGCTGGCCAGCGCCGACTCTTGCTGGGCGTTGCGCCGCCGCATGGCCGTGACCTCCAGCCGGGACTGGACCCGCACCAGGAGCTCGCGCGCGGAGAACGGCTTGACGACGAAGTCATCCGCCCCCGCCTCCAGGCCGGCGATGGTCTCCTGCTCGCCGGCCCGGCCGGACATCAGGATGACCGGCACGTCGCGGGTGGCCGGTTCGTCGCGCAGGCACTTGAGCAACGTGATGCCGTCGATCTTCGGCATGCGCACGTCGCTGATGACCAGATCGGGCGGCAGCTCGCGCGCCGCCGCCAGCGCGGCGGCCCCGTGCGCCGCGGCCTGGACCGTCCAGCGCGTGCCCAGCAGCAGCAGCAGCATGTCCCGAACGTTGGCGTCGTCCTCGACGATCAGGATCCGGAACGCGGCGTCGGCCCGGATCGGCTCGACCGAGGCGCCGGCCAGCCGCGCGGCGTCCGCCAGCCCGGACAGGGCCGGGTGGCCGATGTCGGCCGCCAGGGCCGCATGCCCCGCCGCCTCGAGGCTGGCGGTGGGCTCGGAGCTGCTGGCGCTGGTCGACTTCATGAGGCGCACCCCTCCTTCCGTCGGGAAGCTAGCGACGCGTTCGCCTGCGTGGTCCCGGGTCCCGCTTTCTCATCCGGCGGCTGACGTGTGCCTGGCGGCGGCCAACGCAGGTTCAGAGACAGGAGGTAACCCATGACATCCGTGAGCACACCGAAGCGATCGGCCCTGGGTCTGGCCGGGAGCGTCCTGGCCGCCGGCGCGATGCTGGTTTGCGCGCCGTCCGCCCGCGCGCAACCGGTCCCCGCCCCCGTGATGGCTCCCATGGCGCCCCCGCCGGCATCGCCCGATCTGGGGCCGCCACGGGCGTACGGCCATTACCCCGGGATCGCGCTGCAGCTGGGCGGCGGGTTCGAGGACTTCACCAACCAGGCGATGCGCGACACCACCGGGTCGGGCGGCAGCTGGGATCTCCGGCTGGTGCTTGGAATGCAATCCATCGTCGGGTTCGAGGCGGCGTACGTCGGCGCCACCCGGCAGATCACGCCGCTGGGCCGGACGTCCAGCTCCTACCTGCTGTCGAACGGCGGCGAGGTGGCCTTGCGGCTGAACGCGCCCATCGTTCGCGGGCCGATCCTGGTCGAACCGTTCGGATTCGTCGGCGTCGGCTGGGCGCACTACGCCATCGCCGACTACAACGCGGGCTTCACGGCCGACTTCACGTCCAAGGACGACGTGATGACCCTGCCGCTCGGCGGCGGCATCGCGTTCGCGGACCGGGCGCTGCTGCTGGACGTCCGCGCGTCGTACACGCCGACCTACTACAACGACATGGTGCGCGGGGGGGGCGGTCTCGATCATTGGGGCGTCGGCGGACACGTCGGCATCGTGTTCTGACCGGCTCAGACCGGGTTGCAGGCGCTCAGATCGGCGGCGCATTGAACGGTGACGTTGCTGCCCTGCAGGGTGACGCCGTCCGCGGAGATGGTGACGATGATCTGCCCGCCGGGCTGGTCCACCGTGAAATCGAGGTTCGGGTAGCGCACCCGGAAGTCGGCCTCGCCGGAGGCGGTCTGATCGCTGGTGCCGATCGCCCCCTGGATCCGCACCAGCACGTCCGTGTCGGCCGCCGTGCGCGGCACCGGGCCGTAGAAGTAGACGTCCAGGGTCCCGTCGACGAATCCGTCGACCGTCACCTGCGTGCCACGAAGCGACACCCCCGACGGTTGGATGCGCGCGTGGCACATGCTGGCCACCGCCTCGACGGTCGGCCGGAGGCGGCCGTCGTCCACCACCGCCGTCAGGTTGATCGATCCGTTCTGGGCCGCGTCGGGGGGGCCGGGCGGATCGGCCCAGCCGACGCAGACGCGGTCCAGCTGGACCACCGCGTCGATGATCGGGCGGTTGGTCTTGGTGGGGCCGTTGGGGTCCGCAAAGCCGTTCGCCTCCAGCCGCGCGCCCAGCCGGGTGAGCGCGTCGGCCACCAGGTCGGGCAGCCAGTCCAGATGCAAGACCACCAGCCGGGCCTCGACGTTCGTGCGCAGCTGGTCGAGCATGGTGACGTCGATGGCGGCGGTCGGCGTCTCGTAGGCGGTGACCAGCGCCGTCATGTCGGGCCCTGGTGGAAGCTGCAGCTCGCTGGCGCCACATCCAGCCACGGCCAGCGCCAGGGCGACGATCGTCGTGATTCGCTTCAAAACAGCACCGCCAGTGAGAAGTCCGGAGCCAGCCCCTGTTTCGTGAGGGGGATTTGCACGCCTGGGACGAAGACGTTGCCGTAACCGACGCCGGCCGTCAGGTGCACGTGCCGCCAGAGCAGCGCGATGCCCGGCACCACCACCCAGGGATGTTGATGGCGCGGCGTCAGGCGCGCGTCGACGCTGGCGGTGGTGTAGTCGTCGGCCTGGGCGGTCCCGCTGAACGCCAGCCGCCCGGTGTAGACCTGGTACCGCCCGCGCAGCGTGAGCGCGAAGACCGGCGCCAGGCGCCACTCGAGCAGGGCGCCCACCTGCACGGCCCGCGCCCCGGCGCTGCCCCCGATGTCGGCGCGATCCAGATCGCCCGCGCCCGACGCGGTCACGAAGTCGTACGTCACGTCACCGTGAACCCAGAACCAGGGCGCGACCCCGACCGACGCCAGCCCCGAGAACGGGATCACGGTCAGGCTGCCCGACGAGCCGTTGTGGGTGATGTCCGCGTAGTAGAAGCCCACCTGCCCGCTCAACCAGAAGCGCCGGCTGGCGATGGCGGCAAACTTCAGGTGCGCGTTGGGAATGAAGATGGGCGCGGCGAGCCGAAACGCCCAGAAGGGGGGATCGATGCCCACGCTGAGCCGTTCGATGATGCCGTAGTCGAACGACAGCACCCCCAGCTTCAGGGTCTGCGCGCCGACGGTCAGCGCGGTTCCTTCGTCCAGGCGGCGCTCGTCGTCGGGCGGCAGCCGGGCGGCCGCCGTTCGCGCGGCGAAGGCCAGAGCCAGGGGCAGGGCCAGCCGCCACAACCACACTCGGTGCAGGACCATTGCCCGGGTACTGTGCGCATCGCCGCGCGCGCGGCGACCTGAAACGGCCGCGCCGGGCCGCGTTTGCGGCAACGCCGCAGATCCCGATCAGGAGGCGCTCGCGGTTGGCTGGACCGGCGGCCCCTGGATGGCGGCCGGCAACCTGCCCGGGCGCGCGCGCGGCAGGCGGGCCACGGAGGCGGTCGTCAGGACGAAGGCCAGCCCGCCCAGGGCCAGCGCCGCGATCTGGCCCGAGCGGCGCCGGGCCTGGCCGGCCGCGCCCAGCAGGAACAGCGAGATCGCGAGCAGCACCGTATGAAGGATGAACATGTCGCCGTGATCGTTGGCGTCATTGGCGATCGCCACCGCGCGCCGGGCACGCTGGTCCAGGACCGTGATCCGCTCCTGGGCCGCCAGCCGATACTCGGGCCGCACGAACGGCAGCGGGGCGTCCTCGCGCCCGGCCTCGACGTCGGCCACCCAAGCTTCCAGCGCCGGCTTCAGCTCCGGGCGCGCGTGGCGCCGCAGGAACGCCGCCTCCTTGTCATGGCCGCTCTGGCTGGCGGTCACGAACGACAGGAAGACACCCACGTCGACGCTCACGTTCCGGTTCACGACCGTGAACTCACGGGTGGCGGCGAACTGCGCCCCTTCCGCCAGGGTGATCCCGCGCGTCTGGATCCCGTTCCAGAGCGACGCCTGGTAGGCGCACCAGGCCGACGAGACGCTGGCCAGGCCCAGCAGCACGGTGGAGAGGATCTGGATCATCTCATGGTCTCAGGACCGTCTCAGGACGGCCCGATCGCGAAGGCCAGCTTGCCCAGGTGGTGATCGCCGAGGTGGGCATGGGCGAGGGCGGCCTCCTCCAGTCGATAGGTGTGTCCCAGCTCGACGTGGAACGGCTCGTCGCCGATGAGGAGGTTGAGCCGCTCGAAGGCTTCTCGCTCCGGCAGCCCGTCGTAAGCCATCAGCGCCACGTCCGGACGGGCGTGGGGGCGCGGCTCGACGCCGTTCGGAAACGCCACCCGCCCGCGGGGACGCATCTCCGCCAGCGCGGCGTCGAGACCGTGTCCGCTGGCCAGCACCAGCGCGGCGTCCAGCCCGTCGGCGGCGAACGCCTGCGCGGCCCGGCCGGCGTCCTCCCGATGGCCGTCGAGGGCGGCGTCCGCGCCCAGACGGCGCACCAGATCGACGCCGTCGGATCCCGACGCCACCGCCAGCACGCGCGCGCCCATGCGCTTGGCGAGCTGCACGGCGAGGTGCCCGATCCCGCCGCTGGCACCGAAGATCATCAACGCCTCGGCGGGCTCGAGGTGGAGCGTGTCGTCCAGGCCGCGCAGCGCGGTGATGCCGTCCGCCCCCAGCGCGCCGGCCTCGCGGGGAGTCATGGTGGTCGGGATCGGCGCGACGTCCTCTTCCTTGACAGCCACGTACTCGGCGTAGAAGCCGCCGCGGGGCGAGAAGGCGTACACCGGCTCGCCGGGCCGGAACCGGCGGGCGTTCTGGCCGGTCGACACGACCACCCCCGCGCCGTCGTTCCCGATGACCCGGGGGAACGACCCCGGGTCGCCCAGCGCGAGCCGCCCCTCCCGCACCCAGGGATCCCAGACGCCGATGCCGGCCGACTGCAGCCGGATGAGCACCTCGTCGGGCCTGGGCGCCGGCACGGGGAGCGTGTGCAGCTCGAGGACGTCCGGGCCGCCGAATCGATCGATCGCGGCCGCGATCATGGTCTGTGGAATCGAAGCGTCCATCGCTCACCTCCTCGGGCCCTGATTTGGATCGGGCGACCTGATCGCGAGCCGCTCGGAGACCCGCACCGGGAACCGCGGCCCGGGCTCGAGCGAACGAACGCCTTCCGGCAGACCGCGCACCTCGGCGAGGGCGGCCGAACGGATCTGCTCGAGCGGCCGGCGCGGCCCCAGCCGCCGACCCGCGCGCATCACCGGCTCGAGCAAGGGCGTGGCCCCCTTGACGGTCTCGGAGACGGGGGCCAGGCAATCGCTCACCAGGACGCCGGCCGCGTTCCGGGTTCGCCAGACCTGCTTGCGTCCCGGCCAGGTCTGCTTGCCCTCGGCGCGCTTCCAGCGCGGCCGGCCGGCGTACTCGACCAGCTTGTACGCGCAGTCCAGATAGGGCGCGTCCGCGGAGGTCACGACCTTGGTGCCGGTCGCGAACCGATCGATGGGCGCGCCCGAGGCGACCAGCGCGGCGATGGCGTGCTCGTCGAGCCCGCTGCTGGCGACGATCTGCACGTCGCGAAGGCCGCCCTCGTCCAGGATGCGGCGCACGCGCCGCGCGTGCTCGGCCAGGTCGCCGCTGTCGAGGCGGACGGCCCGGAAGGCGGCACCCTGCCCGGCCAGGGAATGAGCCAGCTCGACGACCTTGCGCGCCCCCGCCTCCGTGTCGTAGGTGTCGATCAGCAGCGCGACGCGCGCGCCGTGAACCGAGGCGAAGTCGGCGAACGCCGCCGCCTCCTCGTCGTGCGCCTGGATGAACGAGTGGGCCATCGTGCCGAAAATCGGGATGCCCAGGTCGGCGCCGGCGCGAACGTCGGAGGTCCCGGCGAAGCCCGCCAGGTAGGCGGCGCGCGCCGCCAGGACCCCGGCTTCGCCGCCGTGGGCCCGGCGCAGCCCGAAGTCGATCAGCGGCCGTCCGGCCGCCGCCAGCACCGCGCGCGCCGCCTTCGAGGCGATCAGCGTCTGGAAGTGAATGATGTTGAGCAGCCGGGTCTCGACGATCTGCGCCTCGGACAGGCGGGCCGTCACCCGGATGATCGGCTCGCCGGCGAACATCACGGTCCCCTCGGGGACCGCGTCGACATCTCCCGAGAACCGCAGGTCGGAGAGGCGCCGGGCCACCGGCGGGCTCAGCGGGTGGACGCGCGACAGGTCGGCCAGCTCGTCGGGCGAGAGGCGGAAGCTCTCCAGGAAGGAGAGGGCCTGCTCGAGGCCCGCCGCCAGGAGGAAGCGACGGGTCTCCGGAAGCCGCCTCACGAACAGCTCGAACGAGGCCAGCTCGTTCATGCCGCGCGCGAGGTAGGCCTCCAGCATCGTGACCTCGTAGAGGTCGACGATCAGGTGGTCACCCAGCCCGAGCTCGGACATGAGCGGCCCTACGCGGCTGCCGCGCCGCCCACGCGCCGCTCGAGGCGGCGCACGCGCAACAGCGCTTCGATGGCGGTCGCCACCGCGCCGGCCACGAAGGCCAGCGGCAACAGGGAGAACAGCGGGACCAGCGCCAGCCGTCCAAGTCTGTGTCCGAGTCTCTTGCGATGCATGATGTGCCTCCTGCTCATCGACGAATCTGGTGGCCGCCGCCCGCCCAGCAAGCACAGCGCCGAGCAACCCGCCGGCGGCTGACGCGGCCCGCGCTCAGCCGAGCTCGGTGCGCAGGTGGACGCCGGCCGTGAGCAGCAGCTCGTCGGTGTCGGCGAGGCGCTCCGGCCAGACCGGCCGGGTGAGCTCCGCGATCACCGTGACGTCGAAGCCCTCCTCGACGGCGTCGACGGCGCTGGCGCGCACGCAGACGTCCTGGGCCAGGCCGACCACGAACAGCGCGACGACGCCGCGCGCGCGCAACCAGGCGCCGAGGCCGGTGGTCCGCCGCTGGCCGCGCGGGTCGCGGTCCTCGCGAAAGGCGCTGAACGAGTCGACGTCCAAACGCGTCCCCTTGCGCAGGATCAGGGTGAGCGCGTCGTCGGGCAGCTCCCGCGCCAGGCGTGCCCCGTGCGTGCCCGCCACGCAATGGTCCGGCCACACGACCTGCTCCCGCCCGTCGCCGGTGGCCGACCGGATGGTGTGGAACGGCTGGCTGCCGGCGTGGGCGGAGGCGAACGACACGTGGCCGGGCGGGTGGAAGTCCTGCGTCGCCACCACGGTCTCGAACCGGCGCGCGAATTCGGCGATCGGTCGAACGATCTCGTCCGCGCGGGGCACCGCCAGCGCGCCGCCCGGCAGAAAGTCGTACTGCAGGTCGACGACCAGCAACGCCTCCGAACCAGCAAAGCAGGACTGCGCCATCGCCCAGAAACATGATCACGATGCCGTCCCGCGGTGCGCGGCGCCGCGAACGCGCTACATTGAGGCGCCGTCATGAGCCTTCTCCGGGTCACGCTCCTCGGAACGTCGGCGGCTCAGCCCACCCTGCGGCGCGGGTTGAGCGCCGTGTCCGTTCGCGCCCACCGCGACCACTTCCTGGTCGACTGCGGCGAGGGGACGCAGCGCCAGCTGCTGCGGTTCGGGGCCGGGTTCGACCTGGACTTCGTGCTCTTCACGCACAGCCACGCCGATCACGTGCTGGGGATCATCGGGTTTTTGCGCACGCTGGCCATGGGCGGCCGGACCGCGCCCCTGACGCTCTACGGGCCACGCCCGTTCATCGACCAGCGCCTGCCCGCGCTGGTCACGCTGGGCGGCGGCGAGCTCAGCTTCCCGGTCGACTATGTCGCGCTCGAGGATGGGCAGACCGTCGCGCGCGACGGCTACCGCGTTCGGGCCGTCACCGTCGAGCATCGGGTGCCCGCGCTGGGGTACGTGCTGGAAGAGCCGCCGCGGCCGGGCGAGTTCCGCCTGGAGCAGGCGCGCGCGCTGGGCATCCCCGCCGGGCCGCTCTACGGCCGGCTGCAGGCGGGCCAATCGATCGCGCTCGCCGACGGGCGGCAAGTTCGCCCGGAGGACGTCCTGGGGCCGCCCCGCCGCGCGCGCAAGCTGGCCGTCTCGGGCGACACCCGCCCGTGCGCGGCGCTGGCGCGGGCGGCCGCCGGCGCGGACCTGCTGATCCACGAGAGCACGTTCGCGGCCGGTGAGCTCGCGCGCGCCCGCGAGACCGGCCACAGCACCGCCGCCGAGGCCGCCGAGGTGGCGGCGCTGGCGGGCGCGCGCGAGCTGATCCTCACCCACTTCTCGGCCCGGCACGACACGACCCCAGAGCCGCTGGTCGCCGAGGCGCGCGGGCTGTTCGGCGGCGCCGTGATCGCCGCCGAGGACGGCCTCACGCGCGAGATCCCCCTGCCCGACTGAGACCGGCGCGCGTCAGCTGGCGTGCGCGCCATCCCGCGCCGCCACCGCGCGAACGGTGCGCGCGACCCGGCGAGCCGGCTCGCGCTCGGCGATGTCGGACAGGCTGATCACCCCCTTCAGGATGTTCCGCTCGTCGGTCACCACGACCCGCCCGACGTGATACTGCGACATGAGCTGCTCGGCGGCGGTGATGTCGTCGTCGGGCCGGCACCCGACCGCGTCGTGGGTCATGACCTCGCGGACGTAGGTGTCGTCCAGCGTCAGGCCGGCGGCGGCAGCTCGGACCACGATGTCGCGATCGGTGATGGTCCCGACCACCCGCGATTCCTCGTCGCACACCGGCAGGAAGCCGACCTTGGTGACGGCCATCAGCTCGGCTGCGTCGCGCAACGAGTCCCACTCGCGCACGGTCTGCACGTCGGCCTTCATCACCGCGGCGCAGGTGCGCGCGAACGGGTTGGCGGCGCTCGATCCGGCGGCGCCGCCCAGCAGAGACACGTCGGCGCGACGATGGACGTCCAGGTGGTCCTCGACGCCAGTCACGCCCCGGACCCTCCGCGTCTGCCGGATCACCCGCCGGTGCTCCTGCTCCAGGATCGGGCCGCACAAGCTGACCCGCCCGCCCGTCGCCTCGACCTCGATGGCGGAGGCGTGCCGCGAGACGCGGCCCAGCGCCGCCCGCACGCGTTCCCGCAGGATCTCGTCGTCGACGCGGTCCTCCTCGAGCCGGGACCGCATCTCCGTCAACAGCCCCGCGAACCGGTTTTGCACCCGCCGCCCGGCCTTGGCGACCTCATCCCGCCCCGCCCGCGTCGCGTGACCCAGCTTGTCCGCGGCCAGCGCGCGGCGGCGGCGGCCGAGCCGCGGGTCCGCCAGGAAGGTGCCGATCACCGCGCAAGCCGATCCGATGCCGACGCCCCAACCGAATGCCGTCGCGCGCGCGCGCCGGGCGGCTCCTCGACGACCGAGCCTGAGTTTCGTCATGACAACCTCCATCCCTCCACCGGGATCTTGGGCATCGCCCACGGCGATGTCAGTCACGACCCGAGGGCTATTTTCCGAGAAGGCGCTTCAGCCAGGAACGCCCACCGTCGGGTGCGGCCCCTTGCGGAGCCCGGGCGCGCTCTTCGCGGCAGCGACAGCGCTGAGCGGCGGGGACGTCTCCCAGCACCTGCTCGACGTGCCTCCCGCACCCCGCGTAGGTGGGACGCCCGCACTTCGAACATTCGACACGTCGGCACATGACCTATGAGAGTCGCTGGACCGCGAAAGGGTTCGCCGCGGCGGTCGGATTTCAGCCGTTTTCGGCGACCAGGTTCCGCAGGGCGGTCCTGAGCGACGCCTGGACGGCGGCGGGGACGGGCAGCGGCCCCCCGGCCGTGCGGCAGAGCGCGAGCGTTCGCTTGAGCGTCTCGCAGGCGCCACGGCAACGGCCGCAGGACTCCAGGTGACGCTCCATCTCCGCGCAGACGTCCGCGCTGATCTCGTCCTCGAGGTGCTGCGAGAAGAGCGTCAGGACGTCCGGGCAGGTCCCGGGCGCGGCGGGGGCTTCGCTCGGGATGCCCAGCAGCGGCGCCACGCGCTCCCGCACCGACAGGCGTGCGCGATGAAGGCGGCTCTTCACCGCCTGCGGCGTCAATCCCAGCACCTCCGCCACCTCGGGCGCGGTCAGCCCCTCGACGTCCCGAAGCAGCAGCACCTCGCGGTACATCGGCTCGAGCTCGCCGATGGCGCGCTCGACCGCCTGCTCGATCTGCTTGCCCGCCAGCGCCTCGTCCGCCCCCGCGGCCGGGTCGGCCAGCTTCTGCGTCTCGGCCGGCGCGCTGTCGAGCGACCGTTCCTCGTGCGGCGCGAACTTGCTCTTGCGCCGCTTCTTGACGCAGAAGCTGCGCGCGACGGTGTAGAGCCAGGTCGAGATCGACGAGGCGCCCCGAAAGTCCCGGACGCCGCGGGCCATCGCCAGCAGCGTGTCTTGCAAGACATCCTTCGCGTCCTCGGGATCCCGGCACATCTTCATGCCGAACCGGTACACCTGGGCCTGGTGGCGTTCCAGCAGCGCCTCCAGCGCCTGTCGGTCTCCCGCGCGGGCCTGGGCCAGCAGGCGCTCGTCTGACAGCGGCTCGGTCACACGCCCAATGCTACCCCACCCTCCGCCGGGGCGACCGGGCGGCCTCCGTCCACCTCGGTCGAGACCTCCACCTCGACCGAAGGCGCATGCAGCAGCGTCCCGTAGGCCGGACAGCTCTTGATGGCCCGTTCGATCCCGGCCACGTGCCTCTCCGCGAGGCCGGCCGGGAGCTTGACGTGCATGACGAGCCGCCCGATCCGCGCGACCGGGAGCCGCTCCTTGTCAGCCTCCACCTCGACGGTGAGACCGTCGGTGGCAAGGCCCCGCCCGTGCAGGTACGCGGCCGCGAAGTAGTGGGCACAGGCGGCCACGGCCGCCACCATGACGTCCAGCGGCGACGGACCCCGGTCCTCGCCGCCCGGCACGGACGCCGGCTGGTCGAACACCAGCTCGTGCTCGCCCAGCCGAACGCGGCTCCCCACCTTCCCGATCGACGCGATGACGGCCTTCATGACGACACCTCCTGACCGTGAGAGCCGGCCGAACGCCGAAGGGTTCAGCGGCTCAGCCGCCGGCGTGCGCGCAGACGGTCGCGCCGGCGGCCGTCGACGCGCAGGTGGTGTCCGCGCAGCAGGTCGAGTCGGCCGGCGTGCAGGGATCGCCCGCGGCGGCGCAGGTCGGCCCGGCGATCGAGAGATTGACCGGCGAGCAGATCAGCGCGCCGGGCGCGCCGATGCAGCTTCCGGCGCAGCAGTCGCTGGTCGCGCCGCAGGGCGCCCCCAGCGGCGCGCAGACGCTGCGGCACGCCCGGGTTCCCGCCGCGTCGGGCACGCAGCGGCCGCCACAGCACTGCTCGGCCACGTTGCAGGGGTAGCCGTCGGTCACACAGGCGCTGCCCATCGGCACGCAGCGCCGCCGCCCGTCGCTGTCCGGCTGGCAGGTCTGGCCGGCGCAGCAGTCGCCCGGCATCATGCAGCTCTCCCCGGCAGCCAGGCAGTGGCCCATCTTCATCATCATGGGGGCCGGCATGGCGGCGCAGCGGCCCGCCATGCACGCATGCGAGCAGCAGTCGCCGGCCTGCGCGCAGCGTTCCTGTTCGGGACGGCAACCGGCCGCCCAGGCGCAGCGCGAGACGCCGTCGTCGGTCGGCTCGCATCGGCCCGAGCAGCAATCCTTGTCGGTCCCACAGAGCTCCAGGGCCGGGTGACAGCCGCCCAGCGGCTGGCAGCGCGCCGCCCCGGCCCCGCCGCAGACACCGCTGCAACAGTCGCCCGCGTTGGTGCAGGTCTCGCCCGCCACGCGGCAGCCGAGCAGCAACGCGCAGGCAGCAGCGGCCGACTCGCCGGGCGTCGTGCAGACGCCGCCGCAGCAGTCGCCGGCCGCCGCGCACGGCTCACCGGCCGGGCGGCAGGCCGGATCGCTCTTGGCGCAGGCGCCGTTCGTGCAGCTGCCGCTGCAGCAGTCGGCCGGCGACGCGCAGGCGCCCCCGACCGGCACGCAGCCGGACGCGCCGCACAGCCCGCCGGCGCACCCCAGGCTGCAACAGGCGCCGGCGCGCGCGCACGACTGCCCGCTGGCCGCGCAGCCCAGCGCGCTCACGCAGACCGGGTCGGGTCCGCCGGCCGGATCGGCGGCGCACAGGAAGGAACAGCACTGGTCGGCGGAGGCGCAGGCGCTCCCTTCCGGGAGACAGGCCGGCGTGGCGCAGCGGCCGGCCGCGCAGCT
>Ga0068855_100002110_pt1 | contig 24594 bp, 24 predicted proteins | sample KBSCornC52_FD_66592 | JGI IMG/M metagenome (GOLD analysis project Ga0068855, IMG submission 66592) | Corn rhizosphere microbial communities from Kellogg Biological Station, Michigan, USA - KBS Corn C5-2 | ecosystem: Host-associated > Plants > Roots > Rhizosphere > Soil ...
GGCGGCGACGTCGATATCAAAGCCGGCCGGCAGCCGCAGCACAATCGACTTGCCCGGCGCATAGCGGAGCTCATGCGCGACCTGCGCAGCAGCGCACCGGCTCCCGCCAAGCACCGCACCAAGCGTCACCAGAACCGCGAATCGCATGAGCCAGTCTAGCCACCGAGCAACTCCTCGGACAAAGCCGCTGCTGCCTCTACCCGGAGGCTGGGGCGGCTAACCGGCCGCTCCCGGCATTTACTTCACGCCAGACGATCTCGCGGCTGTTGCAGGACAGCAACTGCGCCGGACGACTCGCGCACGACCCCAGCTTCCCGCACCTCCGTCAGCTTCGCCAGAGTAAATGCGCCGGTCGCGATCACCAGGTCGCGCACCGCAACATCGAGGAACGTTCCCTGCGTGATCAGGTTCAGTGCAATGGCGCAGAGCCAGACCATGACAAGATACGCAGCAAATCGGGTCCAGCGCGTGAAGATCAGCACCCCGGCCACCATCTCGATCACGCCGACGATGTGCATAAACCCGGCCGGCGAAAGGTGCAGCATTCGCGGGACCAGAGGGTTCAGGTACATCTCCCAGTTGGTCAGCAGGTTGAAGAACTTGTCCAACCCGGCCACGATCGGCACCAATCCCAGCGTCAACCAAAGGGTTCGCCACGCAACGTTCAGTCTTGCATCCAGTTCCATATCGTCCTCCACTGCACAATGGAGCCCGGCTGCAGGTAACCGTTACAAAAAACAGCATGTAACCAACGCCGTCCTCGGCGGTCTATTGTGTGTATGGCCTCAGTCCAGGCAATGCCGCAATCTCGAATCATGGAACAAGCCCAGCGGGAACAGTGGACCGACGAGGAGATCGTCGCGCGCATTCTCGCGGGCGATGTCATGGTCTTCGAGATCCTGATGCGCCGTCATAACCAGCGCATCTATCGCGCGATCCGAAGCATTCTCCGCGGCGACGAGGAGGCTGAGGACGTGATGCAGGAAACATACGTGCGCGCGTATGAACACCTGAGCCAGTTCGAGGGCCGCGCGCGCTTCTCCACCTGGATCACTCGCATTGCTGTAAACGAGTCCATCCGGCGCTTACGCATGAGAAACAGGGTGGAACCGTTAGCGCCGGAAGAAGTCGAGCGGGAGTATGACGCCATGCCAGCAAACCAGGAAACATCCCCGACGCCGGAGGCGCAGGCCTCTCGCCGCCAATTAGCTTCCCTCCTGGAGAAGGCTGTGCTCGCTCTGCCCGACGGCTACCGCTCGGTAGTGATGCTGCGCGATATCGAGGACATGAGCACCGCGGAAACAGCCGAGGCCCTCTCGCTCTCGGAATCCAACGTAAAGGTGCGGCTCCACCGCGCCCATGAGCTACTCCGCGACGAGCTGCTCGCCATGACCCACGCCGCCGGTGCCGAAGCCTTCGGCTTCCACGCCATCCGCTGCGACCGCGTAGTGAAAGCCGTGATGGAACGCCTGGTGGGCTAAGGCAGCTTCACCCTCCACGACTCGCTCCCTCCAGCAAATCCGCACCCCCGACCGAAAATTGACAACTATTCGGAAATCGATATATCGTTTTTCGACTATGAGCCCCGACAGCGCCGACCACCTGCCGCTTTCTCCCGCCACCCTCCACATCCTGCTCGCGCTCGCCGCCGCCGAACTCCACGGCTACGCCATCATGCTGGAGGTCGCGCGCCAATCCGGCGGCCATTACAAGATCGGGCCCGGCACCCTCTACGACGCCCTCAAGAAGCTGCTGAACGACGGCCTGGTCGATGAGGTCGACGCCCCCGAGGAGGGCCGCGCGCGACGCAAGTACCGGCTCACCGATCTCGGAAACAGCGTGCTCTCTGCAGAGGTAAGCCGCCTCGACGGAGTCCTGCGTCAGGCGCGCCGCGCTCTTCGGCTCAACGAGAGGAGGTCGTGATGGCGAACAAGGCTGCGCAATTCATTTACCGCTGCATCGTGAACCTGCATCCACCGGCATTCCGCGATAAGTTCGGCCGCGAGATGCTGCTCGACTTCCAGGAGGGTGCCGCCGGCCTGGGCTGCACGCGCTTCTTCACCGACGCCTTGATCTCCCTTGGCCGTCAGTGGCTGCACACTCCGGCAAGCGCCGGCTTCGAGCCCCGATCCGACGCCTCACCCCTGCTCAACGGCCACTACGCCATGATCCGCAATCCGCCGCTGACGCCGCTGGAGTGGTGCCGCGGCCTGGTCGCATCCGTCACACTGCTCGTCCTGTGCGGCTACTGGCTCGGCGCCGGGTCGCGCATCCCGCGGGATACCGGCATCGTGTACGCCGCCAGAAAAGTGGCGCAGGCCGCACAGAGCCGCCCGACCGCATCCCCGGATGAATCGAGCGCCACCCCGGCTACGGTACGCCGCGACTTCAAGCAGTTTGACGTCGCCTCGGTCCGGGAGAGCAAGGCCGGAACAACGCACGTGAGCTTCCCCTTCGGAGCAGACGACACCTACCTGCCCACCCATGGGTTTATGCAGATGATCGGCCTGCCTTTGGGCGCTTACATCCAGTTCGCCTACAAAATGACTCCCGCCCAGGTCGTCGCCCTACAGTCCAAGTTCCCCGACTGGGCTCTCTCCACGCGATACGACATTGAGGCCCGCGTCGAAGGCGAGCCCACCAAGGACGACATGCGAACCATGCTGCGCGCGCTCCTGGCGGACCGGTTCAAGCTGCAACTGCACGCGGTCACCGCAACCGACAAGGTTTATGACCTGGTGCTCGCCAGGCCCGGCAAGACCGGACCTGCACTCCAGGAACATCCCGGCAGCGACCCCGATTGCAAACTGGACAACGCCCGCGACAGTGCCCATGACAGCTCCGCCCCTTGCGGAACCATTCTGCAATCGGTATCCGGAGCCGGCCTCATGCGAATGACCGGCCGCAATGTATCGATAACTCAATTTGTCCTTGCCTCTTTGACCAAGGTGGACCGCCCACTGCGCGATAAGACCGGCCTGACCGGGAAATACGATTTCACGTTTGATTTTGCACCTCCAAGAATTGGCGGCGGCCCCGACATCAACGCATCGGAGCCGCAGCCGGGCATGACGTTCAAAGATGCCATGCAGGACCGGCTGGGACTGAAGCTGGTTCCCGACAAGGGGCCGGTCACAACGTACATCCTCGATCGCGTCGAGAAGCCCACCGAGAACTGAACCAATCGCGGGTCAAGCAGATCGCGCAAGAACATGACCGATGATCAAGCGCAGCGGCGCGAGCTATGAAGCCAGGCCGCACCTCGCAGAGGACGTCGTGAAGGAAATCCCGCAGATCTGGGCCACGGTTCGGGCGGGTACACGCGAGCGACAGCTTCCATAGAGCCAGGCAAGTTGACCTTAGCGAGGCTGGACCGCGGGCTGGGTTGAGCCTCGCAGTATCGCGCTCAAGAAAAGGCGTGCTTCGCTCCCTGACATACCACGACACACATCTTGCAGAGCTGGCTTTCAGCCTGGATGTACTTAGGACATGTCAAGAGCGTGACTCCCCTGCGGGGACCTCAGTCCTGGAACAAAACAGGGGAAGCCATTAAGGGGGATGCTTAGTACGTCTCGAACTTGTTCTTCAGCACCTGTTCCTCGATCCGGATCCTGAAGTACAGCGTCACCAAAAAAATGGGCAGCCCAATGGCCAGGGTCACGAACGCATGGAGCAGGATCGTGAACCCGACCAGCTCGGGAATCATGTTTAGGAAGTAGTTGGGATGCTTAATCGCGCGAAACACGGGATGCACCACCAGCTCGTGATGCGGCGCGATCAGCACCTTGCCGCTCCAGAACGGCCCCAGCGTCCGGATCACGAACACCAGCGCCACGGCTGAAAAAAGGTAGATTGCCAGACCCACCTCGGCAATGCGGTCGAACTGAGCGTGCCGGAAGGAGAATCCTTCGATCAGCGCACTCACATACACGGCGCCCGTAGCCACCCAGATCGCCATCGTGCTGCGCTGCCCGTACTCTCTTGCGCCGTTGCTCTTCAGCCGCTTCTCATGGCTCGAGGCAATGAACAGCGTACACAGGCGAAAGGCTGCGATGATCGCGACAAGACTCAACAGCGTGCGGTTCATACCTGAAACTCCCATAGATCAAAAAATGACGAGGATCATCTACGCCGGCCCCACTTGAGCCGGCAACGGCGAGGCGATCGGATCGAGCGAAGGAGCGTCCAACATCGGCCGCTTGAAAAAAGAGCGCCTTCGCCCCGGAGATTGAGCGGCGAAGGCGCGGTCAGGACTGGGTCGTAGCCTGAGCAAATCCTGTGGACTGTCGTGCTGCCCCTGCGCTGGGCAGACTGCTTCCCTCCACCCGGCCCGTCGCACCAAAGGGCAGGGCTGAATAGGCAATCATGGATCCGAGCGAGTCAGAGCGCCCGAAGGAAAGCTCCCGCCGGCGCCCCACCCGGGTCAGAGCAGGTCCGAGAACGCTGTATCCGGCGTCACGCGTGTTGCCGCGAGCGTTCCCTTGAAAATGATGTAAACGTTCCCGGTGGTGTCGTACCCAGTCAGGGTGAAGGTGCCGGAGTACGAATTCCCACTCGGATCCAGCGTGATGTACTCGAGAATCTGAGCTCCGGCCTGCGGCGGCCCCACCACATTCGGCGGAACCGACGGGTCGAAGATGTTGCCCTGCCAGGGAATGTGGTTCAGCTGATAGCTGAACCTTCCGGTACGCTTCCAGACTCCAAGGCAGAAGTTACCGTCCTGGGCTGAGCGCGACGAGTTCATAATCTCCGTCCCATCGTGGTGCCACACCACCATGGAGTTGTCGATCACGGCTCCTCCTCCCGGAATGTCCTGGCCGTTCTGTTGCGTGGCCGTAAACTTCACGTGCCACATGCCTACGATCGACGGCCCGTCGTCGTTGTCGTCCGCAGTCCGCAGCAGCCACGGATTGACTCCGCGGACCATCGGCCTCCAGTTCATCCGCTGGATCGGCTTGTTCGGCAGGCCGCACTGGGCGGCGGCAACTTGCGTCATGGTCACCACAAGAGCTGCAGCGCCTATGCAGGACATCAACTTCGCAGAAATGGCTCTCATTCTTCTTCTCCTCCGCCGGAGCTTTGCCGGCTGAGCCCGAGCTAAACGCGAAGCAGCCACCCGGCGCAATGCTGCGGGGTAAAGCCGGAGGTAAAGCTTGGTAAAGCCGCAATCCATTTAGAACCACGCGCTTGCGTGCTAAACTGTTTTTCCGTTCCCGCGCGCTGGAGGCCCTCTTGCCTGCCACTCTGCCCTCTTCGCTCCTTCAATTCGGCGAGTATCAGCTCGACTGCGCGCGTTTCGAGTTGCTCCGCAACGGACGATTCCTCAGAGTCGAGCGAAAACCCATCGAGCTCCTCGTCCTGCTCGCCTCCCGCGAAGGCGAGATTGTCTCCCGCGCCGAGATCTCCCAGAGGCTCTGGTCCAGCGAAGTCTTCGTCGACACCGAGCACGGAATCAACACCGCCATCGCCAAACTCCGCCACGTCCTGCGCGACCAGGCAGACCGCCCCCGCTACATCCAGACCGTCACCGGCATGGGCTACCGCTTCATCGCTCCGGTCACACCCGTTCTAGCTGCAGCCGAGGTCGTTTCAGACCCGGATCCCGCGCCAGTGGTCGAGACACCCAACGCTCCGCCCGCAGCCGAGCCTCCGCGCCGCTCCTATATCCCACACAAAAAGTGGCTGGCACTCGGAGCCGTAAGCGTGGTCCTGGCTCTGGTGGCCGTCGCGCTGTATCGACCCACGCACCCCGCGCCCTCCGTCTCCTACACCCAGCTCACGGATTTCACCGACTCCGCGGTCGCTCCCGCACTTTCCCCCGACGGACGCATGCTGGCCTTTATCCGCAGCGGCAACGGCTTCCTCACTCCCGACCAGATCTACGTCAAGCTGCTGCCCAATGGCGAAGCCACCCGCCTCACCCAGGACACCCGCCTGAAGTACGGCCTCGCCTTCTCGCCGGACGGCTCCGAGATCGCCTACACCGTCCTCGAACCCTCCGGCTTTTCCACCTACGTCGTCTCCTCCCTCGGCGGCGAACCCCGCCTGCTGCTCAACAACGCCGCCGGACTGGTCTGGCTCGATCCGCAGCGGCTCCTCTTCTCGCAGATCAAGTCCGGCATCCATCTCGGCGTCGTGACTGCCACTCCCACCCGCTCCGACCTGCGCGAAATCTACTCCCCGCAGCACCAGCGCGCCATGGCGCACTTCGCCATACCCTCTCCCGATCACCACTGGGCTCTCGTCGTCGAGATGAGCGGCACCGGCGACTGGGCCGCCTGCCGCCTCATCGCAATCCAGGGCCAGGCCGCACCGCGCAACGTCGGACCGGCAGGCGCCTGCACCTCCGCCGCGTGGTCTCCCGACGGCCGCGTCATGTACTTCACTGCGCTCGTCGGGGGTCAAAGCCACATCTGGCGTCAGGCCTTCCCCGATGGCGACCCGGAGCAGATCAGCTCCGGCCCCAGCGAAGAGAAGTGGTTAGCCGTGCAGTCTGACGGATCCCTCATCACCTCCGTCGGTGTCCATGAGAGCTCCATCTGGATCCACGACCCCACCGGGGAGCGGCAGCTCTCGTCGGAGGGCGAGGTCGTCTCGGAGCCAGTCTTCAGTCCCGACACCGCAACCCTCTACTACCTGCTCCGCAAACAGGACTCCGGAGTGGAGCTCTGGCGTACCAATGTCGCCTCCGGCCAGGCCGAAGCGGTCCTTCCCGGCGTCTCCATGGTGGACTTTGACCTCTCGCCCGACGGCAAACAGGTCGTCTACAGCGCCACGCAGTCCGGAACCACCGAGCTCTGGAGAGCGCCACTCGACCGCAGCCAGCCGCCGGTGCGGATCGGTCTTCCCGGTGCGCGCTGGCCCCGTTTCGGCCCGCATGGCCAAATCCTGTTTCAGCGGGCAGAGGGCAATGCGAACTACCTGGAGCAGGTAAGCGCGCAGGGAACGCACCTCTCCCGTGTGCTGCCTGAGCCCATCCTGCACTTCAAGGGAGTTTCGCCCGCTCGCCGGTGGGCCGTCGTGGACTACCCGCAGGGCCCGGACAAAGGCCTTCCCTCCGCTGCCGCAGTGCCCCTCGACGGCGGCCGGCCCCGCCAACTCTGCGTGAGCTACTGCGAAATCAGCTGGTCCCCCGGCGGCAAGTTCCTGTTCGTTCCCGTGGAAAACCCTTCGAGCACCGGCCCCGGCCGAACCCTCGTCCTTCCGCTTGGTCCCGGCGAAAGCCTGCCGGATCTCCCCCCCGAAGGCATCGCACCGCTCGCCCGGCCCGACATCGTCGCCGGAGCCGAATCCATCCCACGCGCAGGCATCGTCCTCGGCCAGGATCCCCAGCACTACGCCTGGGTCAACACCACAGTCCACAGGAATCTCTACCGCGTCTCGTTCCACTAACTTCATCGCCGGAACTTGTCTCAGGGCCCCGGACTCCGGCTGCCCAGCGCCTTGGCCAGCCTTATCAGCCCTTGCCGGATCGCAACCTCGTCGAATCCTCCAAACCCAAACAGCAACGCCTTCGGATCGGGTCGCCTCAGAGTGCATCGGTCGGCGCCGAAAACCTCAAGCCCCTCGGCCGCCGCCAACTCTTCCGCTTGCCGCGAACTCATTCCATTCTTGAGATACCCGATCGTGTAGAGGCCTGCCCTCACGTTGGAAATCTCCAGCATCCCGCCCAGGTGCTGCTTCGCGCCGTCGATCAGAATTTCGAGGCGCTCTCCATAGAGCGTCCGCATCCTTCGCAGATGACGTGCCAGATGCCCTTCTGCGATGAAGTCGCAAAGCACCGCCTGGTCCAAGCATGAATTCCGAAAATCCGTTCGGTAGCGAAGCGCCACGAACGGCTCGACCAAAGCTGGGGGCAGCACCACGTAGCCCACGCGCAGAGACGGAAACATCGTCTTGCTGAACGAGCCCAGGAACACCACGCTCGAGTGATTGTCCAGACTTTGCAAAGAAGGAACCGGCGGCCCTTCAAACCTGTACTCACTGTCATAGTCGTCTTCAATCACAAATGCGCCCGCGCGTGCGGCCCATCCGAGCAGCGCCATCCGTCGCTCCAGCGACATCGTTACGCCCAGCGGAAACTGGTGCGCCGGCGTCACATACGCGCCCTTCGCATCGGGACACATCCTGATCCCGGCGGCGACCGACAGCCCTTCTTCATCCACCGGCACAGGCTTCATCCGCGCGCCGGCATTCTCAAACGCGATCCTGGCTCCGAAATATCCGGGGTCTTCCATCCATATCGCATCCCCTTTTTTCAGCAGCAGCCTCGCCAGCAGATCGAGCCCCTGCTGTATCCCCGACACCAGAACAATCTGCTCCGCACGGCACCGCACTCCGCGCGAGGTCCGCAGATAATCCGCGATGGCGCTGCGCAGCGGCTCATACCCGCGCCGGTCGCCGCCACTCTTCAGCCACGACCGGAAGCGGCGCGCCCGGTTCGCCGCAAGCCGTCCCCAGATCTCCGCTGGGAATTCGTCCGTCGCCGGAACCCCGATCAGAAACGGCCGCACGCCCCTGGCAAACGCCCCATCAATCCAGGGCTGCGGCCGCTTAATGGTCGCGACAATGCGGCGAATGTACGCCGGTGTTGCCGTCGCCGGGCGCGCCGGACGCGGCGACTCCACCCGATTCACCACCGTCCCGAATCCCACGCGCGACGTAACGTAGCCTTCGTCCTGCAATCGCTCCAGCACGCTCACCACCGTGCCCCGCGAGAGTTCATACTGCCGCGCGAAATCTCTCGAGGCCGGCAGCCTGGTCTCTGGCGCCAGCCGGCCATCCAGAATGGCCGAGCGCAGTTCGCCATAGAGCCAGCTGGTCAGCGTCTGATGCCGCGACCGGCTCTTCAGCGTGAGCTCGAACGAACTGATAGCTTTCGCCATTCCTCAATGGCCCAATGTATTTCGCGAAAATGGCACTGTTCGGTGAACCAATGCCGCCATACTATCAGTCCTGAAATCGGGAAAGCGCTTGCGTCGTGTTTTGAACTCGCGCTTTTTGCCGGAGAGGCGGATGCAAACATCGATGAAACTCGGGATCTGGTTCTATGGCTTGGGCACCATTCTCACCGGCATACTCAACCTCGCTTGGGGGGCCTTCGACTCCTCGCATCAGCCCATCCAGGCTCTCGGGATCAGCCTCCCCGCCCAACACGTCCTGGCCTACGTCATCGGCATCTGGCTCATCGCCGCAGGCGTTGCCATTCTGTTTCCGGGAACCCGGAAGATCGCTGCCATCGCATCCGCCGCAGTCTACTTGCTCTTTGTGGGCTTCTGGGTCGCCCGCTACTCGGCTGGAGTTTACCCACCTGGCCGCCGCATCAGCTTCGTACTGAGCACCTGCTTCGCACTCGCGCAACAGCTCCTGCTTATGGCTCCGGCGGTCCTTCTCTCCTGGGCTGCCTCACCCGACTCCACCTCGCAAAAGCGAGCAGCCCTCGCCACACGCTGGATGCTCGGCTTGCCGCCCATCTTGTTCGGCGTATTTCACCTCGTCGGTCTGCATGGCTTCGCCAGCATCGTCCCGCACTGGATCCCCTTTGCAACGTTTTGGGCGGCGTTCACCGGAGTCGCCTTCATCCTTGCCGGATGCGCCATCTGCTCCGGCAAACTGGACGTCCTCGCCCTCAAGCTTCTCGCCTTGATGCTCTTGCTGTTTGAACCCTTGGTCGAGATACCGCCGATCTTCACCCGGCTGCACCATCAGCCCACCTGGGGTGCCGCCGTCTACAACATCACGGCCATAGGCGCCTGCCTCATTTTCGCCGCCTATCTCACCCACCGCGACCGAGAACGTCACGGTCCCGCAGCCGATCGCACCCTCTCCGGCCTCGGCCAGCTGGTCGCCTGATCGCATATTCACCCCACGGAGCCGCATCCATATGACGGAACAATCATCGGAAGCCATTCGCGAGACCCAGCCCGGGCTGTCTCTCTTCTCCGCCGGCCTCGCCGCCATGGGCGTACTCTCCATCCTGTATCGAGACTTCGCCTACAGCTGGCAGCCCGTCCCCGCATTTTCCGGCCGCGCCCTGGTCGCCGTCGCCTGCGGCGTCTTCATGGTCGCCGTCAGCATCGCGTTGCACTTCCGCGCCACAGCCGCCCTCGCCGCTCGAGCTCTGTTTGTATTTCTCCTCGCCTGGTTGTCTCTCAAAATTCCCAGCGTCCTTGCCGCGCCTCAAATCGAAGGCGTCTGGCTCGGCATCGGCGAAGTCGCCATGCTCGTCGCCGGCGGATGGATCCTGTTCGCGCGCCTCTCCGGCCTGGAGAACGTGCCCTTCTTCTCCCGCATCACCGGCCCAAGCGGCTTTCGCATGGCGCAAATCCTCTTCGCCCTCGCCGTGCTTCCCGTCGGACTCTCGCACATCATCTATTCCAAAATCACCGCGACCCTCGTCCCCTCCTGGCTGCCGTTCCGAATGGGATTCGCCTACCTCACCGGCATTGGACAGATGGCCTGCGGCCTCGCCATCCTGCTCGCGCTCTGGCCGCGCATCGCCGCCCTGGTTGAGACCGCCATGCTCACTCTGTTCGCCTTCCTGGTCTGGGGACCCGACACCTGGTTCTCCGCCACGCCCAAAATGCCCACGTCTCCACACGGAGCGCGCTTTCCCCTGACCGCCTTCCTCATCACCTGGGTCATCGCCGCCTCCGCCTTGCTGGTCGCCGGCAACGCCAACAGCGCTACCGAGCCGCTTCCTCTCCAGCCCAGCCGCCACACCCACGAGGATCTCGCCGAGTCCACCAAGGCCTAGCAGCATCTCACCAATCCATGGCTCCCAAAAAGAAGCCGCCGGTCATGACGGAGTGCGAGGTCAAAGTACGCGGCCGCTGGCTGCCCTGCACCATCTTCGAAGCCCTCACCGAACGCGACCAGCTGATGCGCTGCAAATACTGCCACGGCCCGGTGCAGGCGCTCAAAGAATCCAGCACCGGCTCCCGCGCGCACATTGAACACCTGCAAAGCCATCCCGGCTGCAGGTTTCCCGTCAGCAAGTTCAGCGGAAAAGAATCCAAACACCCGCTCGCCCTGAAATAAGTTCTCGCGAAATTCGCAGCGTGGCCTAGACCCCGGCGACACCCTCCGCCGCGAGCACTCGCACCGGCTCCGTCTTCGGCTGCAACCCCAACTTGGCCAGCACCAGGTACACGATGAATCCGGCGACAAAGCTGTACAACGCCGCAGGCTGCGCATACGCCTTCGCCGCATCGCTGATCGGCAGGAACGGCAGAATCCCGATCACAAAGCCCACCGCCCACGCGCCATAACCCGCAAAGTTGATGCCGGCTCGTGGTCCCGCCCACTTCTTGCCGCTGAGCAGCCAGTCCGCCACCATCGCCCCGATGATCGGCCCAAACGACGCCCCGATAATCGTGAACAGCCCCACCAGATTCGCCGCCACTCCGGTAATCGCGAGAATCGCCGCAACCACCGCTCCCACCATCGTGGATGTAATGCGCGGCACACCCGGAATCATCGTCGCCAGGCTATTGCCCGCAATAAACGACGAGAAGCACATCGACACAATCGACGCGATCGCGAACAGCAGGAACGCAATCGAGGCGAACCCACCCGTCTGCGCAATCGCGGAATCGAAGTGGTAGTCCGTCACCCCAAAGCTCACATGCGCGCCCGCCACTGAGATCAGCGGCAGCCCGCCTGCAATCACTGCCGCCAGCAGAATCCCCACCAGCCCGCCCCACTTCACGTCGCCTGCATCGCGAGCGCCCATGCCAAAGTCCACACCCGCCGCGCCCGCCGTGGCAAAGAAGCCGACCACCACCTGCACCATCGTCATAAAGCCCACGTACGGCGCGGGGTGCTCCGGCACATACTGGAACGCCGAGCCGCCCGTCTTCGCGGCCACAATAATAATCATCAGCAGCGGCACCATATTCAGATACAGCGCAAACCTGCCGACGTATTGAATCCCCATCGCGCCCACAAACCCCAACGCCAGCGCCCACACCGCGGCAATCACCGTAAACGCCATCGTCCCCGGCCCCGCCTTCGACCCAAACGCCGACAGGATAAAGCTGGCCGAAACATACGCGTTCACCGACATCCAACCGACCTGCAGCACGCCCATCAGCAGGCCCGGCATCAGGTATCCACCCGCCGTTCCAAACGTGGAACTGCCCACCACGTACAGCGGATACCCGGTCTTTAGTCCCAGCAATGCGGGCACGTAATAGAACAGCGCATAACTGATCACGCCTGCCACCAGCAGCGCCAGCAGCGACAGCCCCAGCCCGGCTTTGTCTAACGTCCCGCCTGCAATCTCCCGATAAAACACGACCCACAGAAAAATACCCGCATAGGTGGGCGCGATGTTCTTGTACCACGGCGCACGGTTTGTAACCGGATTCGGTACCGTTTTTGAGATGTAACCGGGCAGCATGGACGCTCCTTTTATCTTCCAGAAAAAAGCAGCCAATCATAGCACGGCCTATCAACAACAACAGCCCTTGCAGCCAGTGGCGAAGAAGCGCGGCCCTTACAAGAAGAAAGCAGCCTAGCATAGGGGGCATGGGCAACCTCACTAAGTTCTGGCTGTATATCCTCGCCATCGCTTTGGTGACCGTTTACTGCGCTCGGAATCCAGGCTCAAACGTCGCGCAGTTTTTGGATGCGTTCAACTGAGGATTTTCAGAGTGACCCCCTACCCTCAACCGTCCTTCCTCGCCCTGCCTCACACTCCGGAAAGAGCAACGCGCCAACTCCTGACAGAATTCACCGCCTCAGCAGCCACTCCCTGAGCCGACCTCACAGGACGGTTCTGTAGATGCCCTTCTCCCTTCTTCGTCACTGTTCGAGATTTAGCGGGTGTATAAAGCGGCATGGTTGCAGTCTGGCACGGATGGAAATTGTGCAAGCAGGTGCTGACCAGCCTGCTGGTCATATACCTCGTCCTGCTTGCGGCTGTACAGATATGCCAGCGCGTTACGCGGAGACGGGCTGAGCGTTTGCTCTCAGATCTTCGAGGGCTGCAGTTGGAAAAGAGTTCATGGAGCGACGCGCAAGCGTTGATGCAGCACTGGGGTCGGTGGGGCGGCTACAGAGGCTCGTGCGACGCGAATCACTGTGAATATGGAATTCACTTCGATTCGGCAGCAATGGTGCCAATGCCAAGCAAGATTCCGGAGTCACTTGCTGCCTTTTTGATCCGGCCTGTGGAAATGGCAACTTGGGCGTTGCACGCTCGCCGCTCCTACGTCGAAGCAGGGTTCCGCGTTCAGAATAATTCGGTGGTCGGGACTTGGCTCTTGCTCGTGACGAGTGTAAACGGCGGAGGCTGGATGGCGAGCCGTGCGACAGGTACACGTACACGCAATCTTGAGCCGTACAAGCTCTGGCCGGAGAAAGATCCGCATCCGGAATACCGCACAGGTTTACGCTCGGGAACGAATGGCGCCTTCTTCACGCAATTCACCGCGGCAACGAAGCCGGAAGATGTCGAATGGCTCACTGCGTTCAACTTTTCGTGCATGACACGTTGGGTTCCATGTACTGAGATGGGCGGTCTGCTGCCGGCCGCCTGGGCAAAATACACAGCAGAGAGTAGGCGCATTTCCGCAATCCAGGAGCGAATCGGTATTTGTGCGTACCCGCTTGAAGAGCTTGTCAAAGCTTCGGAGCATGTCGCCCTTGTGCAGGTTGAGGAACCGAACGCCCAAAAGCGTCAGTGGTCCCCATACCGCGCGCGATTGGTGAAAAGCCTGAAGGGATCAAGTTCGTGGCACTCCGGCGATGCCCGTGTCATATGGTCGGGGCAGGATCCAATCGCACCGGCGGATATCGTGCTTTTCGCAGACGATTCAAATCCAGTCTCCCCACATGACTGCGGCGTTATTCCCGCGACTCCCGAAAATCTGCGGACCGTCAGAGCAGCTGTCGAGGGCAATCCCTGACTGAGAATTCATAACTAGCGATAAACTCACTCCACATCGCGAATGAACCCAGCCTGGCACCTCGCCCGATCAACAAGAGCAAACCGGCCTGATCTGGATCGCCCGCCGACTCCAAGCTGAAATCCTCCAGCTACCCTGTGAACTGCATTCCCTTGAAATGCGTATTCACCAGCAATCAGGAATCATGGACGGCACGCAAACGCGTCCACATCCTCTACCAGGAGATCGGCAATCAAAGACGTCCCATCTTCGCAGCCTCGTTCAGCCGCAGTTCGCCTATCCCCAGGAATGATCGCTGTGTGTTGCGTTGCGCTTGTTCGCGTAGTGATCTACCTGCTGGCCGCTCGCAACTACGGCTACTTCCGCGACGAGCTGTATTACCTTGCTTGTGGGGAGCATCCGGCGTGGGGATACATCGACCAGCCGCCCTTGATCGCGTGGATCGCCTGGCTGTTGCAGCACACCATCGGAGTATCTCTCTATGCGCTGCGCCTTCTGCCCATGCTGGCCGATGCGGGCAGCATCGTGGTCGCGGGTCTCGTCGCCCGAAAGCTGGGCGGCGGTTTCTGGGCGATGTTTCTCGCCGCTCTTGCCGTGCTGGTCGCGCCCATCTATCTCACGTTCTCGCACCTGTTCACGATGAATGCCTTCGATCCGCTCTTGTGGATCCTGATTGCGTGGTTATTCCTGGACCTTATTCAAACCGGCAACCAAAAAACATGGATATGGATCGGAGCTGCAATCGGCATCACGTTGCTGAACAAATACGGCGTGTTGTACTTTGTCGCCGGGCTGCTGGTCGGTCTAGTCTTTTCGCCCTTGCGCCGCAGTTTTGCACGGCCGTGGTTCTGGATCGGCGTCACTGTTGCCACGCTGATTGCGCTGCCCAATTTTCTCTGGCAGCTCCATCGGAATTTCCCATTTGTGCAATTGGTAAGGAGTGTGCGCGAAAATGGGCGCGATGTCATGGTGCCGCCCCTGCAGTATCTGGCTCAGCAGTCGGAGATGATGGGGTTCGTCTCTTCACTTCTAGTCGTATTGGGCCTGTGGTTTTTGCTTTCTCCTCAAGGCAGGCGATACGCAGTTCTTGCCTTTGGCTTTTTGAGCGTACTGGGCAGCATGCTCCTGCTCAAAGGCAAGTTCTACTATGTCGCGCCGGCGTATCTGGTGGTGCTCGCGCCGGGTGCGGTTTTGCTGGAACGTCTTACCGCTAGGCGTAGTCTCCAGTGGATCCGGCCTGTCTATGCACTGGTCCTGCTCTTAGTCGGAGCCCTGATGGCGCCCATGGCAATCCCAATGCTTTCCATCGACAGTTACATTGCGTATACCAACAAGCTTGGAATCCAGCAGCAGAAATTCGAGAACCATGCAGAGGGTCGACTCCCGCAGATCTATGCCGACATGGTTGGATGGGAAGAGCGCGTCAAGATCGTAGCGGATTACTTTCACTCTTTGCCGCCTGAGGAGCAGAGAATCACCGCGATTGGAGCTTCCAACTACGGCGACGCCGGAGCGGTCGACCTCTTTGGGCCGAAGTACGGCTTACCCAAGGCAATCAGCAGTGCGAACAACTACTGGATCTGGGGACCCCGCGACTACTCTGGCCAAAGTGTGATCCTCATGGACGAGGACTCCCCCGAGAAGTACAAAACGCACTGTAAGTCCCTCCGGCTGGTCGCGCGGCCGAATAATCCCTATGCACGTACAGATGAGAATCAACCCATCTACCACTGCGTTGGATTCACTCCAGATCTCCACTCATTCTGGCCAAAACTCAAGCCCTGGAAATAAGTCGCAATAAGGCGCCGCATCGAGATAGGAGTGCTCCGGAGTTCGAGTCAATGATGGACACCACTCTGGACGCTAGTTCGCGGAGGGCAATTCAACATGATCGACCACAAAAGTGCTGACCGGTAGCTTCGCGGGACGAAGACGCAGCCCCAGTTGCTCCTGGATCGCGGTTAGGATCGACGGACCGATTTGATCGCCTGCCGGTAAGCCGCCATCATCGCGGTACCAGGTCAGACTCAAGTCGTACCTTCCGGTCAGCCCAGTCTGATCCACAACGATGCGTTCCAGTTGTCTTGACAGAACATTCACCAGCGAAGACATCGGAACGGCGGTCGATGCCATGTCCGCATTCCCATTGTGATTGTTCGTGTGCAGGCTTCCGGCTCCCAAACCGTTCGGTCCCTTCTGTCCGGCCTCAATTGTGGACGGCTGAAACTTGGGGCCACCTTTATTGATCACCAGTTCATACACCGGAAGCACCTTCGCCGCGCGATGAAATGTCAATCCGAAGCGTTCCGTGAGAATCGTCTGCTCAATCCGGCGCTTCTGATCATTGCTGAGGCGCTGAAGGATTGTGGGGTCAGCGTCAAGCACCTTCGCCTTCATATCGAACCGCAGTTCGCTGGCCCATTTCGGGATGCCGTAAAGTTGATCGTCCTTGAGGTCATACGCGAACAGGACCAACATCTTCACGGAAAAATTAGTGGCTGAGAAGTTTCCGCCATCGAAATCAATGCTCGGCCTATCTCCGGACCGGTTGGGCTTCACGGTAATCACATCAAAGGCAGGCAGCTTCGCATCCGAAGCCGATTGCGTGGGCGCTGCCGGCACTCCTGTAGCCTGCCCCACAAGCTGCCGCCCCGAGAATGAGAGCGTGACACCCACGCACAGCACAAACACGGATCCATACTTAACTTCGTTCATGCACATTTTCCTCACGGATTTCAGCCGTGTGTCAAACCTGTCTTAGGGACGCAGGAGCATATGTTTCGTTGGCGCATCGTCTACACAAGTCATATTCAACGAAACCTCCGCACAAAAGCCTCCGGCCTCACTTCTCTATCTCCCCTGCACCTTCACGCAAACTTCAACAAAGTCCCAGAGCCTCAGCAGTCACTTCCCACAAGCCCACTTCTAGTTACTGACAGCCGTCTGACAGTTAGCTTGAACCACCTGCTTCGGCTTGCGCGATGAGGGTTGCACCGAGTGAGGAAAGCGATGGCGGCAGCCGGAAACTCAACTGCAGAAGTTCCGTGTCGATGTTAGGACCAATGCTGAGCAGCGCAAACCCCGTGATGGGCTGGTCGGATGGCAGAAGCCAGGACATTGTGCCAAGTCCACGCTGTCGAGCAGGAGTTGTGAACTCGACGAGTTCCTTGCCTTTGTAGGTGAGCAAGTCGGAGGGAAAGGGGCCGAATGGATAGTCCGAGGCGGGACCAAAGCCTTCCTTAATGATCGTCCGAGCATAGTCACGGTGCGCCGGAAAAACACGTGCGACCACCTGCGCGACTTTGAAGCGGCCTGATGTTCCGCCGTCGGAGGCGGAAAGCTGAATGGCTGGCCCGGCAAAGCCCTTCCAGTTTTTGTGTTCAATCAGCTTGGCACTGTTCAGTGGTTCGGGAGCGATGTAGAGAGTCCATCCATTCGACCCTATGATTGCAAAGCAGTTCCAGCCTCGCGGGCCAAGCGTGCCAAAATGTCCAGCGTCACCGTTGTATTCGTACCATGCCAGTTGGTCCGCAGTTGCAGACGGAAGGGTGACCCGCTTTGGTTTGCCTTTTGCTGCTGCGTAAGGTCCTGTCTGGCCGTCACCGGAGCACCCGATGTACGGTACCGAAGTCTGCGCGTTTGCCAGCAAGCCGGCTACAGCGAAGGTCAGAAAACATGCGAATGGACGGGCGCTGGAAAACCGCATTTCTCCTCCGAGAAGCCACCGACAGAATAGCCGTGATACACGCCTCTCAAGTCGCGAATAAATATTCAGAGAAGCTTAAAGCTTCAGCAGTCACTTCCTCTAAGCGGACTTATCATGAGTAATCGTGGCTCCAGATCGTTGTTTCAACAACGACAACCGGAACACTTCGTCGATCTGGGTGTCTAAGCTTCGTAGGCAGGGAGTTGCCAGGATAACTCAGTGCGCCAGCGCCTCATCATCTTGTTCATGGTTGCTTTCGCTGTGGCGCTTGCGCCCGCGCAGGTTCTACGGCGTCCCATCAAGTACTTTCCCGATTCTTCTGTTGATCTCCCACGAGACCACTTTAAGAGCGATTGGTATTCGGCACAGCTAAGTGCCTTGCAGGAGCCTTCTCTTTATCAGATGATCAAGGCTGCCAACGCAGAGTCATATCGCTTCCTGTGGTTGCGCACCTTCCATCACCCTGTTGCTGTCAGGATAGATGTCAATCCCGACGGGACAAGTCTCCTCACGGCGAAGATGGCAAGTGGAGCTGGAGGCTATCGTCCAGGGACGATCTCTGAGAAGCATTCACAGATGCTAAGCAAAGAACAGACTTCGGCATTTCTTTCGCAGGTAGAAGCCAGCAGATTCTGGAGGGCACCTAATCCAATCAACGATCAGAGAGGAACTGATGGCTCGCAATGGATCATCGAAGGGCTAAAGCACGGTCGCTATCACGTCGTTGATAGGTGGTCTCCGACTAGCGGGGTCGCACGGCAGCTCGGCTCTATCATGGCGTTCGATTTAGCAAATCTCAAAGTACCCAAAGAGGAAATCTACTAGCTACGATAAATCACTCCTCATAAACGCTCTTCTCGTCACGGATAAGTACAGCCCGGCACCCGCGCACAACCATTCGCAGCACCTATCCCCATCAATGCCCCTCCGGAGCCTTCCCCCCCACACCGAAGTTCCTCGTCAACCACACCAGGGGAGCGGCCACCAACGTCACCACGCCGATGATGTGGAAGCAATCCATGAACGCCAGCAGGTGCGTCTGCGCGCCCAGTTGGTTGTAATACCGCAGCGTCGCAGCCCGGATCGCATCCGCCGCGGAATATCCATGCGCCTGCAAGTAAGCCGCCGTCTGCTCAATCCCCTCCTGCAGCCGCAGATTGGACGCCGTCAGGCCTCCTCCCACCCTCGACTGGTGAAAGTCCTGCCGGCGGTCCGCCATCGTCGTAATAAATGCAATCCCGAAGCTTCCTCCCCAGTTGCGAAAGAAGTTCGTCAGCGACGACGCCTTATTATTCTGCTCCGGCTTCAGCTGCGAGTAGGCCAGCACCGTCAGCGGCACAAAGAAGAACGCATACCCCAGCCCCTGCAAGGCACGCGCCCACGCATAGTGGCTGTAGTCCGTCTGTAGATTCATGTGGCTGTAGTGCAACATCGACAAGCCGACGACCACGATCGCGCCAAACAACAGCACCCGCGGATGCACAATCTTGCGCTGCACCAGTTGGGCTCCCACCGGCGCCAGCAGCGTAATCACAAACGCCCCTGGCCCCAGCACCAGCCCCGCATCGATCGCCCGATACCCATACAGCTGCTGCAGCATCTGCGGAATCATCGTCGTGCTCGCAAACAACCCGAACCCGAACACGAAATAAAACACATTCGCCACCGCAAAATTCCGCACCTTCAGCATCCGGAAATCAATCACCGGATCCGCCTGCCGCAACTCCCACCACACCGCTGCCGACAGGCATCCCACCCCAATCCCAAACAGCCAGCAGATCAGCGGCGACGCGAACCAATCCTGAATCTGACCGCGATCCAGCAGCACCTCCAGCGCGCCCGACCCCACCGCGATCAGCGCAATGCCCACTCGGTCCATGTTCAACTTCCCCGACGCATCGCGAATCGTCTTGCGCTCTTCTGCAAACGCCGGCGGATCATGCACAAAGCGGCTCGTCAAAAACAGGCTCAACAGGCCCACCGGAATGTTGATCAGAAACACCCACCGCCAGTTGTAGTTATCCGTCACCCATCCACCCAGCACCGGCCCAATCGCCGGAGCCGTCACAATCGCCACCGTGTACAGCGCAAACGCCGACGCTCGCTTCTCTGGCGGAAACGTGTCCACCAGGATCGCCTGCTCCACCGGAGCCAGCCCGCCTCCGCCCACTCCTTGCATCACCCGCGCAATCAGCATGATTCCCAGCGTTGGCGCAATGCCGCACAGAAACGAAGTCGCCGTAAACAGCGCCACGCACGCCATGTAATACGTCTTCCGCCCAAACACCCGGCTCAGCCACGCCGACATAGGCAGCACCACCGCATTGGCCACCAGGTACGTCGTCAGAATCCACGTCACCTCGTCATAGGACCGACCCAGCCCGCCCGCAATATACGGCAGCGACACATTCGCAATCGACGTATCCAGCAGCTCCATAAACGTCGCTAGCGTCACCGTCAGAGCAATCACCCACGGATTGATCGCGCGCGTCGCCGCACGAACCTGCACAGGGAGAGGAGCAATTGCAGTCGCCACAAGTCGCCTTTCCAGGTCAAGCAGGATAAAAGCGACCGGTCAGTCGCTTCCATCATCAGATTCTCCAGAAATGCGACCGATGCGTCTTTTTTCCGATATGCTGGATCCCGCGAGGTGAACCATGCGAAAAGGTGAAGCAACCAGGCAGCGCATCATCGCCCAGGCCGCGCCCATCTTCAATCAGCGTGGCTTCGACGGCTGCTCTATGCAGGACCTCATGCAGGCGACCGGCCTCGAAAAAGGAGGCCTCTACCGCCACTTCCCCAACAAGGAGCACCTCGCCGCCGAAGCCTTCCGCTTTGCCTTAGCGCAAACCGTCAAGCTCCGCACCAGCCACCTCGACGACATCCCCAACACCGTCGACAAACTCAAAAAGTTCGTCCAGCACTTCGTCGAAACCCCGTCCGCTCTCCCCGGCGGCTGCCCCCTCATGAACACCGCCATCGATTCCGACGACGGCAACCCCACCCTCCGCGATCTCGCCCGCAAAGGCGTTCACGACTGGCGCACCCGCCTCGTCCGCATCGTCGACGCCGGCATCAAGGCGGGCGAGATCCACAAGTCCACCGACTCCCGCCGCATCGCCAACACCCTCATCGCTACCCTCGAGGGAGCCCTCATGATCAGCCGCCTCGACAACTCCCGCCAGGCCCTCCGCGACGCACAAGCCACCCTCGACACCATCCTCACCGGCATCGCCACCTCGCGCCGATGACGTAAGGCAGAATCAGGCGATAGCCTGCAATAGCATCCACACACAGGAGCAGGGTCGTGCCGCGAGACGCTGTTGTAGTCACGTAGGATTTTTCCCGCTTTGGGACTTCCACCAAAACCAATAGCGCGGCTCTCACCCGCGGATCGTTAGGTCATCCTCTCAAAGACTTGCACCTCCGGCTCGTTCCGTCCCGGGATATGGATGGTGACCGTCAAAGTCTTTCCCTCGCGAGAAACGCGGAGCTCTTGCCTGTCCCTCACCTTACCCGCGATCTTTTCCGTAATCTCCACCGTGCGCCTGTTCACACGCTGCGCCGACGCTGTCACGCCCTCTACTACCGCGCCCACATTGGGGTGATCCTTCCCGTCGAACTTTACATTCTTCGTCCCGCCTCCGCCCTGCGAGAGGAACGAAAGCCCGTCGCCCTGCCACTCCCGAACCTTCAGCACAACCACTGAGTTCACCTGCTCACTTGAACTCACCCAGGTGCCCACGAAGCCCGACCCACGTCCCGTCCTCCTGTAGACATAATCCACGCTGGTCGTATCCCCGTCCGACCGCGCACCCGTAAAGTGATCGTTCAAGGTGGTGCCATCCTTAGACAGCGTCCACACTCCCGTCACCACCGCCGCGCCATCTTTCTTTCGTACAAACGTCCACTTCTCCGGCGCGTCCACCCTCACTGCGATCATCGTTCCAAAGTGCCCCGGCTGTTCCGTCCCGTCCGCCACCGCGATCTCCGGCTCGCCGCCGCCGAAGTCGAACGAGTACTTATTCCCGCCCAGGCTTTCAACCTTCATCACGTCGGCCAGCTTGCTCTTGTGCGGATTCAGCTTCCAGTCGCCAACCATCGGATCGCCCGCCGCCCACGCCGCCTCTCCCAACAGACATGCCATCACCATCACCAGACACACCCGTTTCAGCATGCAGCCTCCAGAAGTCTTTGCGTCGGCGATATCTTCATATCCCATTCACTTGTTCTCGGCGAATACCAGATGCCTCTGGAAAAATGGCAGAGCATCCGTATACAGCCGCCCATCGAGCCCCCAATCGGCTCCAAATGCCCCGTTGTACTCCTCGGCTTCGTGGGCAATTCCGAACTCGTTCAGTTTGCGCGTGAAGGCCTGGTTGGCATACACGTGGTCGAAATTCGTGTCGTTTCGGCTCCAGTCAAACTTCAACCCCCGCAGTGACTTCAGGTTGTCTGCGTACTGGGGAATCATGGTTTCCAGATAGAAGTTATCCCGAAAGCGCTCCATCCGCCTGGCGTCGATGACAACTTGATCTCCTTCCTGACGCGCCACCAGATCGATAAACAGCGGCGGCCTGTCCGGGTCCGGCAAATGCGCCTGGAACATGGTCGTAAAGATCTGCGTCGCAGAATCTCTCTTCACATCCTCTATCGATTTCGCGTTCGTCAAGATGTCCCATTTCGGAATCGCCATACTCAACTTGACGCCAGTCCCTGTCCCCACCGGATGCATTGCGTACACCGTGCCAAAGACCTCCGGATGCCGCATGCCGAAACGAATCGCGCCATATCCCCCAATGAAGATTCCAGCGATGCCGCGCGAGTCTCTGTTAGCTATCGTCTTGAAATTCGCGTCGATGTACGGCACCAGCTCCTCGATCATGAAGTCCTCCCAGTTGCCCGTCACCGGCGAGTTCACAAACCACGAGCTTCCCAGCGGAGTATTCATATCCAGCGCAACCAGAATGAAACTTCGGATCACTCCATCCGCAATCGCGCGATCGAACAGCCCCTGAGCATCTTTGTGGTCAAAGTCAAAGCGATAACTCTCTTCAAAAGGATTCGGCAGAAAGTAGATCACCGGATAACGCTGCGACGACTCGTCATACCCCGCAGGCAGATAGATCAGCATCTTCCTCACCGGATCGGTGCCCACTCTGTTCCGTGCAACATTCACCGAGCGCAATGCCCGGGCCATCACCTGGCTCTTTCCAGACTGGCCCGAGGCGGCAATCCCGCCCATCACCCCAAGCGAGACACCCAACGCAACAATGAACGCCGCACGCACCCGAGTTGAAATCATCATCGCGGTCGCCTCCTCATTCTGCCGTCACTGAGCGCCGTAAGCCTTCTCCCGAGACCCAGCAGCCGCGGGCGTCACAAGACTTGCAACTTCGCCCAGCCTTATTAGAACTACATTGTGATTCTAATCGACGCCACTGTCAACAGACACCCCGGATATCGCCGCACCAGTGAACCACCGCCCCCGCCGCAACGTATCATCAGGCGTCCCTCGTTTCCGGAGAACCCGCTCGCATGCGCACCTCACCCGCCCGCCGAACCACGCTGTTGTCCCTCCTGCTTTTCATCCCGGCGACCGCCCTACCCGCAGCCGCGCAGCAAAGTGCCGCGCCTTCCACCGCGCACGGCAAGTCATTTGAGGTCGTCTCCATCCGGCAAAACCTCGCGCTGGGCGGCGCCCGGCCCAACCTCACGCCGTTCCCCGACGGCTTCCGCGTCATCCACGTGCCTGTGGTGATCGTCCTCATGACCGCCTACACCCCGCAGGCCGGCGGCATGTTCCTCCCCAACAACATCGACAACATGCCCGACTGGCTCCTCCACGAAACCTACGACATCGACGCCCGCATCGCCGACGAAGACCGGTCCGCCTGGACCAACCCGCGCAACCAGCCCGCCATGTTGCAGCAGATGCTGCAGTCCATGCTCGCCACTCGGTTCAAGCTCGCCGTCCACCGCCAGATGAAAGAGAACTCCGTCTATCAGCTCGTCATCGCAAAGGGCGGCATCAAGTTCGCCGAAACTCCGCCGGACCAGCCTCGCCCCGCCGGCGCCACCCTCCCCGACGGCGGCATCATCAGCCCCGGCCCCAATGGCCTTATCCACATGTCGAACCTCACCATGCACATGCTCGCCACCGCGCTGAGCGAAAAATCCGACCGGCCCATCGTCGACAGCACCGGCCTCACCGGCCACTACACCTTCTCGCTCAGCCAGCCCGCAGCGAACCGCGGCCCATCCACCACACCCGACGCCTCACCGGACCTCAACCCCAACCCCGCCATGTCCGACGTCCTCAAAGCCATCGGCCTCGACCTCAAACCCGCCAAACAGCAAGTCGAGTTCCTCGTCATCGACCACATCGAACGCCCCACGGAAAACTAACTTCCTAGACTTACACATGAGAAAATAACTCGCTATCTAAATGAAGGAACCGTCATGCAAACATCGGCGAGGGACGTAGGTCTGTTTCTTGAAGCGCAAGCGAAGCAACGCGCGCCGATCCCTTACTCAGATGTGATCAGGACATTTCGCGACCTGCCACCCCTCGGTCCTCACTGGAAAAGCCACCCGCTCTGCTCATTCTTTGGCGAATTGGATTTGGAAGACCACTCCAAACAGAGGCCATTCCGGACGGCACTCGTGTTTGCGAAAGAGACTGGACGGCCAGGGCAGGGAATTTTTCGACACGCTAGCTAGTCTTCGCGGCCAAGCCATTCTCAAATCTGACCAAGATGCCGTTTGGACAGCAGAATTGAATGCGGTCCTGTGCTACTACTCGTAATTCGCGGCGCAGGGTTTCGCACCGGGTCTCTCGCAGCATGCCAACTTTGCGATTATGCAGAAACCATACTCGCAAGATCATCCAGAGACCAGATCTGCAAATTAGCTCCACATAACGCCTTCATCTCCGCGGAGAGGATGGGGTGCGGAATCTTATTCCTACTCCAG
>Ga0068855_100002111_pt1 | contig 24590 bp, 15 predicted proteins | sample KBSCornC52_FD_66592 | JGI IMG/M metagenome (GOLD analysis project Ga0068855, IMG submission 66592) | Corn rhizosphere microbial communities from Kellogg Biological Station, Michigan, USA - KBS Corn C5-2 | ecosystem: Host-associated > Plants > Roots > Rhizosphere > Soil ...
GGAGCAGCTGATCGCGGAGACGATCGCCGAGACCCGGAGCCTGGCCTACGGGGAGCGGGGTGTCACGCTCGCCGGGGAGCTCGCGAACTCCGAGTCGCTGATCCGGGCGGCCGGGATCGGGCTGGAGGTTCGGGGCCGGGCTCCGGTCGGGCATCGGTTCGAGGAGCTGTTCGCGTTGGTGGTGCGGGAGGCCACGACGAACTTGCTGCGGCACGCACAGGCCGAACACGTGCGCGTCGAGGTGGGGCCGGATTCGGTCCGGATCACCAACGACGGAGCGACGGACGCGACGCAGGAACTCCGAGGGTTGGCACGGCTCGGAGAGCGGTTCGCGGCGCTCGGCGGGACGCTGGAGACCTCACGCGCCGGGAGGACGTTCGTGACGTCGGCGCGCGGCAGCGGGGCAGGCGCCGAAGCCCCGGAGCCGGCGCGGTGACCGGCGCCGTGATCCGCGTCCTGATCGCCGACGACGAGAACCTGCTGCGCAGCGCGATCGCCAGCCTGCTGGACATGTCGGAGGAGCTCGCGATCGTGGCGCAGGCGTGCGACGGCGCCGAGGCGGTGGCGCTCGCGGCCGAGCACGATCCGGACGTCGTCGTGCTGGATGTGGAGATGCCGCGGCTCGACGGCCTGGAGGCGGCGCGGCGGATCATCGCCCGGCGGCCCGAGCAGGCTGTCGTCCTGCTCACCCGGCATGCCCGGGCAGGCGTGCTGCGCACGGCGCTGGCTGCCGGGGTCCGCGGTTTCCTGCCGAAGTCGGTCGATCCCGGGGAGCTGGAACGCGCCATCGTGCACGTGCACGGAGGCCGTCGGTGGATCGACGCCGACATCTCCGCCGCGGCGATGATGGACGACTGTCCGCTCACGGATCGGGAGCTCGACGTGCTGCGGCTGACGACCGAGGGGCTGAGCGTGCGCGAGATCAGCGATCGGGTGCACCTGGCTTCGGGGACGGTGCGGAACTATCTGTCCTCGGCGATGCAGAAGACCGGTGCGCCGTCGCGGCATGTCGCCGCGCGGATCGCGACCGAGCGCGGATGGTTGTGACCGGCCGCCCGGCGATCCTTTAAGGATCGCCGGGCGGTCTACCCCAGGTGTCAGTCGACGTTCAGCGCTGTGTCATCGACCACGAAGGACGTCTGCAGGGAGGCGTCCTCGGTGCCGGTGAACTTCAGGCTGATGGTCTGGCCGATGTAGCCGGCCAGGTTGAAGGAATGGGACACGTACCCGCTGGCGGCGTTCAGGTTGCTGTACGTCGCCAGGGTCCCGAGCACGGTGCCGGAGGAGTTCAGGACCTGGACCGACAGCTTGTCGTAGGCCGTGCTGGTCGTGGTCTCCGAGGTGTCGATGTGGACGTAGAAGGAGAAGTTCGCCGAGGTGCAGGTGGCGGGGATGCTCACGCTCTGCGCGAGGGTGTCGGTGTGGGTGGTGCCGTAGCCGTCCATCCACGCCTTCCACGTGCCGGAGTGCGCGGCCTCGGAGGTGCTGCTGTCGATGACGCCGGACGAGGCGGTCCACGGTGCGGCGCTACCGGTTTCGAAGCCGGCGTTGCCCAGCAGCTGCGTCGCGGAGCATCCGCCGCCGGACGGGTTCACCGTCCAGCTGAAGGTGGTGCTCCCGGAGGCGGTGCCCGAGGACGCCGTCACCGTGACGCTGGAGGAGCCGGCGGTGGTGGGCGTTCCGGTGATGGCGCCGGAGCCGCTGATCGACAGGCCGGCCGGAAGACCGGTGGCCGAGTACGTCAGCGTCTTGCCGGCCGAGTCGGTCGCCGAGATCTGCAGGGTGCTGATCGCGGTGCCGGCCGTCGAGGTCTGGTTGCCCGGGTTGGCGACCGAGACCGTCTCGCTGCCGGAACCGTTGACCGTCAAGGTGAAGGTGGCGGTGTGCGTGGCCGAGGCACCGGTTCCCGTGATGGTCACCGGGTAGCTGCCGGCCGGTGTGGTGGCCGCCGTGCCGATGGTCAGCGTCGAGGTCGAGCCGGTGGTGACCGACGAGGGGTTGAAGGAGGCGGTGGCGCCGGCGGGCAGGCCGGAGGCGGTCAGCGCGACCGACTGGGCCGAGCCGCTGGTCAGGGTGGTGGACACGGTCGCGGTCAGCGAGCTGCCGGGGTTGACCGAGCCCGAGGTCGGGGACACCGCCATCGAGAAGTCGTTGGTGCTGGCGGTGCAGGTCGGCTCACCGGACTGGGCCGGGACGCTGACGGCGGTCCAGGCCGCCTTCACCGTGTTGAACTCGGCGCAGGTCGGGTCCAGGGTCTTGGCCGCCTGCAGGGTCCAGACGCGGTACTTCAGGTACGAGGCGCCCGAGGTCTTCAGGAGCATCGCGTTGTACATGATCTTCTCGGCGTTCTGGACGCCGATGCCGGTGACCGTGGAGCTGTTGCAGGTCGGGCTGGCCGGCTGGCCGTTGGTCGGGTTCGTCCCCTCGGCCACCAGGTAGAACCAGTGGTTGCCGGGGCCGGCCGCGGCGTGCACCTCGGAGCCCGGGATGGAGCTGGAGTAGCAGTTCGGGTCGCCCAGGGCCGACGGGTTGTACATGTTGCGGATCGGGCCGCTGCCCTGGAGGTTGATCTGCTCGCCGACGGTGAAGTCCGGCACGTCGTACGGCGAGGGCTCGTTGGCGAACCACTCGGTGGCCGCGCCGAAGGTGTCGGCGACGAACTCCTGGGTGCCGCTGCCGGATATCCCGCCGGGGGTGTGGTCGTCCACGCCGTGGCCCATCTCGTGGGCTATGACGTCGATGGCGCCGATCCACTGGTTCTGCGAGTTGTAGCCGATCTGGACCTGGGAGCCGTCGTAGTAGGCGTTCTCCTCCTGGTCCCCGACCCGGATCGGCCAGGCGCCGCCGCTGCCGTCCATGCCGTTGCGGCCGTCCCACTGCGCGAGCATCTTGAACTCGGTCTGCGCGCCGAACAGCGCGTCGACGCAGCCGGTCTCCCGGCTGGTCTTGTCGCTGCTGCCCCAGGTGTCGGTGGACTTGGTGAACGTGGTGTTGTTCGCCGCGTCCTGGCAGGGCATGTTGGAGATGTTCGGCGTGTTCATCGAGAACGAGCTGCCCGAGCCCGAGGTGTCGATGTGGACCGGGTTGGGGCCGTTCCACGCGCTGGTGCCGCTGCCGTGCTCGACGTGTTCCTGCGTGTGCAGGACCGCGCCGGTCCGGGCGTCGACGTCCACGCTCAGACGGCTGACACCGTCGTCGCCGACGCCGTCGATGGTGCTCTCCCAGGCGAGGGCACCCAGCTCGTCGTGTACGCGCTGGGTGCCCTCGACCTTCGACACCGACTTCAGCTGTCCGGTGGCCACCGAGACGGCCTGGGCGCCGGTGAGAGTCGGGGTGGTGGACAGCGTGCCGATCGCGTGGTCCTGGGCGACCGACTGGAACACGACCTGGCCGGAGCCGTTGGTGGCGATGACGAAGTCGCCGCCGACCACGGGCAGGCCCGAGTACGTGCGCAGGTACGGCACGTACTGCGCGCCGTTGGACGAGATGACCTGCTGGCGCACGAACTGGTCGTTCGCGCCGGCGTGCAGGAACGCCGGCCGGGCCGCGACGAGCGCGTCAGCACTCTGCGCCGCCAGGGTCTGCGCGTTCGGAGCGACGGCCGGTCCGCCGGCGGCGGCCGCGGTGGCCGGTCCGGCGGACAGCGCGGTGATGCCGGCCGCGACCGCGGTGCCGACGGCCAGGCCGGCGGCGAGCAGTCGCGGCGTACGGCCGCGCTTGGTGTGGGGGTGTTGCGATCTCACGGGCTTCCTCTCGCGGGCGTGTTGCGAAGGAGAACGGGGAGAGCGCGTGCGCCGATGCTTGGTGGCATGGGCTCAGCGCAGAACGCCAAGGTTTTGTGCAGAGTTTGCTAAGAGTGTTCTAAGAACCCTGACGCTAGATCGGAAAGTAACCGCATGTACGCCGAACGTCAACGATCGCCAGGGCATGGCAAGGGTGGGTGCCGGGCACACCGCCGCCCTAGGGCGAAACCCTGGTCTCCGGTAACGATTCGATCAAGCGCGGACCGGCGCCATTGCGCTCGGCGGACCTTTTGAGTGTTGTGCGAAGTGCACTATTCCATCGGGGTGTTTTTCAAAGACTAGGAGTCAAATGAGCACCCGCAAACGTGCCACCCGCGCCGGCGCGCTCACCCTCGCGGTGGCGAGCGCGTTCACCCTGGCCGCCTCGACCGCCGTCTCCACGGTGACGTCCGCGGGCATCCAGGGATCCGGCAAGAGCGTTCAGGTGCACCCCATGACCTGGGGCAGCCGGGACGTGGCAGATCTGCCGACACCGCTGGCGACGTCAGCGTGCCTGGCGCAGCTGGGGATCAACTGCTACAGCCCGCTGCAGTACCGCAGCGCCTACGACCTGAATCCCGTGTACCAGGCCGGGATCACCGGCCGGGGCAGGACGATCGTCATCGTCGACTCCTTCGGCTCGCCGACCATCCAGGCCGACTTGGATGTTTTCGACAAGCAGTGGGGCCTGCCGGACACCAAGGTGGACGTCCGGCAGTTCGGCACCATCCCGGCCTTCGACCCCACCGACTCCACCATGGTCGGGTGGGCCGAGGAGACCACGCTGGACGTCGAGTACGCCCACGCGATGGCGCCGGGGGCGAAGATCGTCCTGGCCGAGACCGCGGTCGCCGAGACCGAGGGCGTCACGGGCCTGCCGGAGATGATGAACGCTGAGAAGTCGCTCATCGACGCCGGCGTCCCGGACGTGATCTCGCAGAGCTTCGGCGCCACCGAGGACACCTTCCCCGGGTTCGGCCAGCACGACTTCTCGTCGCTGACGAACCTGCGCTACGCGTTCAAGGACGCGGCGGCGCACCACGTCACGGTCCTGGGGTCCTCCGGCGACAACGGCGTGACCAGCCAGACCCTCGACGGCAACGGGTTCTTCCCCTACGCGGCGAACTCCTGGCCCTCCTCGGACCCGCTGGTCACCTCGATCGGCGGCACCTACCCGGCGATCGACGACACCGGCAAGCGCCTGGCACCGGACGTCACCGGCAACGACAACAACCTGCTGGACCCCGGCGGCGTGGTCGGCGGCGGCGGCCAGTCACACGTCTTCAAGCGCCCGGACTACCAGGACGGCGTCAGGAGCGTGGTCGGAGCCCAGCGCGGCACCCCCGACATCTCGTTCAGCGCGACCCTGTCCGGCGCGGCCTGGGTGTACTTCAGCTTCACCCGCCCGGGCTGGCACCTGATCGCCGGCACCAGCGAGTCCTGCCCGATCATGTCCGGCGTCGTGGCCCTGGCCGCCCAGGCCGCCGGCCACCGCCTCGGCGACATCAACCCGGCGCTGTACCAGCTGGGCCGCCTGTCGACGAACCCGAGGGTCGGCAAGTACACCGGCATCCAGGACGTCACCGTCGGCAACATCAGCGACAACGGCGTCACGGGCCCGAACGCCGGCCCCGGCTACGACATGGCGACCGGCTGGGGCACCATCGACGGGGCGTGGTTCGTCCCGGCGCTGGCGGTCGCGTCTTCGGCCCAGGGGGCTCAGGGGGATCGGGACGATCAGGGACGATGAGGGGTTCGAGGCCTCAGATCCACCGCTCCGCCGAGGATCGCGGAGTGGGGCGTCGTAAAGCACTGTGAAACTCGCCGGCCGTGCCTTCGGGCGCGGCCGGCGAGCGTCGTTTCCGGGCTGTGACCGACCGCGGTATCAACGTATACTGATGGGTCACCAGCGGGGAGGTTTCGACTGATGGTGCGTCCAACCGGGTGGGACATACTGGGCCTGGACGGGGATCCGACGCCTGGGGTCGTGGAGTCGGTGCAGGCTCTGGCCAAGGAGTTCGGGGACTTCGCCCATGATGTGGAAGCGGCGTACCGGAGCCTGAACAGCTTCGGCTCGGACGCCGCGGCGCTGACCTGGATAGGTCAGACTGCTGACGCCTTCAAGGGGCAGTTCGGTCCGCTTCCGGGCCGGCTGCAGAAGCTGTACACGTCCTATAGCGAAGCCTCTGACGCGCTGTCCGCGTATGCGCCGCTGTTGCAGGCCGCGCAGACCAAGGCGGATGCCGCGCTGCGTCAAGCGCAGGACGCGCACGCCGATCTGCAACGCGCCACCACCAACGCCACCAACGCGGCGACCGATCTGAAGACCGCGCAGCAGAACCAGGCGGCGAACCCGAATCAGCAGGCTGTGACCGATGCGCAGACCGCGCACGACACCGCGCAGACCAACCTGAACAACGCCAAAGCCCGCATGGCCGACCTGGCCAAACAGGCCAACGACGCCTACAACGACCGCATCACCGCCGCGAAGACCTGCGCCAGCGCGCTGCACAAAGCCCAAGGCGACGGCATCCACAACAAGTCCTGGTGGGACCACGTCGCCGAGGACCTGTCCAAGTGGGGCGGCGAGATCGCCGACATCGCCAACGAACTCGCCCCCTTCCTGGACGTCCTGGCCCTGGCCACCTCCTGGATCCCCGGCGTCGACGTCATCACCGCCGCCCTGGCCGAAGCCGACAACATCATCGCCCTGGTCGGCACCGGCATGGAGGTCGTCGGCGACGCCATGCAGGGCCACTGGGGCGATGCGCTCATGGGAGCGGGCATGCTCGCCGTCACCTTCCTCGGCGGCAAGGCGCTTGAGAAGTTCGGCGGCGCCGCCCTGGAGCGGATCGGGGCTCGCGGCAACAAGGAAGCCCTCACAGCCGGCGACCCCGTGGACGTGGTCTCCGGGCAGATGCTCACCGACGCCACAGACGTGGTGCTGCCCGGTGCTCTGCCGCTCGTCCTGAGACGCGCGTATGCGTCCTCCTATCGCACGGGCCGCCTGTTCGGGCCGGGATGGTCATCCACTCTCGACCAGCGGCTCAGTGTCAACGCCGCGGGGATCCATTTCGCCGGGGACGACGGCCAGGTCCTGGACTACCCGATCCCGGCCGCCGACGAGGCCGTCCTGCCCGCGCGCGGTGCGCTGTGGTCCTTGGTGTGGGACCGCGAAGCCGACGAGATCCGGATCACCGATCCGGCCGACGGCCTGATCCGGCACTTCGCAACGGTCCACCACACCGAGGAAGCCGGACAGATCCGCGACCTCACCGCGATGTCGGACCGCAGCGGCAACACCATCAGCATTCTGCGGACGGCGGACGGCACACCCACGGGTGTCGAGACCGCCGGGTACCGCATCGCCGTCGACACCGCCGCGTCCGAGCACGGAATCCGCCTGACGCAGCTCCGCCTTCTCGAGGAAACGCTGCCGGACACCGTCATTCGCCGGTTCGGGTATGACGAGCGGGGCCGCCTGACCGAGATCGTCGACGGTTCGGGCATTCCGTTCCGCCACGAATACGACGAGAACGACCGCGTGGTCGCCTGGATCGACCGCAACGGCGCCGAATACCGTTACGCGTACGACGAGTTCGGACGGGTGGTCCACGGCACGAGCCGGGGCGGCCTGCTGAGTGCGGCGTTCGAGTACGACGACGAGGCGCGCACCACGACGGTCACCGACGCCCTCGGCCACACGACACGCTACCGGCACGACGAGCACGGACATCTGGACGAGGTCGTCGACGCCCTCGGCGGAGTCCGCACGCTTCACCACGACCCGCGCGGCCATCTCCTGTGGCAGGTCGACCAGCTGGGTCACCGAGTCGAGTTCACGCGGGACGAGCGCGGAAACGCCCTGACCGTCACCCAGCCCGACGGCACGGTCACCCGGGCCGTCTACAACGACTACGACCAGCCCGTCGAGGTCATCGCCCCGGACGGCGCGCACTGGCGCTATGAATACGACAGCCGGGGACTCCTGACGGCGGTCACCGACCCCTGCGACGGCACCACCGGTTTCGGCTATGACGAGCGGGGACACCTGGTCGAGGCCACCGACGCGACCGGCGCCACCCAGCGCTACCGCAACGACCCGGCCGGTCTGGCGGTGGAGGTCACCGGTCCGGCGGACACCGTCTCCCGGGTCCGCCGCGACGCTTTCGGTCACGTCGTGGAGGTGGCCGACCCGCTGGGCGGGCGTACGGTCATCGAACGCGACGCACTGGGCCGGGCAGTCCGCGAAACCGCACCGGACGGGAGCACGGAGCAGTGGGAGTTCGACGCCGAGAGCAACCTGCTGACCCATGTCAGTCCGGCCGGCGCCGTCACGCGCCTCGAATACGGCCCCTTCGACAAACTCACCTCCCGCACCGATCCTGACGGCTCCCGCTACACGTTCCAGTACGACAGCGAACTCCACCTCACGTCCGTGACCGGGCCCACCGGACTGACCTGGAACTACGAGTACGACGCGGTGGGCAATCTGGTCGGCGAGCGCGACTTCGACGGCACCGCCCGCAGCTACCGGCTCGACGCCGCGGGCCGGCTGACCGGACGGACCGACGCCGCGGGGCGCACCGTCGGATTCGAGCGCGACGGACGCGGCCGGGTCGTGGCCCGACACTCCGGTGGCGAGGTCACCCGCTTCGCCTACGACGCGGCCGGCCGCATGCGCGAGGCAGTGGGCGCCGGCGTGCGGTTGAGCTACGACTACGACGCCGCCGGACGCATCGTCGCCGAGACCGTCGACGGCCGGACCCTGGCGAACGCCTACGACGCGGCCGGACGGCGCACCGAGCGCACCACTCCCGCGGGCGTCATGACCACGTGGTCCTACGACTCCGCCGGCCGCCACGAGCGCATGGCCGGAACGGCCGGCTCCTTGGAGTTCGGGTACGACGCCGTCGGACGGGAGACGCTTCGCCTGCTCGGCCCGGGGGCCGCTCTGCGCCAGGCCTACGATCCCGTCGGCCGGCTGGTGGGTCAGGACATTCATGCCTACCCCGGGCAGAACAGCGCCGGGAGCACCCCGACGACGAGCTCCATCCTGCGGTCGCGGACCATCGACTACCGAGCCGACGGAATCCCGGTCGAGATCCGCGACAGCCTGCGCGGCGATGCCCGGTACCGTCTCGACGCCGCCGGCCGGGTCGCCGGCGTGGAGGCCACGAGCTGGCACGAGGCATACGCCTACGACGCTCTCGGCAACCTCGCCGAATCGCGGAGCCCCGGCGAGCCCGGAACGACGGACGGCTCAGCCGGGACCAGCTACGAGTATCAGGGCACTCGGATCAGCGGCGACCGTCACACCTCCTACGAGCACGACGCGGCGGGCAGGCTGACCCGCAAGGTCCGCCGGACGCTGTCCGGCGGCCGCAAGGTCTGGGCCTACACCTGGAACGACGACGACCAGCTGACCGGATTCACCGGACCCGACGGCGTCACGTGGTCCTATGCCTACGACCCGCTGGGCCGGCGGATCAGCAAGACCCGGCTCGCCGCGGACGGAAGCACCGCGGAGCGCGTGGTCTTCAGCTGGGACGGCCCGCGCGTCACCGAGGAACACCGGACCGGCACCGACGGCCGGGCATGGACCACGACCTGGGACTACGAGCCGGGCGGCTTCCAGCCGCTGGCGCAGACCCGCCGCTCGTGGGCCGCCGGCGCCTCCCAGGAGGACATCGACGAGGAGTTCCACGCGATCGTCGCCGACGCCGTCGGCACCCCGCTGGAACTGATCACGCCGGACGGCCGGCTCGCCTGGCACACGACGCGCTCGCTGTTCGGACGACAGATCGCCGCCCCGGACAGTGAGGCCGACTGCCCGCTCGGATTCCCCGGCCAGTACCGGGACGACGAAAGCGGTCTGTACTACAACGTCTACCGCTACTACGACCCGGAAACAGCGAGCTTCTGTTCGCCGGACCCTCTGGGATTCGTCCCCGCCCCCAACAACACCGCCTACGTTCCGAATCCGCTGATCGAGAGCGACCCCCTCGGCCTGTTCGGGTGCCCCGTCGGCATCCAGAACGAACTGGGAGGCATGCGCGGTCAGATGAACATGAACAGCGTTGCGAACGAGGACGCCGCGTTCAACCTCGCGAAGTCCCAGGGGAAGTCGACGACCGGCATCAAGAACACTCTCGGGAAGATGGAGTTCGACGGCGACCGGGACCCGATCTACGGCATCAACGGAAGACTCCCGGACCGCACGGCGGCGTACCCGGGCAAGGGCAACAACATGATGCCGCAGTCGTTCCAGGACCACGCCGAGGGCGACATGGTCCACCAGGCGAGCCGACAGGGTTACAGCGGCGGGAACGCCCGGATCCACACCGACCGGAAGACCTGCAACTTCTGCTCCAACTCGATGACCGGCTATGCGAAGATGCTGAACCTGGACTCCATCGAGGTCTACGACCCGAACGGGTTCGTCGGCCGGTGGACCCAGGCCGGCCGAGTCGCATGACGTGCCAAGGAGAAGGACATGGACTACCTGGTCACCGTGATGTACCCCGAACACAGCGAGCGCACCGTGACCGGCGAGGCGCTGCCGGCGGCGTACGCGGCGCTCAAGGGGACCGAGGCCAACGTTTCATGGGGCGAGGAGGGTTCTGATTCCCTCCTCCTTCAGGTGGCCGACGACTACTGCGTGATCACCGGAACCTTCGACGGCGGCTACTACTACCTGCAGACCTCTGACGACGACGAACTCGTCCCGGTGCTCATGGGCGACGTGGATGCCGAGGTGCCCAAGGGCGCGATCGTGCCCCGGGACCTCGGCCTGGAGGTTCTGCTCCGCGTCGACGACCTTCCGGCTCTGCGGACCGACTACATGTGGGTGGAGGCGGGGTAGGCGCGCTGCGCGCAAGAAGCTCAGATCTCCCCCGCCTCTCCGGCGAGACTAAGAGGGTGCGCGGATTGGTGGCCGGGCGAAAAATCGGCGGAGCTCCGAGCCTGGCTGCACCGGTCCCTTGCGGCACTGCGCTTGCAAGCCGACCGCCCACGACCAACACCAGGTCGAGGGCGGTCGTCCGGCGCACCCAGACTCGTTCCCGCCGAGTTTTCCGTGCGCTACGGCGGCTGACGCCGCCTCGCCACACCAGCCACCAATCCGCGCACCCTCTAAGGAATCTCACACCCATCCGGCCCGCACACAGCACCATCCGCGGCACCCTCACCGACCACCTTCAGCGCCGGCGTCCGAGCAGCCCACGCCTCCTGCAACGCCTGGGTGAAGACCTCGGCGGGCTGCCCGCCGGAGACGCCGAACTTGCGGTCCAGGACGAAGAAGGGGACGCCGTTGGCTCCCAGCATCTGCGCCTCCTGCTCGTCGGCGCGGACGTCGGCGGCGAAGGCGGTCTGGTCGGCGAGGACGGCGCGGACCTCGGTCTCGTCGAGGCCTGCCTTGACCGCCAGCTCGACGAGCCGCTCGTCGTCGAAGACCGAGCGCTCCTCGGCGAAGTTCGCCGTGTAGGCCAGGTCGAGGAGCTCGTTCTGCTTGTCGCGGGTCTTGGCGAAATGCAGGAGGCGGTGGATGTCGAAGGTGTTGCCGTGGTCGCGGCCCTCGGCGAGGTAGCCCAGGCCGGCGTCGGCGGCGTTGGCGGCCACCCGCGCCTCGGCCTGCTTGGCCTGCTCGATGCTCATGCCGTACTTGCTCGCCAGCATCGGGAGCACCTGTACGGTGTCGCCCTTGGCGCGCTGCGGGTCCAGCTCGAAGGAGCGGAAGACCACCTCGACGTCGTCCTTGTGGGCGAAGGCCGCCAGGCCCTGCTCGAAACGCGCCTTGCCGATGTAGCACCAGGGGCAGGCGACGTCACTCCAGATCTCGACGCGCACGGCGGGTCACTCCTCTATACGTGGGGCTGCTCACGGTCGACAGTCAGATGTGCGGGCCCGGAGGGGGTTGGGGCCCGCACATCTAGTTCAACGGTGAACTACCGCGGGGAATTCCGGACCGCGGCAGCAGTGGGTCACATCACATGTGGCCCCGCATCACACCATGCGCCGCATCACACGTGCTCGACTCGCGACACCGGTTCCGCACCGGCCAGCTCCGCGCGGCTGCTGACGCCGAAGCGGCGGAACAGGCGGGTCAGGTTGCCCTCGACGGCCTTGACCGAGACCTGGAGCGCGGCCGCGATCTGGCGGTTCGTCGCACCGGAGCGGACCAGCTCGACGATCTGCCGCTCGGTCGCGCTCAGCGGTTCGGCCGGGGTGTCCAGGCGGGCCAGCCGTCCCTGCACGAAACGCAGCCAGGGGCCGCAGCCGGCCGCCGCGTAAGCCGTCGCCGCCGACTCCCACGCCGTCCGCGCCGCCGCCCGACGCCGCGCGCGCCGTTCCAGCTCGCCGAGCGTCACCTCGGCGCGGGCTATCTCCAGCGGGTACGGATGCTCGGCGGGGATGGCGGCACGCAGGCGGTCTGCGGCTTCGCGCGCGTCGGCGGCCAGGCCGTGGCGCAGCAGGCGCGCCCGCGTCAGCCCCAGCTTCACCACGTCGCGCTCCAGGCGGCGGGCCGCCTCCTGCGCCTCGTCGAGGATGCGGTCGGCCGCCGAGAACGAGCCGCAGCGGGCCAGTGTCTCGGCCAGGTCCGCGTCGACCAGGAACGTCGCGGGGTCGACCATGCCCACGTTGCGCATCAGGGTCCTGCCGCGGGCCAGGTGGTGCGCGGCCTGCGACGAGCGGTCCAGCAGGAGTTCGGCGCGGCCGAGGAAGGCGTGCGCGTACCCGGTGAACTCCGAGTCTCCGGACGCGGTGCCGGCCTCGATGGCGCGCTGGGCGACGTCCACGGCAGCCTCCGCACTGCCGTTGGACAGCTCCGCGGCGGCGGCCAGGATCAGCGCCTGGACGCTGGAGGAGCCGGTCTCGGCCCGCAGCCGGCTGCCCAGCAGCGCCGCCTCGTGCGCCTGGCGGCACAGGCCGGCGCGCTCGTTGACCGACGCCACCAGGTGCAGCACGTCGCCGAGGTCGCGCAGCCGCCCCGCGCGCTCGACGTCGGCGCGCAGCCGGGCCGCGGTGGCCAGGGCGTCGGCGACGTCGCCGCGCCGCAGGAACCAGATGATCAGCGACTTGCGAACCGCGATCGAGGGCAGCGTCAGATCGCCGCCGAGACCCAGCGCCTCGGCCTCCTCCAGCGACTCGATCGCCCGCTCGGGATCGGTCTGGATCTCGGTCGGCACGCGCATCGCGATCGACTCCGCGCGCAGATTGCGGTCGCCGGTCTTGAGCGCGTACTCCTCGGCCCGCGCCAGAGCCGCCAACGCCGCGTCGACCGAACCGGACCGGAAAGCGTGGTCGGCACGCTGGAGGCTGACTCGCGCCTGCAGATCCGGGCGCCCGGCGGCATCGGCCTCGGCCGCTTCGAGCAACGCGGCCTGCGCCGAGATGTCGTCGTCGAGTTCGACCAGCAGAAGCCGCGCTCCGACGCGGGTCGCCGGATCGGGACCGGCTGCGACGGCCTCGGCCGCTTCGCGCGCCTGCCGCGGTAATCCGGCGTCGAACGCGGCGCGGGCGGCTTCGAGGAAGCGGTGCGCGGCTTGGAACGCGGACGGGGCGGCAGCCGGTTCAGACTCAGCGGGCTCGGACTCAGCCGACGCAGGCTCCGGCGACGCCGCGGCCGAAGCCGCAGCCGACTCCGCCACCGGCCCCTCGCCGCCACTCGCCAGCGCGCCGCCAGCTCCATCGGCCGCCGATGAGGCCTCCCCGGCAGCGCCGCCACCGGAGGTCGCCGACAGACTGTCGGAACCATTCGCCGCCGCCACGCCATCGCTCGCCGACTGGGAAACAGCCGAGCCGACCGCGTCAGCCGAACCGGTCCCGGCCGGAGTACCGGCGGGACCGGAAACCCCGGAATACCCGTTCGCCGAGCTCACAGCCGTTGAGCTTTCCGCGGCCGCAGGCGTCCGCTCGGCAGCCATCCGGTACAGCTCCGCAGCCGTTCCCGGCGCGCCCCGATGAACCGCTATTCGAGCCGCTTCCTCCAGTTCCGCGGCCAGCTCCTCGGTGGCCTCCGACGTCGCCAGCGCGTGGTGCCGGGCGCGCTCCAGCGGGTCGTCGTGAGCCTGCGCGAGCTTCGCGTGGCATTCCTGGCGCTCTTCGATGTCAGCGTCCGCATACACGATCTCGCGCAGCAGCGGGTGCGCGAAGCGCGGTTCCAGGTCCCGGCCGGAGACGATGATGCCCGAGGCCAGCGCCTGCGAGAGTCCCCATTCGTGGCCGGCGAGCAGCTCGCGCGGCGGGCGGGCGGCCGTGGAGATCAGCAGCAGCGCATCGCGCGCCGCCTTCGGCAGCGCGTGCAGCCGGTCGGCCAGCAGTCCGCGCAGCCGCTCCGGCACCAGCAGCGGGTCGCCGGGCTGGACCACGGTCCCCGATCGCAGCGCGGCACGGCCCAACTCCAGCGCGTAGAAGGGGTTCCCGCCGCTGGCGTCCCGGATCCGCTGCGACAGCTTGTCGGTGGGACGCAGGCCCAGGCGGGTGCGCAGCAGCTCGGAGACCACCGGTCCCGGCAGGTTGCCCAGCGCGATCTCGACCGCGTCCTCCGGCAGCAGTCCCCACCAGGTGGGCTCCTGTCCCTCCGAGAGCCGCTCGGCGGCCAGCACGTGGACGCGGCTGCCCTGGCGGCGGCGGACGGCGAAGGCCAGCACCTCGGCCGTGGCCGAGTCCAGGCAGTTGACGTCGTCCAGGATCAGCAGCACCGGGCGCTCCGCCGACAGCGCGCGCAGCGCCTCGACCACCGCGACGCGGATGGCGAGCTGGTCGGTGGCCGCGCCGTCGGGCACCGTGCGCATCAGCACGCCGTCGAAGGCGGGGCGCAGGTGGTAGGGCACGACTTCGGGCCGGGCGGCGACGGCGTCGGAGAACAGGTCGTACAGGCCCAGATACGGCAGCCACGACTCGGCCGCGGCCGACGCGCTGCGCAGCACCAGCTGCCCGGCGGCCGCGCACGCCGAGCCGATCGCGTCCAGCAGCGCCGATTTGCCGATCCCGGCCGGGCCGCTCACCAGAACCCCGCCGCCGGCGGCCAACGCCGCCATGCATTTCTCGAGCGTCTGCTGCCGGCCGAGTATCGCTGGTGCGTCCTTCACGCAAGGAAGTGTCCTCCCGTCTGCGGCCTATTGGCGAGTCCGAAGTACCGGCGCGTGCACACAGCGTCTCTGACGTACGGTCGAATACCTTATGTCCGATTCCTCCGCATCTTCGAACCCATAAATCAATTACTGGATATAGAAGGCGCAGCTACCTAGCGCGTTGTTATCTTTTCGTGACCATCTCAGCTCGCATTTCCTCCGGTCGGCCCGCTACGGTCCCAAACCAGGCGCGCCGGTCCTAGACCCGGAAATCGGGACACCGGGCGCCTACGCCGAATCCCCAAAAGCGCGCAAAGCGCCGGACGGGAACCGGGGACCCACGTCCCAATGGGGTGAATCCGCTTCCGAAGTGGTAGGGCAGCCTCTTTCGCCCGAACCCGTCAGCTAACCCGGTAGGCGGTCAAAGAGGAAGAACTCAACATCCATGCGCACTCCCCTGGTGCTCGGCCGTCGTTCCCGCGGCCTGACCCTGACCGCCGCCGCCCTCGGCGCGGTCGCCGTCCCGACCCTCGCCTCGGCGGCCCCGGCGCTCGCCGCCGCGCCGCACGCGGCCCCCGCGTCCGCCCCGGCCCCGGCCCTGGCGCCGGCTCCGGCCTCCGCGGTCGCCGCCGCCGTGGCCGCCGCCGCTCCCGTCGCCGCCGCCGCCCCGGTCGCCGCCGCCGCTCCGGTCGCCGCCGCCCCCAAGGCCGCCGCACCGCAGCCCTCGACGTACACCGTGCGCCCCGGCGACACGCTGTCCGGCATAGCCCAGGCCAAGCTCGGCGACGGCAACAAGTACCCGGAGATCTTCAAGCTCAACACGGGCAAGACCCAGCACGACGGCCAGCACCTGCAGGACCCGAACCTGATCCTGATCGGCTGGGTCCTGAACCTGCCGGGCGCCAACGGCAGCGCGGCCCCGGCCGCGGCCTCGAAGGCGCCGGTCGTGGAGTCCGCGCCGGTGAAGTCGGCCCCGGCGAAGACCACCACCCAGACCCAGGCGAAGAGCTCCTCGGCCTCGACCGGCACCTATGCCAACAACCTGGACGGCTGGATCAAGCAGGCCATCTCGATCCTGAACGCGCACGGCTACTACGTGTCGTACAACGCGATCTACCAGACCGTGATGCACGAGTCGGCGGGCAACCCGAACGCGACCAACGGCTGGGACTCGAACGCCGCCGCCGGCCACCCGTCGATCGGCCTGATGCAGACCATCGCCCCGACGTTCAACGCCTACGCGCTGCCCGGCTACGGCAACATCTACAACCCGGTGGACAACATCATCGCCGGCGTCCGCTACGCCGCGGCCCGTTACGGCTCGCTGGACTCCGTCGTCGCGGCGCGCTGCGGCGGCTCGTGCTGGTTCGGCTACTGATCCGGTAGAGATCCGGTGGTGCACCGGTGGTGAACCGGTAGCGGTGCCCTGATATCCCCGGCGACCCCCTGCGTCGGAAACCGAAAGCCCCCGAGCAAGCCTGCTCGGGGGCTTCGGCCGTCGGCAGCACCGAGAAGACGGGCGGTCTAGTAGCCCTCGCCGGTCCAGCCGTAGCGCTTGTGCAGGTGGCCGATGACGTTGTCGAAGTCGCCGCGGTCCAGCGCGTGCCCCTCGCGGCGGATGCCCTCGGGGTGCACCCGCACCACGCGGTCGATCACGGCCCAGGACTCGCGCGCGTCGCGGTCCCACCCGCCGGTGCCGATGCTGACCCAGTTCTCGGCGTCCGAGTGCCACTTGCTGGTCAGCTTGATCGCCAGGAAGTTGCCGGTCGCCTTGCCGCGCGCCACGAGCAGCACCGGGCGGTCCTTGCCGCGGCCGTCGTGCTCCTCGTAGGGGACCCAGGTCCAGACGATCTCACCGGGGTCCGGGTGGTGGTCCTCCTCCGGAGCCCACACGGTGTGCACCGGACCGATCTGGTGCGGATCGATCTCGATGGTGTCGAAGGGCGGGAACCGGCCTGGCGAGTTCCCCCACTGGTCGTGCTCGTGCTCATGCTCTGCCATGGCGCCGAACTATGCCAAAAGAGGGAGGGGGCCCGCCAACCACCTTGAGGTCGGCGAACAGGCCGCCGGGAGCTGATGCCGCCCCAGGCGCGCCCGGATCGTTACGATGATCCCCAGACCTGGACCACGGAGGATGTGCGCATGCCGAAGGTAGTGCTGGCCGGGCTGCGCGCCGACGCGGTGCGGCTGGCCCTGACCTGCCTGTCGATCGTGCTCGGCATCGCCTTCGTGACCGGCACGTTCCTGCTCTCGGGGTCCATCAACCGGGCTTTCGACTACGGGTACGCGCGCGCCGCGCAGAACATCGACGTAGCCGTGCAGCAGACCGGCTCGGCCGTCTACGCCAACACCACCGCGCCGCCGGCGCCGCCCTCCCTGCTCACGCCGTCCGTCGTGGATCAGATCCAGACGCGCGTCGGCTCCGACGCGGTGGTCAGCGGCCAGGTCAAGGGCCCGGCCCCGCTGCTGGACGCGAACGGCCAGGCGATGCGCACCGACGGCCTGACCGGCTACGCCGTCGCCTTCCCGGCCGACCCGGCGCTGTATCCCGGGAACATCGTCGCCGGCACCGGGCCGAAGGGGCCCGAGGACGCGGTCGTCGACAAGGACACCGCCGCCGAGCACAAGCTCCGGGTCGGGCAGACGATCCGGGTCGTGGACCACGACTCGACGGTCCGCACCTTCCGGCTGGCCGGCATCGCCGAGTACGGCGTCGACAACCGGTCCAACGGCTGGACCCTGGTCGGGCTGCTGCCGCGGGTGGTGCTGGACGTCACCGGCAAGGCCAGCTACGACGAGATCGACCTGCACGCCACCGGCGGCGCCTCGCAGCAGCACCTGGCCGCGCAGGCGAGCGCCGCGCTCGGCGGGCAGCCGCGGTTCACCGTCCTGACCGGCACGCAGTACACCAAGGCGGTGCTGGAGCACCGCGCCTCGATCGCCGGGAACGTGCCGCAGATCCTGGAGGTCTTCGGGGCGGTGGCGCTGCTGGTCGCCGCCTTCGTCATCTACAACACCTTCACGATCCTGGTGGCCCAGCGGATCCGGCAGGTGGCGCTGCTGCGCTGCATCGGGGCCGGCAAGGGCCAGGTGTTCGGCGCGACGGTGGCCGAGGCCGCGCTGGTCGGGCTGGTCGGCTCGGCGCTGGGCGTGCTGGCCGGGATCGGCGTGGCGCAGGGGCTGCACGCGGTGGTCGCGGCGACGACGTCGACGAAGCTGCCGCCGGGCGGGATCGCGGTGTCCGGCGGGGTGGTCGTGCTGGGCCTGGCCGTCGGCTTCGTGGTCACGATCGTCTCGGCGGTGCTGCCGGCGCGGGCCGCGACGAACGTGCCGCCGGTGGAGGCGCTGCGCACCCAGCAGGAAGTGAAGACCGCGTCCGGCCGGATCGGCCGCAGGCGGGTGTTCGCCGCCGCCGCGCTCGGCGTGGCCGGGATCGTCCTGGCCGCACTCGGCACCGGGCAGCACGACCTGCTCGGCGGCGTGAAGCTGATCGGGGGCGGCGGCGGCCTGGTGTTCGCGGCGCTGATCGTCGCCGGACCGCTGATCGTCGGGCCGATGATCTGGGCCCTGGGCTGGCTGCCGGGCCGGTTCTTCGGCACCCCGACGAAGCTGGCCGGGTCCAACGCGCGCCGCAACCCCGGCCGGGTCGCGGCCACCACCGCGGCGCTGACCATCGGCGTGACCCTGATGTCGCTGTTCACGGTGACGCAGGACTCGGTGCAGGCGACGCAGTCGCAGTGGATCGACGCGCACAATCCGTACGACTACTCCGTGGACCCGCCGGGCTCCGGGCAGACGGTGCCGTTCCAGGTCAGCGACCAGCTGCGGGGCAAGCCGCAGCTGGCGCGGGTCGCGGCGGTCGACGGCACGAAGGCCACGTTGAACGGCACCTCGGTGGACGTCGGCGCGGTCGAGTCCTCGGCCTACGGCACGCTGTTCAAGCCGTCGGTGAAGTCCGGGTCGCTGGCCGCCTTCGGACCGGGCACCTTCGCGCTGTCGAACGAGATGGCCGACGCGCAGCACGTGAAGCTCGGCGACACGATCACGGTGCGGACGCAGCAGGCGGGCCCGGTGACCGGCCGGGTGGCGCTGATCTACCAGGTCGCCACCGGCCACGGCATCGACTGGTACGACGTGCTGCTGCCGCGCGAGCAGTTCCTGGCGACGTTCAAGCCGCTCGGCGACACCCAGGTCCGCATCCTGGCCGCGCCGGGGGTCTCGACGGTCGACTCGCGCGCCGCGGTGGATTCGGTGGTGTCGCAGTACCCGTTCCTGCACACCGGGAGCCTGGCGGAGAAGAAGAACTCGCTGAACGGCAGCGCGGACGCGACGCTGCAGCTGTTCACCGCGATGCTGGGGCTGGCGGTCGTGATCGCGGTGCTGGGCATCGCCAACACGCTGTCGCTGTCGGTCGTGGAGCGCACGCGGGAGTCGGCGTTGCTGCGCGCGCTCGGGCTCTCGCGCGGGCAGATGCGGCGGATGCTGTCGGTCGAGGCGGTGCTGATGTCGGCGGTCGGGGCCCTGACGGGGGTCGCGCTGGGGGTCGGGATCGCCGCGACGCTGGAGGCGCTGATCGGGCGGGTCGAGGGCGGCGCGGTGTTGTCGGTGCCGATGTTCACGCTGGCCGGGTACGTGCTGCTGGCGGCGGTGGCCGGGCTCGCGGCCTCGGTGTTGCCGGGGCGGCGGGCGGCTTCGGTGTCGATCGTCGCGGCGATCGCGGATTCGTGATGCGGGCCGAGCCCATTTCGCCGGAACGGCTGGCCGAGCGGATCGCGGATCTGGTAGCGGCGCACGAGGCGGATCCGTGGACCCGCCTGGCGATCGACGGCGCACCGGGGTCGGGGACCGCCGAGGTGGCGGCCTCTGTTGAGCGGGTGCTGGCCGACGCGGGCCGGCCGACGCTGCGGATCTCGGCGGGCGACTATCTGCGGCCCCGGTCGCTGCGGCTGGAGCACGGCCGCGAGGATCCCGACGTCTTCTACGCCGAATGGCTGGATGTCAAAGGGCTGCGACGGGAGGTCTTCGACCCCTTGGGGCCGGGAGGGTCCGGACGCGTGCTGCCCACGCTGTGGAACGCCGAACGCGATCGCGCGAGCCGTGCCGCCTACGTCGAGGTGCCGGAGGGCGGTGTCGTGATCGTCGAGGGCACGTTCCTGATGGGGATCGGGCTGCCGTTCGACGTCGAGGTGCACCTGTGGCTGTCCGCCGGCGCGCTGAGGCGCCGGACGTCCGAGGACATGGCCTGGACGCTGCCGGCGTACAAGCGCTACGAGGCCGAGGCCGAGCCATCGCGTGCCGCGTCCCTGACGGCACGGATGGACGACCCTAGGCATCCCGCGTTGTTGTTCTTCTAACCCTGTTCTTCGGGTGGCGGTGCCGGTGGTGGTGCCGCGGGTGCCGGAGGCGGGGGCTGAGCCGGCGGCGGAGTCGGCGTCGCCATCGGCTCGCCGCGCAACACCCCGAGCCTGGACCGGTACTCGTTCTCGTCGATCTGTCCATGGGCGAACCGCTGGGCCAGGATCTGCTCGGCGCCACCGTGCACTTGCGTCCCGCGTTGCGCCGTCATCGGTCCGCGATGCGTGAAGCTGCGCACCAACCACACGACCGCCATGATGACCAGCGCCCACAGCGCGACCATGAACAACACCCAGAGCAGCCAACCACCCCATCCGAGGCCCTCGTGAACGTGATGTCCGGGACCGTGCCAAGGTCCGGGATACATGGGCCTCCACCTCCTTCATTCCGTATGCGCTCTGTGTCCCGTCTATAAGGTGCGCCCGATTCCTGAGGCTCTGCTTAAAGGGGCTTAGGAATAGGGACCCCTGTTTCCGCAGCCCAGCGGCGTGCGTGCGCGATGCGCTCGGGGATCGGCGGATGGGTGTAGCGCAGCAGGATCTCCCAGCGGCGGGGGTTCAGGTCGGCGATGTTCTGGACGGCCAGGGCCCGTTCCATACGGACGATCGTGTCGGGATCGCGGAACAGATCGAGGGCGTAGCCGTCGGCGCGGCCCTCGATGTAGCGGCTGTAGGCCAGCCCCCACGGCTCGCCGGCCAGGCCGATCACCACCAGGATCGCGCGGAGCAGCGCTTGCGAGCGCGGGTCGTCGGCTTGTTGGACCCCGGCCGCGTCCAGGAGCGGCGACCAGTGCAGCGCCGCCGCCAGGACCGCGACGCCGATCGCCGCGCCGAGCGCGCCGAAGACGGTGCCGGTCAGGACATCGCGGCGGGCGGCGTGGCCGAGTTCGTGGGCGGCGATCGCGGCGACCTCGCCGGTGTCGAGGCTGTCGGTGGTGGTGTCCCAGACGACCAGGCGGCGGGTCTTGCCGAAGCCGGAGACGTAGGCGTTGGCGGCCGTGGTGCGCCGGGAGCTGTCGCTGACGAGGATCTCCTTGACCTGGACGCCGGACTGCTCGACCAGGACCATCAGGCGGTCGCGGAGCGGACCGGCGGGCAGCGGCTGGAACTTGTTGAACAACGGCTCGATCAGCACCGGCATGATGAACGAGCCGAGGACGGCCAGGGCCGCGGCGGCCAGCGCGGCCCAGACCCACCAGGCGCCGCCGGCGTAACGGAGCAGAGCGTAGAAGCCGAGGATTCCCGCCGCGGTGAGGACCGCGCCGATGAGGAATCCCTTGGCGGTGTCGGCGGCGAACAGCCCCCAGCCGCGCTTGGACAGCCCCCAGCGGCGGCTGACGGTCTCGCTCCACATGCTCAGCGGGATGCGGAGCACCAGTCCGAGCACCGACAGCGCGAGGCTGCCGAGCACGGCTCGGGCCACCCAGCCGCCGCCGGCGAGGTCGCCGGCCGCCCCGACCAGTCCCGCGCCGACCGGGGTGAGGCCGAGGACCAGCGGGACGGCGAGGCCGAGGAGGGTGGAGGTCAGGCGCAGGGGCCGGACGTCGCGTTTGTAGGTGCGGGCGCGTTCGATCTGCTCGGGGGTGAAGTCCTGGGCGGCATAATCCACATGTCCAGTGTGCTCTGTAGCCGTACCTTGAGCGCATGTCTGACACTCTCGACACAGGGGATGCCGCCACCGGGGACGCCTCCGCCGCCTTCGCCAGCCTGCGGGGCTTGGCGCTCGGGGACGGCTTCGGGGAACGCTGGTTCTTCCACCAGAGGCAAGAGGCGATCGAGATGGTCTCCCGCCGCACGACGCCCGGCGACAAGCCGTGGAAATGGACCGACGACACGGTGATGGCGCTGGCGCTGGTACGCGTCCTGGCGGAGCAGGGGTCGATCGACCAGCAGGACCTGGCCGTCTCGTTCGCGGACATGTACGCGGCGGATCCCTACCGGAACTTCGGGCGCGGGATGCACCAGTTGCTGCCGAAGCTCGGCGAGGATCCGGGGAACTGGGCGACGTATGCGCGCACCTTGTTCGGCGGGGAGGGGAGCCTGGGCAACGGGGCGGCGATGCGCGTGGCGCCGCTCGGCGCGTGGTTCCGGCACGACCCGGAACTGGCCGCGGCGCAGGCGGTGCTGGCGTCGGAAGTCACGCACGCGCATCCGGAGGGGATCGCGGGCGGAGTGGCCGTCGCGGTGGCGGCTGCTTTGGCGGCGGGGACGTCTGATGGCGCGGGTGAGGAGCCGGCGCCGGAGCCGCATGCGCTTCTGACCGCGACCGCCGAACGGACCCCGGCCGGCGTGATCCGCGAAGGGCTGCTGCGCGCTGCCGACCTGCCGCCGGACACGTCGGTCCCGCAGGCCGTGGCGGTCCTCGGCAGCGGCCGGCGGATCCGTGCGAGCGACACGGTGCCGTTCGCCGTCTGGACCGCGGCGCACCACCTCGACAGCCTGACCGACGCGTTGTGGGCGACCGCCGCGGGGTTCGGCGACGTGGACACCACGTGCGCCATCACCGGCGGGATCGTCGCGGCGCGGACAGGGCTGCGCGGGGTGTCGGCGCGGTGGCTGGAGCTCGCGGAGGCGTTGCCGGAGTGGGTGGGACAGTCGCCGACGCCGACAGGGTAGGCGCGGCAACGCTGTCCGGTGCCAGTGCCCGGCGCGGGGTCATCCTCCCGCCGGATGAGACGGATCCGCCTGCTGGATGACAGGGTTCGTAGATTCCCTTCCGTGGGCTGATTCGCCCGCCCCCGCCGCGCTCGTAGCGTCGGGGGCATGGCACTTCACCGTCGTATCAGCATCACCGCAGTCCTCGCCCTCGCCGCGTCGGTCGCCACGACCGGCGCCGCGGTGGCCGCCACCGGCACGCCGTCGCCCGCCTCGGCGCGGACGGCGATCACCGCCTCGACCCCTTCGGCGCTCCATGGTTCGCTGCCCGCGCCGACCGGGCGCTTCGCGGCCGGCGAGGACGTCATCCACCTCACCGACCGGGACCGGCCCGATCCTTGGGTGCCGTCGGCCGGGCCCCGGCAGCTGACCGTGTCCATGTTCTATCCGGCGGTCGCCGGGACCGGAACCCAGGCCCCTTACATGACGCTCGCCGAGGCGGCCGGTTTCCTGCAGTACCGGGTGCCGCCGAACAGCGGGCTCACGGCGCAGGACCTGTCCGACATCGCCACGCACGCCTACACCGGCGCGCGCGCCGTGCACGGCAGGTACCCGCTCGTCGTCCTGTCCCCCGGCTTCGAGAACCCGCGGGTCACGCTCACCTCGCTGGCCACCGAGCTCGCCAGCCGCGGATACGTCGTGGCGCTCGTCGGCCACACCTACGAGGACAGCGGCGAGACGCTCGCGGACGGCCAGACGCCCTCGTGCGCGATCTGCGACGGCAGCAGCCCGGACGCCCCCTCCCCCGACGCCATCACCGCCAGCCGCGCCAAGGACGTGTCGTTCGTCATCGACCAGCTGACGCGCGGCGACTGCGCCTGGCGGCTGGGCGACCTGATCGACAAGCACAGCATCGCCATGGCCGGGCACTCGATCGGCGGGGCGGCAACGGTGGACACGATGATCGCCGACTCGCGGGTGCGCGCCGGCGTGAACCTGGACGGCACCTTCTTCCCGGTCCCGGCGGCCGGCCAGATCACCCGGCCGTACCTCATGATGAGTCACGAGGTGCAGGACCCGACCTGGACCCAGACCTATGCGAACCTCGGCGGCTACAAGCGCTGGCTGGACGTCAGCGGATCCAACCACGCCACGTTCACTGACATCCCGCTCCTGGCCGAAGAGGCCGACATCCCCGAACCTCCCGGAATCGACCCGCTGCGGGGCATCGTGATCACCCGCGAGTACGTGTCAGCCTTCTTCGACCAGGCCCTCAAGGGCGTCCACCAGCCCCTGCTCGACGGCCCGACGCCGGACAACCCGGACGTACTCTTCCAGTACTAGGCTCTGCCGCATGAGTGACAGCCTCGACAGCCGTGCGGGTGGCGACAAACGGCAGCGCATGCGCGTGTCGGACTCGGAGCGGCAGGCCGTCGTCGAAGTGCTGAAGCGGGCGCTGGACGACGGCCGACTGAAGATGGACGAGTACGTCGAGCGGATGGAGAAGGCGTACGAGGCCCTCACCATCGGGGATCTGGAGCAGCTGCACGACGATCTGCCGACCGGCGCTCCGGCGTCGCCGGCGATCCCCCCGCCCGCTCCGGCTCCCGCTCCGGCGCCTCAGCCGGTGTACCTGGTGAACTCACCGCCTCCGGTCCCGCCGCCGACGCCGCACCCGGGCTTGCGCGGCGCGTACGTGGACCTGCCCGGCGGGTTGAAGGTGCTGTGGACGATCCTGTTCGCCGCGGTCGCCATCAACGTCGTCGTGTGGGTGCTGGTCGGGG
>Ga0068855_100002114_pt1 | contig 24577 bp, 24 predicted proteins | sample KBSCornC52_FD_66592 | JGI IMG/M metagenome (GOLD analysis project Ga0068855, IMG submission 66592) | Corn rhizosphere microbial communities from Kellogg Biological Station, Michigan, USA - KBS Corn C5-2 | ecosystem: Host-associated > Plants > Roots > Rhizosphere > Soil ...
TGCCATTTGGTTTGATCTTTTTCAGCCAACTCAAAACCTTTTCCTTTTACTGTTTTAATGTGCAATAATTTTGGGCCGGGAATATCTTTCATATCCTGCAAAGTATCGACCAGCTTGGTAATATTGTGTCCATCAATCGGTCCGAAATAACGGATATTTAATGATTCAAAAAGATTGCTGCTACGGCTCACCATTCCCTTCAGGGACGTTTCGATCTTTGAAACCATCTTCCTTGAAAATGTTTTTCCGGGAAGTTTTCCCAAAGCTTTCCAGAAATCGTCACGGAATTTATTATACGTTTGAGAAGTAGTAATATCAGTGAGATATTCTTTCAAAGCACCAACATTGGGATCAATGCTCATACAATTATCATTGAGGATAATGAGCAAGTTACTTTTCTCAATTCCTGCATGATTCATGGCTTCAAAAGCTTCACCTGCTGTCATTGCGCCGTCACCAATTATTGCTACATGTTGCCGGTCATTTTCTCCTTTGTAATGTGAAGCCATCGCCATTCCCAGTGCGGCGGAAATAGATGTAGAGGAATGGCCAACGCCAAAAGTATCATATTCACTTTCTCCTCTTTTTGGGAAACCGCTCAACCCATCTTTTTTACGGATCGTATCAAAATTATCCCTGCGGCCTGTCAAAATTTTATGTCCGTAAGCCTGGTGGCCAACATCCCAGACCAATTGGTCGTAAGGCGTATTAAAAACATAATGCAAAGCGACTGTAAGCTCCACAACGCCGAGGCTTGCGGCGAAATGGCCGCCATGAACACTAACTACATCAACAATATATTGACGCAATTCATTGCTCAACTGGTGCAGCTGAGTTCGATCCAGTTCTTTTATATCTGCTGGTGAATTAATGGTTTTTAATAAAGGGCCGGGTAAGATTTCCATTTGGCAAAATTATCTGTAAAAGTACAATTTTTTAAGAGATATGGTAATGAAGAAGCATCAATTGGACCATGTTTATCATTCCAATTAATAATGTATTCAAATTTGTAACCAAAAATAGAAATGATTTATTTTTTTAATTCTCAAATCATTTACACCACCACATTTACCATTTTATTCTTCACAAAAATTATCTTTTTAGGAGATTTCCCTTCTATCCATTTTTGTATAATGTCATTATCCAAAACAATTTTCTCTACCTCCTGCTGATTTGCATCAAGAGAAATAGTGATGGTTGTACGCATTCTTCCATTGATAGAAATCGGGTATTCTTTTACAGATTCAATTAAATATTTACTTTCCACTTTTGGATAAGCCGCATCCAAAACTGATTCATGATTCCCCAATCCGTAATACAATTCTTCTGCAATATGCGGCGCATAAGGAGTTAATAAAATCAACAGCGGTTCAAGAACTTCTTTCTTATGGCATTTCAAATCTGATAGTTCATTTACACAAACCATAAAAGCGCTGACTGCTGTATTGAAAGAAAAACGTTCGGTATCTTCTTCAATCTTTTTAATGGTTTTGTGAAGTGTCTTTAATTCTGCAAAATTCCCTTTTTCTTCTGTCCAGACCTTCCCTTTTTCTTCGTTATAGAACAACCGCCACAGTTTTTTTAAGAAACGATGAACACCCTCAATTCCTTTAGTATCCCACGGCTTGCTTTGATCAACAGGACCGAGAAACATTTCATACATCCGGAAAGTATCAGCACCATATTTGTCAACTAAATTATTTGGATTAACCGTGTTGTATTTCGATTTGGACATCTTTTCCGTTTCCACTCCACAGATATATTTGCCATCTTCTAAAATAAATTCAGCATTTGCATATTCAGGTTTTGATTTTTTAAATGCATCAATATCCAACTCAACTCCATCTACAATGTTGACATCAACATGCAGCGGATTTGTTTCGTAATCATTCTTCAAATTAATAGAAACAAATTTGTTGGAATCCTTTATCCTATAAACAAACCTGCTGCTTCCCTGGATCATTCCCTGGTTCACCAATTTTTTATACGGTTCCTCAAAACTGATCCAACCTAAATCATACAACACTTTTGTCCATAAACGGCTGTACAATAAATGGCCAACCGCATGTTCCGTACCACCAACATAAACATCCACCTGGTTCCAATAATCAGTTGCTTTTCTGCCGGCAAAAGATTCATTATTGCGGGGGTCCATATAACGCAGAAAATACCAGCTGCTTCCTGCATAACCAGGCATAGTAGATGTTTCACGTTTGCCTTCTGCAGTATTTACCCAATCAGTTAAATTAGACAACGGGCCTTCACCACTTTTTCCCGGGCCATATTTTTCTACAAAAGGCAATTCCAAAGGAAGTTCCTTTTCATCCATTGGCAAAGCGATTCCTTCCTTCCAGATTATCGGAAACGGTTCGCCCCAATATCTTTGGCGGCTGAAACCTGCATCACGCATCCGGTAATTTACTTTCCGTTTTCCGATTCCCATTTCTTCGATCTTACTGATGGCAACAGGTAGTGCATCTTTCATGATCATACCAGTCAAAAATCCGGAATTTTCCAATACTGCATCTTTTGTAGGATTAGCTTCTTTGCCATTAAAGTCTTTGCCGATAATATTGGTAATTGGAATATTAAAATGTTTTGCAAAATCAAAATCTCTTTGATCACCGCATGGAACGGCCATGATAGCGCCGGTTCCATAACCGGACAAAACATATTCTGCAATCCAGATGGGAATCTGTTTTCCATCAAACGGGTTCACTGCATATGCGCCGGTAAAGCAGCCTGTGATTTGTTTTACTTCCGCTAATCTTTCACGATCGCTTCTGCTTTTTACATAAGTAAGATATTCGTCTATGGAGGATCGTTGTACTTCAGTTGTAATTTGATTTACCAGTTGATGTTCCGGAGCAAGCACTAAAAAATCAACACCAAAAATGGTATCCGGTCTTGTTGTGTAAACATCAATGGCGAATCGTGAATCGTGAATCGTGAATTGCAGCTCTGCTCCTTCACTTTTACCAATCCAGTTTCTTTGCATTTCTTTCATAGCATCGCTGAAGTTCACTGTTTCCAGGCCTTTCAGCAACCTGTCTGCATAATCTGTAATGCGCAAATACCATTGGCGCATCTTCTTTTTCTCTACAGGAAATCCTCCACGTTCACTTACCCCATTTACTACTTCATCATTGGCCAAAACCGTTCCCAATGCTTCACACCAGTTCACTTCACCATAGGAAGAAAATGCAAGCCGGAAATCCATAAGAATTTCCTTTTGTTTTTTTTCATCAAAACTTTTCCAATCTGCTGCAGAAAACGAATGGGAAGAATCATTATGTAAATTTTCTGTTCCTGTTACTTCAAAAATTTGTATCAGCGTTTCAATTGATTCCGCTTTATCGTTTTGTCGATTGTACCAGCTATTAAAAAGCTGTAAGAATATCCATTGTGTCCAGCGATAATATTCAGGATCACTGGTCTTTATTTCACGGCTCCAATCATAACAAAAACCAATTTTGTCCATCTGCTTTTTGAAAGTCTCAATATTTTTTTCAGTCGTTGTTGCAGGATGCTGACCGGTTTCGATCGCATATTGTTCTGCGGGCAGACCAAAACTATCAAAGCCCATCGGATGCAAAACATTAAAGCCTTTTAATCTTTTATACCGTGCATAAATATCACTCGCAATATAACCCAACGGATGACCAACATGCAATCCTGCGCCACTAGGATAAGGGAACATATCCAACACATAACACTTTGGCTTTTCAGATGAATTACTGACCTCGTAAATCGCCGATTCTTTCCAGTTTTCCTGCCATTTTTTTTCGATTTCTCTAAAATTATATTCCATTCTTAACTATTAATATTTATGCGAAAAGTTTAAAAGAATTTTGAAAATGGTGTTTCCAAAACCCTTGTTTTTTGTGAAAGAAATGTTATTGATTAAATCGCAATTATTTACAATCGCTGATGTAAATTACATTAGCGACTCATTGCAAAGGCGCAAAAATACTAAACCTGTTTAAAATCATTTATTTTTGCCGCGGTATAAATGAGGCAAAATTAAATTCATCCTTATCATTATGGCTCAATTCGGCAAAGCATCAACCAAACGTGGAAAACCTTCTTATGTATATGCCATCATCGGCGTTTCTTTAGTATTGTTTCTTTTTGGAATTGTCGCATGGATATTTTTAAATATTAAAAAAACCGGTGATTATTTTAAAGAAAATATTCAACTGCATGCATACATCTACCGTACCGCATCTGACCAGCAAATTGATTCTCTAAAAAATTATATTCAGGCCCTTCCTTATGCTGTGAAGGTAGAATACATCACGAGGGAAAAAGCGATTGAAAAATACAACCAGGAAAATGATACGCTCTGGAAAAAACTTGCTATTAGCAATCCTTTGCCTGAGAGCATTGATTTTTATGTGAAAGCTAATTATGTTGACAAAGACAGTCTTGCCAATTTAGAAGATTCGCTTCTGACCAAATTTCCCCATACGCTTTCAGAATTTCAAACTCCGAAAGCCACTGTTGCCGGTGTAAGCCAATTTGTAAAAACCACCACACTTGTCTTGTTGATCGTAGCAATCATATTATCCCTGTTAGTGATCGTTTCGATTGATAATACAATACGGCTGGCAATGTACAGCAACCGGTTTATCATCAAAACGATGCAAATGGTTGGTGCCACGAGATGGTTCATAACGCGGCCACTTGACGGGCGTGCAATTGTAAATGGCATTATCGCTTCTGCAATTGCAATTGGGCTGATGCTGGGATTCATCACACTTTCAGAAAAATTTATTCCTTATCTAAGAATATTACACGACACGACAAACATGCTGATGATCTTTGCCGGCATCATCATTCTCGGCATTTGTATCACTCTTTTAAGCACGCATCGTTCAGCTTTAAAGTATTTAAAAATGAAATTGGATGAATTATATTAATATAAAAAAATGAATCTCCAAATTTCTTAACATTGCAAAAAATTTAAAATATGAGTACAGTTAAAAAAGTTACTCCGGTTAGCTCCCACAAAGAAATTGTACACAAGGAAGAAAGTACTTTATTTACAAAGGAAAATTATAAATGGATGCTGATCGGTTTGGGGATCATGGCGATTGGTTTTTTTTTAATGGCGGGTGGAAAAAGTCCGGATCCAAATGTGTTCAATGACAACCAGGTCTATAGCTTCAGAAGAATCACTTTAGCGCCCATATTAATTGTTGGCGGCTTAATAGTAGAGATATTCGCAATTATAAAAAAACAAAAATAATTTTTAGAATAACCAGTTTAAGCGGTGAAGTTTCATCGCTTTTTTTGTGCCGGAAGTTTACCTGTTTATAACAAATAAAAATGGATATAGTTCAATCAATCATCATTGCAATTGTAGAAGGAATCACCGAATTTATTCCCATCTCCTCTACCGGGCACATGATCATTGCGGAAAAATTATTAGGTCTGAAGGAAGATGAATTTGTAAAAATGTTTACGATAGCCATACAACTTGGTGCTATTCTCGCCGTAGTTGTTTTATATTGGAAAAAGTTTTTCGATTTCAAAAATCTTCATTTCTACCTGAAATTAATTATTGGAGTGATACCAGCAATGTTCCTGGGATTATTATTTTCCGATAAAATAGATGAGCTGCTGGAAAGTTCCACTACTGTTGCGTTCGCGCTGCTTCTTGGCGGAATCGTTTTAATTTTTATTGACGAATTTTTCAATCATCCAACTGTTCGATCAGAGAAGCAGGTAACTTATGCAAATTCATTTACAATTGGCCTATGGCAATGTCTTGCAATGATACCGGGAGTGAGCCGCAGCGCCGCTTCTATCATTGGAGGAATGCAGCAAAAACTTACCAGAAGTGCCGCTGCTGAATTTTCATTTTTTCTTGCGGTACCAACAATGGTTGCCGCAACTGGCTATAAATTATTTAAGCATTTTCATGAGAATGGCGGTTTTTCTCATGAAGAAATAAAACTGTTATTAATAGGAAATATTGTTGCATTTGTGGTGGCATTACTGGCAATCAAATTCTTTATTGAGTTTTTAAAAAAACATGGTTTTCGTATCTGGGGAATTTATAGAATTGTAGTTGGATTGGTTCTGCTCGCACTAATTTATAAAGGATATATCCAGAAATAAGAACTAATTTTTTTATAACAGCCATCCACAGACGAAAATATTCTTACTGATTTTTACTGTCTTGTTTTCTCATTTCCTCCCTTTAAAAAAAAGAATATTTTCTACCATATTTTTTCTTTACTTTTCAGACCTTATTTTTTTTAAATGCACACTGCTTCTAAAAAAGTGATCAACGGATGGGCCATGTATGACTGGGCAAATTCCGTTTATAACCTGGTGATCACTACCACTTTTTTTCCGATCTATTATACAGAAATGACGAAGGTTTCCCCGTTCAACGGCGAGGTTCATATTTTAGGCAGAACCTTCGTAAACACTGCTCTTTATAATTATGCACTGGCATTTACATACCTGATTGTTGCCATTACTTTACCGATTCTTTCGTCTATTGCAGATTATAAAGGCAACAAGAAAAAGTTCATGCAGGCATTCTGTACTTTAGGCGCTCTTTCATGCAGCTGCTTGTACTTCTTTACTCCCCAATATTTTGGATTTGGAATAATTTGTATGATGTTAGCGGCATTTGGTTTTTATGCGAGTCTCGTTTTTTACAATTCTTATCTGCCTGAAATTGCTGAAGAAAAAGATCGCGATCATGTAAGTGCAAAAGGTTTTTCTTATGGATATATTGGCAGTGTTTTAATGCAGTTGGTAGGTTTCGCATTGGTTTTATTCTGGAACAAAATTCCCTTTTTGCACAGTGCCGGTGAAGCAGTCAGGTGGACTTTTTTATTGGTAGGAATCTGGTGGATCGGATTTGCACAAATCACGTTTAACCGTTTGCCGAAAAGCATTCCTTCCCAGCAAGCCGGTGAAAGAAAAAATTTTATTACAGGAGGTTTTATTGAATTGAAAAAAGTATTTTTTCAAATGATAAAAATGCCTGTTCTAAAAAGATTCTTATTTGCATTTTTCTTTTACAATATGGGCGTTCAAACCGTGATGCTTGCAGCGACCAATTTCGGAAGTAAAGTATTGAATCTACCGTCTACAAATCTTATCGTGATCATCGTCATCATTCAATTGGTCGCAATTCCGGGTGCGTATATTATTTCAAAACTTTCAGGCATTTATGGAAATCTGCAGGTGTTAATCGGCGTGGTTTTATTTTGGGTTGGTATTTGTATTGGCGCTTATTACATGAAAACTGCCATACATTTCTATCTTCTCGGAATCGCTGTAGGATTGGTTATGGGTGGAATTCAATCTTTAAGCCGATCTACTTATTCTAAATTAATGCCGGTCACAAATGACACAGCATCATTCTTCAGTTTTTATGATGTTACAGAAAAAATTGCGATCGTAATCGGGCTTACCGCTTTTGGATATATCGAAGAATTTACCGGAACTATGCGCGATTCGGTGATCTCGTTAGTTGCCTTTTTTTCAATTGGTTTAATTGGTCTAATTTCGGCCTTACACAGGCAGCGGAAAGAAAAGGCAACTGTGAAAAATGAAAAATTAGAAGCAGTGAATTAAAAGTAAGCCGGTCAAAAAGTAAAATTTTAATGAAATTATATTCTATAAATGCAGGGCATTTTAAATTGGATGGCGGTGCCATGTTTGGCGTGGTTCCAAAAAGCATGTGGAAGAAGTTAAATCCACCGGATGAAAATAATATGTGCAACTGGGCGATGAGATGCCTGTTGATCAAAGATGAGGGAAGATTGATTTTGATTGACAACGGTATGGGAAATAAACAGGATGAAAAGTTCTTTGGTTATTATTATTTGAATGGAGATGATACTTTAGAAAAATCTCTGGCAAAATATGGCTTTTCAAAAGAAGATATTACTGATGTTTTTTTAACCCATCTTCATTTTGATCATTGTGGTGGTTCGATAGAAAGAGTAGACGATAAACTTGTTCCTGCTTTTAAAAATGCAACTTACTGGAGCAATGAAAGTCACTGGCAATGGGCAGTTCACCCAAATGATCGTGAGAAAGCAAGTTTCTTAAAAGAAAATATTATTCCCATACAGGAAAGCGGAAAATTAAAATTTATTGAAACGAAACAAGGAATTGAATTTACTAAAAATGTGAACCTCCGTTTTGTGAATGGCCATACAGAATCTATGATGTTGCCACAAATAAAATACAAAGACAAAACCATTGTTTATATGGCGGATCTTTTGCCTTCTGTTGCCCACATTCCAATTCCTTATGTGATGGCTTACGATACAAGGCCATTAGAAACCTTAGTAGAAAAAAAATCATTTCTTACAGAAGCCCTGGAAAAGGAATTCGTCCTGTTTTTTGAACACGATCCTGAAATAGAATGTTGCAGTCTGGAACAAACTATAAAAGGCATCCGCAGTAAAGAGACTTTTAAACTCGAAAGTTTATGAAAAAAGCCAGCTTTATCTTCCTGTTGTTGTGCATTGGAATCATAATTTATTTTTTTATAAAAGAACAGTTTAAAGGCATCACTCTTTCGGGTACAGAAAATATTATATTATCTATAACCTATCTGGTAGTCGGAGTTTGTCTTTTAATTTTATTCAGACTAAAACATCTTGAAAATAAAAAAGAAGAAGACCTGCGCAAATGAATATTTCTCTAAAAAGATGGCTTAACGGAAGCTGATCAATGAAGTGAGCGGATAACGCAAATTTCTGTAAGCCATCATATCAACTTTAATAGAACCGACTGAGATCGGGCTTTCAGCCCGCAACAGTAAATGATTTGCATCATCGCTCACCCAAACATTCATGTTCTCTCCGCCCTGGAAGATTGTTCCTTTGATCAGCAACGGTTTGAATTTTATCGCCCTGAATTTTCCATATTTTGTTTTCACAGTTTCCTTTCCTTCATAACGCAGATAGAGGTGATAAATCTGATCATCCAAAAACATATCGAAAGGAATTTTATCACCCGGTTTATATTTGCTGAAATTAATATTGCGTGCATAATAAACAGAACTGATCACATCCTGGATGCAAGGTGTCACTTTAAAAACTCCATTCGTGCTTACCGCCGTTCCAGCTTTGTGATTAAAAGTGATGTTATTATAGATCTTTGATCCGCCTTCATAAACATTCCTGATGAATTTTACAGGAAGCATGGTTGATGTATCAATATAAGTTTCATACCGATCACGCACTTTATAGAAATTATCAAAAAAAGAATAGGATGTGCCGGTGCCTATACAATGATAAACAGGAACGCCATTGTATCTTTCAAGGGTTGTTGTAAACTTCGCTTCTCCTGCGCCAACATACATTCCAAGAGTGGTGTAATAAACTTTCATCGTCACTTCCTCACCCGGTTTAAAGGCCGTGTTACGCACTCCACAAAATGTGTCCGGGCTTTCCTGTCTTGTTGAAAAAAGTAAAAGTAAAAGTGTGATTATTGCTTTCAAACTACATTTATTTTTCTTTAAAAAATCTAATACCAAAAATTAAAACGCTGCCTGCAAGTGCAGGAATAAATAAATTGATGAACCAGATACCAAAAGTAGTGCCTAAGATGCCCAAAGTATTGATACTATAAACACTCAGCAATTCTGTACTAAACTTCCCCCTGATCCCAAGATCTGCAATTGCAAATGAAGGAACTATTGCAAGCACCAAAAAAAGAATGCTGATTATCCAGAAGGCATCTATCCAAAAAATTTCTACATGTAACACCTGCAGCAGCAATATATATTGTAGGACGAAAACAATATACCGAAAGAACGAAAGCGAAAGCAGGCTTAACAATAATTTAGCAGTAAACTCTTCTAAAACGTAAATGTATTCTATAAACTTTTTTGATGCAGGAATTTTTTCAATCAGTTTTGTGAGCCATGAAAGCCGGAAGAAAAATAAGACCAGCAATAAAGTAATGATAGAAGTGATCAGCAATAAAGTCTGTATCCAAAAAACTGAAAGCCCCATTAACGGTCCGGTATGCGTAGTTTGGAAAAATAAAAGATAAATTAATCCGCCGCATCCCAAGATCAGCGTAATGATCAACTGGCTGATGCTCCCCGCAATTGACAGTGAGATGGCTTTTAAGCGGCTTCCTTCTTTTACATACAAAATCCTGCCACCATACTCTCCCATCCTGTTCGGCGTATTTAAAGATAAAGCTACCCCGCTTAAAACAGATTTGTAAGCACGCCAAAATGAAATTTTTTGCAATGGCTTCACCAACACCTGCCATTTTCTTGCTTCCAATCCCCAGTTGACAAGTGCAAGAAAAATAACCACCCAGAACTTCCAGGCTTGTTGGGAAAATGGCGCTTCTTTAATTAGTGCGATCGATTCATGTAGGTGAGGCTGCGATTTTATTTGTTGATAAAGAGAATAAAATAACCAGATTCCCAACAAAGGTCCAATAATATATTTGAAGATTATTTTGATATTTTTGTTTCGAATCATAAAGCGTTCATACAAACATTTTCCTTTAATTTACAATCTTCTTTTTCAAGCGGTAAAAATAAACTTCAATTGAATACAAATTCAAAAATCATTTTAGGCATTGATCCCGGAACCCTGTTTATGGGCTTTAGCATAATTGAAGTACAGTCCTCAGGAATGAGTTTGATCATCATGGATGTTTTGAAACTTTCTCCCAAAAAAGGCGCCTACGAACGTTTACAAATCATTCATCAGAAAGTTTGTGATTTGGTTACTGAGTTTTCACCAAATCAATTTGCGATCGAAGCACCGTTTTTCGGAAAGAATGTACAAAGTATGCTAAAGCTGGGCCGGGCGCAAGGTGTAGCGATTGCCGCGGCAATTCAGGCGGGAATTCCGGTTACAGAATATTCTCCAAGAAAAGTAAAACAATCAATCACCGGAAATGGAAACGCTGATAAACTGCAGGTTTTAAAAATGCTGCAACGACTCCTATCTTTCAATGAAGATCCAAAATCTTTTGATGCTACTGATGCACTTGCAGTTGCCGTCTGTCATCATTTCCAGGGAAATGGACTGTTACAGAATTCACCAAAAAAACTAAATGGGTGGAAAGATTTTTTGGTGCAAAATCCCGGAAGAGTAAAATAAAACATCCAATAATTTCACACACAAACGTGATTTCACAACATACTCATAAAAACCCTTTTGTCACACAATCTTAAATTTTTTTTATAAAAAATACTCTTATCAGGCACTGACTTTGTGAAAAAAATACAAACAGAAAAGCTATGAAAAGAATATTATTGATGTTCATTGGACTAACAAGTTTTTCAATCATTTTAAACAGTTGCACAAAAGATCCTGTAGGCGACCTTACTGCAGAAGAATCACGAATTTATATTACCGATCATGATTCTTCAGTAAATTTTAGCAACTACTCCACTTACAGTATTTCTGATTCTGTTGCTGTGATTGAAAATGGCAAATCAACCCGGGATTTGTCAGATGTGGACGAAGCATATATTGCTGCAGTAAAAAAATATATGGATCACGCAGGATTTAAAAGGGTTTCTAAAAGTGAAAATCCTGATTTGGGTGTCGATGTGAATCACATTATTAACACTTCAACAGGTGTAATCAGTTATGGAGATTATTGGGATGATTATGGCGGATATTGGGATCCGTACTATTGGGGCTATCCTGATTATGGATATTACATTCCTTATGCTTATAGTATTTACCAGATAAAAGAAGGTGCCCTTTCAATAGATATTCTTGATCTGAAAAATGCATCAGAAGATCATAAGATCAATCTTGTGTGGACAGGCATGATTCGTGGTTCAGGAATACTGGGTGTAGGAGTTGCAGATAGCCAGGTGAAACTTCTATTCGATCAATCATCTTATTTAAAACATTAAAATTATTGAAATGAAAAAGGTAAAAATTATAATAGTGGTGATGGCAATTTTTTGTTTCACCTTGCCAGCGAGTGCACAAAAGGCTCTGAAACTTGATGTGAATTATAATTACAGCATTCCTTTGAGTGGTTTTAAAAGCGATTTGGTGAGCAATGGTTCGCCACGTGGGTTTAAGGCCGGGTTGATGTATTCTTTTACTGATCGTCTCGACGGTGGTTTATCTTTTGGTTTCCAGGATTATTATCAAAAATATCCACGAACCATTTACAAGCTTAGTAAAACGCAACAGATCTCTGCAGTCTTGAGCAACTCAATTCAAACAACACCGGTTATTTTAAAAGCAAAATACTTTCTTACTCCAAATACATTTGTAAAACCTTATATTTCATTGGGAGCCGGAGCTAACGTTGTTGATTTTAAGCAATATTTTGGAGAATTCCCCAGCAGTCAAACAAATGTTGGATTCCTTGCTGAAGGCGGTGTTGGAGTGATGATTCCTTTTAAAAAGACAGCTTCTTCCGGCATTAATATTGGCTCTACTTATGATTACGCGCCATATAAAAAGAATGGTTACAAAGATTTGAATTCTGTCAATTTCCAGGCAGGAGTGGTTATTGAATTGAGGTAAAATATTAAAGCAACCCAGAAAATTCTTTTTATTTTTAAACTTGTTATTATGTCAGACTGCCCGCTTTGCTGCCGGCATTTTTCTTCCTGGTTTCTTGTATTCTTCCTGAGGCCGCGAGCAGGCCTTGCTACAGGGTTGCTATACTTAAGAGTAGGCTTTGCTATACCCTAATTAAAGGCAGCTTTTTAGATACCTTAAAGGAGGCTTTGTTATACTGGTACTTTGATGCAGAAACCCATGATTTTTTCTGGCTTTTTATTTGTATCACAATAAATTTTATAATTCAACGTTTCAATCATATCAATAAATTTATTTCAAAATGCATCCAATGATTGTCAAAGAAATCGTTTGCGAACTTTTAGTCGCAATCCACATTATTTTGTTTATTCAATCCAGAAGAGAAAAATACAACGTAGAAAAATAACCATTTGATCTTTTTGGCACCTTTGCACAAGAATTGGTTTAATTTCATTAAAAACTTTTCATTTTTCCAACACATTCGTAATCTTCAAGAATTACAAATTCCTGACAGCGTTTTTATATCTTCTATAAAAATTCAACTATAATTGTCTGCCATCCGCTTCTTTGTAAGGTTCAAGCTGATCCCTTTAAAAATTGTTTCTCTTACAACTATTCAGGTCTTTATGTGGAAACAGCCACATAACATATGTTTTCATTATCATAATATTCCATTTTGATAGCAATCCAATAACCAGAACTTTATAATTTTGCAATGCAAAAAAATCCGGTTTCCTTATAAGGGTGAAATTGTATTTATTCACAAAAAAGAAGTAATTTGACTTCCTGAACTTATTCAGGAAGTATTATTGCCATACGGTTTATTTTTTTAAAACACCATTATCTTAAAAAAATCAGATGGACGAAGATTCCCTAATAAAATCTCTGCAAACATTAACCAAGATCCAATCCAAAAGGAAGCCTACAGGTCTGATAAAGCGTGACATGCTTTATAAGATCTTTATAAATTCTCCTGCGATGCTTTGCGTTTTAAATGGTCCCGGGCATACTTTCATTTTAGCAAATAAACCTTACCGCCAGTTAATAGGAAACCGTGATCCGATTGGAAAAACGGTGAGAGAAGCTTTACCGGAATTAGAAGGACAGGGCTTTTTTGAAATTTTAGACCGGGTTTACACTACAGGAGAATCTTTTAGCGGCAATGAAATACCTGCAAAACTTCACAGGAATGGGAAAATGGAGCAGGTTTATGTTAACCTGAATTACCTTCCTTTTTTAGATGAGCATGATGAAATAGAGGGAATATTTGTATTTGCGTATGACGTGACTGAGCTGGTTTTAAGCAGAAATAAAATAAAGGAAAGCCAGCTAAAATACCGTAACCTGATCAATGGAATGCCAGCGGCTTTATATACCTGTGATGCTGAAGGACACGTTCAGTTATTCAATGATGCAGCGGTAAAACTATGGGGCCGGAAACCTGAAAAAGGAAAAGATCTCTGGTGCGGTTCCTGGAAAATTTTTCGTACCAATGGTCAGTCATTGCCGCTTGATGAATGTCCGATGGCAATTGTTTTGAAAGAAGGACGAATCAGTAATATGGAAATTATTATTGAAAGGCCGGATGGCAGCCGCAGAAATGTAATTCCTTATCCCCAGCCGATTTATGACATTGATGGAAATACCATTGGAGCTTCAAATACTTTAGTAGATATTACCGATCAGGTAAAATCACGCCAGCAACTGCAACAGGTAGCTGAAATGGTAGAACGGTTGTACATGAATGCGCCTGCATTTATTTGTACACTCAGGGGCCCCGATCATATTTTTGACCTGGTAAATCCTGAATACCAAAGGATGTATGGCAGTCGTCAGCTACTTGGCAAAAAAATTATTGATGCGCTACCTGAACTTGCTTCGCAGGGTATTACGGAAATATTAGATAAAGTTTTTCAAACCGGCGAACCTTATGTGATAACAGAAAGGCTTTTATATCTTTCAAGAGATGAGGGGAAAGAACCGGAGCCAACTTATTTGAATTATTCATACCAGCCCATGTATGATGCTGATAAAAACATCAGCGGAATTCTTGTATTTGGATATGAAGTTACCAAACAGGTCCTTGCAAAACTCGAAGGTGAAGAAAATTTAAAACTTGTCCTGGAATCTCTGCCACAAATTACTTCAACCTCTTCGGCAGAAGGAACCAATATTTATTTCAATAATTTCTTTTTTGAATATTCAGGGATCTCAAAAGAAGATGCCGCCGTTAACGGATGGAATGCCATTTTGCATCCCAAGGAAATCAATGAAGTGTTGAAACAATGGAAAGAATGTAAAAAGAGAGGCGAAGATTTTTACAAAGAGATCAGGTTGAAAAGAAAAAGCGATGGCGTTTATCGCTGGCATATTTCCCATATTACTGCTGTTAAAAACAATAAAGGCGAAATCATTCAGTGGATTGGTACAGCAACTGATATTCATGAACAGAAAATAAAAGAGCAGAAGAAAGATGAGTTCTTAAGTATTGCCAGTCACGAATTAAAAACACCCCTGACTTCTGTAAAAGCCTACCTCCAATTGCTTGAAACGACCTTGAAGAAAGAAGATGAAAAGGCCAATATTTATACGAAGAAAGCGATCCTCTCTGTAGATCGTTTAAAAGATCTGATCGGAGAATTATTGGATGTAAGTAAAATTCAAAATGGAAAATTACATTTAAATATCAGTTCTTTTGATTTTAATGAAATGCTTGATGGCGCCATTGAAGATATTCAATATAATTCACCAAAACATACTATTATCAAAACAGGAAAGATCGATGAACCGGTAGAAGGAGACCGTGAACGATTGCAGCAGGTAATTATTAATTTGTTGAGCAACGCCGTGAAATATTCCCCTGATTCAAAAGAAATTTTTATCAAAACAAGTTTAGAAAATAACCAGGTCTCCGTTTCAGTAAAAGACAACGGAATTGGCATCAGTGAAAACAATTATTCGAAAATATTTGAACGCTATTACCGGGTTGAAGGCCAGGACATCCATTTCCAGGGCCTGGGAATTGGGCTCTTTATTTCTATGGATATCATTCAACGCCATAAAGGAAAATTGTGGGTAAACAGTGAACCCGGAAAAGGAAGTACATTTTATTTTACAATACCTGTCACTAAAACCTAATGCTTACAAAGAAACCTCCTGAAAACGAAAACCCCTCTTTGGAAATGGAAAAGAAATGCATTTTGATTTACGATGATGACCTGGAGATTTTATCCGTTTGCAAAGCAATATTAGAGCTGGACAATTACCGCGTTGAAACGCTTGCCAACTGTGAAAATATTATTGCAGATATTGAAACTGTCCGGCCGGATATTATTTTAATGGACTTGTGGATTCCTAAAATCGGGGGTGAAAATGCCATTAACCTGATGCATGAAAACGAAAATACAAAGACTATCCCGGTGATCCTTTTTTCTGCCAATGACGAAATAGAAAAGATCAGTAAAAGAATTGATGCCAATGGATATTTAAAAAAACCTTTTGACATTTCTACTTTCAAGGAAACGATAAAAAATAATCTTTTGTAAAGAAGCTTTATACTGCTTTTATTTTTTCCAATCCTGAAGGAGTCTTCTTAAAATAATGATTTCGGCAGTGTGATAGCTGTTGTGATCAGCCAGAACCAGGGCTTCACTCAAAAGCGTTTGTCCATTTCCGTGAGTAAACGGTTTATAGATATCTTCGCCGGCCTTTTCAATAAATTCAACAAAGGAATACCGGTCTTTTTTAATTTCTTCCAAACAATTTTTCCATTCCTTTTGCGATGCCGGTTTAACGGAGGAAGGCCAATATTCATCTGGCCATTTTGGAGATACATGCCGGGCGTTTTTAGAAAATTCTACAATATCCCATTGTGCAATGCGGATATGCTCTGTTATCTGCCAGATACTATATGGCAGTCCGGCCGGCTTTTCACCTAACAAATCAAAAGGAATGTTTTTTAAAGCTTCATCAAAAGGAACATGGGCATTTCCTTTGTTTAACAGATCCACAAGATTTGAAATAACCGTTTCTGTATTTGTGTTTGCAACTGTCATAACTTTTCTTTTTTTTAAACTTAAAATTATTTTTTTTTAAACTTGTAACTTTTTATTTATACCAATCGTTGAACAATTATCTTTCCAAAATTTTAAAAATTATGATCATGAAAAAATTACTTTTCCCTTTATTTATGTTGATGACTTTCAACCTGTTTGCACAACCATGGAAAAGCGTCCAGGGCGATGGAAATTCAAAAAAAGAAAGCCGCCAGGTGAGTGATTTCACCTCGTTATTTTCACGTGGGCCAATGGATGTGCAAATTAATTATGGTACTTCCAACAGCATCACCGTTCAGGCGGATGAAAATCTTCTTCAATACATTGAAACTTCTGTGGAAAACGGAAAGCTGGTAATTCAACCGAAGAAGAATATGAATTTAAAATCACGGTCAAAGATCATTGTATATGTTTCAATGACAAAAATAAATACACTACAATTGAGTGGCAGCGGCAATATCAACGGTTCAGGCGCATTTGAAAATGATGGAAAAACAAACATGATGGTTTCCGGTTCAGGAAATATAAATATAAATTCAGGCAATTTTAAGCAGCTGGGTTTATTTGTTTCCGGCAGTGGAAATATTGATTTGAAGGGTGGCTCTGCCAATGATCTGGAGGTCGCTGTGAGCGGCAGCGGGAATATTGATTGCAGCAATGTTCGTACAGAAAATGCAGAGGTAAAAATCAGTGGCAGCGGGAATGCAAGAGTAAATGCAAGTAAAAGCATCACCGCAAATATAAGCGGCAGCGGCAATGTTTTTTATAAAGGCGACCCGGGCAATGTGAGCACAAAAGTGATAGGCAGCGGAAAAGCGATCAAAATTTGATTGAAGAAACCCTTAATATATTTTAGAGCAATTGTTTTTGCAAAATTATTTTTGTAAATTCAATTGCTTTTCTTTTTAAAAATGATTTTAACATCACTCACAAAATTTATCCAGCCCTAAAAAACCATTGCTTCTTATCTTCGCACTCATTTTATTTTAAACAATCTCTTTACTTTTTTTGTAACCAGATAAAAACAACTACAATTTTTTAGAGATGAAGAAGCATCCAAATACGCAGGCAGTGCGTATTCAAACACCCCGTAGCAATGAAAAAGAACATAGCACTCCCTTATTTCTCACTTCCAGTTTTTGTTTCGATGACGCAGAAGAAATGCGGGCAACTTTTGCAGGAGAGTTAGATAATAATATTTATTCCCGTTTCGAAAATCCAAATGTTCAGGAACTGATTGATAAAATGTGTGCACTTGAAGGGGCTGAAAGTGGCTTTGCTACGGCATCCGGAATGAGTGCCATCTTTGGTTGCTTTATGACCTTTTTAAGTGCCGGCGATCATTTATTAAGCAGCCGTTCAATTTTTGGTTCCACTCATACGATCATTACCAAATATTTTAAAAGATGGAATATTGATTATTCTTATGCGGAACTCAATGACCAGGATTCATGGGAATCTTTGATCAAACCAAACACGAAGATGATCTTTGTAGAAACGCCTACTAATCCGGGCTTGGATATTATTGATCTTGAATGGTTAGGAAAACTGGCAAACAAACATCAGGTGATGTTAGTGGTCGATAATTGTTTTGCAACACCGGTCTTACAAAGGCCTGCAGATTATGGCGCTGATCTTGTATTACATTCTGCCACTAAATGGCTGGATGGACAAGGGCGTGTTTTAGGAGGGATAGTTGTTGGCAAAGAAGAATTGATCAAAGAACTTTATATGTTTTGCAAAAACACGGGCCCTTCCATTTCTCCTTTCAATGCATGGCTGATCAGTAAAAGCCTTGAAACACTTGATGTTCGCATTCAGCGGCATTGTGATAATGCAGAAGAACTGGTAAAGGCTCTTGAAGGACATTCGAAATTGAACAGCATTAAATATCCGTTTCATCCGTCACATCCTATGTACGAAACTGCAAAAAAACAAATGAAACGGGGCGGTGGTTTGATCACTTTTGATCTGAAAGGAGGATTGGAAAGTGCAAAGAAATTTTTGGATGCTTTACAAATGCTGACACTCACTTCCAATCTTGGTGATACAAGAAGTATTGCATCACATCCGGCATCAACCACTCATGCAAAATTAACTCCGGAAGAACAATTAGTAGTTGGAATAACACCGGGATTAATAAGGGTTTCAGTAGGTTTGGAAAATATTGAAGATATAAAAGCGGACATCCTCCAGGCATTAGAAAAGTGCTGATAGTCTTATTTGAAGAATAATCTCTTTGAATAAAATGAATGATGCATTAAAAAAACTGGCTGATTATTTGAGAAAAATGAAACAGCAATTTATCTCAAAAATGAAATCAACATGTTTACGGATGCTACATCAGAAGAAATTGATCAGGTAATGGAAAATGCCTGGCAGGCATTTTATGAATACAGAAAACTTCCGCTAAAAGCGAGAGCCAATTTTATGCGCACTATCGCGCTGGAATTAAAAAATCTATCGAAAGATCTGGTGCCGCTGGCAATGAAAGAAACCAATTTGCCTGAAACAAGACTGGAAGGAGAACTTACGAGAACAATTTTGCAATTGAATCAATATGGTGCCGCTTCTGAAAGCGGCGAATGGCTGGAAGCAAGAATTGACACCACTTTTGGAGATAACAATAGTGGGAAAAAAGATATCAGAAAAATGCTTATCCCTCTTGGCCCTGTGGTAGTTTTTGGGGCAAGTAATTTCCCATTTGCCTACTCAACTGCCGGTGGTGACAGCGCCTGTGCGTTTGCTGCCGGTTGCCCGGTAATTGTAAAGGCTCATCCTGCACATGCAGAAACTTCTCAAAAAGTAGCAGAAGCAATCCTGAAAGCAGCAGAGAAATGCCAGATGCCGAAAGGTATTTTTGCACATGTTCATGGAGCAAGTGTTGAAGTTGGAAAGCAGCTGGTAATGCATCCAACCACAAAAGCGGTAGGCTTTACCGGCTCTTTTGCAGGGGGCAAACAATTATTTGATTGGGGAAATCAGCGCAAAAATCCTATCCCTGTTTTTGCAGAAATGGGAAGTATCAATCCTGTTTTTTTATTACCTGAAAAATTAAACCAATCATGTGATGAGATCGTTGAAATGTATGCTGATTCTATCACACAGGGAGTTGGCCAATTCTGTACGAACCCGGGACTAATTATAGGAATTGAAGGTGAGAACCTTCAAAAATTTATCAAAGAGCTTGGTAAAAAAATTGAGAAAGTATTACCACAGAAAATGTTGCATCCCGGAATTGCCAAAGCCTTTGAGGAAAAAAGAAAAATGGCTTTGCAGCAAAAAAATGTGACCACCATTTCTGTTTCTGATACTGAAAAAAAAGAGAATGAAGGAACACCGACAATTGCCACAGCCACCGCAAAAAGTTTCCGGAATAATCCTGTTTTGCACCAGGAAGTTTTTGGCCCCTACTCTCTTGTGATCCGTTGCAGTGATATGAACGAAATGACGCAGGTTGCAAAACACCTGGAAGGGCAATTAACTTCTACTTTAATGGCCACAGATAATGACCTCGTTTCAAATTGGGAATTAATAGAAGAAGTAAAAAATATTTGCGGAAGATTTGTACTCAACGGCGTTCCAACCGGCGTACAGGTTTGCCTTGGCATGCAGCATGGCGGCCCTTTTCCGGCAACTACTGATTCAAGATTTACTTCTGTAGGTTCTGACGGAATTAAGCGTTTTGCAAGACCACTTGCTTTTCAAAACTGGGAAAATAAATTCCTGCCGGATGCATTAAAAAATGAAAACCCGTTACAGATCTGGCGAACCGTAAATAATGAACTTACGAAAGAACCGATCAATGAAATCACTTCATAATTCATCATGAAGTTTAAGAGAACACACCGAAAATTGACCCTTCCGATCCTCTGAACTTCTTTTATATCATTCTATTCATTTTATTTAAATTGTGTAAGCATATTACCATTTCAAACACAAAATTAATATTATGGCACTCTGGATCATTCCCGCAATTATCGTCCTGCTGATCATTTGGATCATCAGCTTGTATAATGGATTGGTGAAACTAAAGATAAAAGTTGACAACAGTTGGAGTGACATCCGTGTTTTTTTGAAAAAGCGTTACGACCTGATCCCTAATTTGGTTAATACGGTAAAAGGTTACGCGGCACACGAGAGCCAGACATTTGAAAAAGTAACAGCAGCCCGAAACGCAGCAGTAGCGGTACCGGCAAAAGATGTAAAAGCCGCAGCTGAAGCAAACCAGGTTTTGGGTGGAGCACTGCGTGGATTGCTGGCAATTGCAGAAAATTATCCGGATCTGAAAGCCAATCAAAACTTTTTAGAATTGCAGACTGCCCTGCAATCTATTGAAGGAGACCTGGGAAATGCGAGGCGGTATTATAATGCAACTGTCAGAGACTACAACACTGCCATTCAGCAATTTCCAGGAGTAATAGTTGCAAATATGTCAGGCTTCAAAGCGCGGGAATTTTATGAACTGGATAATCAGGAGGAAGCACAAAATGTGGAAGTAAAGTTTTAATGTTTCGTGATGAAAAAAATCATTGCATTTCTCTTACTGCTCATTATTTTTCAGCCTTCAAATGCCCAGGAAGCATTTACCATCAGGCACTACAGCATCCAGGCTCAAATAAATAAAAACGCTTCAATTGATTTTACAGAAACTTTATCTGTTCATTTTAACGAAGCACGTCACGGTATCATCAGGTCTATTCAATATCAATATCCGCTACAAGTATTGCCTGCAGGAATAGAGAAAGCAGAACGGCAAATGGAAGCTAACGGTTATGCACACACGATAATTGAAAAGATCAAAGTTCCTTCCCAAAACTTTTCTACATCTAAAAAAGGAGATTATCTGGAAATCAAGATTGGCTCTGCAAATAAATATGTAACCGGCGATCAGACGTATATTATAAAGTACACTGTGCTGAATGTTATCAATTTTTTTAAAAATCACGCTGAGTTTTATTACAACCTTACCGGCAATCAATGGGCTACAACCATTGATTCTGCTGACTTTCAAATACAGTTACCAGAAGCGCTTCCGGACACACCTTATTATTTTGTCGCATCAGGAACTTATGGCTCAAAAGAAAATAATACTGTAACAAAATGGACAGACAATAGAATCTTTTCAGGTCATATTATTCAGCCTCTGAAAGCTAATGAAGGATTAACGGTTGGAATTAGTTTTCCAAATAATTTTTTTATAAAACCTGATTACCGGTTTCGTGGCATTGGCTGGTTGTTACTTCCAATTTTTGTTTTTTTGGTCATGTATTTTATCTGGAAAAAATGGGGGAAGGATGAAGAAATAACTTTACAAACAGAATATTATCCACCTGAAAATATCAGTCCGCCAGTTGCCGGTTACATTATTGATGATAAACTTGATCAGCGTGATCTGACAGCACTTGTTCCGTATTGGGGCGCAGGTGGTTTTTTGAAAGTAAATGAACTTCAAAATGCTTCTTTGCTTGGGATTATAAAATTAAAAGATTACGAATTTATTAAAGTAAAAGAATTGCCGGATAATGCACTTCAGTTTGAAAAAACTTTATTCTCAGGAATCTTTAAAACAGGTGACAAAGTAAAATTAAGCGATTTAAAAAATGTGCTTTATTCAACAATGAATACGGCAAAATCGCAATTACAAACTGACATCAATAAAGAAGAATATTATGTAAAATTTTCACGAGGCATGGGATGCTTTTTCCCATTCTTAGGCATTCTGGCAACGATACTTGGCATCCTTAGTTTACTCTATGACTGGCGTGAAAAACTATGGCTGGGTTGCGGGTTAATCGCCAGTGGAATTATACTTATTTTGCTCGGAATATTTATGTCGAAAAAAACAAAAAAGGGAACATTTCTTTATCAAAAATTAGCAGGCTTTAAAGAATTTATCACCTCAGTTGAGAAAGACCGTTTAGAGGAATTTCTAAAACAGGATGAGAATTATTTTGATAAAGTTTTGCCTTATGCAATTGTATTTGACAGGGCCAATAGATGGAAAGATAAATTGAAGGGATTAGACGTGCCACCACCAAAATGGTATTCAGGTTATTATGACGGTTCAAATTTTAATACATTCATGTTTATGAATAGTCTTGATCATTCTATGAATGAAATGACGGGTAGTTTTTACAGTTCTCCTTCCGGAAGTGGTAGCAGCGGTGGTAGTTTCAGCGGTGGCGGAGGGTTTTCGGGCGGAGGTTTTGGCGGAGGTGGTGGAAGCAGTTGGTAAGGGTATTTTTATTTTTAAAAAATAGAATGAGGACCATTTGTTTGTTCACCGGTATAAAAATTCAACAAGCACAACAGCGATGCATACACGACAGCAATAACTTTTAAAAGCATTATCCCCGAATAAAATAAACTTTTTTAAAAGCACCGATACTGGTGATTTCTTTGCCTGCTAATTTATATTTGATGATCTTAAAAAAAACCCAATCGTTGATCGTGATATCTTTTGCATAGAGATCCATAAACTCTGAAAAGAAGCGAGGCGATTTATATTCATTCGGCATGACATTTCCCCAAACCGCTTTTACTACTAATATCTTACAAGTCTTATTATCTGGTTTTGTAAAATACGCAGCTGCAAAAATTGCGAGCAGTAATACAATCACAATCATTTTTTTCATAAACAAATAATTTTAGAAGAGTGGGTTAATGAAAATGTTTGGTCTTAAATCACATTTGAACAGCAGCATGAAAATACATTCAAATATAACAAAAGCAGAAAGAACGCGCAGATGATTTGCATAAAAATTTCACCTGGTTTTCTTTCTGCTTCCACCTTGTTGGAAAAAACTAAAATTGTAAGCACGTTACCTTTCCATCCATTGTGGTGGCGATCACTTTATTTTGAGACACAGGAACAATGCAGGTAATGAGGCAATTAGAAATTTTATGTTTCCACAAAACCGAACCATCCCGGTTTACAGCCACAATGAGGCCGGAATTGGAAGGTACATAAATGATATTTTTGTATTCAACAATGGCGGTCGGAGCAATTTCATAATTCAAACCAACATCCGAATGCCATGTAATTTGCATGTCAGGAAGAGAAGTGGAAACTCCGATTAATTTTCCTTCCATTGTTTTGGCATATACCAAAGAGCTATCTGCAGACAAACCCATTGATTCGCGTACACGTTCTTTCGGATCGCTTTTTCTCCAGACCACATTTCCATTTTCTGCGTTGAAAACAGTCATGTAACGATCGGGAGCGACGATAAATATTTTGCCATCTGTTGCAACCGGGTAGCATGCTGCAGGAGAATACATTCTGTTCCCGGATCCATTATTCCATTTCCAAACCAGGTCTCCGGTTTCAGCATTTAAAGCATAAAATTCAGTTCCCCAGCTTCCGAAATAAATTTTGTCTTTATAAAATAATGGCCGTGTAACTACAAAACCTTTTACCCCGAAATAATCCCATTTTAACTTCCCGGTCTTTAAATTCAAAGCTCTGAAATGTCCATCAGCAGCCCCGATATAAACAATTCCGTTTTTTATGGTTGGATTGGCAACAATCGGTTTTTGGGTTTCATATTTCCAAACCAATTTTCCGTTTGTTGCATTCAGACAATAAATATTATCATCAGTAGAAGCTACCACCGCTAAATTGTTTTCCACTGCCGGAGTGGAATAAATTTTCCCTTTCGTAGAATATTTCCAGACTTTTTTCCCGTTTTTCAAATTGAGTGCATAAATCTCTCCACCAGAATTGCTGGCGATCACGAGATTTTTATTAACCGAGACACCGGAGCCAATGTCGCTGTTGTCATTATATTGCCAAACAGTTTTTACATTTTTATATGTTTTATTTACCCCATAAGAAGGACGAAAATAATGGGTTGTATCAGCGGCAAAATCATGCTGATATAATTTCACCTGCGCCCATTCTTTTTGTTCATTTGTAAGCGGATTTTTTTCTTCATAAGTAACAATTCCGTCTTTTATAGTAACTACATTATAACCACCCAC
>Ga0068855_100002115_pt1 | contig 24574 bp, 17 predicted proteins | sample KBSCornC52_FD_66592 | JGI IMG/M metagenome (GOLD analysis project Ga0068855, IMG submission 66592) | Corn rhizosphere microbial communities from Kellogg Biological Station, Michigan, USA - KBS Corn C5-2 | ecosystem: Host-associated > Plants > Roots > Rhizosphere > Soil ...
GATTTCAAGCGCGATCTGGGAACGCGGATTGCATGGCTAGCGGACGAGTGGTACTACATCGCGGGACTTAACTATCCTGCCAATTCCCACTACGAAGACTTTCCGCAGCTGGAAGATGGCATCGGAACCGTGCGGCTATTTATGGAGGACGCGAGAGCCGTTGCGCGCAGGCTACCGGTACGTTCGGAGACGAGAATCTCCGCGACGCTGGTGACCGCGGAGATGCCTGCTCCGACCATCCAGCGTTTCGCCGACCGGCTCAACAGGATCGAGAACGTAGACGTAAATGTGTGCGTCGTCAAGAACGACTTTTTCGGCGGCGATATCCATATTGCGGGTTTACTAACAGCGCAGGACATTCTCGCTCAGCTGCGCAGCTTTCCCGAAGCGCACCCTACGGTGTTCCTGCCGGAGATCTGCCTGCGCGACCGAACGACTTTCCTGGATGATCTGACGCTGGATGAGGCGCGGCGAGAATCAGGGCTGGACCTCCGCGTCACCGGGAATCGCCCACGCGACCTGGCAATGGAGCTCGGGCTGCTCTCGCCGTCGCGCCGAGCATATCCCATATCGCGCAGCTGGGTGACCGAAGAGAGCCCTATTTGACTCAACGTCCAGAATAAACGTGCGCCGAGCGTGCCTACGTCCCCCAGGATTGGGGCCGGGTGGTGGCCAGGCGAGCCCCCCTCGCCAAGGAATTGGGAGTCGGGTGGCGGTGAGTCCAGTCTTAGTGGAGGATGAACGAGTCAGATGGAACCGGTACCGCAGGAGCTGTTCTTCAATCGAGAGCTAAGCTGGCTGGACTTCAACAGCCGCGTTCTGGAGGAAGCCCACAATCCTGAGCACCCCCTTCTTGAGCGGCTCAAGTTTCTCGCGATCTTCAGCAACAATCTCGATGAATTCTTCATGATCCACGTGCCGGGGATGCGAGACCGTTCGCTCGAAGAGACTGGCTCGATCACGGAGCGCGTGATCTCATCCAGCCTTCAGGCTATTCAGGATAAGCTGCAGCCGACGCTGAAAACCGCCTTCCGTTGTTATCAGGACTTAATGGCGCAGCTCTCGTGTCACGGCGTCAGGATCGTGCCCTATGCAGAGCTCCATGGCGCGCAGAAACAGCGGCTGCGAGAGTATTTCGAAGAAGATGTGTATCCCATCCTCACGCCGCTCGCGGTAGACCCCGGACATCCGTTTCCATATATTTCCAACCTCAGTTTGAGCCTCGCAGTACTTGTGCTCGATCCAGAGACCGGCCGCCAGCACTTTGCCAGAGTGAAGGTACCCGCAAAGCCGACTCTCAACCGGCTCGTGCCGATCGTTGGCCAGCAGTGGCATTATGTGCTGCTGGAAGAGGTCCTCGCGGCGCATCTCGACCGGCTCTTTCCGGGTATGAAGATTATCGCGTCGTATCCGTTTCGTGTGACGAGGGACGCCGATCTTGAGCTGTCCGATCAGAACGCAGACGATCTCCTTGCGATGATCGAGGACGAGCTTTCGAAGCGGCGGCTCGGCGAGGCGGTTCGCCTCGAGCATTCGAGCAATATGCCTCCGAACGTCGTGCAGATGCTTACGGACGAGCTGAATCTAGGCGAAGAGGAGACCTATCCGGTAGATGGGCCGCTGGCCTTGGGCGATCTCTTTGCTCTTACCTCGATCGACCTGCCCGAACTCAAGGATAAGCCGTTCGTTCCGGCGATTCCTGTGCGATTGCGCGGGTCGCAGGACATGTTCAGCGTGATCCGCGCGAACGATGTGCTGCTCTATCATCCGTACCACTCCTTCGGCTGCGTCACTGACTTTCTCAGACGCGCCTCGGATGATCCGCAAGTGCTGACTATCAAGCACACTCTCTATCGGACAAGCGGTGATTCACCCGTGCTTCAGGCGCTCATCGATGCGGCGGAGGCTGGGAAGCAGGTCGCGTGTCTCGTGGAGCTGAAGGCGCGGTTCGATGAGGCCAATAATATCATCTGGGCCAGGCAGCTGGAAAAGGCCGGTGTTCACGTCGTCTATGGATTGCTCGGTCTCAAGACGCATTGCAAGGTAACGCTCGTCGTGCGGCGCGAGGACGACGGACTGCGAAGATACATGCATGTCGGCACCGGGAATTACAATCCCAAAACGGCTGCAATCTATACCGATGTAGGACTGCTGACGTGCAATCCTGATTTTGGGCCGGATGCCAGCGCTCTATTCAACTTCCTGACAGGCGTTGCGAAGCATCAGACGTATAAAAAGTTCCTGGTTGCCCCGTTTACATTGCGCAAGCGCCTGATGAAAATGATCGAGAGGGAGACCGCGCAGCACACCGCGGAAAATCCGGGCCGAATCATCGCAAAAATGAACGCCCTGGTAGATCCCGAGCTGATTCGCGCACTTTACGCCGCCTCGAACAAAGGCGTGAAGGTCGATCTGATCGTTCGGGGCATGTGTTGCTTGCGGCCGGGGCTGCCGGGTCTTTCCGAGAACATCCGTGTCATATCGATCGTCGGACGATTCCTGGAGCACAGCCGTATCTTCTATTTCCGAAACGGCGGCCAGGAGGAGCTGTATATCGGCAGCGCGGACTGGATGGCGCGCAATCTGGATCGGCGCATCGAAGTAGTCGTGCCGATAGAGGACCCCGAGCTCTTGAGATTGCTGCGCGACGATGTCATGGAGGAATGCCTCAAAGACAACAAGCAGGCGTGGGAGTTGCATGCCGACGGAAAGTATGTCCGCCTGCATCCGCCCCGCGGCAAGCCCGGATTCAGCTCGCAGCTCGCGCTCTTGGAGCGCATGACGAGCTGATGTATCGTATCTACACGATGAAAGGAGAGCTTGAATGCATGCTCGAACCCGTGCAGCGCTCTTAACGGCAATTGTTCTGCTGTTATCGGTGACTGTCGCTCAGGCTGCAGAGAAAATCAAGTGGGAAACGAACTTTGCCGCTGCCAAGGCAGCCGCAAAGAAAGGCCACAAGTTGATCTTTGCAGATTTTTACGCCGAGTGGTGAGGCTCCTGTAAAGAACTGGATCGCGCCGTCTATCCGGACAAGGGCGTGATTCAGGCAGCGGGACAGGTTGTTCCGCTTAAGATGGATGTGGATAGAAAAGACGTGGCCCCGGTTGCCACAAAGTACGGAGTCACCGCGATTCCCGCGCTGTTTGTCATGGACGAGAACGGCAAGGTCCTGGCTACGCTGGAACTCACCATGTCGCCGAAAGAGTTCGCAGCAAACTTGACGCGCGTCGTGAAGGCGCACACGAAGAAGACCGGTAAGTAGCGCTCCGGCGCTTGCCGGAAGATCGCCGAGGCACTGAAATACTCGGCTAAGTTTACGAAGCCCTGACGGGCTGGAATGCATCTCACCCGGAGGGTTTTGTAAACTTAGCCGTGGGTTTCAACCCACCGGGCAATTGGCTCGGCGCGCTGGCGGCCTCTTCTACAACTGTTACGCCTACCTCTGCTTCTCCCCCATCAGAATAGCCTCGGCATCGATGATCTCGTACCGATAGCCCTGCTCCGTCAGGAAAAGCTGCCGGTGCGTGGCGAACTCCTGGTCGCGGGTTTCGCGCGTGACGATGGAGTAGAAGTGGGCGGTGCTGCCGTCTGACTTCGGCCGCAGGATCCTGCCGAGCCGCTGGGCTTCCTCCTGGCGCGAGCCGAACGTGCCGGATATCTGGATGGCGACATTGGCGTCCGGCAGGTCGATCGAGAAGTTCGCGACCTTCGACACGATCAGCAGCTTGATCTCGCCGGACTTGAAAGCCGCATAGATACGCTCGCGATCACGCTGAAGTGTCTTGCCCGTGATAATGGGCGCTCCGAACCTTTGCGCGATCGCCTCCAGTTGGTCCAAATACTGGCCGATGATGAGCACATTATCGTCACGATGGCGCTCAATCAGCGCTTCGATAATATCCGCCTTGAGTGGATTTGTGGAGGCGACTCGGAATTTCTCGCGCTGTTCGGCCACGGCATATTCCAGCCGGTTGCAGTCTGCCAGCCCCACGCGGATCTCGGTGCAGATCGCCGTCGCGATCCAGCCCTGCTTCTCCAATACCTTCCACGGAACATCCGCCTTTTTCGGGCCGATAAGCGCGAATACATCGTCCTCACGGCCATCCTCGCGGACGAGAGTCGCCGTCAAACCAAGTCGTCGCTTCGCCTGGATCTCGGCGGTAATCCGGAAGACCGGCGCGGGCAGCAGGTGAACTTCGTCGTAGATGATCAATCCCCAGTTCTGACGATTGAACAGGTCCAGGTTGCGGTAGCCCGCCTCCTCTTCAGCGGACTTGCCGTTCAGTTTGCGCAGATCCCAATCCGACTCTGAAGGCAGGACGTCGGCCGCGCCGTCCAGCTCAATTTCCTCTATGTCTGCGCTCTTTTTGCTTCGACCGCTGGCCTTCTTAGGATCGCGCCGGACGGTCAGCACCTGGTAGGTCGCGATCGTGACCGGCTTGATCTCCTTGACCTCGCCGCTGTACTCGCCGATCATCTCTTCCGTCAGAGTTGTCTTGTCCAGCAGCTCGTCCCGCCACTGGCGCGCGGCCGTAATGCCCGTGCAGATGATGAGCGTCTGCGTCTGCGCCTTGGCCATCGCCTGCATGCCGATGATCGTTTTGCCCGCCCCGCACGGAAGCACCAGAACGCCGCTGCCGCCCGCCGCCGAGCCTCCCGCCCAGAAAGCGCTCGCTGCATCCTCCTGGTAGGGTCGAGGAAAAAACGGCTTGCCGGAGCGCGCGATCTCCCGCAGCCCGAACTCAAGCTGGTCGCCCGGCGTGTATCCGGCGAGGTCCTCGATAGGAAAGCCGATCTTCAGCAGGGCCTGCTTGAGCCGTCCGCGCTCCAGCAACGGGATCTCCACCGTCCGTGCGTCGCGCGGAGCCAGCAGGAATGGCTGGATCGACTTATTATGCCGGATCTCGGTCATCAGCAGATTGTCTTCGGCGCGAAGCAGCAGACAGCCATCCTCTTTGAACAGCTTCAGCCGCCCATAGCGCCCAACATAGTCCCGAATGTCGTGAAGGATGTTGCCCGGCACGTCATACTTGGTGTATTCGTGCAGCACCTCCACCATCTCCTCGGCGGACATTCCCGCGGCGCGGGCGTTCCAGAGGGAGAGGGGCGTAAGGCGGTAGGTATGGATGTGCTCAGGGCTTTTGATCAGCTCACAGAACGCGGAGAGCTGATCGCGGCAAGCCTCGTAACGCGAATTGTCCACTTCCAGCAGCACCGTGCGATCAGATTGAACAATGAGTGGATTCTCGGGGTTATACATGCAGCCAACGGCCTCCTGGTTGTCGCAAAAGCAACATTACAGTGTACCAGGTATCGGGAAACAGGGACAATCAGAAATCGGCCGTTAACCTGATTCGTTACCAGTATGCGGCAGACCAAAGGCGGCCGGCAATCGACCCGATCCATCGTCAAATGCCGTACAAGGACTTGCGGTAGAATTGGGCCTGTGCTTGCCATCTCCTGAACCGTTTCGGCCCACTGTCCAACAAAAAGAATGACAGTGACGTTATATTACTGCGCTTGGGCCTGCGTCAGAAGCCTGGTCGAGCAGTAGTTAAGTGGAAAGGCGGCAGATTGATGACTCCGAAGGAGCTGCGAGGGGGGATAACATATTGTATATCGTTGTTTCTCACGGGATCCCTCGCAATAATCGGCTTCCAACTCCGCCAGGACCAACTCGACAACTCGCTGATTAAGGCAGTAAAATCCGTAGACGCACCGACCGTCCAGAGTTTGCTTGCAGAAGGAGCGAATGCCAACGCGCGGGACGCGCAAAGGCCGCCTCTAGAGCCAGCCGGACTTGTGGCGCGCCTGCGTGCATGGCTTCAAGGTAGGCCCACACCCGTAACTGCCAACGCGGGCGCTCCAGCACTGGTTGTCTTGCTGCAGGACACGAATCTCCTCAGGAAGGTCCATCTTAGGAAAAGTCTTCCGGTTTACGATTCAATCGCATGCGCCCTCGTGGAACATGGTGCGAATATTAACGTGCGTTGTCGCCATGTGGACCCATTGGAGGAGGTTGAAGGGGTCGATCTTGGCGTTCACTTCTCTGAAGCGACTCCGCTGCATATTGCCATTATGTATCGCCTGAAACCTACTGTAAATCTTCTCTTGTCGCATGGCGCCGACGTAAGCGTTCGAAACGGAGTCGGCAGAACTCCGCTAAGCTACGCCGATGTTGATATGGCCGTTCTGCTTCTTCAATATGGGGCAGATGTCAACGCTATTGGAGACGGCGAATCGCGGCTAGCTAGGGCAGTGACGTGCTGCCACTTAGAACTGGTGAAGGTTCTAATTCGCTACGGAGCTAATGTGAATATTCCAGATGGTGACGGGCACAGCATGTTATACCGTGCCGAACATTGCTACTCTCTTGAGCGGCCTGAACTCGTCAAGTTACTGCGAAAACACGGTGCGCGATTGATGCGTAAAGAGATTGAAGCCGGGGCGAAACGATGATCCTTGTCCCTTTGCAAGGCGAGGAAATCAACGGTTTCGACATTATGACTTCACTTGATACATAGAGGACTGTGGTAGGGCCGAGGTTGTTTAGATTGCGCAGCGTCCTGTAGGAAGGTCAACTAAGAAGCCAAGTGGCAATGCGACGGAAGCGAACATTGTGGGTCTTGTTAGGCGGATTCCTGATTCTTTTCGGGCTACCGCTGGCTTTCATCGCACAACAGATTCTGCAAGACAACCTCGATCACCGGCTGATAGAGGCAATGGATGACCTGGATGCAGCGACCTTTGTTCAACTCCTCAGTAACGGAGCCAACGCGAATGCACGTGACACGGGCGAACCGCCTCTGACCGTCTCCACTTTGCTGCGGCGTTTGTTGGACCGGCTGCTACATAAGCCTGCCAACGTTCCCCATGGTGAGCGCATACTGATTCGAGTTGAGACGCTTGCACTCTCGGAACAACTTTACGACAATAGCAACGTGGCGGCGTCAAACTACGATGCCTTGGCCGTTGCGCTCATACTGCACGGAGCCAACATAGACCAACGCGGAAAATATGGGCAGACGCCGCTTCACATTTCTGTCCTTGCCCATTTACATCGAACGGTGAGTCTTATGCTGTCACGGGGTGTGCCGCCCGATTTAAGAGGTCCAACGGGCATGACGCCGCTCATGGGAGCAGATGCGCGGGATGCCATTATGCTTCTGCAACACGGAGCAGACGCGAATGCAAGGGATATAGGGAACCGAACGCCGCTGATGTATGCACTGGAGCGAGAAAGGTTCGATGTAGCGAGGATTTTGCTTCAGCATAGGGCCAATGTCAACTCCGTCGACGAATTCAGTCGTAGTGCACTCTACAGGGCGTTGAGTCTCGCCCCGTCCTCAGATCGAATTGACATGATTCGACTGCTCAAACACCAGGGTGCACAACTGACCAAGAATGAAAAAGAAGCCCTTGCAAGTGAGTAGTGAAAACACTCGGTGTTTGGCGTTCGCTTCCTCGCAGACTGGACAGCAGCCGAAAGGATCTGAAAGCTAATTGCGACAGTACTCATATCGACAATGGTCAGTTTCTATCACCACGGTGCGAGCGGGCGGGACAACGGGCACTTTGCTCGTATGAATCACGTGGCCAGCAGCCTCCAGACAGTTGCGAAAGCAAAATAGGCGTCGCCCAGATACAAGAATTGCGGAAAGGCGCATTCAATTGCAGCCTGGGCGATATCTTGCGCTAAGGTAGTTCAGACGTATGGCAAATCGAAATGACGTCACCGTTCGCATGGCGACGCAAAATGATCTGTCGCTCCTACGCGATTTGAGCATATCTACATTCCAGGCGACGTTCGGAGAGCAAAATACGCCGGAGGATATGGACTCCTATGTGACCGAAAACTTCTCCGAGGAGCAGTTGGGTCGGGAGATATCCGATCCGCTCGCGACCTTCCTGATTGCCGAACAGCCCGGTAAGGCTGTCGGCTATGCCAAGCTCCAGGCCGGTAACCCGGCCGGCTGCGTGACGGGCCGGGAACCGATCGAGCTGGTGCGCCTGTATGTCGTTTCCGAAAGTATCGGAGGCGGGATCGGCTCTCGGCTGATGCAGGAGGCCATCGATCGTGCAGCAAGTCAGGGTTACAAGACACTGTGGCTGGGAGTTTGGGAGCATAATCCGCGGGCGCAGCGGTTTTATCAGCGATGGGGCTTTGAGCACGTCGGCAGCCACATCTTCCAACTCGGCAGCGATGCCCAGACCGACTTGATCCTGCAGAAACACCTTTTCGCCCATTCTCCTGAATAAAGAGTCTCCTGCACAGATTTTCACAGATTAAGGAACACCAAAAGGCTAAACTAGTTGAGCAAATAGAAATCCGTGAATTCCGAGCAATCCGTCAAATCCGCGATTCAGACAACAGCCCGCCAATTGTTTAGCATGGCGCGGCCAAAACCCCTCAAATATCTGTGAAATCTGTGGACGAAAGCCTTCCCCGTCTGCGTGCATTGGCGTCAGCTGTGGAGAAAGCCGGCTACGCAGCCGCAGCCGTTCTCCCAGAGGCATGAAAAAGCGCGGGGAGGTCCCCACGCTTTTTCTTACTGCTTGCTTGTTACTTCTGACTTAGATTATCCGCAGCCACAACCGCCGCCGGAGGAGCAGCATCCGCCGCCTGACGCCTCGGGGGCTTCCTCTTCGGTGGAGAAGGAGCTGCCGCAGCCACATGAGCGGACCGCGTTCGGGTTGTCGATCTTAAATCCGCCGCCCATAACGTCCTCGACATAATCCACGCTCGCGCCCTTAAGGTAGTTGACGCTGAGAGGGTCTACCACGACTTTGACGCCATGGCAGTTATAGACGAAATCGCCCTCTTCGATGCTGTCGTCGATCGCCATACCGTAGTTCAGACCCGAGCAGCCGCCGCCGGAAACAAAGACGCGAAGGGCCGCGTCGGTCTTCTCCTGTCGCTCCAGGAGGCCACGGATCTCTTCCGCTGCGCGCTCGCTCAGTGTCACGCCGGTCGAAGTTGGTATTTCGAGAGTTGCCATGTGATATTTCGCTCCTTATATGCGTTAAGAGTTTGCCGCACGCAGCGGTAAAGGGCAGTTTGTCGATCTATTATGAGGGCCGTCCGCGGTCAGCGTAAGGGCTCAGAATAAATTGTCGGTTCGGTTGTTGTGCAAACCACATAAACCGCTGCACAAATTGTACTGGATTCCCACCTTAAATGCAAGTGCCTTGCGCAGACCACCGGAATTGGAGTCCCTATCGCTATCAACTTTGCGGTTTTTAGTACTCGGATTAGTGGATTTCGGGTCTCTGGCACGGATTCTGCATTATTGCGATTAGAACGTAGTGCCGCAGTTCCTCAATACGTATGGCGTCACTCGAAAGTTCGAGTCGATTCGTCTGCGGGCCCGACACAAGACACCGCAGTCGCAAGCATTCCAGATCATCGGAGCAATGGAAGAGGGCATTAATCAATGAATTCAACAGGCAAAGTGAAGTGGTTCAACGATGCGAAGGGCTACGGTTTCATCGAGGCCGAAGACGGCGTAGACGTGTTCGTCCACTACTCGGCGATCGACATGAACGGGTTTAAATCTCTTCGCGAAGGTCAAGAAGTCGCCTACCAGTCCGTCGAGACACCGAAGGGGCGGCAGGCGTCCAGCGTCTTGCTGATGAACTGATCGTTGGGCCAGGCGCTGCCCTCTGGCTTACGTGATGTACGAACAGGTTATCCGTGGGTCGGGCCTCCGTGCCCGCAATACTCTATGCATTCTAGTCCACGAAGCTGAACTCGTTCGTCATAAGCAGCGCCTGGCAATACTCCTCCCACGGTGAAAGTGCGGTTGGCGCGGCCGATGCGGGCCGTATCTGCTCCGCTCCTTGCAGAAAGTGCACCCCGTTCGCCAACTCGTCTGAAGACGGCGCGCGTCCAAAGATCACAGAGTAAGCCAGCCTGATCCTTGTCGGAATGTCCGGTGACGTTGCGATCTCCGGACGTTTCGAAAGCGCTTTGGCCTGTTCGATCAGAAACGGGCTGTTCATCATGTACAGGGCTTGCTGCGGGACCGTCGTGTGGTACCGCTGCGCGCTGCTTGTATCCGGGCTGGCAAAGTCGAACGTGCGATAGAGGCCCTGCAGATTCTGCCGATCGATAAAACCATAGACCGTTCGTCGCGGCGGATAGGGCGCTGTCGTGATTTCCACCGCAGGCCCGCCCATCTTCCGATCGAGCTGCCCCGAGACAAACAGCACCGAGTCGCGCAGCGCCTCCAGGTCTAACCGCTGGCGGTTCTGGTGCGACAGCAGCCGATTCTCCGGATCCACGCTGATGGCCTTCTCCGCTCCGGTCGAGCTCTGCCTGTAAGCGCTCGACATCATGATCTGCTTGTGCAGTTTCTTCATCGACCAGCCATTCTCAACAAATGTAGCCGCCAGCCAATCGAGCAGCTCCGGATGCGTCGGCGGATCGCCTCGTTTGCCGAAGTCTCCCGGAGTCCTCACGATCCCGGTTCCGAAATGGTACATCCAGACTCGATTGACAAAGACGCGCGCCGTCAGCGGATTGTCCTTGGATGCGATGTCTTTCGCCAGCTCGAGGCGGCCGCTGCCGCCCGTGAAGGGCTTCGGCTCTTCAGCCGAGATGCAGGTGATGAACCGGCGAGGCACCGACTCGCCGTGATTGCCCGGGTTGCCGCGGATGAACACATAGGGATCGAAGGGACTGGCGTTGTCCTGGAACCCCATCGCGAACTCCGGCGTTGGCGGCGCATGCTTTTTCAAGTCATCGAGCAAAGCATGCGACGTGGCGATCGTCTTTTGCGCGGCGGGTTCGAACGAGGGCGAAAGCTTTGTCAGTTGTCGCGCATCGGGCAGCACCTCCGGCCGGATGGATTGCAGGACCGTCTTGACCTCTTGCGGCACGTCGGCAGGCGTTTTTTCCGCCCTGGCGCGCAGCTTCCGGACCTGATCCCGAATCGCCTGGTCGTGCGCGGTCTGCGTCTCACGCACTTTCGCATTGTACTGCTCGAACGGTTCCGAAATCTCTTTCGGCGAGATGGCGGGCGGAGGGTTCGACTCAGAGCCGCTTGCGAACACGCCGTAAAGCGCATAGTAGTCTTTGGCTTTAATCGGATCGAATTTGTGGTCATGGCAGCGCGCGCAGGCCACTGTCAGACCCATCAGGCCGCGGGTTGTCACGTCGATGCGATCGTCGTTGATGAACACAGGGTCATTCAGGAACCGTCTGCCGATGGTGAGGAAGCCGAGGGCGGCGAGCGAACGCTTATCGTCGCCGAGCGGAAGCTTGTCGGCGGCCAGCTGCTGAATGATGAATTGGTCGTAGGGGAGATCCTCGTTCGTAGAGCGAATCACCCAATCGCGGTAAGTATAGGCGTTGTGGAGCACTGCGTCCTCTGTGAAGACGTACCCCTTGGTATCCGCGTAGCGGGCGACATCCAGCCAGTGCCTGCCCCAGTATTCGCCATACGCCGGAGACGCCAACAGGCGATCGACCACCTTCTCATAGGCGTTCGGCGACTTGTCCACGGAAAAAGCCTGTATCTCTTCGGGTGTGGGTGGCAGGCCTGTCAGCTGAATCGTGGCGCGGCGAATCAACGTCCGACGGTCCGCTTCTGGCGCAGGCGTCAGGGACTTTGCCTCCAGCTTGGCGAGAATAAAGTTATCGATGGGGGACTTGACCCATGCTTTGTTCTTGACTTTGGGCGGCGCGGTCTTTTTGACGGGTCGGAACGACCAGTGCTCGGCCTCCTTCGCCGGCACGGACCCGTGTACAGCCGCCAGCGGAGCTTTACCGCCAGCGCCTTCCGGCCACGGCGCGCCCATCTTCACCCAATCGGTGAGAGCTGCGATCTCGACGGGCTTCAATTTGCCGGAGGGCGGCATCTTAAGCGCCGCATTGTAGTTGACGGCTTTGATCAGCAGGCTGGCGTCCGCGTTGCCCGCAACGATCGCGGGACCGTTGCCGCCGCCCTGCAATATGGCCGCGCGCGCGTCCAGCCGGAGCCCGCCCTGCTGGGCCTTCGCGCCGTGACAGCTGAAGCATTTCTCAAAGAGAACGGGCCGGACATTGGTCTCGAAGAACTCGATCTCCGCCGAGGTGGGTGGTTTCGGCTTCTCGACCTTCGGCTCCTGTCCGAACGACCCGGCTGCAGCAACTAACGTAGCGGTCCCAATTGCACCCACAACGGCCACGACCTGCCCAAGAAACCTCATTCCATCTGCTCCCCTCAACCGGCTTTCCTATCTACTTTGATCACACCGAGGCATCCTATGTTACCATTTTCTGCCGCCGCCCGCCGAGTTTAAGGCCACTCGCGGCTTGCGACGCCGGACGACGTGGCGATGTTGTGATTTCCGCAGCTGCAATCGCCATGAGCCAGACCAGGGGCGCGCCGTCTGTTCCAAATCGTTTTCCGGCTCACCGCCGGTCGCTGAACTCAACAGGAATCACATCTGTCTGTGTGGAATAATAATGCTTTAGTGGACGCCATATAGCCGTGGAGAATGTGGCATCGATCTACCGGACGTTGATCGCTCTCTGACCGCTCGCTCAATTCCCGTCCAGTCCGGTCTAACGTCACGCGCCTCAGACTATCGGGCCAGCCGCCCGAATTGCCAAGGTCCCATACACAACGGGCCAATTTTGATCACTAAACGTTGATCGGGAGTTTCTATGCCTCTTTCCGGATACTATCGATTTCCAGCCATTCACGAGGATTCCGTGGTCTTCGTCTCCGAGGACGACCTCTGGGCTGTCTCGGCCGATGGCGGACCCGCGCGCCGCCTCACGGCCAACCTGGGCGCCGTGTCGCACCCACACTTCTCGCCGGATGGCGCGACACTGGCATTCACGGGCCGCGACGAGGGCCACAACGAGATTTACGCCATGCCCTCCGAGGGCGGGCCCGCGCAGCGCCTCACCTACCTTGGCGTGACCAGCAACACGCTCGGGTGGACTCCAGACGGACGACAGGTGCTCTTCAGCAGCGACTCCGGGCGGCCGCGCAACGCCGATTACTTCGTGCATGCGGTCGGGCTCGATGGCGGACTGCCGGAGCTGTGGCCCGTCGGCCCCGCGATGTCGATCTCCGTCGCGCCGGGCAACCGAACCGTGATTGGGCGCAACAACAACGATCCGGCCCGGTGGAAGCGGTACCGAGGCGGCACTGCCGGCGACCTCTGGGTAGATGTGGAGGGCCAGGGCGAATTCAGGCGGCTCATTCAGCTGCAGGGCAACGTCGCCCGGCCCATGTGGATTGGCGACCGCATCTTCTTCCTCTCGGACCATGAAGGCACGGGCAACCTCTACTCCTGCACGCCTCGCGGCGAGGACCTCCGCAGGCACACGCATCGCAGCGACTACTATGTGCGCCATCCCAACACGGACGGGCACAGGATCGTGTATCACGCGGGAGCGGACCTCTACCTGTACGATCCGGAGAGCGGCGACGAGCGCAAGATCACGGTCTGCTACCATAGCCCTCGCGTTCAGCGGCAGCGCCGATTCGTGGACGCGGCGCGTTATCTCGACAGCGTTGCGCTCCATCCGAAGGGGCATTCCCTGGCCGTCACGACGCGCGGCAAGAGCTTCACATTTGGCAACTGGGAAGGGGCGGTCGTTCAGCAGGGCGGCATGACAGTCCCTGCCCGCTATCGCCTGAGCAAGTGGCTGCGGGACGGGGCGCGCATTGTCACCGTTGTCGATGAGGGCGGTGTCGAAGCCCTGGCCGTATACCACACGCGTGAGACGAACGAGCTGAGCGAGCCCATCCTCCTGACCGGATTGGACATCGGCCGACCGATCAACATGGAGGTCTCGCCGACGCACGATCACGTCGTGCTGACCAATCACCGCAACGAGATTCTGTTCATCGACATCGCAGAGAAGTCGATGCAGGTGATCGACCGCAGCGAATTCTCGCGGATCGGCGGCTTCTCCTGGTCGCCGGACGGGCAGTGGGTCGCTTACGGATTCCCAGGCACGCAGTACACCACTGCCATCAAATTGTGGCAGCGCGCGACTGGTGAAACCCACGTGATCACCCAGCCGGTACTCCACGATAACGATCCGTCCTTCGATCCGCAGGGCGACTATCTCTACTTCATCGGCCAGCGCGATCTCAACCCCGTTTACGATAATCTGCATTTCGATCTCGGGTTCCCGCGCGGCAGCAGGCCTTTCCTTATCACGCTGCGCAAGGATCTCCGGTCGCCCTTCGTGCCCGTTCCCGGCACGCCCAGAGATGACACCCGGCGGCCGGAAGCGTCCGAGCCCACTCCGGAAGAGGAGGCGACGGGCGAGACAGTAGCGGTGCCGGAGGCGGTCGAAAAGCCAGTCCGAATCGACCTGGAGGGCATATCGAGCCGTGTCGTCGCCTTCCCGGTTCCAGAAGGCATCTACGGGCAGGTCGCGGGAATAAAGGGCAAGGCGCTCTTCACATCATTCCCGATCGAGGGCGCCCTGCCGCCTGACCCACCGGCAACGGACGCTCCCCCGAAGGGAACGCTGGAGCAGTACGACTTCAAGGACCAGAAACGCGAGGTTCTGACAGGCGGCATCTCCAGCTTCTCGCTCTCCATGGAATCGAAAACCCTGCTGGTCCGCGCCGGTCGAAAACTGCGAGTGCTCGCGGCGGGCGCGAAGCCGGACGAAAAGGCGGGTGATTCGCCTTCGCGCAAGAGCGGCTGGATCGACCTCGGCCGCGTGCGCGTCTCCGTCGATCCCGGCGTCGAGTGGCAGCAGATGGCACACGAAGCGTGGCGGCTGCAACGCGACCACTTCTGGACGGAAGATATGTCGCAGGTCGATTGGCAGGCGGTCTGGCAGCGCTATGCGCCGCTGATCGACCGTGTGGGAACGCGCGGCGAGTTCTCCGACCTGCTCTGGGAAGTCCAGGGCGAGCTCGGCACTTCTCATGCCTATGAGATGGGCGGCGACTACCGGCCCGAACCTACCTACACTGTAGGCCACCTCGGCGCGAACTATGCCTTCGATGAGACTGCCGGAGCCTACGTTCTGACGCATATCGTGAAGGGCGCCCCCGGCGAGGCAAAAGCCAACTCTCCATTGGAAGACCCGGGCGCAAACATTGTTGTGGGCGATAAGCTCCTCGCCATCAACGGCCGCAAGCTCTCCCGCTCGGTTACTCCGCAGGAGGTCCTGGTTCACCAATCTGGTCAGGAAGTGCTGCTCACCGTCCAGACGGGCGACGAAAAGCCGCGCGACATTACCGTGCGAACCCTGCGAAGCGAGTTCCCGGCGCGCTATCGAGAGTGGGTCGAAACCAATCGTCGGCATGTCCATGAGGCGACCGGCGGCCGTGTCGGCTACGTGCATATCCCGGACATGGGCGCCTACGGCTACGCGGAGTTCCACCGCCTCTACCTTGCCGAAGTGGACCGCGACGGCCTGATCGTCGATGTCCGATACAACCGGGGCGGCCACGTCTCGCAGCTTCTGCTCGAGAAGCTGGCCCGCACCCGCGTCGGTTATGATATTCCGCGCTGGGGCAAGCCAGATCCGTATCCGAGCTACTCGGTCGCCGGCCCGCTCGTTGCGCTCACGAACCAGTTTGCCGGTTCGGACGGCGATATCTTTAGCCACGTGTTCAAGCTAAAGAAACTGGGTCCGCTGATCGGCAAGCGCACCTGGGGCGGGGTGGTCGGAATCTGGCCGCGCCACTCCCTGGCCGATGGCTCCATCACCACGCAGCCGGAATTCTCGTTCTGGTTCCAGGACGTGGGCTGGGGGGTCGAGAACTTCGGCACCGAGCCGGACATCGACATCGACATCACGCCACAGGACTACGCCAACGGCCGCGACCCGCAGATGGCGAAGGCGCTCGAAGTGATCCTTGACATCCTCGAGAAAGACCCGCCCGTAAAGCCAGACTTCACAAAGCGGCCCAATCTGAAGCAGGCGCCGTTGCCTCTCGATCGATAATGTTAAGCCGGCTCCTCATATCCTATAACCGGCGTTGAGACTTTACGGACAATGGAGCGTATACCGAAGAGGTGGAGAAATCTCTCAATAGACAGTTTGTGCTGAGATAGCCGCGGCATAGTCAGGCTAAAGATGGTCAACAATCGTCCACAGACAGTTCTGAAACGGCTGGGTTCGTTCAGCCCCGATCGGAGGGGGGAGGCGCTCTGCGACCTCAGAGAGCTTTCCACGGATCAGTTTGCCCGCCATGAGGAACTTTTTGAGAGGCAACACACCTTCCTGGTGTTGTTGACGATCTCGAGCGTAGTTGCGTTCGCCTTTACGGCCTTGGTGTTGGTTGGATCATGGGCGCACGTCCGAGAACTGGTTGGATTCCTGATCGCTGACGTGGTTCTTTTGCTTCCGTATCTAATCGTCCGTTATCAGTGCTTGCACTATATTCAACTTGGATTAGGCCAGGCGCGCGCCGAGCGCGTTGTGCAGGTTGGAAGCCAGGAATTCCTGGCGCTAACGGAAACGCTAGACGCTCTGTACAAAGCGCTTCCAACTCGCGATCAGAACCAGATTCCACCCGAACAGCGTTACGATTCTCTTCTTCGCACCCATCGCGAGATGCTTCTTCGGGAACTGACGGTAATCTCGCCGGAGCGGGCAAGTCTGCTGTCATTGAGCCAGCGAGGTACTCTGTTTTACTGGATCGGCCATCTCAGCTACGACTTTGTCGATCCAAACCTGGGACTGGCGGCACTAGACGCTCTGATGAAGTCCGGCGATGCTCGTGTCTATACCCACGTAAGAGTGGTAGCGAACGTGCCGCCGGCTACTGCCAGGATGAGAAAAGTCAGGAACGCAGCTCGAGAGCACCTCAAAGTCCTCGATGCACGTGAATACGAGCGTCGTCAGGGGAAGACGCTGCTGCGCGGCTCAGCAAGGCCGACGGGACCGGACACGTTGCTGCGGCCAGTCCGCAATATCCCGATCGAAATGCCCGGTGACACATTGCTGCGCGCCGCGCAATCAGAACCGTCAAGTTGTCACAAAGGACCGAACGCACTTAATTTCTGATAATATCAGTCCACCCCCACTTCTGCACACGAAAGAAACAAACTCTAGCGATTAGAGGTCTGCTTAAATTCGCCAGGTATTCTCAAAGTCTGGCGGAATTACTATGTGCCTTGCCTTGACTTTGCACTGCGGCGTATGCTACCCTTAGCCGACAACTAAATAGCGCAGCTTCTTATCTAGAGTGGTCGAGGGACCCGGCCCTATGACGCCACAACAACCACCCGGTTCTGTCGCAGACGCGATGGAACGGGCAGGTGCTAATTCCGAGCAGTCTGTAATCTGCAAGATAAGGGGTGTAGGGCGAGATCGGCATTTGCGAGCAGAAACTAATTTTTTGCGGACGATGCTCACCATCCGCCGTTACGACCTCTTCTTATCTCAGGAAGAGGTTTTCTTATTTTCGGATCCCGAGACGACTACCACCATCCGTTCAGGCAGACACCATGCCGTGATTTGCCGAAATTCCGGTAAGCCATGCAAAAACACGCCGTACCGGACGCCGCATCATCGAAAGGAATGTTTCACTATGTCTGATTTCTCACTGTTTACTTCCGAAAGCGTTTCAGAGGGCCATCCCGATAAACTGGCCGACCAGATCAGCGACGCCGTGCTGGACGAGCTGCTGCGGCAGGACCCCAAGTCCCGCGTCGCCCTGGAGACATTCCTCACACGCGGCCTGTGCGTCGTCGGCGGTGAGCTGACGACAGACGCCTATGTCGAAATCGCGGACGTGGTGCGGCGGACCATTGTCGCCGTCGGATACGATCGAACCGACTACGGTTTCGACGGTCACACCTGCGGCGTCATGCTGGCCATTCAGAAGCAGTCGCCCGATATCGCTCAGGGCGTCGACCGTGACAATCCGGAAGAGCAGGGCGCGGGCGACCAGGGCCTGATGTTCGGCTACGCAGTCAACGAGACCGAGCAGCTGATGCCGCTCGCGCTCACCATCTCGCACCACCTCACCCGAGCCCTTGCGGACGTGCGCCGCACGCTCCCCGAGCTAGGCTTCCGCCCGGACGCGAAGTCCCAGGTTACGATCGCTTACGGCCCCGATGGCAAGCCGGACCATATCGACACAGTCGTTATCTCCACGCAGCACGATCCCTCGCACACGCAGGCCAGCGTCCAGGCGAACGTCCAGGAGTATGTAGTCAAGCCTGTCTTGAAGCAATACGATCAGTATAACAAAGGCAACATCAAGTATCACATCAACCCGACAGGGCGCTTCGTGATCGGCGGGCCGCAGGGCGATACCGGCGTGACGGGCCGCAAGATTATCGTCGACACGTACGGCGGCGCCGCGCGGCATGGCGGGGGCGCGTTCTCGGGCAAGGACCCCTCGAAAGTCGACCGGTCCGCAGCCTACACGGGACGCTACATTGCTAAGAATATCGTGGCGGCCGGCCTTGCGGAGCGTGCGGAAATTCAGCTGGCATATGCCATCGGTGTGGCAGAGCCAGTGAGCGTGCTGGTGGATACGTTCGGCACGGCGGCAATACCTGAGGCGGAAATTGTGCGCCGGGTACGCAAAGCGATCGACCTGCGGCCAAGAGCCATGATCGAGCGGCTACAGCTCCTCAATCCGGCGCGCATCCAGTACCTTGAGACCGCCAAGAACGGTCACTTCGGCAACCCCGGGTTCCCATGGGAACAGGTGGACCTGGCGGAGAAGTTGGCGTAACAAGAGCGGATCGGAGGTGGGGAGTCCGGGATATTCGTCGCGTCCCCCTGCTCCAGCATAGCTAGGGTCAATACCGGTCTTGATACTGACACAGAGTAAGTACAGTCAGGGCCGGTCTTGATACAACTTGATACAAACAGAAAGAGGGCGCTTCCTGCTCAATGGAGTGGAAAGCGCCCTATCTTGTACGCCGAACCTTAGGCAATCACCGCACTGCAACACGACTTGCCGGCGTACGCAGCCGCGCGTCGTTGGGGCGCTGCGGCGCTGAGAAGCGCTGGACCTGCTTTGCGTCCGACGGAAGCGTGTATTGGAAGGTCGCGGGCTCGATGGCTTTATCGATTTTGATACCTTCGATCGTTTCCGTAATCTTCGTATTGTTAACATCCTTAGGATCGGCCTTCTGCACAGCCTTGCCTATAAGGTGATCGTCCTGACCGAAATAGAGACTGATCGGCGCTTCCGATGGGCCGAAGAGCATCTCAACGACCTGCCACTTCTTGCCATTCTCTGTGACCGACGGCTTCACGGATGCTTTCTCAAGCGCAGCCCTAACGTCTTTGTCTGCGAGCGCGTCGCCCTGAAGCATCAGCGCGATGACGTAGGTCGCAATAGGCTGGAATTCCACGTCGTCAACGATATTGATGCCCTTGTAGTCGGCGGGCGCAGCCGTCTTGGTATATTCCTGCGTTGGCGTGGGTGCGAGCTTTGCCTTGAAGTTGATGAACGTCGTACCATCACTATAAGCGGCTACGGGCGCAAAGAATTGCGAGGTTGAATCCATCTTATATACGAAACGGTTCGGCCGCTCCATCGCCAGCGTGAAGTTCAAATCCTCGTGCTTCTCGCCTTCTGGAGACTTTACGCTGATGTTCCATTTGGCCGTGTGCCGGTATGATTTCATTTTCGCATAGACGCTCGTGGACTGCTTGACAATCGCAGCGACATCGGGCTTAAGGTCCGCCTTCTTGTCCTTTTTTGTCTCTCCATCCGCAGAGGAGATCGCAGGAATGAGACCGCCGCACAAACAAAGTGATGCCAGCACGGCCACGACCGGGATTCGAAATCGAGTCCACATATTATGCAACCTCACTTTCCTGCACGTCGACGTCCGCCTGATCCGCCGCGGCGACACGCCTTTCATACTTTTCCATTTCCACTTTGAGCAGCGTGTTCAGCGCGGGGTCGGCGATTTCCGACTCAGCGAGCGCCGTCATCAAGATTTCGTAACCCTCTACCGGGCAGTCTTCCAGCAAAAACTTGCGCGCCCGAGCGCCGATTTTGAATGCGATCATCTCTTTTGCGCTCGGCGTTGCTCGGCTCACTCGGGCCCGTCCTCAAAGTCGTCGCCGTGAGGCGATGCCACGAACTCGGAGTCGATGACGTCTTCCGGCACCCCGGACTCCGTGATCGCGTGCGTCATCGGCGGTCGCTCTCCGTTGTTTTCGGCAGGCAATCCATCGCTCGATGGGACAGCAGCGCCATCCGCTCCGGTAGGATTTGTTCCTTCATCCGCGCGTCGACGCCCTCGCCCGCGTCCGCCGCGCCGTCTTCGCCTTCGGCCCGCTGCTGCTGCCTCTGGTGCGGGAAGCAGTGCGGCCAACCGCGCCTCGACCTCGGCGGAGTCCTCAATTCTTACGGGCGCGCTGCGATCGTTGTTCCCAATCTCCCATCCTTCAATGGGCACGTCTTCGACGAGGCTCAAATCCATGCTCAGAACCGCCTGCAGCGTCTGCATGTCTTCGCTGAGCCCGGCTAACGGCACAGTGACGGGCAGCGGCAAGACCGGTTCAGGATCCGGCGCGACAGGCTGGGCAGGCCGCTCGGTAGGCGTCAGGGGCGCATTGAGATTGGGCAGCCCGATCTCCTGGAACCGGGCGATCGGCCCTGTGCTGAACGTCCGCGTCGTGCCCGCCTTCATAAAGAATCGATGTTCACGCACGTCGGTTCCAACCAGCCGGCGATCGGTAAGATCGTAAAGGCCGGTAGGCTCAGGCGTGCGGATCGCGCGATGGCCATCACGATGCGCATGTACCGTCAGCCATCCATGGCCGATAAAGGCCACGTCGTCGCCGCCGGTCCACAGGTGGACTCCGGCGAACCTGCAGATGCCGCGGAACAGATCCCAGTTCAAGGTCGGTTCACCGACAAAGACCGTCTGCCAGTCGCCGTTCTTCTTAATCGCGATCGACGGAAGACCGCTGCCGATGTATTCCGCGAGGACGGTTGCATCGGGATCGTCGACGTAGAAGGACGGGTTCAGCCGCTCACGGACGCCGATCTCCCGAGCGCTCAATTTCTCCGTAATCGGATGGCGCTGCTCGACAACGCGGGAGCCGATCTCCGAATTCCACTCCTGCTGCCGAAGCGTCAAGCCGACCGCTCCCGTCGCACTTTCCTCCATCGCTCCCCCGATTTGCGGCCGCTCCTCGCAGGAGCCAGGCGCGTAAAGCCAGGCGAGCGTTCGGCCATTGCCCTGGAGCTTCTCCGCGATCGCGGCGCGCTGGTCCGAAGTCAATCGATAGGGATTGGCAAAGAAATAGAGCTTGGCGTCGGTTGGGAAGGCCGGGTCCAGGAGATCACTTTGGAGATAGACTTCGTAATTGACGCCCGAGCGCTGCAGCATCTCCCGAAACCCGGATGTGATCTTGCGGAAGAACGCCTCGCCGCGCTGGATGTGCAGCAGGCTCTTCTCGTCAAAAAGCACGATGGCATCGGCGCGTTTCCTGGCAGGCTCGATATCGAGCAGCTTGGAATAGCGCTGAGCAAACCCGCCCATTCGTTCCCAAAGCGCATCATCGTCGAGCCAGCCCTCGCCCCAGAGGTCCATAAATCCCACGCCAGTCTCGGTGGCGTACGCTCTGCCCATGGCGCGTGCATAGGCTTGTTCGGTCTGGAACCGATCCGATAGGCGCGGGTTGAAGTCGTCGTCATCCTTCGTCACCGGTGCAAGGAATGTCTTCGTGTCGTCTTCCGAGAGCCATAATTTGCCGTGCAGCGCTGGCGAATGGATCGGACCCGGCATCGATGCAGCGCCGCCTGGCTTACGGTCTCGATAGGAAGGCGGGCCGCAAATCAGATCGATATCCTCGCACTCAAGCACCTTGCACAGCGCCAGGTGACCGCTGTGCCCGTGCCCGAACTCGAACGTGTAGCCGTAACAGACAGAAACTAGCGCCTTATCGTCCGCCGCCCTTTTCATCGCGCCCGCCAGAGCGATCAGGCGGTCAGCCGTGCTCTCTGAGGTGAACGAGCAGAAGTCGATCGTGCGCCTCTCTCGGCGGGTTTCGTAGAAGGCGCGCTGGTCATTGGGCTTCGCGATCACCGGCGGAATCTCCGCCGTATGGAACTGCACGTCGCCGTCGTACCAGGCCGCGCGCAGTGCGACCAGGCTGTTCTTGTATTTCACGCGCAGCCAATCACGAAACGCCTCGCGGTTCGCCATGCTCCGGTCGTAGCCCTGGTCGGCGGGCTGGAACCATTCACCGCGCTCAAGGTGGTAGCCAAAGACTCTGCCGCTCCACTCGTAGTCGCGAAGGTGTGAGACGAGTGTCTGAAGGGAGTGTTCGGCCTCGCGCCAGAATCGCTCGCTCGTGAGCGAGGGATCCGCGCTGGGACCATCCGCGTACGTCGCGATTTCGGTGGCGTACTCCCGCTTCCAGCCCCGGGCGGGTACGAACACGATGCGCGGCATCACATAGCCGTCCGGATCGGCATCCAGGATCGCGCGGATCGCAGAATCGATGGTGTCCAGAGCCTCCGTTGCTTCGGACAGCGGGCAAGGGAGCTCTACCAGCGTTGAATGGAGATGGACGCCCGCCCTGGCTGCGCGCCGCACCTCTGAAATGACGCGCTGCCTGTTCGCAGTCTCCTGCAAATTGCCAAAAAACAGCACGGGAGGGAACGCGACATCGTTGATCTTGATCGTCGGCACGCCGTTTCGCAGAACGAGATGCGATCCGACCGTTCGATCGATAATGCGCTTTGGAATGATCGGCGGTTCGGGCACGACCTCAGGCTCGACAATCTCGGGTGTCTCGGGCCGGCCCGTCTTTGTCTCGCGCTTGCCCCTGCCTCGACTGCGCCTGTTCCTCGATGTTCGAGTGCCCGGCGTTTCCGGTCGCTCAGTGGGCTCAGTATCCGGCTCTGCGACGGCCTCTTCCGACACGACAGGCGCTGCCTCCACTCGAGCCTCGATTACTCGTTTCGACCGCGATCTCGTGCGGGCGCGCGGCGCGGGTTTCGCTTCCTCGGCGGCAGGTTCCGCAGGGGTTTCCTCGGCGGGTGCTTTGCTCTTGCGCGTTCTGGAGGAATTCTTAACAGGAACCGCCTCGGTTGTATCGGGCGGAGCGGGGGCAGGGCTCGTGTCCTCAACCACCGGACGCACTGGCTGTCTGCTGCGGGACCTGGGTTTCGGCTTCTCTTGCTTTGGAGGCTGAGGCAGCTCGCTCGCCTCGGCGACGTCGGGCTGTTCGGCAGGAGCGGTAGCTTTTGCCCGTCGCCGGCTGCGCTGAGGCGGGGCCTCGTCCGCCGTCTGCGGCGTCTCGGTCGATCGGCGAGTGCTGGACCTGGCTGCGCGCTTTGGCGGTGGCGATGATGCAGCAGCATCTGCCGCGGGTGAGGGTGGCGAAGGAATAACTTCGGAAGTTCGGTCTTCTGGTTCCGGTTGCGGGGCCTGCTTTTTTGTTCGGCGCGCTCGTTGCGGGGTTGGTTCCGCGGTGGGTGAGGAGGATGCAGCGTCTGTCCCCGTTCTGGTTCCGCGACGTCGGCGCGTGGTACCAGTGGGCGGCGCATCCTGTACAGACGCTTCCTGCGCAGACACCGGCGTCTCCTCAGCGCTTTCGCGGGGTGATGCCGAGTCCGGCGGGAGTTCGTCGAAACTCATGCGTTAAGTCTCCTGATTTAATTTTGCAAACAGATTCGGATCGTTTAGCCTCGTTACAAAGTTGTCAGTATGCCTTTAGGCAAGCTATGCTGCATTCAAGGTCAGCGGACGGCGCGACCGCGAACGCAGGCAACATTGCCGATACTGATCCGCGCTTATTATACACTAACCCTTAGTGCCGGTCAATCAAACTCGTTTAAGCAAATCCGAAACGCAGACTATTTCTCCCATAGCCGAGGTTTTGGAATGCATCGGCGGACACGCTTCCCGAGGCAAATTTGCACGTGCAAGCATATTTCCTCTGAATTACGCAAATAATATATCAAATCCGAGTAGTTTGCGCAGCAGTAGTTAAGGATGAGAGTGACGAAATGACAAGTGCAAGAGTGGCAATTGAATTGAGGTGACCGTTCTCGAACGTCTTAACGCACCGACATGCGGGAAACCTTGGGCTGATCAGTTGAAGGGAGGTGACAGGTTTGACTCTCACGCAGCTTTTGCAATGGCACTATCTCATTTTTCTTGTACCATGTGGTCTGTCAGCGTTTCTGCTGCTGCTCTCCACGGTCCGACTCGGTCATCATGGCGCACATGCCGGGCACGGGCACGGGCATATCGCCGCGCATAGCGGCGCTGGCGCGCACACCCATGCGGTCGTGGCTCAGCGTGGCCCGGCAGCAGGCCACTCGCATTCCGGCCTTGCCCCGAGTCATGCCGCGCCGCGAATGCATGCGCACAGTAACGGCGCAGCGGCCAGGAGCCATGCCTCAGGCAGCAAGACTGACGCAAAGACTACCGAAATGCATGCGAATCCCGTTCTCGCACTCGTTGGTATTGGAAGAGCGCCGCTTCCAATGGTTATCCAGGCTTTCTTTCTGGTCTGGGGACTTGCAGGGTCGTTCGCCATCCAGTTGATGCTGCGCAACGTGACGCAGCCGACGCTTGCGCAAATGGTCCCGATCATGGGTGTCGCGGCGGGATGTGGAATTGTCGGAGCCAGGGCAGCCTCTGAGCT
>Ga0068855_100002116_pt1 | contig 24571 bp, 23 predicted proteins | sample KBSCornC52_FD_66592 | JGI IMG/M metagenome (GOLD analysis project Ga0068855, IMG submission 66592) | Corn rhizosphere microbial communities from Kellogg Biological Station, Michigan, USA - KBS Corn C5-2 | ecosystem: Host-associated > Plants > Roots > Rhizosphere > Soil ...
GGTTGAAAGGATAATAACCGGGTTGGATATTTCTTCAGCAGATAGAGCCACAATTCTTCCAGTTTCAGCAACCGCATTTCGGGTGAAAATTGCTCCTTTGATTGCAGCAGCAGTAATAACGAATCGATAAAATTCCTGATAAAAGGATCTTTTGCAAATGAAAGATAAGATGCCGAGGGTTGTGGTTGGCACGCATACTTTATAAAAAAATTGGTCAGTAAGTCATTATCGAAGAATATGAGCAGACTACGGAAAGGAGTTGTTACAGCCAGGTCCATGGAAGCCACACAATTTCCGGCGCTCAGAAAATGAAATTCAGTATCCCTGGTGTAAACAGTCTGTTCAGCAAAATGCATTGTCTTTTCGCCACTGATCACCAGACTGATGGCATTTTTGTGAAGGACTGCCTTTTTTTTAAAAGAACCAGGGGGAGGGGAGTAATCATAAAAAATAATACTCTCCGAACCCTTTCCTTCTTCCGGCAAAATATCCTGTGGCAGATTTATGATGTCCATATATCAACGGGCAATTACGCACCTGACACAAGTTACCGTAAAAAACAAAATTTCACCGGGCTGTTATCCACCCCCAGCCTTTTTACTCGAGAGTTCGTTTGCAAATTATATATATGGCCGATTTTTTTATATCATTTGTCTCCTTCGCGTTTCCTTCATCGCACACGTAAAGTTCAAGGAGATTTAATTCCTTGCGACTACCAGTCTCCTTTAAGCAGTCGGCCAGGAAACGAAAACCTTTTAAAGAATCGTCTTCTGCTCATGGGCGAAGTTACATATCGAGGTGTGTCCGCAACGAATTCAGGAGATCTCTTTCACCAGATAATCATTCACTGCTCTTTTTTCATCTGAAAAATTTATCCCAATAGCATATTTTTCCCGCATATCTGATTGGAAAGGTTGCAGGTATTTTTTTTCTATAATCTGTTCTAACGCTTGTTGTGCAGAGCTATTTAACTTTAATTCTATGGCGTAGATATATGCAGATGTTTGTACTATTACGTCGCACCGGCCATGTGCGCTATGCGCTTCACTTCTAACATCCACACCTAATCTTGTTAACGCTAAATGAAATATAATGTGAAATATCGATTCGCTTTCAGCTTTCCAATGATCATAAGGAATAGTGCTGATGAGCGTATTTAAGCTTTGTATCAATTGGGGAATATCATTGCTAACCAGCGCCTCGCGGATATCCTCCGTAATAGGAGACGAATATTTGGGAAATACCTCTCTATATGTACTTAATAATGCATCCTTGAGACTGTTTTCTACTTCTTTGTTTGGATATCCTAATTCACACGTGCCCGATTTTGGGTAATAGGTCTTTATTGTAAGGTATCCTGTTTGAAATAGGAGCGCCTCAGATACAGGGTTTTCAAGATCAAAGCTGCCCAGTTCAGTGAGCGTTGCTTTAACCCGGTCAAATTCATATTGTCTTTGTTTTTTTAACGCTTTCACCAGAAAGGTGGGTGTGCCTGTTTCAAACCAAAAATTATCGAACCGTTGTTGCTTGAACAAAAGGAGAAGAGAAAAAGGATTATAAAGAGTGTGATTTCCGGTCCAGGAGTATCCATTATACCAATACTTAGTTTCTTCCAGCAACTCCTTGTATCCAATTTCAAATTTTATTGCCAGGGCATCTAATTCCGGTCTAAAATTTGCCTCCAATTCAGTCTGTGTTATGCCAACCAGGTCATTCATTGATTCTGCCAGGGAAATATCCTCGATATTATTTAAACCAGAAAAAATACTCACTTTACTAAAGCGACTTACCCCTGTTATTAGCAGAAAACGAATATAATCATCGGCATCCTTTAAAATGGAGTAAAAACTTCTGAAAATAGCCCGGTTTTCTTCTGCTTTTTGAACATCGTCCAGAAAATCTATGATGGGCTTGTCATATTCATCAATTAGAATGACCACTCTTTCATTAGCCCCTGCTTTGCTAATCAGTTCCGTGAACTTATCCTTTATATTGGTTTCTTTTAGAGAAAAGCCGAGTTCAATAGCTAATCGGTCCAGTTCCTGACTAATGGCAAGTTCCAGGCCTATCAATTCATAAGGCATTTTGCTAAACCGAAGGTGAATAACAGGATGCCTGCGTTCCCAATTCCACTGATCTTCTATCCAAAGATTCCTGAAGAGATCCTTTCTGCCACCAAATATTTCCTTGATAGTGGAGATCAACAGTGATTTCCCAAAACGTCTGGGGCGGCTCAGAAAAAAATACTTTCCTGATTCAATTAAAGTATGAATCAATTTTGTCTTATCGACATATATGTATTTATCCTCCCTTATTTCTTTAAAACTCTGTATGCCAACAGGGTATTTTCGCATATATGCAAAAATAACGAAATCAGGTATAAGGTGCAGATTCTACCAACAGTCACGTTTTCCACCGATTGGAGTTTGAATTCAAATTTCCCGATTTTATCCTGAACTTTTTGAAAACCATTAAACGCAATTTACTGTCGAAGCTGTGCTAGAAGCAGTCTTCCAAGACTTCTTTTGCTCTACAGGTTTTGTAAAATTGAACCAATTTCGTGACCCCGTTCAAACAATTCGGGAATAAATTCTGTGAGCATCTAAAAGTGTTTCATGATCTAATCACGCTGATAATCAAACAATTACAGCCATGACATATAGAACGCTGAACAGCTTCACAGGGAGATAAAGAAAAATGGGACGGATCAAACTACTGTTGATTCCCTTTTATCGGTATTAAAGATCCATCAAAAATTATTGTGCTCAGATTACATAAAGGATAACGAATAACAACCGTCAATTTTGGTTGCCTCATGTTTTCAGAAAAATTTGTTCGGTAACTTAAAAGTAGCAGGCTTTATTCCGTTCTCAAACTCTTTATCGGATTGGTAAGTGCTGTTTTGATTGATTGAAAACTTACTGTTAAGATCGTAATAAGCAAAGCACCAACCCCGGCTGCGGCAAAGATCCACCACGACAAATTGGTTCTGTATTGATAGTTCTGCAACCAGTTATGCATTAAATAGTATGCAAGCGGTGTGGCAATAAGTAAAGCGATCAGGACCATCATCACAAAATCTTTTGATAATAATCTCCATAAGTTGAAAACAGACGCGCCCAGTACCTTGCGTACGCCAATTTCTTTTTTGCGTTGTTCTGCCATGAATGATGCCATGCCAAATAAGCCCAAACAGCTGATAAAAATGGCTAATATGGCGAACACACTTGCCAGTGCGCCTATGCGCTCTTCATTATCGAATTTTTTTTCATAATCTTCATTCACGAACTTGTAAGAGAAAGGAACAGAACGAGCATATTTTTTATATATTGCGCCGATCTTATTCAATGCATCATGTGCGCTTAAGGAAGGGTTTATTCTCAGTACTATATCGTCGAAATCGCCTGAGCTTAAATAAAAAAGAGTTTGCTTTGCACGCTGATATGGTGATTCCATTACCATATCTTTTACTACTCCAATTACCAGGTGATCTTTTTTATTAAATCTTACTATTTCACCTACCGGATTTGTAAGCCCCATATATTTTACCGCCGCTTCATTTAATATGATGGCAGATGAATCGGTAAGCATCCGGGGTGAAAAATCCCTGCCTGCAATTACCTGCCAGTTGGTAGTTTTACCATAGCCCGAAGTAACCCGGATATTGGCAAAATCATAGGTAAGGTTCGGGTCTTTTTCCTTCCAGGTTATATCACCTCTGCTGTTATGAATTGCAGTCATTGGGCTGGATGCTTCTGCAACACCTGCTATTGCTCCTGATCCATATAATTCAGATTTGAAAGCCGTGAAGTGCTTTTCAATATCATCAGTATTTACTTCCAGATTGATCAATCCATCTCTGTTATATCCTACAGGGCGATTTTTTGCGAACTGAATCTGTTTAAAAACAATAATAGTTCCGATGATTAAAATAACCGATACAACAAACTGAACAGTTACTAATATCTTGCGTGGAACCGGAGCCCATCTTCCTGCTGTGAAAGTTCCCTTTAATACTTTAACCGGTTTAAAAGATGAGAGATACAAGGCAGGATATGCGCCTGCAAGAACTCCTGTAAATAATGTGAATGCCATGCACACCGTCCAGAAGATTGGATCGGCCCACAGAATCGACATATTTTTACCAGACAGTTGATTAAAGAAGGGGAGTGCAAGCTGTACCAGGGCCAGGGCAATACAAAAAGCGATAGCTGCCATTAATAATGACTCACAAAAAAATTGATTCATCAATTGCGTTCTTAATGAACCGATCGCTTTGCGAATTCCTACTTCTTTTGCCCGTTTTTCACTGCGGGCCGTACTAAGATTCATGAAATTAATACAGGCAAGCAACAGTACAAATATGCCTATGATGCCAAACATCCATACATATTCTATAGCGCCTCCGGTGTTTATACCGTTTTTAAATTCGCTGTACAAATGCCATTTGCGCATGGGATGTAACATAATAACCGGATTATATTTCGCATCTTCTGCCTCAACATTCTTCAGCTTAATATCTTTTATCTTTGATGAAACTTTTTGTACGTCTGCATTGTCAGATAACTGCACATACAGTTGAAAAGAATTTTCGCCCCAGTTATTCAAAGCATTTTTTACCCAGTCATGTGCGGCAACATAATACTCCCAGGGCCCTATGAATGAAAGGTCGTGCATAGAGGCATTTTTTGGTAAATCAGCGTATACGCCTGTAACCTTTAAACTGCCCGCGTTATCGAGTTTTATGATTTGACCTATCGGTTCATTATTGCCAAATAAGGCACTTGCTACTGATGATGATATAAGTATGGAAGAAGGATCATGTAAGCCACTTCGTGTACCTTCCAGCATTTTCAGTGTAAACATTTCAGGCCCGTCAACGTCCATAAAACTGCCTGTATACGAAATTTTTTTATCGCCTGCTGCAAGATGGTGCACTTCTGTCCACGATGACATTACAACGTACTTAAAATCGCTGCCGTAATTTTTTTTCAATGCTGCGGCAAGTGGCATCGGTACAGCTGTAGTAGTGTTAATGATGCCGTTATCGGTTTTTTGCTGCATTACCTGTGCTATACGGTCATAGTTCTGATGGTATTTATCAAATGACAATTCATCCCACATCCATAATCCAATCAGCATAGCTACAGCCATACCTACTGACAGTCCCGCAATATTTATTATTGAGTGTGTTTTGCTTTTGGCAAGGTTACGCCATGCGGTTTTAAAATAATTTCTGAACATAGAAGTTGGTTTATTATTCGGTTCTCAGGCGAATCCACCATTAAACACCTGTCGCTCACCCCGAAAAGCGTTCAACGGTTGTGCCAATTCTGAAAGCCTTTGCCAGCGAGGATTTTAGAAATCGAAATAATAAGAAAGTGTGCGAAAATGAACGGTTTTTGTTCGTACCCGTACAGCAGACTGACTGTATCCTGATAAGTTTATTTTTTGCAGGGGTTGGGGAAAACGGTTAACATTTGGCGCACCAGGCATTGTTGTATGCATAATGCCTGATGCCTGATGCACTATGCCTTTTTTGTTTATTCATTTTTGAATACCTGAACCTTCCTGGTGAGTTCAACTATATTCGACACATCCAGCTTCAACATAATATTAGCCTTGTGCGTGCTGATCGTTGAAATATGTACAAAAAGCATCTCAGCAATTTCTTTAACAGTTTTTCCTTCCACCAGGTGATTCATGATTTCAAGTTCCCTAACCGTGAGGCAATCAAAAGGAGTACCCGACTGGCTGTCTTTATTCTCAGAGGTTAGTATATGCTTCATATCTGACCCAAAATATTTTCTTTTGTTCAGAATGGCTGCAATGCCAAGTCTGACCTCTGATGGCTCAGCTTCTTTATTGATAAATCCTTTTACACCCATAGCCAGGAATTGTTTCGCATAAATGGCTGCGCTGTTCATCGTGAAGATCATCACTTTCTGGTCGGGCTTTTGGCTGAATATTTTTTTTAAAAGAAGACGTGAATCCATCTCTGGCATTGTTATGTCGAGAATTACCAGGTCGTATTCCTTGTTCTGTATTTTTTGCCACACACACTTGCCGTTACTACATTCATCTATTTCGGCAGTTGAGAACTCATCTTTTATAATTAGGCCAAGTCCTTTTCTTACAATATGATGATCATCTGCCAATAAAAATCTTTTCATATGCTACTCCTTATTTTCAAACGTAATGGTTATTATATTACCCTTGTCATGGCCCGCGACTATGTTGAGTGTACCGTGTAACCTGTTTACAATTTCAATAATGATCTTATAGCCCCATCCCATGCCATGTTGGGAAGGGTTATAACTTTTATCAATGATACGTGCTGCCAATTCCTTATCCATGCTGTTACCGGTATCGGCTATAACAATCCTTGTGGTGAAAGCATCCTGGATGGCTTCAATGGTTATAACTCCTTCGTGAGTATATTTATTGGCATTGTCGGCCAGGTTTCTCAGTACCAGGCTTAACAGGGTGGCATCTGTATACAGTGTAACATGTTCCGGAACAAGGTTATTAAAGGTGTTTTTTTGAATTTGGGCTCCCATTTCACCCAGAGAAATAATTTCACTGACAATTTCACGCAGCACTGTTTTTTCACGGTTGATGACGAAACCCTCTTTTTGCATATTGGTAAATACAAAAAAATCCTGGGCGAAGTCATATATTTCATTAGTGGCGTTATCGAACTGAAACAATAACTGCGACAATTCCTTATCTGCTGATGTTTTATAGTTATTGTACATGCGCCGCGCTAAAATGTGCAGGAATCGTAACGGCGACCTTAAGTCATGCAAAATAGCCGAGATCATCAACTCTTTTACCCTGTTGCTCTCAAATAATTGCATGGTTCTTTCATCCACCTTTTGCTGCAGCAATTCCGCTCTTTTTACCTGATAGTTATACCGCAACCGGAAAAACAATAAAAATGCGCCTATTGCCAATACGGCCAACAGGCATCTGAACCACAGCTGTTCGTACCAGTAAGGAAGTATGGTTACATGAAACGTACTATAGGTATAGTGTGCAAATGGATTCTGGCTTTTGACAGTCAGCGTATAATTGCCGCTATTCAGGTTGGTTAATATGAGTATACCGTCGTCATGCACGGGGTACCAGTTATGGCTCAGCTCCTTTATACTATATTCAAGGTGCAGGTTGAACCTGTTGCCGAAATAAGGAGCCGAAATTTCAAAAATCAACTGATTGGAATCTCTTGTTAACTCCAGGTTGTTTTTCAATAGCACTCTTTTATCATTTGCCTGTAAAAACTCAACAAATATGGGGTTATCCGGCAAACTGATGTGTATGCTATCGGGGTTAAACCGAACAAGGCCATCGAGTGTGGGTAATGAAAAATGATGGTCATCTGTTATAATACCACAGGGTGTGCACCGGCCATTAAACTCATTGGTGCTAAAGCCATACGATTTATCAACGTAGTAATAATAGACCTGCTGCTGCAAGCCGGCGGCATAATCATCCAATTCTTTTTTCGCAATCCTGAATAGCCCTTTGTTAGTAGGTATCCAAAAATAACCTTGCCGGTCTTCCATGAAACAGTGAGCGGTAACAAGGCTCTTCCTGGAATCCGTCGGCATTTTGATAAAATGGTTATTTAAAAATTTATAAAACCCTTGTCCGTAGGTGCCTACCCATATACTACTATCTTTTGCCACGTAGATGGTTTCTACATTCATTTTTTCAGTGCCACCAATCCTGCCTGCAGCAGCAGTTGATTTTGATAAATCACAGGCAAATAAACCCGTTGAGGTTCCTATCCATAAATTGTTGCTATGCACTTCTCTCAATGTTTGGATCTCTGCACGCATCAGGTCGTTGTCATTCAGTAACATAGTATCTTCTGTTCCACGACGCCAGAATACCTGGTGTTTGTTGCTATAGATAATATCTTTATTATCCCTTTCAATAATGCCCGTAACATCAGATCCCAGAGATTTTAACGGTACAAAAGAGTTAAGGTGAATGTCGGTTCTTTTTAAGGTGTCAGATTCTGACAGCCAGATGGCACCATCGGAGGCTTGCATCCATGCCTGTTTGCCGAAATGGCGTGCATCCGGAAAGAGGATATGATCATTACTGCAATAATTGAGAATACCGGTGGGAGTGAAAATACGGGAGCCTGGTAATTCAATCTGCAAAGATTGACTATTGGCAATAAACCGGGTATCGTTAAAAAAAAGCCGTTGAAATTCATGCAGCTTCAGCACATACAACCCATTTGTAATTGTGCCTAAGTAAAGTGCCTGGTAGCCTTCGTCGTAGATCATGCATTTGATATCTTTTACGGGTATATCGGCTGCCAATATTTTATAGTTCAATACGTTGTTTACTATTCGTAGCTGCAGGATAGTGTCACCGCATAGCATGAGGGTGTGGAGGCCGTCTCTACGTGTTTTTAATGATGCCTGTACCGGGTCGGGGTTTGCTGCGGCAGCCTGGATGAAAAACCGGCGCAGGTTGGGAGCATACGTGATATTGTTTTGCAATACACCGTTTTTATAGGCATATACGCGATATTGATCGTCAATATAAAAATAAATATCGTCTGTTATGAATTGAAGCTTCAGCTTATGACCGGTAATGTCATGCAGTTCCTTAATGCTGCGTGTATTTTCATCGAGGAAGTAACAAAGGCCGTTGTCGTCATAAAAATAAGCCTGCTGTTCATTTACCGTAACCGGTGCATAACTGACGGCCAGCTTATCGAAAAGTTGTTTACGGGCAGCACCATACGTATTGTAAATACCACTATAAAAAAACATGTGGTTGTTTGATGTGGTGAACTGGCGATGGAGGTTGATGGAACGAACACTATCTATGGCGATCTGATAATCATCAGTGACCGTTAAAATGTGAGAGCTATCATTAACCGGTTTAAAAAACAGCCGGTTTGTACCAGGATCTTTTTGTGGAAGTGAATATTCATTCCACAATAAAGCTGGTGTATTCTCTGTGGTATATTCTCTGAAATTTTTACCGTCGAACCGAATAATGCCCCATTTGGTAGCAAGCCAGAGAAACCCGTTTTTGTCGAAGGCCATACCATTGATACTGTTCTGCGAAAGACCATTGTCACTGTTATAATGGGTAATGGTATACCCGTTCGAGGGAGCCTGTTCTTTTGAAGGCAGCCATCGCAACAGGCAAAATAAAATGATTAACAGTGGCCTTACCGGGTGGCTGTTCATGGTGTTATTCAGGTCGATAATTGTCAAGATAACAGTTCAATATTATAATTTTTAAATTATTTATACAAATAACTAATTGTTGTCATCCAACTTATACTAAAAAGCAGCTTTAGAGAGCCGGTTATTTTTGCAAAAAATCCACTACCCTATGAATTTCTTTTACACAAATCAAAAAAAGTACTTTATGAATTGGAAGAATTGTTCTATGCTGTTTTTATGTGCCACGCTTTTCGTATTTAGTTGTTCAAAAGATGGATCAAATGGAGTTGACGGTACCAACGGTAAAGATGGTACAAATGGTACTAATGGCGCCAATGGTAAAGATGGCGCTAATGGTACAAATGGTAAGGATGGCGCCAATGGTAAAACGGCTTTAACCAAAACTACAAAAGAACCGGCAGGTGCAAATTGTACGTATGGAGGCACTAAATTTGAAACAGGCATTGATGCCAACAATAACGGAATACTGGATGCCAGCGAGGTAACAACGACCCAAACAAAATATGTATGTGATGGCGCCGGCGCTATTTACTCATCGTGGATCACGGTGAATGTGTCGGACACAATGACCCGTCTGCCCGAAGAGACTCGGTTTTCGCTTAAACAGCTTTTGCCTGCAACTGCATTAACTGCTGATATAGTAAACAAGGGAATCGTTTTGATGTATTATAAAAATAAGAACGGTATAGTTTACCCTGTAGACAGAGATGATATCTATAGAATGACAGATATTAATTCCACAGGTGGAACTTTTGATGTGATAGCAGCATATGTATATAAAGAAAATTACCTTTCCTTTTTAGTAAATGCTTATAAGGATGATATAAATAACAACGGAGCGGCTGTCCGCTATGTTTTGATCCCTGGTATGGTTCAAGGCCGCAGCATGGCTGATCTGAAAAAGATGCCTTACAGCGAAATAGCCAAATTATACGACATCAATAATTAGTAAATGATTTAACTAATGAAGCCCGCCATAACATTATGTTGTGGCGGGCTTTAAGTTTATTTTTTTGTAGGACAAATCAATTTGTTTTGTCTTTATTTTTGGCGTTAAAGGCAATATTTATGAAACGGTTCTTCTTTGCGGTTCTTTTTATCTTCCTGTATACAACCCACAGTTATGCCCAGCAACAATATGTTACTGAGAAGAACATAGACTATTATGGTGATTCGGTTTCGAAAACCGATAAATACATAGCATCGCAATGCACATTGGATCTCTATTATCCAAAAGATGGGAAGAACTTTGCTACGATTATTTGGTTTCATGGTGGAGGCCTTACCGGCGGAAAGAAAGAAATTCCCCAGGCATTGATGGATAAAGGGTACGCCGTTGTGGGTGTTGAATACCGGTTCTCTCCTAAAGTTTCTGCACCGGCATATATTGAAGATGCAGCGGCCGCTGTGGCCTGGGTTTTTCGACATATAGAAAAATATGCAGGCAATCACCACCTCATTTTTGTTTCGGGCCATTCTGCAGGTGCCTACCTGGGAATGATGATTACTTTAAACAAAAAGTATTTAAGTAAATATGGCATTGATGCCGATAGCATTGCCGGACTCATTCCTTTCAGTGGTCAGGCGGTTACGCATTTTACGGTTCGTACAGAAAGAGGAATAAAAGAAACACAACCTATCATTGATGAATACGCACCATTGTACTTTGTAAGAAAAGACGCGCCGCCGATGTTGCTCATTACCGGCGACAGAGAAATGGAATTATTTGGGCGTTATGAAGAGAATGCTTACCTGTGGCGGATGATGAAGCTGGCAGGTCATCAACGTACCAGATTATATGAATTAGATGGCTTTGACCACGGAGGGATGGCGCAACCGGCTTTCCCTTTGTTATTAAAAGAAGTGACTGCGATCAGTAAAGAAATATCGCAGAGGAAGTTTTAAACGGTTAAAAATCTATTGAATGGAATAGCGCCCGGTTACGTTGTAATCAGCCGGTGCAAATTCAAAATCTCCGGATGAACACCAGCATTGGTATCCACACCCCGAAGAAATATATAGTAAAAATTTAATTCATCCTGCCACATCCCGCCAGGGAAAAGGGTTGTATAAATTTCCATTTCCATTATGAAACCATACAAGGAAAGCCGCAATAACTGCGTCTAACAGGGGCTTTTTTTGGGTTAAACGACCCATTTTCAAACAGACTTTATACAGACCTTAAACAGACCTCAAACAGACCTTATACAGGCACGTTCTGTTTTAAGCCTGTTTTAACTATGCCTTATTCCTGTTTTAGAGAAAAATTATGTATATTCCATGTAAACCTGTTTCTATGGCTATTTATAAAAATGGTATCAATGGTGCTTTCAGCGGGAAGCTGGGAGCCGTAGTAGGCGCTACATGGAAAGGTCAACCTTACATGCGTTCTTTACCTTCAAAGCGCAAAGGACCCGCCAGCGAGGCGGCAATCACCAGCCGGAATAAATTTGCAATGGCCCATAATTGGCTTAAGCCTGTATTGCCCTTTGTTCGTGTGGGCTTTAAAGGATACAGCGCCACAACAGAAGGCTTTCTTGCAGCAAAATCCTATTTACTAAAAAATGCGTTTGAGGGAGATGGCGATAATCTCGTTATCAACCCAGCCCTGGTGAAAGTGAGTCATGGCGACCTGCCCTCACCTGGTAATATAACTGCTACCAGATTGGACTCTAAAGAAGTGCAATTTTCCTGGGATACATCAGATCTGAATAAAGATAATCGTTTCGATCAGGTGATGTTGCTGGCCTATAATATTGAGAAAGGAGTAGCTTTTTATCAGGTACCGGGTCAACCACGCATGAACGGCGGTGATGTGTTAGCCATCAGCCCTGGAGCGTTTCATCTGTATGTGGCATTTGTTTCAGTTGACAGAAGCCGGCAATCGGAGAGCGTTTATTTAGGGATGATATAACTTTAATGCAGAAGTTAAAAAAATAACGAATAGCCTCCGCCTTTTCGCTTATTTGGTTCAGCTTTCTGTGACATAGCTTCAGTATAGGACGTGATTTCCTGCTCAAGGTGTTTTTTGTATTGCCCGAACATGAATGCGTAAAATATCTGAATATCTTCCTGTTTTCTTGTTTCCTGAAGCGCTACGTAATAGTCAGCTTTATCTTCCTTACGGTATGGTTCATTTGCAGTGTGGTTTTCACTTCTGGCAATAAGTCTGAATCATTTCATCCGCTTCCTGTTTCTGATCAGCCGTATTTGCTACCTGTTTCGCTTTTTGAAAATACTCACAAGCCTTTTCGCGCTTACCGGCTTTGACCCATATTGTTCCTTGCCAAATAATGCAATTGCTTTTTTCTGCATCATTGTCGTTGACCAAAGCCTGAAAGTCAATAAAGGAGCTTTTCAGGCTATCCATATAAAATTTTACTATCGCCCTCTGGTATAAAGCATCATTATAAGGAACCTGAGCTCGTACCACATCATCCGCGAAAGGAACATTCTGGTTGTAAATTATACGTCCTTCACCGATGGTTTGAAGTGACATAACCCTGTTAAAATCTGCCAGAGCAAGTTTATAGCTTTTTTGAGATATGTAGTCAATCCCTCTGTTATAATAAGCCAATTGTAATTGGCTATTCCTGCTTATAATTTCGGTATAAATTTTAATCGCTTCATTGTATTTCTTTTTATGACTCAACCTATAGGCCTTATCAAACAACTCATCATTGGTTGGAGCGCAAGCAGAAAAAATTGAGGAAAACACTACAAAATATAAAAAGGGTTTAAAGCTCATGCCGGATTCGTTTAGTTCACCATAGGGTTACAAATTATAAAAATTATTAAACGGAAAAGTAACCTATATTTTGAAAGGTAAAGACTATTTTTTCAACAGTCCCTCGTTTAGCATCTGCTCCACGAGTCTTTTAGGATAGTCTCTTATAAAAAGGTCCATGCCGCGGGGAGTAACGGTTTCTGACTGCGCCGACCATATGAGGCTGTCGTTTTTAGCGTTATACAAATTCGTTTCCAGATAATAGGTCTTACCAATGACATAGTAACCGGGGTTCCAAACGATCGGAAACCAATAGTTGTAATAGCGATAAAACCCGCCATACCACGCAAATCTGGGATAGGGGGCGTATCCGGTTCCTGAACCGGACACATACCGGGTTTCACTTTCCTTATTGATCAGGGTCATGGTGAGAATGGCATCTACAGGGGTTCTGTTTATAACTGACATTAACTGGTCTTGTGAAGGAAGGGTATGATAAAAATCAGGAGCAAAAACAGTAGTACTTTTGATAGTTTTAATGTTACGCTTTCCCGCATAAATTGCCAGTGAATTTTCCATCTTTGTTCTTACATCCACACTGCTGATCAACCCTGCAATAAAAACACTGGGAGAGTCATTGGCCGGGGTAATAATGGAGGTGTTTGGATTTCTCCACGACCCCGTTATCCTGGTATTTGTTGATGCACAGGAAACGGCAAATGCAAATAAAATGACAGCAAGCCGGCAAAATAAAAGCCTTTTCATATTTACTGGTTTAGATTCACATATTGACCACAGACATTCCCACTTAGATAAAAAAAATCATTCCAGCACAGACGAGCTTTATTTTTTTAACGCCCAAACAGCGTATTATGATAATTGTATTTTGTTTTGGAGCTACCAAAATAATATATTTAACACGTATTGAAAAAGACTTAATTTTCGTCTGGATGAGAAAAATGCAGCTTAAAAGATCTTCTCTATGATAGTAATACTTGCACAAATATTCACCGGCTTCGTGGCCCTGGAGCATCTCTACATTTTATGGATGGAGATGTTTGCATGGGAAACCGCCGGTAAAAGAACATTCAGATCCCTCCCTGCCGCACTATTCGGTCCAACTAAAGGGTTGGCTGCCAACCAGGGCCTGTACAATGGTTTTCTGGCGGCAGGTCTCATTTGGTCTTTTACAATAAAAGATCCACAGTGGGCATTTAACGTTCGGGTTTTTTTCCTGGCCTGCGTTGCTGTTGCCGGCATTTTTGGCGCCCTCACAGCCAGTAAAAAGATCTTTTTCTTTCAGGCCCTGCCGGCATTGATCGCTATTCTGTTTGTTGTATTAAGCCGTTGATAGGGTAGAGCGTGGGCAATCAACTCAAAAATTGTAGCGTGGCAAAGAACATACGTCAGCAACTGACTTTATTTCCGGATAAAAATGACGCCAGGGAAATCGAAGCGATTCGGGAAAGGTTCAACATTCAGCAAGCCCGGTTGATTAAAAGCCACGTTACGCTTTGCAGAGAGGACGAAATATCAGACATTGACAAAATCTTTGATAATATAGCAACTTTTAATCCGGAAGCCATCACTCTTGAATTTGGACAAGCAATAAGGTTTGACAATGGGAAAGGTGTTTTAATTCCCCCTCTACACGATGATGCATTTCACGAGCTGAGGGAGGTGGTTTTAAAAGGTACGAACACAACCATAAGACGACATCAGCCTCACATAACATTAATGCACCCCAGAAATTCTACCTGCACCGACGATATCTTTGAAACGATAAAAAAGGTAAACTTGCCAACACATCTGATGTTTAAATCAATTTCATTGATTGAACAGGTTGATGGGGGAGACTGGGAAACATTGAAGACATTTCATTTAAAGGTAGTTTAAGGCGTAACTAAATATACACCGGAAGAAAGAATATGAATTGGGCGATAACACTCATTTATTAGAAACCGAAAATTCTCAAAGCCGGCGAAGCTGTCTTGTATGAAAGAGACTTACCATAACGCAGGATTAGATCAGTTGTTTCGCAAAGGTTACGAACTTGCCTTTGAATCAAATGTCTCCAGAAAACCTTGGAGAGCCATTTTTGATCTTTGGCTGCGTGCCGCGAAAGGAGGACATAAGCGAGCTCAATTCTATTTGGGAACCTGTTATGACCACGGCCTGGGTACTTCAAAAAATGTAAAGGAAGCTTTTAAATGGTATTTAAAAGCAGCCACGCAGGGACACATGGAAAGCCAGTTCAACGTTGGTTTCTTCTACCTGAAAGGAGAGATGGTAAAGCAAAATTACAAAAAGGCTGTTTATTGGTTTACCCGATCCGCCATACAAGGAGATACAGAAGCACAAAGAGACCTGGGATATTGTTATTTCTATGGTTACGGTCTTGAAAAGGACGAAAAACACGCTGTTTACTGGTATAAAAAAGCTGCGAACAAGAATGATCCCAAAGCACTTTACAATTTAGGCCTTTGTTACAGAAATGGAACAGGAGTGAAACAATCAGTTCGTTGGGCAAAGTACTATCTTGAAAAAGCAAAACAGCTTGGACATAAAGACGCTGCAAAAAAATTAAGTCTTTATTCAACTTCATAATATGAAGTAACCGAATCCTGACCCGTATAATTTGGCCCGTAAGTGTCATCAGCGCCGAGGTACTTCATATTAAAACAAATATCGGTATGGCCTGATCTTTTTAAAACTTTTGTCTTTTGATTATAGGAGAACCCTTCTTGCGCAAATAGTTTTTTCATCATTAAACGGCTGCTTGTTCCGTTTATCAGAATGTTATTCAGGTCAAGATTGGCAATGAATAACCCCGAGTGATTTAGAAAGCTGACTGCACTTTGTATTGCCCTTAATTTGTCGCCCACATAATGAAGCCCATGAACACAAGTGATCAAGTCATATTTATCTTCGGTGGAAAAACCCATAATGGATTTTGCTTCAAACTTTATGCAGGAGGGTATCGATTCGCGATTTGGAAAATTGTCAATGAGGTCAATACCTTTCAGTTTAATTTTTTCCTGCAAATCCCTGACCTGAAAATGTTCCGCTGTTTGCATGAGCGCCTTTCCATAACCACAGCATATATCCAGCCAGGAGGCTTTTCCTGACTCGCGAATTTTTTCCTCCAAAAAAGACTGCGGCTTAAACTGGAATTCCTGTTCGTAACTGTTAATGCCACTGACATTCCTTTCCCGGTTCATCCGGGAATTGGCGACGACCGGGGACCAAACGAGTTTGTCTTCAGGTAACAGGTTCATACTTCTGCTTTGAGTCCTAAAAATAAAGTATATAAATTGAATAACCCGGCCACTTTCGTGTATGACTTACGCTGCTTACTTTTACCCCCATAAATAAAACACACTGTCATGTGCCGATATGGTTTCTACATGCTTTCGTATGGCTTCAGTATGGTTCCGGTATGGCTCCGATATGCCTCCGGTATGGGAAAGGTATAGTAATAGTAAGGCAATAGTAAGAGAATAGTAAGGGAATAGTAAGGGAATAGTAAGGGAATAGTAAGGGAATAGTAAGGGAAAAATCAGCAAATAAGCGCTGAAAGAAAAGCTAAAAACAAATTTTTTGTTATGAACTTTGCAGCACGCATGGTTGCAGTTTATAAATACAATAGGAATCAAAGATACAAAAAAAACATAGCATGGCTTATATAACGGTACATATCGAAAGCGATGGACCTACCCCCGGCGACCATTCGATGATTTCATTCGGTGCAGTTCTGGTAAATGAAAAACTTCTATTCGTGTTTATTGCCATGTGACCATTATTCATGAAAAACAGTACTGATGATTTTACCATTTTTATATATTGAGTAATATGAAAACTTGCCATGGGCCCATTCAAAATCGTATATAATATCTTTCCCGTGCCATGCTAACAAATCAGATTCCGTTTGTCGGAAGTTTCTCGTAACGGCATTTGACTCTTTATAAATCACTACAAAATATTTTAAAAATTCACGATAATCTTTGTCTAGACTTTCTTTTACAAACCTCTTAATTCGTTTAAGCTGTTTTTCATTTCCATATTGATAATTAGTAACTATAAAATATTTGTATTTTACAATCTTGTTATTAATAGTGTCTGTTTCTTTAAAAGGGTGTAATGGGTAAATTGAGAGCTGCTGCGCTGTTGCCTCCATAGAGTTTATGCAACAACACAGCACTGCGATAGTAGAAATAATAAATCTAAAATACAAGGACCTTTGCTTCATACCTGCAAGCTAATGCTTTAACTTTAGTTATCCTGTTCCATCAACTTGAATAACATGAAAAAGTCATTCCTCACACTCATTGCACTTACATTCTTATTTCCTGTAATAAGTCAGCCGTTGAAAGTAGGCGTAGCTGGTCTTAGCCATGATCATGCACTCGGACTGATGCGTCAGTACAAAGACGGTAAAGTGATCCTTCTGGGCATTGCTGAAGCCGATACTGCCCTGAGCGGTCGTTATAAAAGAAGGTTTCAACTGCCTGATTCCATCTTTTACCCATCCCTCGATATCATGCTGCAAAAGATCCATCCTGATGCTGTATTGGCTTACAACCCCGTTTATCAGCATATTGATGTAGTAGAAGTTTGCGCACCCAAAGGCATCTCCGTAATGGTCGAGAAACCGCTGGCTACTACCGTAGCTCAGGCCAATCGCATGGCTGAACTGGCGCATAAATATCACATTCAATTATTGACAAATTATGAAACCACCTGGTATGCCAGCAACCAGCAACTGTACTCTATGGTGCATTCGCAAACAATTGGAGATGTAAGAAAAATGGTAGTGCACGATGGCCACGAAGGCCCCAAAGAAATTGGTTGCAGCAATGACTTTCTTCAGTGGTTAACCGATCCCGTGAAAAATGGCGGTGGCGCTATTACTGATTTTGGCTGTTATGGAGCCAATTTAATGACCTGGTTGATGAACGGACAAGCGCCTGTTGCTGTAACTGCAGTTACTCACCATATCAAGCCCGACATCTATCCAAAAGTAGATGACGATGCAACGATCGTGCTGGATTACCCCAATGCCACCGGCATTATTGAAGCATCGTGGAACTGGCCATTTAGCATCAAAGACTGGGAAGTCTTTGGCAAAACCGGTTATCTGCATGCGTTAAATCCTAATACGCTTCAGCAAAGACTGAAGAACAGTTATGAGCCTGTTGCACTGCAACAACCCTTGTATACTGATAACCTGCAGTATCTGTCGGATGTACTACGCGGCAAAGTACAGCCAGTGAATGATCTTTCTTCACTGGAGAACAACATTATCGTAGTGAGAATACTGGAAGCTGCTAAAAGATCAGCAAAAGAAGGAAAGCGGGTACCGCTATAGGTGCTACGTATTGGATATGCTGGCATAGCGTTTAATTTTCCCTATTCTACTTTTCTTTTTGGAATATTTGCCACGATGGTTATGGTCTATGGGGTAAGAACGAGAATACAGACTCAGTGAATTAAAAAACGAATACAAAAATAACATAGTATGGCTTATATAATGGTAGATATCGAAAGCGATGGGCCTATCCCGGGCGACTATTCGATGATTTCATTCGGTGCAGTTCTGGTAAATGAAAAACTCGACAAAACCTTTTACGGAAAACTGAAACCCATCTCTGACAAATTTATTCCTGAAGCATTAGCAGTTTCAGGACACACCAGAGAAGAAACCTTGTCTTTTGATGACCCAAAAAACGTAATGACCGAATTCAAAAACTGGATTGACCAAACCTGTAAAGACAGACCGATATTCATCAGCGATAACAATGGCTTCGACTGGATGTTTATTTGCTGGTATTTTCATCATTTTACAGGAGCAAACCCTTTTGGCTTCAGCTCACAGAATTTAGGAAGTCTCTATAAAGGGATCGAAAGGGACACATTCAAAACATTCAAACATTTGCGACGTACAAAACATTCACACAATCCGGTTGACGACGCAAAAGGAAATGCAGAGGCATTGTTAACAATGAAAGACATGTTTCAGCTTAAGATAAAATTCTAACTACCCGAACGACTAAAACAACCCTTATTTCTATTAAAAGGTGAACCCATGAAACAAATTATACTTTTCCAGATTTTGACCTTTTTTGCTTTCATTGCCTGCGGGCAACAATATGATAGTACTTATGGAAAACCGCTTATTTTACTGGTCGAAACCGACCCATGGGCCATGGTTATCGGCTCAGATGTTCCGTCTTTCGCACTCTATGAAAACGGACAAATCATTTATCACAAAATTGAAAGCAGACATTTAAAAACATATGAAGTCACTTTGACTAAAGCCGAACTTCAAAACGTCATCAAGTCACTGTCTATAAACGATAGTATCTACCAACTTCCTATCTATATTGAGGCAAGTGCCTGGACTGATCAGCCGTCAACTATTTTGATGCTGAATTTGGATTCCACAAAGATTATTAACGTCTATGGAAGATTAGAGCAAAACGAAGAAGCAAGACTAAAAACACCTAAGTCTTTCCTGACTGTTTATGATAACATTAAAAAATATAACAGTGACTCCGCACACGAGTGGTTGCCCAATAAAATAGAAGTACTGTTCTGGGACTACAGTTATGCACCGGCTAAACGCCCCTGGATAAAGGGTTTACCCGACCTTAATTCGCCAACAACGGTTAAGAGAGATAACGGCATGTACAGCGTTTATATTGACAAAAAAGATTTTGCAGAGTTTAGGAAATATTATTCAACAAGGGGAGAGAAACAGGCAGTAGAAATAAATGGAAAGAAAATGGCAATCAGTTACCGCCTACCATATCCCAATCTAAAATAGACGGACTTTGACATTACCGGTACCTTTTCTTTTTTCCACCATCTTCTGCATAGTAAGCGCATTAAATACGGCGTTTGCTTCCATGTCATTGTCGAAGTATACGTAGACATCTTTCTTTTCTTTTGCCCAGTTAATGCATTGGTCTGCCCATTTTCTAAGTGCAGCATTGGTATAACTGCCATGATATTTGAACTGGGTGGGCCCATGCAATCGCAGATATATAAAGTCTGCCGTTATTTTCAGCGGCGACATATGTCCCGCCAATTGATAAATGCAAAAGGAACAGTTGTGTAATCGTAGAAGTTGGTAAATTTCTTCATGGTACCACGTTTCATTCCTGAACTCAAAAGCATATCGATAACCTTTGGGTAGCGCTTCTAGAAACTCTTTAAATCGTGTAGCATTCACTTTCCATTTTGGGGGAAGCTGAAAGAGGATCGGACCCAACTTTTCTTTTAAAGCGACTATACTTCCAAAGAGCCTTGTAATCGGTTCCTGAGGATGCGAAAGTTTTAACATGTGGGTGATAAACCGATTTGCCTTTACCGCAAAGAGCATCTTCTTCGGTGAATTTTTATACCAATCTTCAAACACCGATGGAGGGGGCAGTTTATAAAACGAATTATTAATTTCTATTGTCCCGAAATGCGTACTGTAGTATTGCCACTGCTTTTTGGCGCTACTCTTTTCAGGATAGAATTTACCTACCCAATGCTTATAATGCCACCCTGAAGTACCTATATAAATTTTACCGCGCGCCATATAGGTTGACCGATCAAAAAAACATGCCAGCGCTCCCAGCTGTCACTCAGCTGAGTGGTTGTGCCAACCCTATGAGAATTCCTTCGTGCCCGCGGATGTAGCAGAGCCGGTATGAGTTCTCGTATTGAACCACTTCGCCAACAAGTGTAGCGCCATGCTTGTACAGCCTGTTGAGCACCTCGTCGAGGTTTTCAACGGCGAACATAATGCGCAGGTATCCAAATGTGTTCACTGGAGCAACACGGTGATCGGTATTAGCAGGCGGGGTGATAAATCGCGAGATCTCGAGTCGGCTATGTCCATCGGGAGTGACCATCATAGCGATCTCCACCTGTTGAGAGCCAAGTCCCGTAATACGTCCGGCCCATTCTCCTTCAATTGTGGCTCGCCCTTCGAGTTCCAGACCTAACTCCGTGAAAAAGGAGATCGCGCCATCGAGGGACTCTACAACGATCCCCATATTATCCATTCGCAGTAATTTACTTTTTGCCATGATTTTACCGCTCAAAAAAACATGCCAGCAGGCTGTTATTCTTTTTATTCCTTCCCTGTTTCCTTTTTAATGAATGCTGTCTCTTCCGCCTTATAAGGCGTACCATCTTTCCGGAAAATATCATGAAACCACAATGGAGGTTCGCTGTGATAGCTTTTTTTCCAGCTGTCCCATGGATAAATGGTTTGGGATTTACCATTTACAAAACCCCAGTTGATCATGGCCACCTTATATCTTTTACCCACGGGAAGGCAGGTTTGAAAAGTGCTCTTATTAGGCCTTGCCATGTACTCTGTACAAAATAAGGGTTTGCCGTATCGCTGTAACAGATGTATTTTTTCATCCAGTCGCGCCGAATCATCATAACAGTGAAAAGAAAGCACGTCCGATTCTTCCAGTTGAACTTTCTCCATTGGCTTCAGCGTGCTGTCTGCGGCCCAGTTACCGGCCCAGATACCCGAAGTGAGTGGTTGTGTGGGATTAGCTGAACGCGCCCATTCAAATGTTTTTTTCAGTAGCGGCAGCACCACTGCAGCTTTGTTTGGCAGTTCCTTTTTAATATAAGCCGGGTCATTAGTATTGTCGGGTTCATTCCATACATCCCACATAACGATACGTGTGTCATTGGCAAAATGACCAACAATAGCTTTTACATATTTTTCCAGCAAGGGGTATTGCGTGGAATCTTTCAATATGTTTTCGCCGGGGCTTTGCACCCAGCCTGAGTTATGTACAAAGGGTACAGGTGCATGTTGCTGACCTGCTTTCGGAAAAGGGTCCCAGCACGAATCGAAAATCACAAACATTATTTTGATATGGTGTTTGTCGGCAATCTGCAGCAATGTGTTCATGCGGTCATAAAAGGCGCTCGAATCATTTTCCCAAACAAGATCGTGGAGGAACACTCGCATAATATTCATGCCCAGTGATTCTGCCCACCCAAATTCTCTATCGATGGTGGCTGTATCGAAGGTTGGTTTTTGCCACATCTCCAACTGATTTATGGCGGTGCTGGGTAAGAAATTTGCGCCTACAAACCAGGGCTCACCGGCATACCATTCTGTCGCTTTTTGCGCAGTCCATATTGTTCGTGCAGGACGTTCATCTGTTTTTATGGTACTATCTTTTTTCTTAACGGGTACTCCATTATCACATGCAACCATTAGGGCCGCCATTAAAATTGCTGCCACACAAACCGCAGTTTTTTTCTGAATTATCATGCGTGTTAATTATTTGAGCGAAACTGAATATAGTAAAATTATTCACCCGACGGTTTTTTTACCTGAACACCAGTGCCCACCGGAATGCCAAAATTGGGTGTACCATCGGCATTCCAGAAAAATTTTTGCATACGCGGGTTGCGCTGGTCGCCGCATCCTTGCCCACTGGCCGAATTGGCATGGTAAATAATCCAGTCTTCTTTTCCATCCGGTGATTTAAAGAATCCGTTATGGCCCGGACCAAAAGCATTTCCGCCGGTGTTTTTTGTGAAAACAGCGTTGGGTGATTTCGTCCAGTCTGCTGCATTCAGCGGGTCGCCGCCCGGTTTTAACGATAGGATGCCTAAACAATAATCGTCTGACCAGCACCCGTTAGCCGAGTAAGTCAGAAATAGATTACCACTACTGTTGAACAAGGCCTCAGGACCTTCATTGATGATCACATTGGTGGTCATTTTTTCCCAGGCATAAGTGGGTTTCGAGATCAATACCCGGTTGCCGAGTGTATATGGGTCGAGCATTTTGGCGATAAAGATATCCTGCTCGCCATCTGAATTTCCCTGCCATCCGCTCCAGGCTGCATAGTTATTGCCGTTATAGGTAAAGATCGTTGCATCTATGGCCCACTTGTCAGCCGACTCCATAAGTTTGCCTTTAAACACCCAGGTCCCTACATTCAATGGATCGGCAGAAGCATTTTCGAGTATATAAATACGGTGTGATGCATTTTGCCCGGCACTGTCTGCCGCAAAATAAATGTACCACTTATTGTTTATGAAATGCAGCTCGGGAGCCCACAGATCTGTTGAATAAGCCGTACCTGAAGGTGGCGTCCAAACCGTTACGGGTGTCGTGTTCGACAATTTATCCAGGTATTGTGTTTTCCAGATAGCCAGCCGGTTACCGAGTGTACGCATGAAATAATAATAGCCGTCTTTCTGTATCACCCAGGGATCTGGTCCTGCAGATAACAATGGATTTGTAAACGTAGTATCCGCACCAGGCGGCGGTTGATTGCCTCCACCACCAGAACTGCTACGCGAGCATGCCATGAGTGCAATAAAGGAAATAAAAAATAATGTTTTCATCTGTACACTTTTATTTTACCATCCCGGGTTTTGTTTCAGGTTTGGATTTACATCGATATCGTATTGCGGAATAGGCAGCAGGGCATATTTGGGCTGGTAATTCGCAAAGCCTGCATCTCTGGCGGCAAGTGCTGTACTGAGATCGCCCCATCTTACCAGATCTTCCCAGCGATGTCCTTCTCCGCATAATTCAGTTACACGCTCATGTTTAAGTTGTGTCAGAAACTGTGCCTGATTAAGACCTGGCTTTGCCAGCGTGAGTGTTGGTAAACCTGCTCTTGTACGAACTTTGTCAACATACTGATAAGCCTGCGTGGTTTGACCCTGCGCATTCAAAGCTTCGGCATAGAGTAACAGTATATCAGCATATCTCAGATAACGGTAATTATTGCCTGAATGAAAATATTCATTATTCATGATAGCATCATCTAAAAATTTACGGAAGTAAACGGTATGTGTGGTGGCCACGGCAATGGGATCGCCGCTTACATTCGCATAGTTGCGTGAAGCAAAGGTTTGTCCGTAAATCATACTGAAGTTAGGGCCCCGCACATCTGTGGAATCATACAGAAAAGTAGCATCCACGCGTGGATCTCTGCCGCCTGTAGTAGTAGGTTCAGTAAGAAACTCCCATACACACCAGCGACGGGCCTGACCATCGGTAAATCCAATGGGCCTCGGTGCAAAAAAAGGTGGAATAGAAGTGCCATAGTTCAGCTTGTCTGAATTACCCTGCGTATCATCATCATGGTCATCTGCGGGGTTCACGGCATTCTGTATTTCAAATACAGATTCTGAATTGTTTTCTGATGTTTCGAGGAAATTAGAGCGGTAGTTTGATACAAGGCTGTAGATGTTTTTTCCATTGCCATTGATCAGCCAGTCAAATGCCTGTTGGGCCTGCACATAGTTGTGCGTTTGCATGTAACATTTTCCCAACATTCCGTATGCTGCACCTTTTGTTGCACGTCCTACATTACTGCCGTTATAGCTTTCAGGTAATACAGCGGCTGCATCAGTTAAATCCTGTTCTGCCTGTGCATACACATCGGCCTGTGGAGTAGTGGAAGGAAAATCGGTTGGCGTCGAAGTCTTTAACATTAACGGCACATTTCCCCACAACGTAGCGAGATAGTAGTAAAAAAATCCTCTCATGAATTTTGCTTCCCCTATATATTGCGCTTTCAGCGTGTTGTCCATAACAATATTCGGAACATTGTCCAGTACCTGA
>Ga0068855_100002117_pt1 | contig 24552 bp, 24 predicted proteins | sample KBSCornC52_FD_66592 | JGI IMG/M metagenome (GOLD analysis project Ga0068855, IMG submission 66592) | Corn rhizosphere microbial communities from Kellogg Biological Station, Michigan, USA - KBS Corn C5-2 | ecosystem: Host-associated > Plants > Roots > Rhizosphere > Soil ...
GGCGGTGTGCTGCCGCCGCCGGGCGCGACCGTGTTCGACCAGATGCGTCACCTGCAGCAGCACGGTGACGGCCTCCGCAAGCTGCTACTGCGCGAGCCGCGCGGCAGCGTCGCGTGCCACGCCAACCTGGTTGTGCCGGCCACGCAGCCGGGCTGTGACGCCGGCTTCATCATCATGGAGCCGACCGAGTACCCGCCGATGTCGGGCTCCAACACGATCTGCACGGCCACGGTGCTGCTGGAGACGGGTGCGGTGCCGATGCGCGAGCCGGAGACGCTGCTGCGGCTGGAGGCGCCGGGTGGGGTGATCGACGTGCGCGCCGCCTGCAGGGACGGCCGCTGCGAGAGCGTCGAGTTCAGCAACGTGCCGTGCTTCGCCGACCGCCTGGACGCGCCCCTGGAGGTGGATGGGCTGGGCACGCTCACCGTCGACGTCGCCTACGGCGGAATGTGGTACGCGATCGCCGACGCGCGCGCCCTGGGGTTCGCGATCGAGCCGTCCGAGGCGCGCGAGCTGTCGCTGGCGGGCGAGCGGATCCGCGCGGCGGCTCGCGAGCAACTGCCCTGCACGCACCCCGAGAACGCCGAGATCACCGGCGTCAGCATCGTCCAGATCGCCGAGCCCTGGCGGGGGGTGGGGGAGGTCACTCGCAACGCCGTGGTCGTATCGCCGGGGCGGCTCGACCGCTCGGCGACCGGCACCGGCCTGTCGGCGCGGATGGCGGCGCTGCACGCGCGCGGCCAGATGCGCGTTGGCGACACGATGTCCCACGCGTCCGCGATCGGCTCGGCGTTCGAGGGCCGGATCGTCTCGGAGACCAGCGTCGGAGACCGCCCTGCGATCGTGCCCGCGATCCGCGGCAGCGCCTGGATCACCGGTGTCACCCAGCTGATGGTGGATCCGAGCGACCCGTTCCCGGAGGGCTACCTGCTGTCGGACACGTGGGGCGTCAGCGGCCGCGACGGTCAGTGACGCTTGGGGATGACCACGGTGCCGGCGATCTTGTCCTGCAGCGTCTGCTTGCGCTTCGTCCAGATCATCATCAGGTAGCCGATGCCGAAGGTGAGGCCGGTCAAGAGCGTGGCCAGGTAGCGGCCGCTGGCGCGGGCGAAGCTGATGCGGTTTCCGTCCAGGTCGGTGATGACCAGCCCCAGCGCCCTCTGGCCGACCGTGGCCTGGCGCGACGAGCTCTGCAGGATGGACGAGTACAACCAGGTCGTCACCGACGAAGCCAGCAGCAGCAGGCCGAGCGTGAGCCAATCACCGTGCCAGTGAATATGGACGTTGTTGCCGGCATCGGTGGTGGTGGTCACCGTCGGCTGGTTGTAGGACACGAGCAGGTCGGTGACGATGTTGAACGGAATCGCGATGATCAGCTGGTCGATCAGCCAGCCACCCGCACGCGGCCAGAAGCCTGCGTAGCGGGGGGCGGCGATAGGGGTGGCCGGCAGGCTGCCGACGCTGCCGACCCAGGAACCGCACTGTGGGCAGAAGGTGGCGTCGTCGAGGTGGGGGCTCCCGCAGTGCTGGCAGTAGGGCACGCCGCGACCCTACCAGCGGTCGCAGATGTGGCCGCCGGTCACGCAGGCGCCTGTGGTGGGCGCAGGTGGATCAGCCCGGCAGCGGTCGGTTCGAACTCGCAGGCTCCGAGGTAAAAGGCCCGCAGCTCGTCGTCGAAGTCGACGTGCAGCCATTCGCAGCCGGCGTCCCGGGCGTGCTCGGCCGCGAACGCGACCACGCGGGTGGCGATGCCGCGCCGCTGGAAGGCGCCGCGCGTCTTCGTGTCGATCAGGAACGCGTGATCGCCGCCGTCGGTGACGATGTTGACGAAGCCGACGACCACGTCGTCGGCCGTGCGGGCCGTGACCCAGCCGAAGCTGTGCGGACGGATCGTGTCCCACCATCCGGGTACCGGTGTGCCGCCGTATGAGGCCACCAGATCGGTCATCTCCGCATCCGACAGCCGCCCGCGCCACCGCAGGACGACACCGCCGGGAAGGCTGGTCGATTGCGCAGCCATCTCTGCATGGAACGCTAGCCGGGCCACCCCGCATGTGATAGGTGTTGCCCATGACTGAAACGCTGCCCGTCTCCGAAGGCCGAATCCCTTTTGGCGGAGCCGAGACCTGGTACCGGATCGTCGGTGAGGGAGAGCGCCCGGGGGCGCTGCCGCTGCTGCTGCTGCACGGCGGGCCGGGCGGCACGCACGACTACATGGAGCCGATGGCGGAGCTGGCGCGGGGCGGCCGCCGCGTGATCTTCTACGACCAGCTGGGCTGCGGGAAGTCGCCACACCCGAGCGATCCGGACAAGTGGACGGTGCAGCTGTTCCTGGACGAGGTAGCGGCGGTGCGCGACGCGCTCGGCCTTGACCGCATCCACCTGCTGGGCCAGTCGTGGGGCGGCATGCTGGCCTTCGAGTACATGCTGACCCGCCCCGCGGGCGTCGCCAGCCTGATCATCTGCGACTCGCTGTCGAGCGTGCCGCTGTGGATCGCCGAGGCCGACCGGCTGCGGACGCTGCTGCCCGAGGGGGTGCAGGAGACGCTGCTGGCGCACGAGCGGGCCGGGACGACGGCGAGCGACGAGTACAAGGCCGCCTGCGACGTGTACTCGGACGAGCACGTCTGCCGGGTGCGGCCCTATCCGGACTACGTGGCGCGGTCGTTCGACCAGCTGCCGAACGAGGTCTACCTGACGATGTGGGGGCCGAGCGAGTTCTTCTGCACCGGATCGCTGCGCGAGTGGGACGTGACCACGCGGCTGGGGGAGATCGGCGAGCCGACGCTGATCGTGTCCGGGCGGCACGACGAGTCGACGCCGCTGGTGTCGCGCACCATCCACCAGGGCATCAAGGGCTCGGAGTGGGAGGTGCTGGAGAACAGCTCGCACGTCCCGCACGTGGAGGAGCCGGAGCGGTTCCTGGAGGTGGTCGGCGGCTGGCTGGAGCGGCAGGAGCGGCAGGGGGAGCAGGCGGACGCGGACGCCCGCGGCTAGAATGTGAAGGTACCTCCAAGGGGGCGACCTGGTTTCGACACGGTCGATTTTCGAGGAGGGTTGCAAGCCGAGGTTCCAGGTGGCCTCGTAAAATCCCTGGAAAACCGCAAGTGCGGAATCTGATCTCGCACTCGCTGCCTAATTAATTAGGTAGCGCATCGGCCCCTCCAGCCCGCGGGAGGGATTCCCGGTGTCAGCTAGCGGGCTCGCCGTGAGGGGGAGCGCCTACGCCGCCGAACGGGACTTCAAAGAGGGGCTAGTTCGTGCGGTGGCCCGTCCGGGGGCAGCCGCCGGGCGAAATTCAATCCCGGACTACGCTTGTAGACGCTCTCTTCGTGCGGTCGTGGACGCGGGTTCGATTCCCGCCGCCTCCATCAAACGGCTTGGTTAAGCCAAAAGACAACGCCGCCGCGGCAATCGGGTCGAGTTCGAGTCGCCCTACGCGACGCCGATCAGCACGGTTCCGATCAGTAAGACCTGATCGTCCCAAGCGTGGTTATAGACTATGCCGACTCGATGTGCGGGTGGTTTGAAAGCGTGCGGGCGCACCGCTCGCAGTAACCCTGCCAGCGAGGTGAGAACGCCCCGGCCAGGATCGGCCGATGACAGTGCAGGCAGATCTTCTGCGGCGTGCGGGCCGCGGGGTGAGTATCGGTCGTGTTCATGTCCTCGAGTACCCCTCGCGCTGGCCGTCGGATTGCGGGGCGGCGAAGGTCAGTCAACCGCGAACGTGTACCCTGTTTCGGTCACGTGGAGTATCGCGGGGAACAGACGCAGGTGCACTACGTCGAGCGCGGAGAGGGCACTCCGATACTCCTGCTGCACGGTGCCGGAGTCGATCACCGAGAGCCGCTCGGGACGATGGAGCCGGCCTTCGCGGATCTCGAGGGGTACCGTCGCATCTATCCGGACTTGCCGGGGCAAGGATCGACTCCGGCACCGGAATCGATCCGTAGCTCAGACGATGTGCTGGATGTGCTGTTGGAGCTGATCGACGGCGTTGTTGGAAACCAGCGGCTGCTGGCTGTGGGGCACTCCGCGGGCGGGTACTTCGCTCGGGCCATTGCCCACCGTCGTCCGGAGCAAGTGATCGGACTGGCACTGATCTGTCCGTTAGTCGAGGAGATTCGCGACGTGCCGCCGCACGCCTTGGTTCACCGAGCCGGCCTTGACGGAGGCGAGGAGAAATCGGGAGACGGGGACGCGTTCCGCGACTACTTCGTCGTGCAAACGCCGGAGACGCTGCTCAGCTACACGCTCAACGTCGCGCCGGGTGCCGACACGGCAGACACGGTCGCTCTCCAACGAATCGGCGAGCAATGGCGCCTGACCCCAGGCCCGACTGAACCCACGTCCTACCCGGGGCCCGTGCTCGTCGCCGCCGGCCGCCAGGACTCGGTCGTCGGGTATGCCAGTCAATGGGATCTGATCGAGGCCTATCCTCGAGCCACGTTCGCCGTGCTCGATCGCTCCGGCCACGCATTACCGCATGAACAGAGCACCTTGCTGGCTGCGCTGCTCAACGAATGGCTGCGGCGGGTCGAGGAGAACACCCAGTGATGTGCTCAGGTCACTTCGATCACCCAACCCGCCGGGTCGGATCGGTGTCAGCTGGCCATCGCCGGTAGCGCACCGACCTGGCCGAGCAGGCCGACCGTGTCGGTCAGCTCCCACTCCTCGGCGATCCTGCCGTCCTGGCAGCGGCTGATCGTGATCCCGGTGAATTCCACCGGACGCCCGCTCGCGGGCACACCCATCAGGTCGCCGTCGTGCGTGCCGCGAATCGTGAAGCGGCTCGCGACGTAGTCGCCGGCGGCGAACTGGTGGTCGATGGTCAACTCCAGATCCGGAAGCGCGCTCCGGTAGCTTTCGACCATGCCGGCGAGTCCCGCGGCACCGCGTACGTCGTCTGGGCTGTGCAGGACGAAGTCGGGGGTCAGGATCGCGTCGAGCGCGGCGAAGTTGCCGCGCGCCGCCTGCTCGAAGCAGGCCCGCACCGCTGCAGTATTGCGCTCGCTCATTGTCGTCCTCCTTCGGTCGGTGTGGCGTCCGGCCGCTGTATGCGACCGCGAATCACAGCGTGACCGGAGTGGGCGTGCGATACATCGGTGGGACTACCTACGTTGTCCCGGGCCTTGAATCCGCTCGCGCACCGCGTAGGCGGCTGCCTCGCTGCGGCTGCGCAGTCCGAGCTTCGCCAGGACGTTGGCCACGTGATGCTCCGCCGTCCGCGGGCTGATGGTGAACCTCTCGGCGATCTGGGCGTTGGACAGTCCATCGCTCAGCAGCGCCAGCACCTCGACCTCCCGCCGTGTCAGTGCGCCTTTCGTGCGCGGTCGCGCGCCACCCGCCGTGCCCAGCCGGCGCAGCAGGGCGGCTGCCGCGTCGGCATCTCGCCGCGCCCCCAGCCGATCACACTCGTCGAGTGACAACCGTGCCTCGCTCGCAGCCGCTGCCGGCGCGTCGGCGGCGATCGCGTCCGCCAGGCTGAGTCGAGCACGGGCCGCCTCCAACGGCAGTTCCAGGACGGTGAAACGCTCCACCGCGGATTGCAGCTGGGAGCGAGCCTCTGGTCGTTCCTGCGCGACGCCGGCCCGACCGCTGGCCAACGAGTACCAGGCGGCCGCGAGCGGGTCGCCGGTGGCGGACAGCGTTTCTAACTCGGCGCAGCGGCCGTTGGCCGCGATCAGGTCATCGCGCGTCACGTCGATCTCGACCAGCAGGCCCAACGCCGGAGCACGCACCGGGTCATCTGCCGCCATGCCCTCCAGGCACAGCGTCGCCAGGTCGTGCGCCAGATCGAGCTGGCCTCGCCCGAGGGCCGCGGCTGCCAGGCAACGGCGGGCGGTGGGGTGCCATTCACAGCCCTCCAAGAGCCGCTCCGCCTCCTCGAAGCGCCCCTGACGCAGCCGCAGGTCAGCGAGCCGCACGAGCGGGAACGTCCGCATCATCCGGTAGCTGCGATCCGAGATCCGGATCGCCTCCAGCAACTCAGTCTCGGCCTCGCGCCACCGGCCGATCGCGACCAGGATGCCCCCGTAATGGAGACGGCAGGTGGTGGAGACCAGCAGCGAGTCGCTCCAGGAGGCGAACCTGTTGATCACCGCCATCCACGCCTCCGCCCGGCGAACGTCCGTCGTTCGCTCGCATGAGCTGAGCAAACGGCAATAGATATCACCGATCGCGACGATCCCCTTGATCTGCCCCGCAGTCACCGCCGTCATCGCCTGGTCGATCAGCGTCATCCCCTCGTCCACGCGGCCGGATTGGACATACGCATCGCCCAACAGCGCCATCGCGTCGAACTCGAGATCGACATCGCCGAAACGCCTGGCGATCGTCAGCGCGGCAAGCGCTAACCGTTCACGTTCCGACGGATCGTCGCTGAGCGGCGCTCGGTCGAAGGCGAGCCAGCCGTGTTGGATGCACTCATCCAGCTCCGCGAGCGCGCTCTCCGCTTGAGCAAACCAGCCGTTCGCGGCCGCCAGGTTTCCATACACACCGCCGTGCAGGAAAGCCAGGCTGCGGGCTACTTCCGCCGCCCGCTCGCCTTCGCCGGCCCGCCGGTACCGGTCGTACGCCGAGGCCTTCAGTTCGATCGCGCGGTCGTACTCTCCCAACCAGTGCAACGCCTCGGCCAGTCCCGCCAGCGCCTCAGTACCGCCGCCCTCATCGAGGCAGTACTGGAAATGCTCTCGCGCGGCCGGCCATTTGGCTTCGGCGAGCGCATCGCGCCCCTGTTGGAGCGGGTCGCCTGAGACCTCGCCCATCGCGCCATGATTCCAGATCGCCCCGAGGAATCCAAACGCGTTCGATCCCGACGCCTCCATCATGTCGCGTACGGGTTGCGCCGAGGCGGCGTCCCGGCGCGGGGCGTCCGTCGCCGACCACACCTGCGAGATCGCCTTCGCGGCCGCCGGCGCCGCGACCCGCGTGTGTTCACGTTCGGCCAGATAGCGAGGGGCAACTCCGCGAGGTGTGCGTCGGACGTCGGGATAGCGGGTCATCGGGTAGTCTGGTCCTGGCCGATCGACTGCGGGTGGTTCCTGGGGAGGTCACAAGCTGGGCTTGCCCGCAACAGATCACAACGAGGGGGAGGGTGGTCAGTGAGCGCACCGGATGGGTTTCCGCGGCGGCTCGTCGGCAAGGTCGGTCTGGTCACGGGCGCCGGCGGTGCGATCGGCCGAGAGAGTGCCCTGCGGATGGCCCGCGAGGGAGCGTCGGTGGCGGTCGCCGACCTCCGACTGGAAGCGGCGCAGGAGACGGTCTCCCTGCTGGAGGGGGAGGGCCAAGAAGCCCTTGCCCTCGAGTGCGACGTCCGCGATCAGGCGAGCGTCGAGCGCGCGGTCGACGCCTGCGTCGAGCGGTTCGGTCGCATCGACCTGTTGCACAACAACGCCGGTGTCCTGATCCCCGGCACCGCCCTCACGCAGCGCCTGGAGGATTGGGATCTTCACTTCGCCGTGAATGTCAAAGGTGTGCTGCTGGTTTCGCGTGCCGTGATTCCGCACATGCAGCGCCAGGGTGGGGGAGCGATCGTGAACACCGGCTCGACGGCTTCACTCGTCGGCGAGCCGAACTGCGTCTCGTACGACTCCACCAAGGGCGCCGTCCTGCAGCTGACCCGGCAGATGGCGATCGACTTCGCCAAGGACGGGATCAGGGTCAATTGCGTCTGCCCGGGGTGGATCGACACCGGCTTCAACGATCCGATCTTCGATGACGCGGGGATGTCCGCCCAGGAGATCGACGACGCCGTGAAGCAGGCGATCCCGCTGAACCGGCAGGGCGTGGCCGCCGACGTCGCACCGTCGGTCGCGTTCCTCCTCTCCGACGACGCCTCCTACATCACCGGCACGTCGCTCGTCATCGACGGTGGCTTCGTTGCGCAATGAGAAGTGACATCATGGTCGCGGATGGATCTGAGCCACCGACACCGGGACACGCTCGAGCACATCTTCGCGCACAACCGAAACGTGGAATGGCGCCACGTGAGGTCGCTGCTCGAGGCCACCGGCACCGTCGTCGAGGAGCCGAACGGTAAGCTGCGCGTGACGCTCGGGGACGAGACCGAGGTGTTCGTGCCGCCGCACGGGAAGGACGCCGATGTCCAGCAGCTCGTGGATCTGCGGCGGATGCTGAAGAACGCGGGGTTTGCGCCCTGAGCTAGCGGGCGGGCACCCTTGCAGGTGGCGCGTCGACCGGCCCGACGCGGCAGAGCAGCTAGGCGGCCAACTCGACCGGACGCACTTCCAGCTCGATCACCGCACCGGAACGCACCACCGTCAGCGACTGCGGGGTGCCGATCGCCTCCGCCGACAGCTGGCGCTGCAGCTCCTCGACGCTCTCGATCGGCTTGCCGTTGACCGCGACCACGATGTCCTCCGGAAGCAGCCCGGCTGCGCCCGCGGGGCTGTCGGGAGCGATGTCGATCAGCTCGATCCCTGCGTCACGGCCCAGCGCGGCCACGGCCTTGGGAGGCAGCGGCCGCGGAGCGGCACCCACCCCGATGTAGGCCCGCCGGACGCGCCCGTCGCGCATCAGCGTCGCGATCAGGCCGCTGGTGTGCTCGTTGATCGGCACGGCCAGTCCCAGCCCCATGCCGGCCAGTGCGGTGTTGATCCCGACGACGCGGCCGTCGCTGGTCGCGAGCGCACCGCCCGAGTTGCCGGGGTTCAGACTGGCGTCGGTCTGGATCACGTTGTCGATCATCCGCAGCGTGCCGCCGGCGCGAGCCGGTAACGACCGGCCGACGGCGGAGACCACCCCGGCGGTCACGGATCCGGCGAACCCGTGGGGATTGCCGATGGCAACCACCAGCTGGCCGACCTGCAGGTTCGACGCATCACCCAGCTCTGCCGGATGCAGATCGCCCCCGTCGATGGCGATCACGGCCAGATCGCTGAAGGGGTCGCGTCCGACCACCGAGAAGCGAAACTCCCGCCCGTCCGGAAACGACGCCCACCCTTCCCGCGTCGCCGCCGGCACCACGTGCGCGTTGGTGACGAGCCGGTCCTCGGTGATCACGACTGCCGCACCGCCCGCCTCTCGCTCGCGCGAACGCGACCGGAGGCGGACACGCAAGTTCGCCACCGACGGTGACACGCGCTCCACCACGCTGATCACCGCACGCGAGTAGGCATCCAGAATGTCATCCATCGCTTGAGCGTAGCTTCGGCCTGCAAACCGGGCCAATCTGACGCCGGTCGCAGGCCTCAGGCCCGTGCGACCGTGGTGGGATCTGGCGTGCGATCGCTCTTCGGCGGTGGAGCCGCAGACCAGAAATCGGAGCGCCGCACGAGGCCCGCGCAGAGCGCGCCGAAGAGCACCGTGGCCGCGCCGATCAGCAGGATCGTGTTCATCCCCGAAACGAAGGCCTGATGGGATGCCGTTTCGATCACGGGGTTGTGGGGCCGCAGCGCTGCGACAGCACGGGTGCCGCCCGAGGAGATCGTCTTGGCCAGGGTCGAGGCGGGCACGCCCAGCCCTCCGCGTGACGCCAGATCGCTGGTCACCTGGTGTTGGAAGACCGCACCCAGGGCGGCGACGCCCGTGGCCAGTCCACCGATCCGGAAGGTGTTGCTGATACCCGAGGCCATGCCGCTTCGCTGGGGCTCAACCACCCCTAATCCGATCTTGGCGATCGCGGGGTTGACGATGCCAATCCCGAAGCCCGTGAGCAACAGGCCCGGGATCAGGTGCGTCCAGGTCGAGCCGGTCGAAAGATTCGCCATCGAGGCGATTCCGATACCGGTCACCAGCATGCCGAACCCGAGCACCGCGCCGGGCGGGAACCGCTCGACCACCGAGCGGGTCGCGAGCGGCACGATGAACAGCAGCACGGTCGAGGGGAGAAGTCGCACGCCTCCTGCCAGAGGCGAGTATCCGAGATCGTTCTGCAGGTACAGGGTGATATACGGGTACATGGCGAACATCCCCGCGCCGATCGCAAACGTCGCGAGCGACACGCCGACGAACCCGCGTTTTCGGAAGAGGGACAGGTCGAACATCGGCCGCTCCTGGCGAAGCTCGGCCACGATGAACGCGATCGCCAGCAGCGCGGAGCCCCCGAACAGCGCGAGGATCGTTGTGCTGCCCCACCCGTCGTCATTCCCGCGCAGGAGCCCCAAGATCATCAGGAACAGCGCTCCCGCAAAGGTCACCAGGCCGGCGATGTCCAGGCGCTTGGCATCCGGATCGCCGATGTTGACCATCTTGACGGCGGCCAGCGTGACGGTGGCGATACCGATCGGCACGTTCACGAAGAAGATCCACCGCCAGCCCAGAGTGTCGGTGAGAAGGCCGCCGACCAGTGGTCCGGTGGCCACCGCTGCGCCGACGGTCGACCCCCACGCGGCGATCGCGCGCCCGCGATCGGGGCCCTGGTAGGTCTGCCCGATCAGAGCCAGGCCGGTGGCGAACATCGCACCACCGCCGAGACCCTGGAGAGCACGCGACCAGATCAGGACGTTCGTCGTCGGTGCCAGCCCGCATGCAAACGACGCCCCGGTGAACACCACCACGCCGACGATGAACACCCGCTTTCGTCCGAACCTGTCCGCCAGCGCACCGCAGGTCAGAATCACGCTGGCCAGTGACAGCGCATACGCATCGATCACCCACTCGAGATCGGTAAAGCCCGAGTGCAGATCCCGCTGGATCGTCGGCAGCGCCACCTGCACCACGGTCACGTCGACGAGCAGCATGAACGTCGCCGCGCACAGCGCGACCAGCGTCCACCATCGCCACCCACCGGAGTCAGCCGAGCTCATACCTGCACCGTAGCCATAAGGACGCGACGCTGATGTCGGCTCAGATCGGCGTTGGCCGGCCCGAGCGGCTGCTCGACGAGAGGCGGCCGGCGTTGACCAGCGCCAGTGTCACGAGCCATCCGAACACGAACCCACCGACGTGGGCGAGACGACCTGTCGACCGATCCTCCGCTCCGACGCCACGCTGACCTGCGCTGCCGGTCGTGCGGGTACTCGATCTCGGCGTATGCCGCGGTGCCGGCCCGCTGCCCGATGTGCTCGGCCAGGCGGCCGTGGGCGACCCTGGGCGGCCATCCGCCGCGCGCGCCGCGATCACGCCGGTGGACTGACCTCCGCCGACGGTCGCAGGCTCCCTCGCTCGACGGCGGCGACCATCGTGTCGCGATCTCCCGGGGGAACCCACTCGATCCACCAGTCGGCGCCCGCCGCCGCCACCGCCCGGATGTGGTCGCGCTCGGCCTCCCAGTCATTCCGGCGTCGGCTTCCTCCGACGGCGATCGTAAACGGCCGACCGCCGGCGGCCGCGCGGAGAGCCTGCACATCGTCGGGAGACATGTCCTCCCACGGGCCGCCATGGGTCTCCTTGTACAGGCAGGAGCCATCCCATCGCAGCGCCCGGCGCGTCGGGCGCGGATTCGGGTAGCCGCCGCCGATCCAGATCGGAATCCGCGGCTCCTGCACCGGACGCGGCAGGAACGTCACGTCGTCGACCTGGAAGTGCGTGCCGCGAAAGCTGAACGGCCTGCCGGTCCATAGCCCGGCGACGATCTCGAGCCCCTCGTCCAGCATCTCACCGCGTGTCCGCGCGTCCGGCTCCTCACCAAATGACACGTAGCTGGGGTCGGCGGTGATCGCTTCGCCGGTGTCGCCCAGCCCGATCCCAAGCACCATGCGCCCGCCTGAGAGCTGGTCCACAGCCGCCGCCTCGCGGGCAACGTTCCATGGCCGCCGCCGCGTCAACGGCGTCACCTCCGTGCCCAGCCGCATGCGCCGAGTGCGCACCGCCACGGCCGCGAGCACCGCCCACACGTTGCACGTCGGCGTCGCCCGATCGCCGCCGTAGCAGACGTAGTCCTCGAGGAACAGGCCGTCCCACCCAGCGGCCTCCGCCCGCTCCGCCAGGTCGACGAGGAAGCGCGGGTCTCCACACTCACCCCCGGTCGGCAGTGACAGCCCGTACAGCACGGCTCACCTCGCCTCCGTTCGCGCTGCGGCGACCGCGGCGGGTACCACGCCGTCCGCGTGCCGGTGCTCGTGACGGTGGTCGAGCCAGGAGTCCTGGGCTGAGTAGGTCGCCAGCGCCAGGATCACGCCGGCGAGCAGGGCGCCCAGTAACACGGCGCGGCGGCCACCGTCTCCCGCCACCCTCTCCGCGTGGCGGCGCCAGTCCGCCGGGCCGTCGCGTAGCGCCCGGGTCAGGTAGGCGAGGATATGGATCGCGACCAGCACGCCCCAGACCGCGAAGCTGACCGCGTGCAGCTGGAGCAGCGGTCCGCCGCCGTGGCCGACGACGATCAGGGCGACGCCGCTCCCGAACAGCGTCAGCGTCGATACGACCAGCAACGGCGCGATCAGCCGCAGGAACAGTCGAGGCGGCCCTGCGAGCCGGTACGGCCGACTGTTCGTGTAGTAGCGGACGAACCGCCAGCCGGTGCTGGTGAGCTTGAGCGCAACGGGCGGAATCAGGAGCAGCCCCAGGAAGATGTGCTCGGGCAGATAGGAGGACAGCGCCAGTGTCGTCAGCGTCTCGATCCCGAGCAGGACGAGCAGCACCAGACCGACGGACGTCGTCAGCCGCTCGTTCCCGGGCGGCCCCCATGCGCGAGTCTGAGCGGCCCAGCGCTGCCACCGCGCTTCCATGTCTGTGGGGGCCGGAGTGTCTTTCATGAGCCCTCCGCGAACGCTAGCAGTGGCGCACCCAGCGTGTTCGTCAGAGAGGCTCGCGTCCCGCCGGTTCAGTCAACGCGGCGGTGGCATGACCGCGTGGCCGGGTCATCTCGGTCGCAGCGCTCTCCATCGCCGGGCGCCTGTCCCGGGGATGGGACTCGTACCAGGTCGCGTAGCGGGCGGCAAGCGGGCCGGCCGTGAGGCCGTGGGCGAGCACGGAGAGCCCGACGGTCAGGTAGACGGCGAGTACGATCAGGTGCTCGCCCGGCAGTCGTGACTCCTCGACCACGATCACGGCGAACACGATCGATGCCAGGCCGCGAGGGCCGAACCAGCCGAGGAAGCCCAGCGTGGGACGTCCCGCGTGCGTGCCCCACATCGCGATCGCGACCGGGATCATGCGCACCAGCGTGAGGCTGAGCACCGCGTACAGGACCAGCTGCCAGCTCAGCGTTGTCAGCGCGGGGCCCAGCAGGACCGCGCCGAACAGGATGAAGGTGACGCCGCTGAGGATGTCGCCCACCTCCTCGGTCAGCCGGTTCAGCTGCTCCGGGTCGCGTCCCAGCGCGAGCCGGAAGACGACACCCGCCACGAACGCTGCGATGAAGCCCGACCCGTCCAGCGCGCTGGCGATCCCGTAGGCGAGGCCGGCGCCGGCTGCCGGGATCACCGGATACCACTGGGTGGCGATCAGGCCCCGCTGACCTGCGGCGCGGATGATCACGGCGATCGCGACGCCGGCAACGACGCCGCCGGCCACGCCGTAGCCGATCTCCTCGAACAGCAGCCTCGCCGTGCTGCGGCCGCCGGAGATGTCGGATTCCAGGTCGGCGATGGCGACGGCGGCGAACAGCAACGGCACGCAGATGCCGTCATTGAGCCCGCTCTCGACGTTGAGCCCCTGGCGGATCCGTTGCGGTACGCGCGGCTCGGTGACGACCGCCTGCCCCAGCGCGGCGTCGGTCGGGGCCAGCACGATGCCCAGGATCACCGCCTCCGCGGCGGTGAGCTGGCCGAACAGCACGGCCGCCGCGACGGCGCCCAGCAGGATCGTCAGCGGCAGGCCGACCGCCAGCAGCCGCAGCGGCACGCCCACCGCGCGGCGAAGATGACCGAGGTCGACCCGGGAGGCGTCGCTGAACAGGACCAGTGCCAGCGTTGCCTCCGCCAGGATCCGCACCACCGACCCGGTGCTCGAGATGTCGATCCCGTCGAGTGCCTTTGGGCCGACCAGCAGCCCGAAGCCGACGAACAGCATCGCCGGCGTGATCGGCGTGCCGACCAGCCTGCGCGAGACGGCTGCAACGCCGAGGAACGCAAGCGACACCAGGACCAGGGCCCACTCCATCGGGGACATCATGGCGGTTCCCGCGGCTCCGCGGGAGGCAGGACCGCGTCGCCTAGCGCAGCCTCCAGAGCAGCTTCGCCGCGCGGGTCGGGGCTTTGGTGCGCGAGAGGACGGTGACGGCGACCAGCGCAGCGGCGGCGACGGGTATCACGATCTTCGCCTCCCTGCGCAGCTCGGCCACGTCTTCCGCGAGCCGTTGCCGCTCGGCCGCGATCTCCAACCGGATCTGCTCGGCGCCGCGTTCAGGCATGCGTCTTCAGGGTGTCGGCGGTGCGCCTCGCCTCATCGACCGCCTGGCTGGGCACTGGCGGCGAGGCGGCGCGGGCGAACCGGCGCGCGAGCAGGACGAGCACCAACGCGATCAGCAGCACCACGACCGCGACGATCAGCAGCGAAAGCCACAGCGACAGCGTCTCGTTCAGCCCCGCCGCCGCCGCAGCCAGCAGCAGCCCGACCGCGTAGAAGACAAGCACGGCGGCGGTGATGCCGAACGCGGCGGCCTTGCCGAGCGCCGCCGCCTTGCGCTTTGCCTCCAGCTGCCCCAGCTCGAGGATCAGGCGGACCAGCGACGTCGCCCTGGCCTTGACCTGCCGCACCTGCGTCACGATCCCCCGCACGGACAGATCCTATCGGTCCCGTGGCGGTGCCCGAAGGATGGTTTTCGGGCCGGCCGCGGTCAGCAGCGCGACCCATGCCCCGCCCAGCGCGTAGCCTCCCAGCACGTCCGTGAACCAGTGCGCGCCGAGATAGATCCGCGAGGCACCCACCGCCAGCGCCACCACCGCAGCGGCGATCGCCCACAGCTGCAGCCGCCGCGCCCGCCCTGCGAGCCAGGCGAGGACGAGCAGCATGGCAAAGAAGGCCATGCACTGCGTGGCATGACCGGACGGGAACGACCAGTGCGAGTACGTCCCGAGCGCGTCGGATGCCGGTGGCCTGGGCCGCTCGGTGATCCGCTTGAAGATGTTGTAGAGCACGGTCGATCCAGCCAGGCCGGCGGCCAGCATCGCTCCCGCCCGCCAATCGCGATCGCGCCGCCACCAGTGGAGCGCAAGCACGAACGTCGCGGGATAGAGCACGGCGGCGGATCCGAGCCACGTCACGGTTCGCATCGCCGACGTCACGCCCGAGCTGCGGTGCTCGCCGACCCACGTCAGCACCGATTGGTCGACCGACAGGGTGTCGCTGGTCGAGACAACGATCGCCAGCGCTACGAAGACGATCCAGCACGCCGCCGAGATCGCGACCGCGACGATGGCGGCGGCTCCGCCGTCTGAGCCTTCATGCGAGGGTGTTCGCACCCTCCCGATCGTATAGGTGGCCAGACCGCTCGGAACGGCGCCGCGATCGGGGGGCTGTGAGATCCTTGCCTTCGCGCGCTGCGCGACGTCACCGATGAAGCGAGCCGAATGAGAAACGCGAATCGTTGTCGCCGTGGCTGAGGCGGCTGGGGAGAAGACACCGAACTCGATCACAGGCCCGGCCGGGGTTCGCATGCTGCGCGAATACCGGCGGGAGTGGTTGCCGAAAGATGTGGTGGCGGGCCTGGTGCTGACGACGCTGCTGGTGCCGCAAGGCATGGCGTACGCGGAGCTTGCCGGCCTCCCGGCCATCACCGGCCTGTACACCTCGATCCTGTGCCTCGTGGGCTATGCGATCTTCGGCCCATCGAAGATCCTCGTGCTCGGCCCGGACTCCTCACTCGGTCCCATGATCGCGGCGACGACCCTGCCGCTGATCGCGGCCAACGGCGACCCCGCCCGAGCCGTCGCGCTGGCCTCGATGCTGGCCTTGATCGTGGGCGTGATCATGGTCGTCGGAGGCATGGCCAGGCTCGGGTTCGTCGCGGATCTGCTGTCGAAGCCGACCATGATCGGCTACATGAACGGGCTTGCGATCACCATCCTGGTCGGTCAGCTCCCGAAGCTGTTCGGCTTCTCCACCGACGCGAACGGCCTGGTGGATGAGACGCGGGCCTTCGTCGACGGAGTCCAGGACGGCGAGACGGTGGGTGCTGCGCTCGCCGTCGGCGTGCTGGCGCTGGCGGTGATCGCCGTCTTGCGCAGAACGCTGCCGCGCGTACCGAACGTGCTGGTGGCCGTGGTCGTGTCGATCGCCGTCGCCGCGGGGTTCGGGCTCGAGCAGCACGGTGTCAAGCTGGTGGGGACGCTGCCCGAGGGGTTCCCACCGCTGACCGTCCCGGACGTGCACCGCTCCGACCTGCTGCCGCTGCTGGGTGGCGCCTTCGGCATCGCACTGGTGTCGCTCGCCGACACCATCGCGACGTCGTCGGCATTCGCCGGCAGGTCAGGCGAGGAGGTGGACGGCAACCGGGAGATGGTCGGAATCGGCGTCGCCAACCTCGGCGCCGGGTTCTTCCAGGGCTTCCCGGTCAGCACCAGCGGGTCGCGCACGGCCGTGGCCGAGCAGGCCGGCGCAAAGACACAGGTGACCGGACTGGTGGGCGCGATCCTGATCGCCGCCATGCTCCTGTTCGTCCCCGGCCTGTTCCGCGACCTCCCGCAACCGACGCTGGCCGCGGTGGTGATCACGGCCTCGCTGTCGCTCGCCGACATACCGGGCACGGTCCGGCTCTGGAAGCAGCGGCGGTCCGAGTGCGCGCTTTCCATCGCCGCCTTCCTCGGCGTTGCCTTCCTCGGCGTGTTGCCCGGCATCGTGGTCGCCGTGGCGCTCTCGGTGATGAACCTGTTCCGGCGCTCCTGGCTGCCTTACCACGCCGTGCTCGGTCGTGTGCAGCACCTGCCCGGTTACCACGACCTCACCAGCTACCCCGATGCTGAGGTGCTTCCCGGGTTGGTCATGTTCCGCTTCGATGCCCCGCTGTTCTTCGCGAACACCCGCACCTTCCGCGAGCAGATCCTGCTGCTGGCCTCACGCGACCCGGCGCCCGTCTGGATCCTGATTGCAGCCGAACCGATCACCGATGTCGACACGACGGCGGCCGACATGCTGGAGGATCTCGACGAGGCGATCAACGCCCGGGGGATCTCGCTCGTGTTCGCCGAGATGAAGGACCCCGTCCGTGCCAAGATCCTGGCATACGAACTGACCCGCACCATCGACCCGAACCACTTCTACCCGACGCTCGACAGCGCCGTCACCGCCTACCAGGAGCAGACCGGAGCGCGCTGGACGCGACAGGAGCCATGACCCAGGGAGACTCTCATCAGCGCCGGCCGGCCCAGGAGCGCACGTGCGAGGTGCGATGGATTCGCCCCGGCCGCTACGGCAGCGAGATCGACCGCTGGTTCTCGCGGTTCTCGCAGGTGCCCGAGACGCGCGACGACGACTATCTGATCTCACCCCGCATGCCGGGCCTGTCCATCAAGATCCGCGGCGGCGCGAGCTTCGAGGTGAAACAGCACCGCGGCGTGGTGGGAGCGCTTGACATCAAGGACGCGGCCGCGGGCAGCATCGACTCGTGGATCAAGCGGTCGATTCCGCTTCCCGGCGGGGTCGACCTCTCACGCCCGCTGGAGGGGTCGGCCTGGCGGCGGGTGAGCAAGCGCCGGCAGATCGCCAGGTTCCCGATCGAAAGGTCAGGCGGAGGCCCGGGCTCACCGGGTGCCCCCGAATGCTCGGTGGAGCTGACCGAGGTGGAGGTCACCGGCCAGTCCTGGTGGACGCTCGGATTCGAGGCCGGGGGCCGGGGTGCGCTGGGACGCATCAAACACACCGCGGCCGTAGTCTTTGCCGAGCCGCTTCCCACGGCTTCGGCGTTCCGGGCGGAGGAGGCCTGTTCCTACGCTGAGTGGATCCACGGGCTCGGCCATCTGGGAGGGACGAGATGAGCAAGCACAAGAAGCAGGATGAGGTCGACGGCCGGGCGGTTCGGATGAAGCGCAAGCCGTATGAGGCCGAGATGCGGCGGCTGCACGGCGAGCTGGTCGCGATGCAGGAGTGGGTGAAGGCCACCGGCGCGAAGATCTGCGTCGTCTTCGAGGGCCGCGACACGGCGGGCAAGGGCGGAACCATCAAGCGCATCACCGAGCGCGTGAGCCCGCGTGTGTTCCGCGTCGTTGCGCTGCCGGCGCCGAGCGAACGTGAGCGGTCGCAGATCTACGCCCAGCGCTACATCCAGCACTTCCCCGCCGGCGGCGAGGTTGTGATCTTCGATCGCAGCTGGTACAACCGCGCCGGTGTCGAGCGGGTCATGGGCTTCTGCACCGAGGAGCAGACGACCAGGTTCCTCGAGACCGTGCCGCTGATCGAGCGCACGATGTCGGACTCCGGCATCCTGCTCATCAAGTACTGGCTCGAGGTCGATGCCGACGAGCAGACCCGGCGCCTCCAGGCCCGTATCAATGACCCTCGCAAGGTGTGGAAGCTGTCGGACATGGATCTCAAGTCGTACAGCCGCTGGTATGACTACTCGCGCGCGCGCGACGCGATGCTGCAGGCGACCGACACGCCGTGGGCGCCGTGGTACATCGCCGACACCAGCGACAAGCGGCGGGGACGGCTGAACATCATCACCCATCTCCTGGGCCAGGTTCCCTACAGTCCGCTGACGATGAACGAGGTCAAGCTTCCGAAGCGGCAACGGCCTGGCGGCTATGCCGAGCCGAACCTGCCGTTGCGATGGATTCCGGAGCCGTTCTGATGCGCGACCGGATCCTGGCAGCGATCGCGCTGCTTGCGGCGGCATCCGCGGCGTTGTTCGTGGTCGTTGCGGCACTGGACAACATCGGGGGACTGGTCGTCGCCCTGCTGGGAGCGGCCGTGCTGATCGGCGCCGGCTTGGCGGCCGTGTCGCGCCGCGGCGCCGGTCGCGCCGTCGCGCTCCTGGTCGCGGCCTGCGGGCTGGCGCTGTTGCTGGCGTCGATCGGGATCGCGGATGTCGAGTGGTGGGGAGCGCTGGGGGCGGCGGTGCTCGGCATGGTGTCGGTGGCCGCGGCCAGGTCGGCTCTGCACACCGGCATCGGTGAGCTTCGGGCCGCCCCCACCCCGGGCAGCCCCGTGCCGGCCGCCGTGCATCCGGTGCTGCTGATGAACCCGAAGTCCGGTGGCGGAAAGGCGGTGCAGTTCGATCTGGCCGGCGAGTGCGCTGCTCGCGGAATCCGGGCGGTGGTGCTCGGCCCCGGCGATGACCTGCTCGCGCTGGCCGAGGATGCCATCGCCGGCGGCGCCGACGTGATCGGCATGGCGGGAGGCGACGGCTCCCAGGCGTTGATCGCCACCGTGGCCAGCCGCCACGGGATCCCGCACGTGGTGGTTCCGGCGGGGACGCGAAACCACTTCGCGCTCGACCTCGGCCTCGACCGCGATGACGTCGTCGGCGCGCTTGATGCGTTCGCCGGTGCGGTGGAGCGCACGATCGACCTGGCCACCGTGAACGGCCGGGTGTTCGTGAACAACGCGTCGCTCGGCCTGTACGCCAAGATCGTCCAGTCGCCGGAGTACCGGGACGCCAAGATGCGGACGGCCGCAGCCATGCTGCCCGACCTGATCGGCCCGGACGCCCAGCCGCTCGACCTGCGGTACACCGGCCCCGACGGGACGGCCCACGAAACCGCCGACATGGTGCTGGTGTCCAACAACGCCTACCAGCTCGCGGACTTCTCCGGCAGGGGTACCCGTGAGCGGATCGACCGCGGGCTGCTGGGCGTGGTCACGGCTCGCATCGATGGTGTTCGAGCGGCGGAGCAGTTCGTGGCACTCAACGCCGCCGGCCAGATCCGCAGGTTCTCGGGATGGCAGGAATGGACCGCGCCGCGGTTCCGCATCGATTCCGGCGGCCCCGTGGAGATCGGGATCGACGGAGAGGCCATGACCCTCGACCCACCGCTCCTATTCGAGAGCCTGCCGGCCGCGCTCCGCGTCCGGCTGCCCGGCCACGCTCCGGGGATGTCTCCGGCAGCACGCCGCGTCTCCCGCTCCACGATCGGCGAGCTCTGGGCGATCATCGTCGGCCGCGGTCGGCCAACTTAGCCTTCCGCGTTACGTACGTTCGGAACCGCCGGGACGCAGCACGTTCAGGCGGAACGGTTGGCCCGCGAATGAGAGGCCCAGCGAGCGCGAGCCCGCAATCTCGAGCCGGAGCACGCCCTGCAGGCAGGTGACCTGTTGCCGCCACGTCGCGCTGTCGTAGAGGCACCGCACGATCCGCTGCTGCACCTGCTGGAGCCGGGGAGCGCGGTACCTCGGAGGAGGTGTCTGGCGAGGTGCGTTGCCGTCCTGGCCGGCCGGCGGGGTGAGCTTCTGAGTCGATCGGTGGCCGGCGTGGGCCGGGGCCGGTTCCGCCTGATGGGACGCGTCGTACCCCCGACCTGACACCCAGCCGGCGGCGACGCCGAAGGCGAGGCCGATCAGCACGGCTGCCACGTAACGCACCCGGAACATCACCGCGAGCGTACAGCACCGAGCAGGTGCGGGACCTATGCCATACTTCTCGGGCCGACTTGCCGCCTCCGAGTTCGTTCCGGGCGGGCTGGTAGCTTCCCTGCGATCGGGTCGCTGTCGGACCCCGAGGACAAGCTATGACCGACGCCCCCGACACCACCACGGAGGTCGACATACTCCCGCCCTACGCACGTGACGCATTGGACGTCGTCGCATCGGCGCGCTCGGATGCCGAGTCCGGCCTGACCGGCGCGGAGGCGGCAGAGCGGCTCGCCCGGCTGGGTCCCAACCAGATCACCGGCGAACCGCCGCCCTCGGTGTGGGAGGTGGCGGTCGCCCAGCTGCGTGACCCGATGAACATCATGCTGATCGCGGTCACCATCGTCAGCGTGGTGATCGGCCAGGTATCGACCGGCATCATCGTCGCCCTGCTGATCCTGCTGAACGTCGTACTCGGCTCGCGCCAGGAGCTGAAGGCACGGGCCAGCATCGATGCGCTGGCCAGCATGCAGGTGCCGCAGGCGCGGGTGGTGCGAGACGGCTCGGTGGCGCAGGTGCCGGCCCTCGACGTGGTGCCGGGTGACATCGTCCAGGTGGAGGCGGGCGACATCGTCCCCGCGGACGGACGCATCATCCACTCGGCGACGCTGGAGACGCAGGAGGCTGCGCTGACCGGGGAGAGCGCGCCGATCGGCAAATCGGCGACGACCCTGGCGGGCGCGGAGGTCGCGCTGGGCGATCGCTGGAACATGCTGTTCCAGAACACGGCGGTGACCCGCGGCACGGGAGCGATGGTGGTGACCGCCACCGCGATGCAGACGGAGATGGGCCAGATCGCGACGATGCTGTCGTCGATCAGCCGCACGCGCTCGCCGCTGCAGAAGGAGCTGGGATCGCTCACCAAGGTGCTCGGCATCGTCGCCTGGGGCGCGGTCGCGTTCATCGTGATCGTCGGCGTCGCCCGCGGAGAGGAGTTCAAGGACGTGCTGTTGCTGGGCACCGCGATGGCGATCTCGGCGATCCCGACCGGCATGCCCGCGTTCGTCTCGGGGCTGCTGTCGATGGGCGCCCGGCAGCTGGCCGACTCGCGGGCGGTGGTCAAGAACCTCACCGATGTGGAGACGCTCGGTGCCACCAGCGCGATCAACACCGACAAGACCGGCACGCTGACGATGAACGAGATGATGGTGTCGATGATCTACGCGGCCGGTGCCTGGTTCCACGTCGAGGGCGAGGGCTACCGCAAGACCGGGGCGATCACCGCCGTCGCCGGCCAGCCGGTGCCGGACTTCACCCGGCTCGGCCTGGGGCTGGCGCTCGACAGCGATGCCACCGTGGGCAACGACGGCACGGTGGTCGGCGACCCGACCGAGGCCGCACTGGTCGTGCTGGCGGCGAAGCTGGGCGTGGACGCCGAGGAGACGCGCCGCGCCTACCCGCGCATCGCCGAGGTGCCGTTCGACTCCGACTACAAGTTCATGGCGACGTTTCACCGCGTCACGCTGGACGGCGCCGAGCACGTGATCGAGCTGGTCAAGGGCGCCCCCGACGTGGTGCTGGCACGCTGCAGCGAGTCGGGCGGCCCGCTCAGCGGCTCGCAGCAGCCGATCGAGCAGACTCGAGCCGGAATCGAGGCCGCGAACGCGCGGATGGGCGAGCAGGGTCTGCGGGTGCTGGCGTTCGCCGCCCGGCTGGTCGGCGACGGCGAGCTGCGGGCGATGGAGGACGACCCGATGTCGCTCACCCAGGAGCTGTCGTTCGTTGCCATGGTCGGCATCATCGATCCGCTGCGCGCCGAGGCCAGGGCGGCGGTGCAGACGGCGCTCGGCGCCGGCATCGACGTGCGCATGATCACCGGCGACCACGCCGTCACCGCCCGCGCCATCGGCGAGACGCTCGGCCTGGGGCCGGGCGCGATCAGCGGTGCCGAGCTGCAGGCGCTCTCGGACGATGAGGTGGTGCGGCGCCTGCCCGAATTGCACGTGTTCGGCCGCGTCACGCCCCAGGACAAGCTGCGCCTGGCGCGGCTGATGCAGGAGCAGGGTCTGATTGTTGCGATGACCGGCGATGCGGTCAACGACGCGGCGGCGCTCAAGCAGGCCGACATCGGGGTGGCCATGGGCAGCGGCAGCGAGGTGACCAAGCAGGCCGGCCGCATGATCCTGACCGACGACAACTTTGGGACGCTGGTGCACGCCGTTGAGATCGGCCGTAGGGTCTACGAGAAGGTCGTGTCGTACGTCCGCTACCAGATGACCCAGCTACTGGCGCTGGTGTTCCTGTTCCTGGCGGCCACCGCCTTCGACATCAATCACGGCGTCGCGCTGACGCCGCTGATGGTGCTGTACCTGCTGGTCTTCGTGACGGCATCGGGCGTCGTGGTGATCGCCGTCGATCCCGGCGCGCCGGATGTGATGCACCGCCCGCCGCGCGACCCCAGCCTGCCGATCACCAACCGGGAGGCGATCACGCTGTGGGTCGTCTACGCCGCCACCCTCTTCGTCGCCGCCCTGATCCCGCTGGTGGCAGGCCCCGACGACCCGCGCACCGATGTCGCGACGGCGTCGCTGACCATGACCTTCGTCGTGATGGGGTTGGGCACCATCTTCAACGCCCTCACCAACCGCCGAGACCCCGCCAGCGGCCTCGACCCGCCGCTCTTGAAGGCGCTCGCGATCTCGCTGTTCCCGCTCGCGATGGTGGTGCTGGCGACCGAGCTGCCGGGCTTTCAGAAGGGGCTGCTTACGACCTCGCTGACCGGCCACGAGTGGCTGGCGTGCTTCGGCCTGGCCGCGCTGCTGCCGCTGGTCATCGAGACCAGCAAGTTCCTGCGCCGGCGCGCCGCTCCAGAGACCGCGCTGCTGGACGCCCGGCGCGTGGTCGCGCCGGGACGCGCGGTCGACGGGCACAGCACACCTGAGTAGTCAGACGCCGGGGCCGTCGCCACCTAGACTCGTAAGCCCGGCCCGATCCGACGCCAAGGAGACGACATGCAGCTGACCAGAAACAGCATCGAGACCACCCGCGGGCCGTCCGACTGGTTCACCGGCGCCGTTTACATCGACGCGGTGGCGGCTCCCTCGGCGGGCTCACGCCTGAGTGCGAACAGCGTCCACTTCACGCCCGGCGCCCGCACGGCCTGGCACACCCATCCCAACGGGCAGACCATCTACGTGACCGAGGGCATCGGCCGGGCTCAGCGCCGTGGTGGCCCGGTCGAGGAGTTCCGCCCGGGAGACCGCGTCTTCTTCGAGCCGGGGGAGGAGCACTGGCATGGCGCCGCGCCCGACCGCTTCATGACCCACCTGGCGATGCTCGACGTCGACGAGGCGGGCAACAACGCCACCTGGGGGGAGCACGTCAGCGACGCCGAGTATTCGGTCGCGCCCGCTTCGCGCTAGAGGCGAGCCGCCAGCACGATCAGCACCGCCAGCATCGTCGCGGCGATCAGGGCGCCGCGGGACAGCCGTGTCAGCCAGCGCCCCGCGTGGTAGCGGGCGACCTGCCCGCCGATCGCGATCACCCGGCCGCTCGTCAGCGCTTCCAGCGGCGCAGCGGGGACGTCGTGCACGGCCCGCTCCTGCCAGACTCGGATCATCTGCTCGGCCTCGCGCCGGTCGCTGCGGCGGTAGAACGGCAGCCGGCGCCGGCGGTCGATCCAGTAGCCGAGCGCGTCCAGCGTCTCGGCCGGCCGCGGCCGCAGCAGCTCCGACACCTCGGGGCCCTGATCGGCGTGCCACGTGCGCGACTCGCGCAGCAGCGGCGCGATGATCGCGGCCATGCCCGCCAGCCGGTATCCGATCTTTGCGTACCTGATCACGACACCAGGAACGGTAGCGCGTGGGATCGCCGTCTAGTGGTAGGCGTGCATCACGGCATGGCCCCTGCCGCGGCCGATCAGCCAGCGGTTGACCGGGACGGTGAGCACGAACGCGATCGCCAGCGATACGGCCAGGCTCCACCAGAACAGGCCGTCCGCGAGGCCGGCGGCGAGCGCGCCCGGGACGGCGATGATGAACAGGTTGTCGACGATCTCCATGGTGGTGATCGACACAGTGTCGGAGGCGAGGGCCAGCCGCGTGGCTCGGCGCAGGCTCATCACTGCCAGCAGCGGGCGGATCGTGAGCCCGTACCCAAACGTGAAAGCGAGCACGATCGAGAGCACGATCGAGGCCGCGTTGCCGA
>Ga0068855_100002118_pt1 | contig 24543 bp, 21 predicted proteins | sample KBSCornC52_FD_66592 | JGI IMG/M metagenome (GOLD analysis project Ga0068855, IMG submission 66592) | Corn rhizosphere microbial communities from Kellogg Biological Station, Michigan, USA - KBS Corn C5-2 | ecosystem: Host-associated > Plants > Roots > Rhizosphere > Soil ...
AGCCCCGGCAACGAGACCAGCAGCGCCACGCCCGTATCATTGGTCGTGCCGCCGCCATGCTCGGCAATCTTCTTGCTGCTGCCCGAATAGATGACGCCCACATTCGGCTGGATGAAGGCGTTGGGCGCGCGTGCCGCGGCGATCGGATCCGTGCTCGTCGGATCGCCGAAGATCGCGGTGAGCGCAGCGCCCGAGCCGATGCTGGTCGTGAAGATTGTGCCCGGAGGCAACGTGTCGGCGTGGATCGCCGCGGCGCTCGCTTGCAGTTTCGCGATGTCGGTCGCAGCCTTGCTCTGATCTTGCAGCCAGAGCAAGCCCACGTCATCGGCCATCAGGTGCCCGTGCACTTGATAGCTGTCGCCGTTCGGCGTCGGATAGGTCGAGGCGGTGGCTTCCACGGTCGGATCCACGGTTTGCAAGACCGCGACTGGGTCCGCGACGTCTGCCGTGCCGTGGCCGCCCGCCAGCATGTGCAGTTCGCTGGGATCGATCGGTGATTGACCGTGCTTGGCGCTGACGATGATCAGCGTCGAGTCCAATAAGCCTTTGCTCCGAAGCTCGTCGACGATCTTGCCCAGCGCTTGATCCACGTGTGCGATGGCGCCGGCCAAGAGCGTGCTCGGGGTGCCAGCGGCGTCGCTGTAGCCACCGACGGGTAGCTTTTGCCCGACGCTGACTTCCTGGAAATTCATCCCGAAGATGGTCGGCACCGGCGCGGCCGCAGAGCCGTCGGACAGCTTGCCGTCGATCTGGTTGATGATGGCTTGCACCTTACTGTCGTCGTAGGCCATGACCGCGGGCTCGCAGGTCGTGAAATCCGAAACCTTCGCCAACGGCAGCGAGTTGGTGGTGCCGTCACACGCGGCCTTACTGCCGGCAAGATCGACTCCGTTCAGCGTGCCGCCGTTGGCGATGTCCGAGTTGATCTCCGGCGTGAACAGGTCTTGAACGCCGGACCCGGACGGCCCGTTCACCAAATCATACGCCGCGTGCTTGTCCGACCACGCGGTGTAGCCGCCCGCCGCGCGAATGACCTCGAAGACGGTATTGACCTTCAGGAAATCGTGCGGATAAACGACCTTGCAATTGCCGTTCACGTCTTTTTGAAACGGAAGGTTCGCGGCATCGATGCCGCCGCTGAACAGCTTCGAATCGTCGTATTCCAAGCTTTCGTCGAAGATGATCTCGGTGCCCGGGCTGCCGGCGCAATTGCTGCCCGGCGCGAACAGCGTGCGGTCGTAACTATCGTCGTAGTAGACGCCGGTCGTCTTGGGCGTGCCACCCGTGACCAGCGCAAGGATGCCGGGGAAGGAGTCGGAGGGCGTGGGCGTGTGCGCGGCCGTGTAATCGACGCCCGTCGCGGCGAGCTTGGCGAGCGTGGAAGTGCCATGGCCCGAGAGCCATTTATCGAGATCGACTTGGTGCAGCCCGTCGACGCTGATCAAGAGCACTCGTTTGGTGTTTGCCAGCGCGCTCGCTGCCATTTCGCCCGCGCCTGCCTCGCCGCCGGCCCCCGCTTCGTTCGAGTCGCCTGCGCTGCCGGTAGGCGCGGCGCCTGCGGCGGCACCTCCGGCGGCCATCGTCCCCGCGTTCCCACCGTTGGTCGTGCCCGCCGCGCCGGCATTGACGCCTTTGCCGGCTCCGCCCGAATGCGAGCCGGATGTCCCCGCACTGCCGCCGCTGACACCGCCGGCGCCCGCGCCGTCACCGCCCGAGCCGCTGCTCGAGCTGCAGGCATAGGCCGCGAGCGAGAGCGCCGAAGTAAACAAGATCAATGAGCGAATACGCATGGAATCCTCCTGAACTGCAGAGGACGCTAAACACGCGGCGCACGCTCACTCAGTGACAACCAGGCAACTTGTCCGTGCTGGCTCAGCGACTCGAGCAGCGGACACGCGCGTTGCATCGTGTGCGCGCAAGAGTGCGGCGTTTTGCCGTCGCTTCGCGCTACAGCGCGGCGCGGTTCGCTACGCTGATGAGCTCGAGTGCTCGAGTGCTCGTGCGCTCACACGCTCGCTCGGTGCACCCTCGTGCTCTGTTCAATCCGCGCCGTCATTCAGCGAGCGGGGCGTGACGTGCGTTTCCGGTTCTTTTCCGGCACCGAGCTCACGCAAGCGGCCGAGGTAATGGCGCCAGCCGAGCACGTGGCGCTCGTGCTCGCTCTCTGGCAGCCCGGTGTGCACGATCTGCACGCGCGTGCCGCCGTTCTCGGGCACCAGCCGCACCTCGAGCGTGCTCGTGCTCGGCGGAAAAGAGGGCGAGCCACGGCGACCCCAGGCGATCACCAGCCGGTGTGGCGGCTCGAGCGCGACGTACCTGCCTTCTACGCACTTCTCATCGAAATAGAGCGTGAACTCGCCGCCCGGGCGCGGATCGAGCACGGCGCGATCGCCCATCCAGCGCACGAGCGCCTCCGGCTTGGTGAAATACTCGAAGACGAGCCTCGGCTCGGCCTCGATGAAGATCGAGTCGCGATACTCAGCGGCCACGCTGCGACTCCACGGCCGCCTTCAGCCGCTTGAGCCCGGACGGCCAAAGGCTCGACAGGAAGCGATCGAGCGTCTCGAGCCCGCGCGGATTGAGCGCGTACATGCGACGCTTGCCGTCACGCCGCACGTCCAAGAGCCCCGCCTCGGTCAGGATCTGAAGGTGCTGCGACACCGCCTGCTGGCTGATCTCGAAGTGCTCGCCGATTTCGCCGACCGAGCGTGGTTGATCGCGCACGAGCCGCAGGATTGCCTGGCGATTGGGTTCCGCCAGCGCGCGCAGCACGGCTTCCGTACTCATGCACGCGAGCGTAGCAGAGCGACGCCGGACGTTCCAGTTCCCACTTGTACAAGTATTTACTTGTGCGTTAGCGGGAGGCTGCTACCTTGCAGCGGCGAAGGGAGCACGACCATGAATGATGACGTGAGTGACGCCCGCTCGATCGCCGACAGTTACTACCGCGCCTGGACCGATAAGCGCTTCGAAGACGCCGCAGCACTGCTGGCGCCCGATCTGAAGGTCGAGGTGCCGATCAACAGCTATCCCACGCGCGAGAGCTTCGCCCAGGCGCTCGCGGCCTTCGGCGGCATGGCCGAGCGCGTCGAGCTACTCGCCGAATTCGCCCATGGGCCAGAGGCGATGCTGCTCTACGACATGGTCGTCCCGCCGCTCGGTACGCTGCGCGTCGCCGAGCACTTCACCGTGCAGGGTGGCAAGATCGCGCGGCTGCGCCAAATCCATGACACGGCGCCGGTGCGCGCGGCCGGCTTCGGGAGGGACGAATGAGCGCCGCGAAAAAAGCCGCCACGGCCAAAGACTATCGCTGCGAGCTCGAGCTTTCCGCCCCGCGTGAGCGAGTGTTCGAGGCGCTTTCCACCCTGGCCGGTGTGCGCGGCTGGTGGACCGCGCTCGTCAGCGGCAACGCAGAGCTCGACGGTGTCCTGCGCCTCCGGTTTCGCGGCTTGGATGAGCACATCGATCTGCGCGTCTCCGCTTTGCAGCGGCCATCGGATCTGGAGTGGACCGTGCTCGAGCACAGCTCGCTCGAAGAGTGGGAGGGCACGCGCATTCAGTTCCGGCTCTCGGCGCGCAGCGAAAACGCATGCACGCTCGCCTTTCGCCATGCCGGCCTCACCCCCGCGCTGGTCTGTTACGAGGATTGCGAGGCCGGTTGGGACCGCTTCCTCGACAGCCTGGCGCTGCTCGTCGAACGCGGCAAAGGAAAGCCCTTCGCGTAGCACAGCGGGGGGCGCTCTCACGGGCCGGTCCCGCGTCGACGCCCAGCACTTTCTGGCGTCGACGTTGCGGCGTCGCTCAACTGTCTCGACTAGCCACCGGCGAGGCAGTGCCGCGCCGGTCGCGGTCGCGTTGGCGGCGTTGCGCGACGCCGAAGGCTGGGCGTTGCGCGACGCCGAAGGCTGGGACGAGGCGCGACGTGTCTCGTGACCATCAAACCCCAATCCCCAAACCGGACCGAACAAGGCACCCTGAAAACCCGCGGTACCGCAGAGCGGGAGCGGCGGCGTGGTGTTCGAAATCGAGTGAAGCGCGCACCGTGAATCCGGGCTACCAGAGAAGATGCGATGATCACGCCAATTCTCAAGACCCCGCGCCTCACCTTGCGGCCGCTTCGAGCCGCGGACGCCGCGCGGATTCAGGCATTGTTTCCGCACTATGAAGTGCTGAAATACATGGTCGCGGCGATCCCATGGCCCTATCCCGCTGACGGGGCCAAGCAATTCGTCGATGGCGCCCTCGCGGGCATGGCTCGCGAGGAGCGGTGCGTGTGGGCCATCGTAGAGGACGCAGCGCAGAATGATGGTCTGATTGGCTGTATCGATCTTTTCCCAAAGAAGGCTGATGACCAGCGCGGCTTTTGGCTCGGTCTACCGTATCAGGGCAAGGGCTACATGACCGAAGCGGTCGCCGCGGTCAGCGATTTTGCGTTCGACGTCGTTCAACTGCCTGAGCTGATCCTGAACAACGCCGAGCCGAACGTCGCGTCGCACCGGCTCAAAGAGAAGGCCGGCGCCACCCTGCTCCGAATCAACGACGGTGTGGCGTATGTCGGCGGCGTGTTCCGAGAGATGCGCTGGCTTCACACTGCCGAACAATGGCACGCCAATCGAGCTCGATTTTTGTGCGGAAAACCCGAGCGCAGCGCGTGAGTTGAACGAGCAACTGACGCCGGAGGAGCGCGGGAGCGAAATGCGCGGCGCGCTCGGCGCGGCTCGGTCCATCCAAAGTCCAAACCTACTCTTCTGTCCACCGGTGAGCGGCCGATCGCCCAGTGTTTTCAACTGCGCTACGATCTGCGTGCGCTCAAACAGTGAATCGACGCTACACCTGCGGCGGCTCATCCGGCCAGATGCTGGCGCGCGCGAGATCCAGGTGCGGGAATACGGTGGCGCCGACGTGCAGAGGCACTCCTTTGGCGACCAGCGCGTGCAAGCGCTCGCCGCCCCAGTTGAACACTGCGACCTGCGCCGGCCCGGTATTTTCGACCAGCTCGACCTTGGCGGGGGCATCGCCGCTCGCCTCGAACTGGATGTGTTCGGGCCGCACGCCGAGGATCATGTTGGATTCGGGATGCGCGGCGTTGCGCGGCAGAATGGGGAGCCCACCTTTGGTGGTCCAGGTTCCGCCGCGCAGCTGGAGCGCGAGCAGGTTGATGCGCGGTTGTCCGACCAGCCGCGCGACCTCGGGTGAACTCGGCACGCGATAAATGGTTTCGGGAGTGCCCGTTTGCAGCACGCGACCCTTCGAAAGCACCACGATGCGGTCGCCCATGGACAGCGCCTCCGCTTGGTCATGCGTGACGTAGATCATGGGCGCGCCGATTTCACGGCGCAGGCTGACGAGCTCGACGCGCAGCGCCTCGCGCAGTTTTGCGTCCAGGTTGGTCAGCGGCTCGTCCATCAGAAACAGCTTGGGCCGGCGCACGATCGCGCGCCCAATCGCGACGCGTTGCATCTCGCCGCCGGATAGCCGCGTCGCGCGCCGTTCCAAGAGATGGCTGATCTTGAGCAGGGCAGCGGCCCACTCCACGCGCTCGCGAATCGCGCTCTCGGCGAGGCTGCGCCCAGGCGCGCGCAGCGGAAATTCCATGTTCTTTCGCACGGACCAATCGGGATAGAGCGAAAAGTTCTGGAACACGAGCGCCACGTCTCGCTCAGCCGGCGAGAGTGCGAGCGCGTTTTGCCCCGCCATCTCGATGCTGCCGCTGCTCGGCTCTTCCAGGCCGGCGATCGTGCGCAGCAAGGTGGTCTTGCCCGCGCCGGTTCTGCCGAGCACGACCAAAAGCTCGTTCGAGCCGAGCTCGAGATCGACGTCGGCGAGCGCTGCGAGCTCGCCGAAGCGTTTGCTCACGGAGCGCAGCCTGAGAAACGATTCAGCCATCGTAGCGCCGATTCTTCCCGGTCTCGGGATCGAACAGGTGAGCGTGTGCGAGGTTCAAGGCAAGCTCGGCGCGCTCTCCCACCTGGTGCTTGGAAGGGGAGCGCATGACCACGCGGCCGAGCGCGGTTTGAACGTGCGTGTAGCGGTGCGAGCCGAGGTATTCGTCCAAAATCACTTCGCCCGCGATTGGTCCGCCAGTTTCTGCGCGGAGATACTCCGGGCGAATGCCGAGCGTGGCTTTGCCCGCAGGTGCGCTGAAGTCGAGTGGGATTTGCACGCTCGCGTCGCGACCCACGAACAGCGAGCCCGAAGCGCGAGGCTCTACCGTGCCTTCCAAAAAGTTCATCCCGGGGCTGCCCACGAAATTGGCCACGAACAGATCGCGCGGATTTTCGTAGACCTCTGCGGGCGTGCCCACTTGCCGGATATAGCCGGCTTCCATGACCACGATGCGATCGGCGAGCGTCATCGCCTCTTCTTGGTCGTGCGTGACGTACAAGGTGGTGACCGCCCGTTGCTGTTGCTGCGCGCGAATGAACTCGCACATCTCGAGCCGGCGATCGGCGTCGAGCGTACCGAGCGGTTCGTCCATCAGGTACACGCGCGGGTTGCGGACCATGGCTCGCGCGAGCGCGACGCGTTGGCGATCACCGCCGGCGAGTTGAGTCGGGCGGCGGCTGGCGAGGCTGACCAACCCGACCTGCTCGATGACCTGGTCAACGCGTTGCTTCAGCTCGGCTTTGGCGACACCGCTACAGCGCAGCGGGAAGGCGATGTTCTCGCGCACGCTCAGGTGCGGGTAGAGGGCGTAGAACTGAAACACGAAGCCCACGTCGCGCGCGGACGGACGCAGCAAAGTCACGTCGGTGCCCGCGAGTTCGATGCGGCCGGCGGTCGCAATCTCGAGGCCTGCGACCATTCGCAAAGTCGTGGTCTTCCCGCAGCCCGAAGGCCCGAGCAGCACGATGAATTCGCCCTCGCCGATCGCGAGGTCGACGCCTTTGACGGCGCGCGTGCCGTCCGGGTAGACCTTTTCCAGGCCGGAGATGCGTAAAAAGCTCGAGCTCATTCCGTTCACGGTCGCGCTTCGGGCAGGAGGTGACCGGTCACGATCTCGAGCACGGTGCAGCCCAAGGTCAGGAAGAACCCCCACTCGAGACCGCCCTGCCAAAACGGTTCCAGCATCAGGGCGGTGCCGAGCGCCATGCCGCAAAACAGCACGCGATCCACGCGCACGATGAGCTCACTGTTTGATCGTGCCAAAGGTGACTCCGCGCAGCAAGTGGTCGCGAACCAGGACCGTGAAGACCACGATCGGAATCACGAAGATCAGCGCGCCCGCAGCGATCTGTGGCCAGGGCACGCCGTTGGTGTTGCCTTGTAAGCCCGCGAAGTAGACGGGCACGGTGACCGCTCCGGCGTTGTTCAACGTCATCGCGAAGCCGAACTCGTTCCAGGCGGAGATCAGGCAAAAAACGGCGGTGACGGCCATGCCGGTGCGCGCGTGCGGCAGGATGATGCGAAAGAAAGCCGAAGCGCGCGAATAGCCGTCCACGAGCGCGGACTCTTCGTATGCACGCGGGATTTCGTCGATGAAGCCCTTCATCAGCCACACCGACAGAGACAGGTTGAACGCCGTGTAGAGCACGATCAGCCCGAGGTGCGTGTTCGGCAAATCGAGCGCGCGGTACATGATGAGCACCGGCGCGACGACCGCGAGCGGCGGCATGAAGCGCGTCGAGAGCACGAAGAACAACCAATCCTTCGCGCCCGGAATGCGGAAGCGGCTAAAGCCGTACGCGCAGCTCGTGCCGAGCGCGACCGATGCGAGCGTGCTCGCCACACCGATGATGATGCTGTTGAGCAGATGATCGAGGAAGCTGAACTCGACGCCCGGATGCGGCTCGGCCAAGTGCTCGAAGCCCTCGAGTGTCGGCGAAAAGGCGATGCCATCTCCGGCGATGGGCGCGCCGGGCACGGGCAGGAATTTGGCGCTGCTCGTGATCGTATCGGGATGATGTTTGAAGGCCGTGATCCCGAGCCAAATGAGCGGCAGACAGCCGACCACCAAAAACAACGCGATCACCAGCGTGCGTAGGACCTTCATCTCAAGCACCCTGCCGCTTCGTGGCCAGCCAATCCAAGTAGCGGGTGAACACCGTGGCCAGAGCGATCACCAGGACGAGCACGATGCAGGCGTAAGCGCTGCCGAGCCCGACCTTTTGATTGGCGAAGGTGAGTTGATAGAGGAGCGCGCTCAAGGTTTGCGTCGAAGTGTCGTTCGGGCCGGTGAGCGCCATCACCAGGTCGAACTGCTTGAGCGCGTCCGTCGCGCGAAACAGTACGGCCAAGAGGAGCAGCGGCGCGCACATCGGCAAGGTGATCCGACGGAACACGGTGAAGCGGGAAGCGCGGTCAATTTCGGCCGCTTCATAGATGTAGCCGGGAATCGCGTTGAGGCCGGCCAAGGCGATCAGCATCATGTACGGCGTCCACATCCAAACGTCGACCAGCAACACTGCGCACAACTTGAGGCTCGGCTCGGTGAGCCAATGCGGCGTGGGCAAGCCCGCGCCGCCGAGCACCTGATTCAAGATGCCATTGTGCGCGCTCAGGATCAGATTCCAGAACAAGCCCATCACTGCAGGCGAGAGCATCATCGGCATCAGCAGCAAGGTCAAAACCAGCGGTTTACCGCGGAATTTGGCCTGCATGCACAGCGCCAAGCAAAACCCGAGCACCAGTTCGAGCGATACCGCAAACAGCACGAATTCTGCGGTCGTGCGCAGGGCCTGCCCGAACTTCGGGTTCGAAGCGGCGTCGAAAATCGCTTGATAGTTGTGTCCGCCGATGAACTCGTACTCGTCTTGGCTGAGCTGCTTGTTCGTGAAGCTGAGGACGATGTTGTAAAGCAGCGGATACAGATTGAATGTAATCAAGAAGAGTAAGGTCGGCGCTACGAAGCCGACCTTCAACAGCGGGCTTTCCTTCTTCACTTGGCTAGGCCTGCCTCCTTGAAGATGCGATCGTGCTCCGTCGAAATCGCTTCCAAGGCCTCTTTCGGGGTCTTCACGCCATCCAGCGCTTCGCCGAGGCGCTGCTCGGCTGCCGCCAAGAGCTCGTTATATGCGGGTACGTTCCAAAAATCTTGGATGAAGTTCATCGATTGCGCGAACGGCGCGTTGTAGGGCGTGGCTTGCTTGAACGCGGCGCTGTTCAAGATTTCGGAGTTGGCGGTGAAGCCGGCCTCTTTCTTGGTCCACTTTTCCTGCGTTTCGCGCTTCAAGAACCAGGCAATGAAGTCCTTGGCCAGCTTTTGCTGCTCCGGCGAGACCTTGTTGGAGATGCTCATACCCTGGCCGCCGAGGCTCGAGAAGCGCTTGCCGTTGTGCGAAGGCATCACGAAGAAGCCGGCCTTGTCGCCAAGGGATTTGACGATCGTCGGATAGAACGCAAAGTAGTTCATGGCCATCGCGGTGCTGCCGCTGGTGAAGGCCTCGAGCGTCTTGCCGTAATCCATGTTCGGGCCGTCGTTGGGCGCGAACTTGAGCAGCGACTTCATGAACGTGAGGCCTTCCACGGCGCCCGCGTTGTCGACGAGTCCCTTGGTCTTGAAGCTCACCGGGTCGCCCCAAGAGCCGCCGAACTCCCACAAGAACGGCTGAAAGCCCATGGCCAGTGCGTCGTAGCCGCGGCCGGTCAGGAGCGCCGTGCCATAGCGTTTGTTTTGCGGCTGCGTGAAGTACTCGGCGATGTCCTTGAACTCCTCCCAAGTGTCGGGAACGGCGAGATCGCGCTTGTACTTGGCCTTGAACGCGGCCTGCTCCTTGGGATCGTCGAACCAATCTTTGCGGTAGGCAAAGCCGACGGCGTCGGTTTCACCGGGGGCCGCATAATAGTGGCTGCTGCCCGCCGGGTACTCACAAAGATAGCGCAGTGCTTGCGGCTGGATGGTCTTCACGTCGACCACCGTCGGCAACCAATCGGTGAGATCCAGATACAGTTTTCCGGTGGCGCCTCGACCGAGCCATTGGCTATCACCGACCACGATGTCGAATGAAGTGACCTTGTTGCCGAAGTTCAGGAACACCTGATCCTGGTAGCTGCTCCACGGGATCTGATGCACGCGCACGGCGACGCCGGATTGCTGCTCGTACTCTTGCGAGAGCTGCTGCAAGCCGTCGGCCGGCGCCCATTGCGCCCACCAGATGTTGACGGTCTTACCGGCTGCAGCGCCGGCGCTGTCAGCAAGCGCGGCCGAGGCCGAGCCGCCGGCTTCGCTCTTACTGTCGTGTTTGCAGCTCGAGCCGAGCAAGCAAAGGCTGATGCTCAAAACGATGGATGTCAGACGTGCGCGCATGGCAGTACCCCTCGTGGTTCGTTCGGTGCTGAAGCGGTTTCTGGCTTTTGCCAGCTTCTCGTGGGTGATCGAGTTCCTGACGAAACGACTAGGAGCTAGTCGCCGATTCCCATCGTCCGGACGCCGAAGAGCGCTCGATCGCGTCGAGCACTCGCTGATTCTTCACGCCGTCATCGAAGTTCGGAGACGGCAGCGTTTGCGTCGAAATGGCCTTGATCAGGTCGTAAACGGTATGCGTGAAGCTGTGCTCGTAACCGATGATATGACCGGCCGGCCACCAAGCGCTCATGTACGGGTGCTGCGGCTCGGTGACGATCACGTTGCGGAAGCCGCTGTTCGGCCCTTCTTCGAGATACAGCTCGAGCTCGTTGAGCCGCTCCAGATCCCAGACCACACTGCCCTTGTCGCCGTTGATCTCGAAGCGGTTGTAGTTCTTACGCCCGGTCGCGAAGCGCGAGCCTTCGACCGTGCCGAGCGCGCCGTTTTCGAATTTCAAGAGCGCGAGCGCCGCGTCGTCCACGTCGACCGGCGCCTTCGGTTGGTTGCCGGCGCCGGGCAGCGGGCGCTCTTTGACGAATGTCTTCATCGTGCCGGTGACTTCGGCGATCTCACCGACCAAGTAGCGCGCCAAGTCGAGGGAGTGCGATGCGATGTCGCCGAGCGCGCCCGTGCCTGCTTTGGCTTTCTCCAAGCGCCAGACCCGCGGAAACTCCGGATCGACGATCCAATCTTGCAGGTACACGCCGCGAAAGTGGCGAATTTTGCCGAGCTTGCCGCTTGCGATCAGCTCCTTCGCCAGCGCCACCGCCGGCACGCGCCGATAGTTGTGACAGAGCATGTGCAGCACGCCCGCGCGCTTGACTGCATCGAGCATGCGCTCTGCCTCGGCCAAGGTATTGGCCAGGGGCTTTTCACAGAGCACGGTTTTCTTGGCCTCGGCCGCCGCGAGCACGACTGGCAAATGTGAGTCGCCGGGCGTGCAGACGTCGATCACGTCGATGTCTTTGCGCGCCACGACTTCTTGCCAGGCCGTGGAGTGCTCTTGGAAGCCCAAGTGCGCGGCGGCCTTCGCGAGCTCGCTCTCGTTCCGCCCGCACACGACTTTCAGCACGGGCTCGAACGGTAGGTCGAAGAACTTTCCGACCTGTCGCCAGGCATTGGAATGGGTGCGCCCCATGAACTGATAACCGATCATGGCGACGTTCAGCTTTTTCATGTCACTCAGCTCCGGTACGCCTCACGCCCGCGGCCTTGCACTGGAATGTGCTGGGCGCTCAGCACCTCGTTCTGCAACGCGTACATGCAGGCGGCAGCCTCGTCGATTTTGCGGGTGAATGCGAGCGAACCTTGCAAAATCGGCTTTAGCCGCTCTTTGTCTTGGATACGCGCGCGCGGATACTCGTGCTCGACGATCAGGTGGGTCTTGCTCGGGTCGAGCGGCAACAGCTCGCGTGCCGCCAATTGATGATCGAGCCAATCGACCGTGCGGTTCTGGAGGTAGGCGAGCGGGTCGTGCTTGGCGGTGCCGGGCAACTCGTGCTCGCAGAGCACGGTCTGCTTGAGCCAGGATTTGATCTGATCAGCGGGCTCCTCCGAGGGCTTGCCGTGCTTCCAATCGCCGCGCTCCATCGTTTGGCCGCCGTAGCCCCAGGCTGCAACGCCCTTCGCGTCGATGACTTGGCCTTTGACGTGAAAGCCCGCGATCAAAAAGCCGTAACCCGTGTCTTTCAGATACTGAAAGATCGAGCGCGTGTCCTGGCCCATCAGGATGGCGTGCGAGGGATCGTAGTGAATGCGAAATTGATCGCCCACGCCGTGCTTCTCGCAGATGCGATGCAGCGCGATCCACGCACCGGGAGTGTAGCCGATGTTGTTGTGAAAATTGTCGCCCGAGGTCCAGCCGGGCATCGGGCACTGTTCGACGCGATAAGTCAGGCCGCGCGCCTTGGCCTCTTTCAGCAGCGGCACGAAATCGTGCGCGAACTGCTCGAGGTTCTGATCCATGCTGAGCGTCTGGTTGCGGCCGACGAAGCCACACACAGCGTCCACACCGAGCAAGACGGCGGCGTCGAACACGCGGCGCATGAATTCATGCTTCTTTTGCCGCGCGCCCGCATCGTGGTGCAGGAGGTTATCGAAATAGACCAAGTCGGAAATACCGACCTTGGATTCTTTCAGCGCCGAGCTCACGCGCGCCGCGCGCGCCTTGTCGAAGGGCTGCCGCAGATCGAGCGTGTTGGCGACCGGATCCAGCATGGCCTCGGGCGGGACGTCACTCTCGCTCGGGTGCAGCGCGGCCGAGAGCTGCACGTTGTCTGAGCCGATCTCGCGCGCAAAGAACAACCAATCTTCGATTGCGCGATCCGGATCATCATCGCGCAGCTTGCGTGGCGTCAGCTCCTGCAGCGCAGCCGTCAGGACGCCGAGCTTCATGTACTTCGGTTCGAACGCAGTAATGGACATGACGGGGCTCCGGAAAAAAGAATTACAGGCGGTGACCGGCCCACTTGATGCCGGTCATCAAGAAGGTAATGAACGCCGGTTCTTTCCAGGTTTCAATGGCGTGACCGAACGCACTATAGAAGACGCGGCCGCCGCCCGAGACCTCGTGCACCCAGGCTTCCTGACGCTCCGTGCCGCCGCCTTCGGTGCCGACCAAGAGCACGGTGAAGCCCGGAAGGCTGCTCACGTCACGCCGGAAATTGTACCATTCCTCGGTGCGGGTCCAGGGGTTCTGCACGTTGGCCGTGGTGAGAATGGTGTGGGTGACGCCAGTCTTCCAACGCGCCGAGCCCGAGACGACTCCGCTATGGCCGTTGTAAATCGAGCCGATGAAGTCCTGATACCACTGCCAGCCTTCGTCGTAGGTATCGGTCGCGGAGTGCGTCCCGACGAACCCGCCGTGGTGCTGCTCCATGTAATCTTGCAGGGCCTTCTGGTGGGTTGCCTCGTCCGTGCCTTGGAAGACGTGACCGGTCGTGTTCAGGAAGAACACGACATCGTAGCTGTCCAAGCCGCCTGGAGTGAACGCCGACAGATCGAGCGGCATTCCAGCCTGCTGGTCGCTGGTCCCTTCGGGGATGTAGTTGCCGTCCTTGCCCTTCTGGATCGCGTACTTCAAATCCAGATTGATGTTGTTGGCGGCCGCGGCGGTCTGCAAAAGCGGGATCGACGTTTCTCGCGATTGGTGGCCGTAGCCCGCGGTGTAGTTGAAGACGAGCACGTTGATCGGACCCGTGTTGACGGCTCCGCCCGAGCCGCCCGCGGGGGGTGCGCCGCCCGAGCCGCCTGCGGTCACTGCCCCGCCCGTGCCGCCGGTGGGCGTGCCGGTCGTGCCGCCGGTGGTTGCTGCACCACCGGTGCCTCCGGTCATCACCACCGCTGAGCCGCCTGCGCCGACGACGTCCGTGCCGCCACTCGGGCCACCTCCGGGAGGAGGCGCGTCGCTGCCGCCGCTCGCACCCGCGCCGGTTGCGCCGGTGGTGTTCGAACTCGCGACGAAGCCCACGACCTCGGTGCCGCTGCTGCACGCCGCGACGACGCCTGCGCCGAGCAGGACTCCGAAAGCTCGCTGACCGATGGTCTTCATCATGACATCTTCTCCTTACGAAAGTGTTGCTTGCTCGGGCTTCGATAACGAGCCGCGGCAGAGCTCGCGCTCACCATGACAGAGTCGCTCCGACATTGACGAAATTGACCGTTTGCACCGGACGAATGATGTTGGTGCCACCGGTTACCGCCTGACCATGATCTTGCCAGGTGGTTTGGGCGCGGAAATACTCGAGCGCCAACGTAACGGTTTTATACAGACCCTGATAAACGCCTGCTGAAATGCCGAACTGTTGCTTGGGCGTGACCGAGCCGCCGGTGTTGGGCGGATCGTCACTCGCGTGTTCCAAACGGGAGATGCCGACGCCGCCCGCGAGCTTGGTCGCGCCGAACGTCAGTGACGCGGCTCCATAATAGCCGTTTTGGTGGCGCAATGCGCCGGAGCCCGTGATGTTGATCGGGTTGTCTTCGAGCGGCGTGTACAGGCCGAGGCCTTTGCCGTAGTAGCCGCTACCGCCCACCGCGAGCGGGCCGCCGCTCGCCCACAGGCCATAGCTGATGCCAGCGGCATCCACGGTTTGCTCGGTCGTGGGAGCGCCCGGCGTCATCGGCTGGTTATTGCGCGAGACGCGCTGCCACAAGGTGCCGGCAAATAGCCGAAAGTGATCGGGCACCTGAAACGTCAATTCGGCCTCAGCGCGGGGCAGCGGCGTCCGGCGATAAGCGCCTTCCGCGAGCGCGACGGGATCGAAGAGCCCGGCTGAAAACTGCAAGCCTGCGATCTGCGGCGTGTTGTAGACGAGGCCCGCGTGAAAGCCCGGAAAGAGAATGCCGAACCCCGCGTGGCCGCACGCGCCGCCGCTCACGACCTTGGTAGCGCACGGGTGGCCGAGCCCGTAATTGTGCTCGAGGTCGTAGTCGAGCATGATCGCGCCGCGCGAAAAGAGCGACATCGCGCGACCAGCCAGAAAGCCGCCCCAAGGCGCGTCGATCTTGAAATAGGCTTCGCGCGCGTCGACGGCAGGTTCGTCGTTCCAGTTGCGTTGGCTCGCAGCCTCCATCCACATGCCGACGCGGGCTTCGGCGGTCACGTTCGGCTCGAGCGTCTTTTTGAGCCGGAAGCCGAGCACGCTCTCGATGAAACCCGTGCGCACCCGCGCCGACGCGATGCTGCCGCCCGGCGTCGCCTCCTCGTCGAGGCCAGTGTAATTTTGCTCGGTGTCGGGGATGGCGTCACCCCTCGCGATGCTTAAGAACGCGTTGATTCGGCCGTCCGTACTCAGCGTCCAGCCTTGGGCGGTGGCGAGATCGACGTCCGCTCGCGCGGAGCGAGCCGGCAACGTGAGGAGAGCAGCGGTGGCAATCAGCAGGGAGGCGCGTGTAACCGGCTTTGCTAGGAAAGAGCTCGGCTTGTCTGAATCTCTCACAATCAGGTCTCCATCTCCGCTGACCACCGCTCGACGATACTGCCGTTCGGGTGTTTTTTTTTCCGCTGCGCGCACAGCCATCAAGGCCGGCGATAACCAAAGCAATATCGCAAAGCGACGCGCCTAGCTCGATACGCAGAGCTCGACGCGCTTCACACCTGCAGCCCGGGTAGAGGCGCCTTGCAACACTTGGGATTGCCGAAGGCCTTTACGTCGGACTGGCACAACGCGATGAACGAAGAGGAATGCCGGCGCCAGCGCGTGCGGCGCCAGCGGGCTCGACCCGCTCGATTGAGCGTCGCTGTCTTCCTGCATCATCATTTTTGTTTCGTGCTCACAGGAATTGGGAAAGATCTGATTATTGCGTGACGGTAGTTCACGCTGTAGGTGCTTGTGCGTCTTTGTGCGTGAACCGAGCCCGGGCTGAGCGCTGGAGCGGCAGTTTTACAGCGCTGCCACTCGTGCTCGGCGTTCGCGCCGCACCTGCGTTCGGCTCGCGCTAGGCGGAAGAGCTCCGCACTCCGCTCGCTTCGGCTTCGGGCTGGAGAGCGATCGGCTCGGGCAGCTGAGCCGAGTACTTACTTCGGTAGTGGGAGGGCGACATGCCGCGGTGACGGGTGAATTGGTTGCTCAAATGGCTCTGGTCATAAAATCCGGTTTGCAGCGCAATCTCGCTGATGGGCAAATCGGTCGAAACGAGCAGGTGGCACGCGGCGTTCATGCGCACGTTGGTCAAATAGCTGCGCGGCGTGGTGTGGAACTTCTTCTTGAATTGACGATTGAATTGGCTGACCGAGAGCCCCACTTTGTTCGCCAACTGCAGGGCCGAAAGCGGCTCCGCGTACTCGCTCAGCATGGCTTCCAACACCGGCGCCCAGGACAAGAAGCGCGCAGCGGTGGAGTTCATCTTCTTCACGTCGCGCGTGATGCCCGCTACGCCGATCGTGATGCCCTTGCGGTCGCGTAGCGGCAACTTGGTGGTGCTATACCAATCGATCGTGCCGTCCGGATTGCGCATCAGCTCGACGCGGTCGATGATCGACTCGCCCGAACGCAGCACGACGCGGTCGTCGTTGATGTAATTTTCTGCGAGACTCGCCGGGAAAAAGTCGGAATCTTTGGCGCCGATCACTTCGTCTTCTCGAGTTCGTCCGACCAAACTCAAGAAGGCCTGATTGCAGCGCACGAAGCGACCGTGCCCGTCCTTGACGAAGAAATACACGTCCGGGACGTAGTCGAACAGCGCGTCGAGTCCGATGGGCTCCGCGACGCGCGCCAGAAAGTTGCGCGCAAAGCGCTGCGAATCGAGGCGCGCTATCGGATCCGTTTCGATAATCTCGCTAGCCACGCCTATTGTTCCGTAGCACCGAAGATTACTTCAGTGCCGCTCGAGTGTGGGTTTCGCGAGGATTCATCGAATTACTTCCCCGCGCGCTGTTCGAATGCATTGGCGATCGTCAGGCGCTTGGCCTCGCGGCGAATGCGTTGCCGCGCGTAGCGCAGGCGCGAACGAACGGTTCCGAGCGAGATGTTGAGCATCGTCGCAATCTGCGGCCCGTCCAAATCGTCGACCTCGGAGAGTCTGAATACGACGCGCTGCGACTCGGAGAGTTTGCTCAACATGTGCTCGACCGCGAGCTGGCGCGTCGTGTTCGGTTCGATCTGCGCAGTCGAGCGCTGCTCCACCGCGAACTCGAACTCGACGGGATCGGTCGCGACTTCATAGCGCATCGAGCCCGAACGGCGATGTGCGAGGGCGACGCGCCGACAGATCCCCCAAAGCCAAGTCGAGACCAGTGAACGACCTTCGAACTCAGGCAGCTTCAAATACGCGATCAGGAACACCTTTTGGGTGAGATCCATCAGATCGGCGTCGCGCACTCCGAAGCGCGTGAGCGCGCACCACACGAGGCGGAAGTGGTTATTGTAGAGCGCTTTGAACTCCGCATGATCGGGAGCGACCCGCTTGGGCGCGGCCTTTCGAGGCGCGCGAGCGCTCGTCGCTTCGTCATTGGATGGCTCACCAGATAGCCGGTAGCCGGCGAGAATGCCCGAGCTCGGGCCTGCCGCTGCCTCTTGTAGGGCGGCATGGCTCGTTGAATCAAACATGTGGCCCTCTCCGAAGAAGGGGGGCACATGTGTGGCCGAATGCCCCACGGCTGGTGCCAGCCGAGGCGGTGCTAGAAACAGACTTGTTTATCACGCTACTCACCTCGCCGTGACAGTGAGCAGCCTATTCCGTCCATTCTTTTTGAATCTTGGAGCGTCTCCGCAGCTACTTGTAAAAAGCGCGCGTTCGGTAGCTATTTTTGTGACCGGAGGTCAAAGCGTAAACGCGGGCGGCTTGCAGCATTTGAGCTGATCCTGCACGCCAACACGTCACGATGCGGCAGGAAATTTATGGCATAGCTGGGCGTGAGTTCGGAGCCCTTGTGCAACGCCGTTTGAGGTCGCAGTCGAGCGCGCTGCACCTCGCTCGCGCTGAGTGAAAATGATCGCGTGGGACTAGCCACCTGGTGGTCATGTTTCCAGTCTCGACGGCGAGCCGAACGGAAAATCGTGAGCCAGTGCCGGTCTGGATATTCGCGTGACACGGTTCGTTTCCAGCCGCGCCATGCGGCGAAGATGATCGGGGAAGAAAGCGCACCGGCTGACGAGCACCGGGCACTACTGAGTTCCTCCATTCTTTTCCAAAGCTTGCACGCTGAGCAGTCGGTGTGCGCCGATTACTTGCGGAGCACTAGAAACAAACCAGATCTTCTCGCGTCTTTCGACGCACAAGACAGGAGTGATGAACCAGGAAGATCGCCGAGGGTTGCGGAGTGCGGCGCTGAGGCGGCCCGCGCTCTGGGGGCTGGCGTCCGGGTTCTTGCTGCTCGGCACTGCCTGTACGGCAATCATCGACGGCAAGACCCTGGGCGACGAGAGCGGACCTCTGGGTGGGCCCAGCGGTGGCGGCGGCTCTGCCATGGGCAACACTGGCGGGTCTGGAACCGTCATTCTGAGCAACGGTGGGCCGAAGCTGAGGATCCTCACCCAGGCTGAGTACACGAATTCACTCTCGGACTTGGTGGGCAGCCCCATCAACGCGACGCTCGACCTGCCCCCTGATACGTACGTGTCCGGGTTCGCCGCTATCGGCAGCGCGGAAGTGACAATCAACGCCTCGGCGGTCGAGCAGTACGAGACCGCAGCCCGCACCGCTGCCGCGGAGATTTTTTCAGACGCGACCCGCTGGCAAAAGTTCGTCGGCTGCCAGCCAAAAGACGACCTGAGCGACGCATGCGTCGCCACCTTCGTGAAGAGCGCCGGCAAGCGCGCATTCCGGCGTGACCTGACGGACGTCGAGGTCCAGCAGTGGTTGCAGGTAGGCAAAGACATCGCCCAAGCCGCCAGCAGCGCGTCGTATGGCCTGATGGCCATCACCACCGGGCTGCTTCAGTCTCCCAATTTCCTGTATCGCGTCGAGGTCAACAAGCTCGATCCGGTCAGCAAGCGCCTCAAGTACGACGGCCCGTCGATGGCGACCCGCCTGTCGTACCTGCTCACCGGCCACCCGCCGAGTGACGCCTTGCTCTCTTCCGCTGCCGCAGGTCAGCTCGACACGGCGGACGGCGTCAAGACGGCCGCTGCCGCGCTGTTGAAGGACCCGAGTAATGACCCGAAGATCGTCGAGCGCATGGCCGCGTTCTTCAGCGACTACTCCCAGGCCCAGCTCGTGTCGGTCGTGCAAAAGAGCCCGGAGATGTTTCCGAGCTTCAACCCGGCTCTGCAAAGTTCCATGCTGCAGGCGACGCAGCTTTTCATCAAAAACATCGTGCTCGCGCCCGGTGCCGACGTACGCTCGTTCTTCGATAGCGATCAAACCTTCGTGGACGCCAACTTGGCTCCCATCTACGGCGTCACGGCCCCGGCTGCCTCAGGGTTCGCGCAGATCAAGCTCGGTCCAGAGACGGGCCGCGCGGGCATCTTGGGTCAGGCCGGAGTGCTCGCCGGCCACTCGCAGCCCGATCACAACTCGCCGACCCGTCGCGGCGTGTTCCTGCTCGAGACCTTTCTGTGCACGACGCCGAACTCACCTCCCGCCGGCGTCATCACCGTCTTGCCTGACAACCCCTCCCTCACGTCGCGCCAAAAGATGGAGCAGCATCGGACTAACATGTCCTGCGCGTCCTGCCATGCGCTCTTCGATCCGCTCGGGTTCGGGCTCGAGCACTTTGATTCGATTGGGAAATATCGTGCCATGGAGGGCACTCTCCCGATCGACGCGACCGGAGCGGTCGACAAGCTACCCTTCGACGGTGAGGCCCAGTTGGGCGCCGCGCTCCGTCAGGACCCAAAGGTCATGGCTTGCATGATCAACAACTTCTACCGCAACGCGAATGGCGTCTTGGACGCCTCGGCGGATTCCGACCAAATCGACCTCCTTACCAAGGCCCTGGATTCGAAGCACTACGTCTGGCGCGATTTCATCGCCGACTTCGTTGCCAGCGACGCCTTCCGCTCCGCGCCTGCAGCTGTCCCGGGAAACTAATAACATGGTGGAACTGCTAAAAAAGCTGAAGGTTTCTCGTCGCTTCGCTCTGCGAGGCGTGCTCGGCGGCATCGGTGTCTCGATGTGGCTGCCCGTGCTCGACGCCATGTGCAACAACAGCGGCACGGCGTTTGCGGCGGGGGATCCCTTGCCGACCACTTTCGGCATCTGGTTTTGGGGCAACGGTATCCACACGGATATGTGGACCCCGACGACGACCGGCAGCGGCGATGCCTGGAAGCTTCCCACGAATCTTCAAGATTTCGCCGACGTGAAGCCCGCGATGACGCTCGTGACCGGGCTCGACATGATGGACGCCCAGTTCAAGGGTCACGGTTGGGGCGTCGCATACGTGCTCGCGGGCGGGGACGGCACGATCTGCAACGTGACGGCCGATCTCGCCAGCAAAGTGCCGTCGAATCATCACTTCGAGACGTCGGACGCAACGCAGTACCAGCCGACTGTAGATCAGACGATCGCTGACGCCTTTTATAAGGAGGCGATGGACGCCGGGCGCCAGCCCCCTCCTTTCAAGTCGTTCGAAACGGGCATGATCCCGTTCAGCGGCGACATCGCGATGGGCACCCCCGGCAGTAACCTTGCGCATCGCGGCGCCAATGATTTCCTGCCGCCCAAGCGCGACCCGAAGGTCATCTTCGATGCGTTGTTCTCGGCCAGCCTGCCAACGCCCACGCCCTCGCCCTCGGGTGGCGCGGGCGGGAGCGGCGGCGCGGCGACCGGCGTCCCTTCGGACATTACATTCAGGATGCGCCGCAGTGTGCTGGATGCGGTTCTGCAAGACGCAAACCGCCTGAAGATGACGCTCGGTGCGGAGGATTCCAAGCGCATCGAGTCGCACATGGACGGCATTCGTTCGCTCGAGCAGCGGATTCCAATGCCGGCGGCTACCGGCAGTGGCGGCACTGGCAGCGGCGGCACTGGCAGCGGCGGCACTGGGAGTACGACGCCCGCCTGCACGACGCCGGACGCGCCGCCCATGACGCTCGCGGACATGACCGCGAAGAGCAAGGTGATCAATCGGCTGGTCGTCGCGGCGCTGGCTTGTAATTTGACGCGCGTCTACACGCATCTCTGGTCCGGTCCGCGCAGCGACAGCACCTATCCGGTCATCGGGATCAACGGCGCGCATCACGCTTACACGCATGGTACCGACGCGATGGAGCCGCGACAGATCGAGCGTTACATCATGCAACAGTACGCGGATCTGGCGAACGTGATGAAAGCAACGCCCATGGGCGCCGGGACCGTGCTCGATAACACGCTGAACTACGGTGTGAGCGAGGTGGCCATGCCCCATGATCACATCATGACCAACTATCACATCGTGCTGATGGGCCATGCCGGTGGCAAGCTGCCCGGCAACCGCCACGTCCGCTTGCCCGGGCGCAAGGTGACGGAGCTGGTGCTCACGCTGCAACAGTTGATGGGCCTGAATGTGACGACTTGGGGCAGCTGGGACAAGACGAGCAAGACCATGCCCGAAATCACGACCTGACCGGCGGCGGGAAGTCCCAGCGCAGCGCGTCTAGCATGGCGCGTCTGCGCCGGCGTCCCGCGGCTGCACGTCGAGTTCGATCATATAGTCAGCTGACATGGCGTTGCTGTCGCTCCCACCGTTCCGTCGGGTGCTGGCGTGGGCCGCAGAGCAAGGCATGTCCGTCCGGGGGCAGCTCAGCGAAGAGCAGCTGCTCGCTTTGGAGCGCGTCTTTTCCGGCCGGGAGCCGTGGAGCTTCGACCAATATCCGCCGCTCTGCGCTTTTGCATACGCGTTGCCGCGCCTGAACGTGCCGGATCTGCCCGCGCACTTGAACTTTGGCGACGTGCTCCAGGCGCTCGACGAGCATCGGGCCGCCGCGGTCCCGGCCTGGCCGATGCACGAGGCCGTCGCCGAGGGCACCTTCAGCGAGCTCGGCTATGCGTCCATCTCGGCGGCCATCACGCGCATCCGCGATGCAAATGCGGCGGCGTGGCGAGAGCATGGGCTGCAGAACAAGGAGTTTTTGCGCAGGGGCGCCGAGCTCGCCGCGGGTTCGCGCGCGGTCGTGATCGGTGCCGGCAAATTGTACGACATTCCACTGCGCATGCTGGCCGAGCGCTTCGAACAACTACTGCTGGTCGATATCGATGCGGCCGCGCTGGCCGAGAGCGTCAAGCAAGTAGGTCTCGAGCCAAAGCTGCACGCGCGGCTGTCGCTGGTGCAGGCCGACGTCACGGGCGTCAACGACGTGTTTCTGCAAAGAGCGCGCGCTGCTCTCGCGCTTTCGGGCGAAGCCGAGGTTTACACGGCGCTGCTCCGCCTTCTACACGACTACCGTGTCGACGAACCGCCCCGCCTTTTTCCGCAGGGCGCTGCGGCAGCACCAGTCGATTTTGCGTGCTCGTCGATGGTGTTGTCGCAGCTCGCCACGCCGCTCACGAGCTACGTGCAAGAGCAATTCGCGCGCAGGTTCCCCGCGAGTCAGCGCACGCAGGCCCAGGAGTTTCAGATCGCGCTCGGACAATTTACGCACCGGCTGCAGCAGGCGCACGTGCGCTCGCTCTTGGCGACCGCGCCCTGCGTCGCGCTGAGCAGCGACATCACCGATCAATATACAGCGCTCGATCCGCGCGGTACCGTGCTCCACGGAGCCGTGCGGCTGCCGCTAATCGGCGCTCCCAGCTTGGGCTCGTTGATCCCGCGCCAGCAAGCGCGCATCGTGCTTGGCGCCGAATGGCCCTGGCAGCACGTCGTCCCAAGCCGTCTCAAGCCGCACGGGCGCACCGTGCAGGTCGAAGGCGTCGTCGCAGAGCGCCTGTAGAGTCGCGCGAGATCCGGAGCTGCTTCATGATCGCGCCCAAGCCGAGCAGGAGCGCGACGAGGGTGCTCGGGCGAGCTGCGTCGGTGTTCTCGCTGGTCCTGGCGCTCGGGTGTGACGGGCCGATGCCCCCCGTGGTCGCGTTCGAGGGCAGCGCGAGCGCTTGGCCGGACAGCTCGCCGCCGTTCAACGTGCTGCTCTTCAGCCGCACCGCGGGCTACCGCCACGAGTCGATTCCGTCGGCGATTGCGGCGCTGACCGCGCTGCAATCAGCTGGCGACTACCTCGTCGAGACGACGGACGATCCGGCACAATTCTCGTCCGCCAACTTGGCGCGGTTCCAAGTGGTGGTGTTCTTGCTGACCACAGGTGACGTGCTCGACGACGCGCAACAGGCCGCGTTTGCGGACTGGATCAGTGCGGGTGGAAATTACATGGGCGTTCACTCCGCAGCGGACACCGAGCACGACTGGCCGTTCTACGGTGCGCTGGTGGGTGCGTACTTCGTCAGCCATCCGCGCGTTCAGACCGCGAGCGTCGCGATCGAAGACAGCGCAGACCCCATCGTCGCGAAGCTCCCGTCGCCCTGGATGCGCGCTGACGAATGGTACGACTTCGACCACAATCCGCGGCCGAGCGTCACCGTGCTCGCGACCGTCGATGAATCGACTTACACCGGCGGCACGATGCGCGCCGACCATCCCATCACCTGGGCGCATCCCACCGCTGGCGGCGGCCGCGCCTTCTACACCGCAATGGGTCACACCGACGACAGCTATCGCGAGCCGCTGTTCCAGCGCCTGCTGGTCAGCGGTCTCCGCTGGGCCGCGGGGCGCTGACGCGGGTCGGCTGCGCGTCCGCTAACTGGCGGATTACGGCCTCGATGCCGAGCGTTACGCGGGCAAGTCGATCGTAGTCGAGCTGACCGGGTGTGAGCTCCTTGGCCGACGCCAGGCGCGGCAAGCGACTGGCTTCAACCGGTCACTCCGCTGGCGGAGGCAGTGCTTTGGCGAACTCGGGGCGGGACCTCGCGACCAGCAGCGAAACGCCGAGCAGGCCCAAAATGCCGCCTAACAGCAAGATCAACGGCAAGTGGAGCTTCTCGTCCTTGGGCGCGGGGATGAGGTTCGCTCCGGGCGAAATCCAGGGCGGGGGCGGCGGGCGCGTGTCGCCGCTGGCGTACCGCGGGTCGGTGGCGATGGTGAACTGCCAATCCGTTTGGCGATCGGCGCAGTTGCCGCGGTGGTCGCAGACCGGATCCGCGAGCGACGCGTAATAGGTTTGGCCCGGCTTGAGGAAGACTTGGTTCGGGAACAAGGCCCAGGTCAAATCCGAGATCTGCGCGACCTGCGCAGGCACGAGCTTGCCGTTTTGATCCTTGAGCGTGAACGTGCTCGCGTCGACGCCGATGAGCGGCTCCGAAGCGGTCACTTTCACCACCACGTCACGATAGGCGTTGCGTTGATCCGGCGCCGGGTAGGTCGTCACGCGGGGTGCCGTGGTGTCCGCTTGCCCAAGGACGTCGATGACGGCGTTGCCCACGCGGATCGGCACCGGCGGCGCGCCCTCCACCACAGCAGGCTCGTCGTGCGGCGTACGGCCGTCACACGGGCCCTTGAGCACGCACGGCTCGAGCGTCGCGTCGAGATCCGTGTCCGCCAAGTTGCCCATGAGCTTCTTGGCGACCTCGGCCTCCATCGATTGGTAATAGACGGCGCCGGTCACCGAGATCGGGCCCACGGTGCCCTCCGGGATGATCACCGAGTAGCGATCGAGATTGAGCGTCGCACCGGCGTTCGGCAAAGGTCGCAGACGGTTGTCGATCAAGAACGAGTCGTCGAAAATATCCCCATCACCGTCGAGATCGCGGAATTGCGGTAGCGCGCTCGGGTTATCGCGGTCGATGACCTTGCCGCTCGCGTCGATCAGGGCGCCCGCCTGGTTCGTGACCAGGTTGAGCGGCGTTGCATA
>Ga0068855_100002125_pt1 | contig 24516 bp, 26 predicted proteins | sample KBSCornC52_FD_66592 | JGI IMG/M metagenome (GOLD analysis project Ga0068855, IMG submission 66592) | Corn rhizosphere microbial communities from Kellogg Biological Station, Michigan, USA - KBS Corn C5-2 | ecosystem: Host-associated > Plants > Roots > Rhizosphere > Soil ...
CAACCGCACGTATTGGGACCTCTTTGTGGCGGCCGGATTCTGTCTCGACGTGTTTTATCTATTCGCGGCGATATTGGCATGGCAGCTAGGTGGCTTTCCGGCAGCGACTTTGGTTCTCATGCGCGGCACCGCGTGGGCGTTCGCCCTTTGCTTTGCCGCTATCACGGTTGTGAGTTGGAGATACCTCTTTATCCTACCCATCGCTTTCTCAATCGTGATTACCTTATGTTTGACTGTGGCGGCATGGCTTTCAGCGAAACCAATCTGAAGCCGTTCGTTCGGATCTGTTCGAGCCGCCTGGTGAACCGCACAGTACCCAGCTCTCTGGCGGGTCCGGTCCCATTGCTGGTGGATGGTCGGCAAACCGGAAGTTATCGGCTAGAGATTGCCTGGGGAAGACCCACTTCGTGGCCCATTCCTGCTTAAGTCAGTGCTTATGAAAGGGCATTGCCCTGGGCAATGCCCTGAAGCACCCTCGATGAACATGGTCCGTGGGAGCGTTAGGCCGGCAACTGGTTGAGAAATTCGCCCAGCTTGGCCGTGGCTTTGAACTGTGGAACAGGATCGAGCTTCTTGAACGCGCTGGTAAACGCGTTAGACAAGCTCCACATCGTTCGAGGTGAGAATTCGTCGTACTGCGGCTCAAAATACAGCCTGTGGACGTCGGACAACAGACTCCTCGGTGCGTCCAGCTTGCCGTCGACGAATGCGGCATAGAAGATCAACTTGGCCCGCTCATCGGTGATCTGTGTTTGCCGCCAGTGTTCGACTTGGCGCTGCATGGGCTCGAAGTTGCGCTGGATCCTGTCAACTCCAACCGCAAGAGTGTCAATCAGATTGAAACTCTTACTGTGCTTGGCCAGCACCGGCGTGAAGTCGCCGCTGAAGGCCATGTTCGAGCACACGAAGACCCGCAGGCCCGCAGTCAGGCCGAGGCGAAGCGATTTGTCGTGCGAGTTGCGAATGCCGATCGAGAAGCGGCATCCCTCCATTTGCGTCTCAAGATCGAGAACGCCAAACATCTTCATGCCGTCGTTGGACGCGGCATATTCTTCATTCACCACCGCGATGTGGCGAAAGCTCAAGGTTTCGACCAGAGCCTCAACGATCTCGTGATGAGGGACGGGCCTGTGGGTTGCGGTTGCTTGTGGAACGGGAATTTGTGCCAACTCCGTTCGCCCAATTTTGGACAACGGGCCGGCGACAAGTGTGCCAGTAGACATGGTGGGTGTTCCTTTCTTGATTTACGTGGATGAAATGTCTGCGTAAGTTAGGCCAAAAGTCGGGGTTTGGCCGCGCTGAACTGAAATGATTTGCTCGCGTTGAGAGCAAACTTATGTTGTTGGATTGAACGAGAGTAGACTTGTTGTGCTCGGATTAGGCCAATGGTTGCCCACATCCTCCAAATTGCGTATTACACAACGCTGCGGGAAACACGCGCTCGAATGCTTCAAGCGGCCGGCTATCGAGTTACTTCTGTAGTGGGGAACGATGAAGCTATGCGGCTGGATAAGGCGGCAATTGCCTCCGTCGATTTAGTGGTCATAGGTTTTTGTGCTCTGCAAACTGTTCGAACAACGATGGTTCAATGGTTGAAAGCACGCTATCCCAACATTGTGGTTGTCGTCCTGCAGTTCCATAACTGGGAGAAATTTCCCGAAGCCGATGCGGCCACTCTTTCTGACGACCCAACAGTTTGGCTTGCGACCATTGCCACTCTCCTGAAAGCCTAAGTCCTCAAAACACTGATTTTCTTGGCTTCCGCCATGTCTGTTCAGCCGAAAAGGGACGGCTGTTCGGGAAGCGGCTGCCGCGCGCGCCGCCGAGTAGACTTCAGTGACTCAGGCCCTTGGCCGAACACCAGGACCGGTTGCATATTGACAGCGGAGTCGATGAGACTCTGCGGGTCGTCCATCTCCACCGGCAATTGTTCTGCCGCTGCAATCTCGCTTGTCTGGATGCTGGGAGCGAAGAGTTTTTCGTGCTCTTGATGAAGCGTCTTCCAAATAGCGTCTGCGGAGTCTCCGATGCCATTCTTCTCAACCAACTCGCGAGCCATAGCCGCCAACATGTCATCATCGTCATCGATACTCTGCAGGCCCTCTCCGGCAAACTTGCCTTCCATAGTCAGAGCGACCAGCAGCTTTTTACCCATGAGGCGCAGACACGAGGTTTGCATCGTGCTTTCGTAGCACATGAACTTCACTCGCACACGCCGCTTCTGGCCAATTCGCCAGGAGCGTCGCGCGGCCTGCCGCAGGGTATGTAACGAGTAGCCGGATTCGTAGAAAAGAATGGTAGGAAAGTCGAGCAGATCCAGGCCGGTTTCGACAAGCTTCGGGTGCGCGATCACCACCTGAACGCCTTCTTTTACCTTCTTGGCATACCAGGCCTCGCGCTTATCGGTGGGCACGTTTCGCCGGAGTACGGCGGTGCGAATGCCTTCCCGGGCCAGAATCTGTTCCAGCCGCTCCGTCACATCCCGCTTCTGCGTGTAGACAACGTAAACCTGACAGCGTCTGCCCGCGGCCAGCTCGTTCTTAATCTCCTCAATCAACCGCCGCTCTTTGGCGTACAGCGTGTTTTGCGGCAGGTCCTGCGTCTCCGCGATGACAAACTTGACCTTGCGCCCAAGCTCGGGATCAAACTCTGTGCCATAAATTGTGCCGAGACCATAAGGATGATCGGGATACAGCAACAACGCATTCAGCATGTTGCTGAGAACGGAGCGATTGCCTTTGTGCTCTTTCAGGGCTGCGCGGATATCTTCTTCGAGTGCCTGATAAGCAATGCGCAAGCGTTCGTCCATCGGCACGCTGACGAAGGACTCCTCGTACGGAGGCAACTCGGCCGAAATGTCCTCAAGGAATACGAAGGCGCAGAGCTGCATGAGGAACTCGCCAAACAGGAGCGGCGACGCGCCGGGCTTACGCCGAACAGTGACTGTTGTCTTTGCTTTCGAACAAGCGTTGTCAGCGGGGTCGATGCGCGTGACCGTTTCGAGGACGCCATAGTCCTGAATGAATGCCGTTCGTCCGGGAGACCCCCATTCATATCCGCGCTCCTTCATCTTGCGGGCTTCGAGACGGTAGAGCGTGTTGAACAGGTCATCGGCATAGCCGCCGAATAGTGTCCCAGTCAGTCCGACAATCTTGTCGGTGCAGGGAGCAAGAGTGCCGAGCGCGTTCCCCTGAGCTGTATCTCCGGCAAGCTGATGGATCTCGTCACAGATGGCATAGTCGAACCAGTGCCGCATATGGCGCCCGATGAACTCGACTGGCGCCATGCGGCGGATCTTCTCTTTGTCCGCTTGCCACAATGCGCTGTGAAAAGTATGGCAACTCTTGTCGCCGCGCGTCTCAATTGTTTCCGCAAGTTTGACCTGCTTGAAATCCGCCGAGGTGAGGCGTTGTTCAGCGATGATTACAGGCTTTCCGGTTTCCGGGTTGACGAGGCATCCTGCGTTCGGACCAGAACGCGCAAAGATATAAGAGTGCCGCCAAAAGTAGCCGAGCTTGGCTTTCTCTCGCCCGACAATAAACAATGCTGGCTGGTCGCACAAGGCAAACCAGCGTTCCCTCGCACTGCGATGCTGCTTCCGTAAGCGCAGATCGCTCAAGGTGGTACGCAGTCCTTCACGCACAATCTCGCCACGCCTTAGTCGCACTTCATTGACACCGTGTGGCGCTTTCTCGTCGCCGCCGTTCCGCATGTCGTCAATCAGGAAGACACGAAGACCCGGAACAGTAAGCAAGGCTTCGCGCGCCCATTTAGCTACCAGATGTGGTGGGACCATGGCCAACGCGGTGTACGGCTTCCCTTGGCTGTGCACGTGGATGGCGCTAAGCGATATCAGCGTTTTGCCGGTGCCGCACTCGGCCACGATGAGCGCCGTGCGAAACTTCTCCCATCTCTTGGCCACGGACATGATGGCAATGTTTTGCGCCGGAAACGGCCGTCGCAGAAGTGTGTCAAGTCGCGGTGAAACAGGATCTTCGAAACTCTGGAGCGCGGGATATTCCTCCAGGATGCGTTCGCCGAGTTGGGCCGAGAACTCCCGCATGTATGAGTAAATGGTTTCCAGTTTGGCCACGAAAGACCTCTCGATTGCTAAATTGGTTTGTCATGAAGAATTGGCTGGTCGTTTCTCGGATCGCTATTCGCGCGGCCAAACAAGCAGAATGAAGGTTCCAGCGAGGCCCCGCGTTTCGATTGCGAGATTTTGTGCGTCTAGACCCCGCGTCTGGACAGCGGCATCGATAAGTACGGGACGCAGGAGGGAGATAAAGCCAGCGACAGGTCTGATCCAGTCCGAGATCGGGGAGCCCGCGCGCAAAAATCTGTATTCAAGAGGAGGTTCAATGAACTCGTAGCCCTGAATTTCTCCGTCTTGACGAAGATCGAGAATGGAACCGTATGACCCCTTAAAGGTCAGGATCATTGCCTTGCTCGGGCGGTGAAGGCTTGCATCAGTTCACCTTCCGTTTTTATGAATTGCCGTACGGAATTTGCGCAGCCGTTATTCAGGACACGTCAGCCGCGATACACTCTCTCTCGGCCAACCATTTCCGGCAGAGTATCTTTGAAGAAGATCATCACTTCCAGCTGCAAACCTACTTGGCTAAATAAACCCTCGATAATTCTCTTGGTATTACCGATGTATGACAGGTCGATCATGGCCCTCGCTGTTTCCCACCTCAGTGTCAGCAAGCGGTGTTCGTAGGGTGTTGAGTTTCGAGAAAAGAATTTTGGGGTTGCTTGGGCCACGATACGCAATACTTTGAGAAAAAACTGCCGATAGTCGCTGAGATCAAATTCAAGGTCGCCAGCCGTAATCGGTGACTGAATTACCAGACCAGCCTCCCCATAGGAGTGGGGAGTGATCGACTGTTCCATCACCTGGCAATCAAATTTTGGATCGATTACATCTTCGCGATCGCCACGGATTAATTGAACGGTAACGTCGCCCTCGAGCGTTTCCATTACAACGGGATCCTTACGATCGGGTAATTGATCGAGGAGCGTGCGAAGCCTGCTTCTTGCGTTCTCTGATATCCAGCCTTGATGTGAGTGCAATATGCGCAGGCGAAAACGATATCGTTCAGGCGAACGTCGAACTAATGAGTTCCAATGCCTTTCCGCGATCACGCGGATGAGATCGTCAGGTTCCCGGAGATTTTTTACTTCTATTCCGATTTTTCTGTCCTTGTGAACTGCTTCGTAGTCAGGAGTAGGCTGCATTTCTGGCAGAAGTGCTCTGAATTGAGAGTAGCCCAATTGGGATAGCGTTAGCACTGAAAGGATTTCCGCATACAAATCCCTGAGTGCTCCATCTCTCTCGACGCGTTCCTGTCTCTTCAATGTGAATTCTCGCGAGATCTTCAGCTGCGCCTCATTCGAATTGACGAGCGCGTACCTGAAGGCCGCGATCGATTTGTTCCAGTGAGCTAAGACCCCCACGTGCCCGCCTGCAACTGCGTCGCTAAGAAAATTGTCCTTGCCTTCTATTAAGCAAGCACCGAGCAGCCAAGCCAACGGCTCATTTTCTGGCTTACTAAGTTCATCCTTGATTTTCTCGAGCAATCACATCCGTCCTTGAGATTAGTGGTGTACAGCCCATAGCATAAGAGGGCGTGGGCTCTGGAATGGATGGCCTATCGAGGCAGCATCACGCCTGGGGTTCAACTGTTTCATAGTTGAAAATATCGGCAAGGCCCACCGCTGGCCATTCAACCCGCCCCGTTGTTGCAGGAAATGGCAGAATTCCGCGCTGTACTCCGTCGCCCAGCCATTTCAGAAATTGCTTCTTGTCTCCTTTGGCCATTACTGGATCGCAGCCGATCCCGAGCAGCGGGATGATCGCCTTGTGTTTCTCAAGTTGTCGATAAAACCAATCCGCCCACTCCGGCATTCCAGGAAGTCCGTAAATTTGGGCTACAGATGTCCACACAAATTCGGGTCGCGAGTGCGCAAGGATCGTACGCCCCGTGCTGCCAGCGTTGTTTATCAGGTCCTCGGAGATTGCGATCAGGTGGCGAAGCGGCTTTTTCCTATCAGAAAGTTGCAGCGATGCCCGGCTCGTCTGCGCATTGCGACCCAGCGAGACGTGGATAGATTCAATACCGGGCCCTTCGATCTGAAAGTTCTCATCCATCGAAATGGCGGCATTGACGGCTGCAATCTGCGTATCTCCGCCAATGACGGAAATCAGGTGCCCTTTACCGCGTCGTGGCGCTTCGGGCAAAACCTCACCGATAAAGCGGTCTAACCTCAATTTAAATGTCGTAGTGGTTTTGTCCGTGCGCTTGTAGTAAGTCAGCCAGCCAAAGCGAAGGTGCGCGTTCTTCATGCTTCATGCGCCTTTTCGTGGGTAAGAACTTGTGTCTTTCCATCGGAGAAGATCAGCGTCAGCTCGTGAGAGAAGCGTTCTCGATCGTGGAGGATCGTTGCGTCTCCGTCTTCCTCTTCCCAGTGATCGACAAATTTCACCGAACGCCAGAAGGCAATATGCCTTTTTTCATCTTCTCCGAATACGCCGTTGAGCAAACCAGCAGTGCAAAGCAGTCCGACATGTCCCCCGTGCAGCGGAGTGAGCGGTCTTCCGCGCACGTTCGATTGCTCATGAATCAATACGCGTCGTGCTTGGCGGTATGCCGAAGATCGCAGAAGCAGGTCCTCAACTTCGTCGAGGGGAAGGCCGGTGTTGGAGAAAACTGCAGGGCCAGATTCAGGAACTGGATAGCATGTCTCAGCAGTATCGCCAAGCATGGGGAGATCGTCTTGGATAGCAAGCCCTTCCAGATAGCGCTGTACTTCGAGCAGGACTGAATCTCGCGGCCGTTCTGTCCTCTTGCGTCGGGCCGCCAGAACCGCGATTTGCTTGAAGCGCACACATTCAGACGAAGCAAAACGGTAAACGCGCAAATCTTTGAAGTGGTCGGCCAAGAGACGAGCGCAGGGCTTGAGCCTCGCTTGTGGAATAACGAAGATGAGAATGCCTTCCGGCTTAAGCCAGCGATAAGTTTGTTCAAGAAAGACGAATTCGAGCCGCTGGTTTCCGCTCTGGCCTGATTCCCAGTCGTACGGTGGATTGAGATAAAGGAGGGACACCGACTCCACCGGACAGCGCACGTCCGTCGTGTTCGCCTGCAACACATCTATCCCTAGCGCCCTGGCTTGTGCAGTGCGGTGTGCGTCGATTTCTATGCCGTACCGCCTTGCCGGCGAACTCTCGATAAGAGCAGTGAATGCAACACCGTCGCCAACGCAGGGATCAAGCGCCGAGAATTCTCCTGGAAGTGTTAGATAATTCCTCAGGCGCTGCGCTTCAATTGTGGGAAGAGGATAAAAGCCGAGTTTGCCCTTTCCATGAATATGCACAGTGCACCGCCAGTGAAAGTAGCTATTGGTGTGAATTAGGGAATGAAATGAAAACTGCTGCCAAATTGAAACTGGATATTCAACTTGCGGACGAAGCCAAATCGATCGTCGCCCTTGCCTTCCGCAATGGGCCGATTGAGGATATCCACGCCGGCCGAGAATGCCCTACCTGCGCGAGGAAAGCCGAGTATTCGCATATCACGCAGGATGGAATGAAACGGATCATGAAGCGAGCGGTGGACAAGTGTATGCGCTCTTGTGGATTCGGACTTACCATCCAGAAGTGTTCCGGCACGTCGTTCAGGCTGGGAACTGCTATACGTCTGGGTGGGACTTGCCAGAAAATAGCCGCCAAGAAATTGAGTTTATGATTCGCACAGCGGAGCTTTTTGGAACGGCAAGAAAGGGAGGCGCCCCCAAACGGAAGACAAAGCACTAAGAAGCCGGGCTGCTAAGGAAGAGGAGATCACTCACGCTGATGCTCCCTACAAGTCAGTGCGGAATCCGAGTTAGAGGCATCTCTCTAGCGATGGGCAGGCATCACCTGAGAGAAGAAAACATGGCAGAACTCATTCACGAACATCCCACCCGCATGAAAGTCGAAGACGGCACGACCTACGTCGTGCGCGTCTACGCGCAGGAGAGACCTGACGGAACCTGGGAGGGTTGGCTGGAGTTTCATCCGACCGAGGAGCGCAAACCGGTATTGCTTACGGAACAAGAGACATCACAGCCGAACCGTACAGCCATCGAGTATTGGGCGCTCGGGCTGGAACCGATATACCTGGAGGGGGCCTTCGCCCGGGCACAAGGGCGTTTACCGTAGTTTTGCAATTCTGAAACTGCTTGGAAAAGTCACCTTCCGGTGGCCAGACTGCAAGATTCCATTGCATGTCCTAATCACCACTCGTTTTGTCTATTTTCGGAGGGTTTTCGGATATCAGTAATCCTCTGGATACATGATAATCAGACCATCGTTATCAATGACAGCCCAGAGAGTCTGCATTTCTCCATCGATGATAACGTTCACTTCGGCAGGAAATTCCTCTTCCTGCCTTTTCTGCATAGACTTGAGTTTGAGGAAGGTCATCCACAACACATCGTGCAAGCGCCCGCGCCAGTCCTGCCCGGCGCTCTTGGCCGGAATATTTTCGAGTACTTGATGGAGGTGCGCCGTAATTACAGTCGGAAGAAGAATGGCGGTTTCTCTCGCCTGTGCGGTTACATCAACGAGAACACCGTCTTCAATCGCGGTATCTCGCGTGTAGCGATGGATAATCTCGGGGTCTTCCATAAGCAGCTTTTCCTTGCATACGCGAATTGGTCCCGGGGCGGGCTATGCCGCTGTCCAATTTGGAAATGGAGTGCGAGTAGAGTGGCGAAATGCCGTAATTAAGGCGCGAATGGCGGAACGGCGACTATAGAGGCCTTCGATCAGACGATTCAGGCCAGCAGTGTCGAACTCGTACCACTCTGGCGGAATTTCAGCGGCAATGCGCCAAATCTGATCGATGTCTATTTCTTCAGCGCGTGTGAGCGCCGGCTCAAACGCATCCCAGCCGGTCACATGCTTGTAGACATAGTTCCGGGCGTAAACGCCGCGCAAAGGCGAATCAGGAAAATTCCAATCGCCGGCATTGAAGCAATACCCCTGGTCAATGAACGTGGCCTTGTATGTCGGTCGATGCTTCGTCTGGCGGCTGAACACGGCCTGACGCCCATCTGCGTTGCACGCCCACTTGTCGAGCACGATCACTCGCGCAAAATCTTCGAGGTTCGTCACTTGCTGCAACAGGCCTTCAGGCAAGTAGTCGAACAGGTGACCTTCAATCGGATCTGCGGCGTATGCGGATCCCAGCTGCAAGCCTGCCTTGAACGCAGTTCGCAGGCCCGCTATGTCCATGCGAAGATCGTTCGTATTCTCTATGAGCCAGTCGCAAACCTCTATCGATGCGACGCTGGGCACTGGAAGACCAAGAAACTCTCCCAGCCGAGTTGCCAACATTTCATTGGCGAGCACCCGGACATGCTGGGGATTGTTCTGGAATTTCGTGACGTAGTACAGACCATCTGAGGCCCGAAGAAGTTGGGATTGCGATCCGCCACGCAATCGACGTACGTGCTGGACTGCAGAGATGCAGGCATTCACAAGCACCTCCTGAATTTTTGGGGGAAAGAACGGGTGTCGGCGGGATAGATTGAATTACAGGAAGAATGAGGATTCGGGTCGGTAGGTTCGTAGCTGGATTAGCTTCGAGGTGGAAGCGCTTCGAGCGCCAGCACAATCTGCTTCAATGTTTCGAGACTGTCTACTCTTTCGAGGGAAACAACTCCAAGCGAATTGAGAATTCTCGGGAGAGGCTCGGTCCCGACTCTCTCCAAGGCCGATTTCAGGCGCAGCAAGCCGCGTTCGGCCGCCTGCATGTGCTCTAATACTCGACGTTGGAGAGCTGTATCCTGAATCTGGTTTGGATTCCAGACTCGCGCGACTGACTTTAGCAGGCCGCGATATAGGGCCTTTCCCAGTGGTTCGGCCAGAGCCTCAATCTGTCGGACGAGGGAGCTTTCGTTTGTCGTTGCTGCTCCGTTCCGACGATTATCCTGGGCAGGAACGTTGCTAACCTTGCCCTGGTGGTCCGAAGTTGGATTCGAATCGTTGTGCAGTGGTAGGCCTTTTCGCCAGCCATCCGGCGTCGCCCACTCCGGCAATGTCGGAATCTTCTTTGGTCGTTTCCGGTCATCGATATCAACCCAGACGCCAGTGAAGTAATAAAGATAACGTCCTAGTCCGAAGCAGGAACAAGCTCGTTTGAAGGCCTGTGCTTCTGCGCTCGTACCAGCGTTGTCGTCATCGGCCCACTCCTCGCCTGTCGCCGAGTGTGAACCGAGACCGAGGATCGTTAGTTCGCAGGTGACTAAAATCTTCGCAACTGTCTTCTGGTCTTTGCCCCGTTGGAAATTTGCGCTGGTGTGAACCGCATATTTCCGCGTCCACCCGGCTGGGGTCAACAAGGCATTCAGACGGTCGGTGTAGGCCCTCTGATCCGCGTATGGCATTACCTGGCCGCGTCTTTTGTCTTTCGCCGTGTTAGTGACGCGCCATTCAATCACGGAAGAATCGAAGGGCACTTCCAGATCGCCGATGATCTGCCTGATGCGATCGTCGCTGAGACGTGAATCGAAACCCATCTGCTGGCTGGGGAGCACATTATCGCTGACGCGCGGTAGAGATGAGGTTCCGGCATGTCCGTTCGGAGCGGTCATAGTTCTTCCTTTAGGTAGAGAAATCTCAAGCTCGCGGTTAGTAGACGATTTCGACTTTGCCAGATGGATGCACGAGGTACAGATTGAAGTCAATCTCGGCTCCGCCACCAGCGCGAAGGCTGTCCTGAAAAGCAGCATCCTAGTCGCCGTAATAGCGTTTGGTAAGCGAAGATAAATATGGTTTGGCCTTATGGTAGGTAAGCTGTGCCATAGCGCTATCCCCCTTCTGGTACTTCAATTCGCGTGCAGCGCCGCTCAGAAAGGAATATCTTCGTCCGTGATCTCGGCCGAGCTGGCATAAGCGGGTTCATGCTGGTTGCCATTTCGACTGGACCGATCGTCGCCACTGCTGTTCTCGTGTGATCCGAGCAGAACCAGGTCGCGGGCGACAATTTCCGTCCGGTACTTTTTTGTCCCGCTGTCACGGTCTTCCCAAGTCGACGTCTGAAGCTTGCCTTCGATGTACAGTTTGGCGCCCTTCTTCACATACTCACCGACAATCTCAGCTAGGCGCTGCCAGGCCACGATGTTGTGCCACTGGGTTCGCTCCTGCCATTCGTCGCTTCGATCTTTATACTTCTCGTTGGTTGCGAGGCTGAATTTGGCAATCGGCGTTCCGCTTGGCGAATATTTCACCTCTGGGTCCTTGCCAACATTTCCGACGAGGATAACTTTGTTCACGCTTTTAGGCATATTGCGACTCCAATCATCAAGGGTTTGTCCCAAGCTGCGAAAGCAGGGAAGGGAAGCTGTTCAAGAGTTCATGGGCAACGGATGTGAGAGTGATTTCAGCAGGCCAACTGAGGTTGGTCCGGCTATTGCTTGTACCCAGTGGAGGGCGAAGGAGGGCCGGATCGCGCCTTCAGGTGGCGTATGCCGCTCTGTGATTCCAGTTCCGCTTCAATCCATCCGCGGCTCTCTCGGTCGCCGAAATAGCACAGACCAACAAGATCCTCGCCGCATTGCGAGACAAGTCGCAGTACCTGCTGGTTGGTAATCGAGTGAGATGGGTAAGGCTGCCCGACGCATATCTTGAAGCGTGCTGAAGAGTCAGTAGGGTCCGGAGGGAATTCGATTTCAATGTGCCGCTTACGGCGCCCAAGTTCCAACAGCAGGCACGGCACCACAATATTTGAACAGTAGGCGATATCTTCGATACTGACTGCGTGCCGTTCCGCCATGTTGCCCTGAAGTGCTGGCACAATGTCGGAAATTAAACGCGCCCTCGCACGCTCACCGCAGGAATCCGGCTGTATCGCGAGCTGCAAAATGTCCTCGCTCAGTAAAGCTAGAAATTGAGCAAACCCAACGCGAGGCAGGTCCGCAAGCACCTGTTTGGAGTCTGCCAGAAGCTGGTCGCAGTTTTTAAGGACTTCCGCGGCTTTTCTGGCGGATATGCGCGGGATTCGCTGTTTTGGGAGGACGGAGACTCGATCTTTGCTGCCACGCATTGTGAGCTCCTAATCGTGAACTGAGACTGCCAAAGCGGGCTGATCCGTACGCGGCACATTATAAGCGCACGCTATTCCGTCCGCTTGAGTATGCCGTCGAAATGTCGTTTTCATCTCCAATGCCTACGCGAGTGCCGATGAGGCGTGTTGCCCATGAGGGCGTAACAACAGAGAGGGCAATCCTCTTCGCAAAAGAGATCATCATTCATTTTCCACCTGCATCAATTCTGGAAATTAAGACGAAGATGTGGGCAGGAGCTGGGCGAATTCAAGAGCTGGCGCGCAGTGAGGGCCGGCCGACGGTTGGCAACCACCGGCGCGCAAAACCACGATCCCGATACCAGTCCATGTGAATGGCAGACGTGCTTTCTTTTGCCAAAGTACTTGCTAAGGGTCAGGAGGCCCTCCGTCTCGGGCGTTCGCACTGCGCAATGTGTCGCGGAGCTACTGCTCAACGCGCAAAGTGACTTACGGGGCATGGTGTCTAGATAAGATGGCGCGGCATCGACGTTCCAATAATTGGGCGAGGACTTCAGCGTCGTTCGCAGCATCTACAGGATCACGAGACAGGGCGGAACAAAGACACGTTTTGAGCCAGTAAGAAGCTGCCGGGTCGCCAAACACGGCAGTGATCTCGGGTAGTTCATCCGAATTCGTAGGCTCGTTGGGAAGACTCACGCTGCGCCATCTCCATTATTCAAACCAGCGTCAGGTGTTTGCATCGTGTCAAGCTTCGTGGCCAGCGCCTGCGGCTGCAGCAAATGACAGTGGCGACAGCCTACGCAGCACACGGCGGCCGTGATCAGAGCGGCTGCGTTCTGGAACTCAGCGGGCAACGCTGCGATCTCCCCGGCACGGCTATAGAACATTGGGGCTACAGAACCTCCATAACAAGCGTCTTTCCCCCAGAGCTCCATCTCGAGACTGCCGCGCCTGCCATAAAACAAGACCACGCTCTCAAGCCGCGGCCTTTGGCCGCTAGCGGGTGCGGTCAGACTGTGACGCGTGATCAGCAGATCATACGTGCGTTGAACTCGCAGCATTTCGACGCGCACTAGAATCGGGGCGACCACTATGGCATGCACGCCATTGACGCCGACGCTATCGACCCGCTGCAGCCAGCCCAGCGCGGTTCCATGCTCACCCACAAAGCTCGAATAAGCTCCGAGATCGGCCACGGCCCCGCCGGATTCCACACCGCGGAGAATGTAACGCTTTGCGAGGTGCTGGTGTTCAATCGAGATTGAGGGCTGGCAGTAAATCCCCGCAGTTCGCAAGCGCTTCAGGGTGATCGCCGGTAGGCGCAACCCCTGCCTGGCTAGGACCTCTCTTTGGTCCAGGGAGTGTATCGGAGCTGTCGCAGTTGCGTTCATATTAAACCGTCCTCTTGATTCGGATCGGCTGCCCTAGTGAGGCCCGAATCATTTCTTTAGAACATCCCGCCCAACAGCGATAGAGACGCGGATCGGATACTGAAATTGCTAGGTTGTCGCCGCTCCGATCGTGGCCTTGTTCAGCACACGACGGGCAGCGTGTCCAATAATTTCCAGACCGCTTCCGCGCTGGTCGAAGGTAATCGAGAATACGAAACTCGCGCCGATTGGGATCGAAGGGAGGCAATTCGACCTTCGGTTTAGGCCGGAACTCCTCAGGCATTTCCATGCCATGAATGAAGCGCCGCATTTCGTCTTCGGTGATTTTTTTCAGCCGTTCCAGGTAGCCGAGCTGCGCTTCGATCTTGTAGTCGGCGCCGTAAAACCAGTACCGCTTTCCCGCGCCACGGTGAATGCCAAGTGGACCGCGAATGCCATTTCCGAATTCGCCCGGTCCCAACTGGTCCTGACGTGGAAACACCTCGATGCCTTCGGCGAGACCGGCAGCGCCTTTCAGGGGAACTCGCAGCCGCCGAGCTAGATTGTAGATGTAGATCCGGCACTCCTGTGCCAGCTGCGGCTGTTCCATGAAGATCCAAAGGTGGCCGCCGCGGCGAGACCTTTCGAGGGCTGAGTCAACCTTGTCCTGTCGGAGTTCCCATTGCAGCTTGAGCAGGTCTTCGAGTGCATTTGCGTAGTCGGCATCGATGGCGACCCACTTGGAGCGCTGAGTTTTAGGGTTCAGAGAATAAAGACCGATTGTCACCCGTCCATTGAGGTGGTCGCAGATAGTTTCCGGTGAGAGGCGCGGGTTGCGTTTTGGACGATAGTAATAGTGTTTGCCATTTGCGGCTGGTTTCAACGACTGCACTGTGTACGCCAAACGATTGACGAACAGCGCGCTGTATCGTCGAGCGAATTCGAGACCCGCAGCGGTTTTGCTGTCCAGATTGGTTAGTTGTGTAGCCATGTCATAGACCTGCATTGAAACTGGTTGCTTGCCGGACTCAGGCTTCTCCGGCCCGACTGAGTGTTATGAGATTGCTGCGATTCTCTATATATCCGAGCAAGTCATACTCGGCCACGAGCTGCTCGAACTCAGTTATGGTTAGCGCATCTTCACGGCCTTGCTCGAACACTGCGAGATAGAACTGATGTCGCTCCCGGTCATACAAATAAATCGCTCCGGATTCCGGAAATCCGGCTACGGCTTGAAGGAGCAACACGCATTTCGGCATCTCAATCCAGCGTGCGGCGACGCCATCGCCGATTGTCAGAAATACCTTAACCACGTGCGCGATATTGGCGTGCTCGGGCAGGCCAAGCTCCTCGGTTGTGAACAATGGTTCGAAACGTAAACGTCCTCGACTGTGCGGCATGGATCTACTCCTTTCGTTAGAAATTGTGGTGCGGAGTTACGTACTTGCTGCGCTGGTAATGGCCATGTACTAGCCGATGGCCGCTGCGGAATTGCCGGTGGTCGGCTTGAACTTTGGGCTACCAATTCGGACGAGAATCCGCATGCAGGACAGCAACGTCCATCCACTGGAAAACCAAACAGCCGGAGGAACAGGGGGCCACTGACAGGCTCATGCAACGGCAACAGTTTGGAGCAAACCCGCAGTGTCCACGACTGAGGGCAGCCCGAGTAACCGGCGCAGGAACAGATTTCGACGATTTTTGTTAAGAGCCTCGAATCCAAGAACAGAAAGATCGAATAGCGCGCAAGCGGCTGGCAAGGCGAGTATTGGAATTTACCGTCCAACACTGATTGGCTCGTCACGATCAAAGCGCTCTGCAGAAAGAGGCAATAGCGGTCTTGTTCGGCGGGCTTATTTAGGTTCAATCGTGGGGATTCAAAATACGCTAAATAAAGGGGGTAGTCAGAATGTAAGAGCCTGAATTGAGACTGGTTGCAAGCGGTCCAAAAAGGCGCTTCCGAATGGGAGAAAAGGCGACCTAGATGGCGAGAAGAGGTCAAAGAGAGGTCACAAAGAAGGATCCGCGCAAGGGAGCGACACCTCTGGTTCATTGCAGTAACTCCCTGAAAGGCATTCCGGCGAGGTTTCCCGGGGTGAGCACACGCGTATCAAGGAGACTCTGTCCAAAATCCTTCGCGTTTGCAAAGGCGACATTCGTGGCTACGGATTGGAACTCATGCAGGAGGTGAACCAGCACTTCTATACCGGAACTCAGATACAGAATGCACATAATCCGATGCTCTCGCTGGAGCGCGTCTCGTATGCGTTCGTAGTGCTTGACGCTCTTCAGAGTTCGTTCATATTCAAGCGCAAACCTGGCAGTCTTTGCGCCCACCCAGACCTCCACGATGGCGTCGTAGTCCTTCTGGTAAGGAGCACTGGAAATCGTATTGAATGATGCAACTTCGATTTCCGACTGCCAGGTGGACAACAGATTCTGGTTCGCCAGCGCTACCTGGACCGAGTTCAGTTGGAGTGCGTGGAAAATCTGAGCAGGGTGTGGAAGATGTTGCGTGTTGGATTGCAGGACGGTTGAAAACTCGCCATGATGTTCGAGCAGGTGGATGCCGTCGCGGGTGATCCGATAGACGGCTGAACCAGCGCCGAAGAACTCATCACACACGGCAAGATAGCCGGCCTTAACGAGCCGCCGGAGCCTCCAATTGAAGCTGTCCCGCGAACGTTCCCAGCCGCCAAATCGCATGAGATCAAAGAGTTGATCATGGCTGATAAACTTCGAATTGCGGATCTGTCGCAACAGCGGGACATCTCGTCCGACTTGAATTACCAAACCATTTTTCGCGTACCGCATAAGAAACTTCTCAAACTTATTCTTCGAACAGGCTGAGCGCTGCATCGTGGCGCCCACCCTCCACTCTGAGCCGCCAAACACCTAGCGAGGTCCTCACCCAATCGCCCGGCCTCATGAGCAACAGGGCCTCACCCCTGTCTCGCAATTGGCTTACGGCGATGGGGAATACTGTTTCCGATTTCCAGCCGGGGCTTCGACAATCGAACGGGCCACAGCGGTCACAGGACATCGCCAGCAGGTAGTAATCCGGTGCCGGAGAACCCGCAACTTTTCTGCCGAACAAAAGCCTGTTCCCGCCAAAAGCAAACGTCATGTCGGGACAGTCAAAGGTGTTTCCCAGACACCGATTTGGGAACTGTGGGTTGAAATCGCCGACCCCGTTGAAACGCAGCAAGCCAGGCACAATCCAATGACGCCGCAGCTTGCTTCCGCAGCGCAGGCCGCTAGAGTTGAAATACGCGGCGTGTCGCGTAAATCGGTAACGATCCTGGGGATCGTGACCGAAACGTGCCCACCAGTTACTGCCGAATCCCAGGATCTTGACCAACATTGTCGAGGTACTCCATTAATTTCTGGTTCAGCTTCTTCATCGCCTCTATTCGTTCTGTTATGGCGAGTCTCGATGCCCGGCCAAGTTGATCGACAATTTCCATAGGGATGTCCATCAGCTGGCGTTCAAAGTACTGGCAGAGGTCTGCGAACCGCGCGCTCTCCTGCGCTAGTTCTTTCTCTCTGGGAGGCAGGGAATCGAGGCGCTCGTCGTAAGGTTTGCGATCTTCCACTGGTCCGAGATCGCCACCAGATTCGAACCTGTCGAGGGCTCCTTTCACGTTCTCCGATCTTTTGTTGCTTGTCATTGTCGAACTCCTTGTTGCACCAAGCTTCAAGGAAAATCACTCGCCTTTCAGGCTGCGGTTCTTTTCTTGTTCCGTGCGTAGTTTTCGTTCGCTCTCGGTAAGCTGCCGCCGGAGCAGGTTCATCTGCTCCCGCAAGGCGGTTATTTGTTGTTCTTGTGAATTGAGTTTCATCACGAGGTCGCCATCCCCGTTAAAAAGCGCGATCTGGGCACTCGTCACGGCTTTCGCAGGAACACTCGCCGGCTCAGTCGGCATGGCCTTCGCGTTCCCATTTGTCGGCGGCGCTGTAGGTTTTTTCTGCACAGTTGAGGTACGCGGGCGTGAGGTCAAGCCATTAACGTCGGGAGCACCGGTCGGCAACGCGGGCATGCGCAGGGCGGATTCCCTTAATGCGGACAGGGATTGCATGAACCCTTGATTCCTCTTGTTCGCCTCTTCAACTTGGCCGTGGGATCGCGCCAGAGCGTGTTCCAATTGCACCAAGGCGTCTGCCGCCATCCAGTCACCGCGAGTGTGTCGCTTTTGCTGATAGACGATGATGATAAAGAGGCAGCCAAGCAGCCCCAGGGAGGCCAGGTTGGACCAGAAATAGCCATTCTCGATGCTTTCAGTGAGCAGAAACTTGCGACCCTCATCAACACACTGGCCGTAGTCTCTGTCCGAGGGGTTGATTCTCTTCAGCGTAAAATCCACGAAACCTTCTCTCGATTTCGGGGGCGAACCATTGCCTGCGGGATCGTAGGACGACCTGGTGCTTTGAGCCCAACATAACGGTGACAGGCTTGCGGCGAGCAACAATGCCAGCACGGTAGTTGTTGTGCTTCTCACATCCATGCAATTCTGCCTGTTCGTGCTGCCAGCCGGCCATTTCGCCGGATAAGATCCGGATCTTTGAAGCGCAAATTTGCGCCTTCAACGTGCGACACGGAATGAAGCCTTGGATAAATCCTGGGCTCGAATCCTGGAAAGCGGTAGTTGCGAGGAACGCGTATGTGTAGATGCGAATGCAACGTCCCCTGACGATTCTCTGTCATCAGGATTTCCATCTGACCTACCGGAAGATTTTTTATGTGCTCATCCTGTGAACGAGTGTCCTTGATGTCGGTCTCGCTTCCGAATCCGATGGGTTGATACTTGTCCTCCAGTAGACCCGTGCGCTGCACGGTTAGCGTCCGTCGCTTCTGCGGGACACGTGCCGACGCTTTGAGAAAATACTGTGCTGTTTCCTCGTCGCGCGTGCGCAGCAACATGGTCGTGTTCGGTGCGGATGATACATCGTCGCGGAAGCCGCGGCCGACCGTCAGAAGCTGTGGCAGAGATTGCAGCGCGAATAGAAATGCAGTGTTGGTGCCACGCGCTGTCTGAAGAATCTGCGCGAAATTGGAGTAGGCGAATGGTGCAAACTCATCGAGGATCACGCTGACCATCGGCCGGTTCTTGCGCCGACGTTCCTGCTCGTCTTCATACCGTTTGCCGATGATTAACTGCATGTTTTGCAGAAGCATCCGGCCGAGAGCTGTTACGGCTTTTGAGTTCTTGTTGGTGTTGAGCGAGATGAACAGGATCAGGTCTTTTTCGATTACTTCATCAAGCGACAGCACCTCATCATAGGCTCCTGTAACTGCGGAAAGATCGTCCTCCAGAAAGGTCATCAGCTCGTTGAGAAGGCCTTGGATTTTCGGCACCCGGTCGCGATCTTCGAAAGACTGCTGCAGGTTTCGAATGGACATCTCAAGATTGAGCTCGCGTTGATTACTCACGCCGGCCTGAGTAGAAAGCTGGCCGCGAGCGATCGCGATTTGCTCCTTCAGAACCCTTTCGTCCAGCGCAAGGACGAGCACATCACGGATGTTGAAGCGCTTGCCGGTGTGCGCCAGCACTCGCACGAGGTCGCTTAGATAAGTGGCCTGATGTCCGTGAAAGAAGTCTTCTTTGAGATCGAATGATTCAAAGACAAAGTTCGCGTGCTCTTGATAAAGACCGTGCTCGCTAAAAAACGGGTTATAACGAACAGAAATATCCGGCCGGGATGGGTTAAGCACCCGGAGTTGGTGCATTCGGCCCGCAGTTTCAATGGCCGGTAGCAGATCAGAAAGGAACTCCTGGTCGCCCTTGCCGTCGAATATCAGCATCGGTATCCGACGCCGATCATTCGCCGGACCAACGGTACGAAAAAGGTCTTGGGTAATGATGTTCTTGAGCAGTGTTGTCTTGCCCGAACCGGTGGCCCCGAATACGACCGATTGCATGACGCGAGTTGCGTCGGGCCAGAGCCACGGCTTTCGGTGCACGTCATAGCCGAGCACTATTGCATTCTGGTCGTAGGCAGTTTGGACGGCCTTTCGGTCGCGTTCGGGCGATATATATAAAGGAGGGTGAGGCCAAGTCGTTTCGCGGCGCCGCGGCAGGGTGATCACGTACCAGGCAACCGAGATGCACCCGATTGACGCAAAGAGCAAGTAGAGTCCGCCCTCTACCAGATGCACTGGGCGCATGTGAAAGCGTGCAACCAGGATGTAGGAACCGGCTGCAAACAAAACCACCGCAACAAAAACTAAAACGAATCCGAGGCTTTCCTCCTGGTTGCGATGGTAGGCTCTGCGGCCAAGACGATATTCATTTTCCGGTTTCATGGATGGACAAAGCTGAAGAACAAAAAGCTGCACGCGCTGAACGTGATGAGCACAGCCAGCAATAGCAGAATGGGGTTCAAGCGAAAACCGCCGTTCTCCGTTCGCGGCTTAAGAGGATCTTCGGTCCAGTGCCGCAATGAGGCGACAATGGTATGTTCGCGCTCTTGCGCGAAGTAACTCCGGAGCCGCTCGCGCATGGTTTCGATTTGCGGATTCCGTTTCATACTTACATCACAAAGGTCGCCTTGATTCCGGAGTCAAATATCAGTTGAAGCACCGCCGGCCCTTTCAGATCTTGACGGATGGCAACGACTCCCTGGATCGAAGAGCCCGGTTCCATTTTTTCCGACTCGCTTTCAACATGGCCGACAGGCAGCGGCAATGCTGTCGCTGTGCCCAGCCTCTTTAATTCGCGAGCATCCAGTTGCGTGTGCGCGATGCTGCCTAAGGAAACTGACGAATGCTCCGGCTTCAATTCACACACGGCTAGCAAGCCCGAGCGGTAGCTCGCTTCGGTGGCATTTTCGATCGTGTAGTGGACGTAAACCGTGCTCCGCGTTCGGAATACTTGTTCGACACGAATGTTGATCTCATTCGGTCGTGTCCGCACGTTGCGGCGAATCTGGATTGCTCCGAGGAATGCGCGGGTCAGCATCATGTCAGCGAGTTCGTCCGCGCTGCTGCTTACAGCCGGAGGCGCAGCGGGAATGGCAGCATCAATAGCAAAGTTCATGGTCTTTACCTCTTCCGTTGTTTCTAGTTCGTAGGCGAAGCGGCGCGATGCGGTCCAAACGAGAAGATCGGTGGACACTCCCGTCTTCGTCGGCTTGACGAACACTTTGTTGTCCTGGCGCTCGATCTGGAAGTCGGAACTGCCGGCTGCCGCCATCGTGACCGGCTCGTGAAATTCAAGCACTGTCAGGTGGTTCAGGGCCGTGGCAATATGGAGCACATTCTGAGCTGGAGCTTGTAACTGCTGCGCGGCCACTGAGACCGCAAACAGTCCGCATATAAAGGTAGAGAGAATCCGTTTCATATTTCCTTTTTCGGCCCTGAGCGGAACCCGCGAGGGATTCCGCCCAGAGTGGTTACTGCCTCACATGACCCAAGGCACATCGCTTACATCGCCATCGGGCAGGACCGCGGGAAATTCCACGTCCTCGTCCGATGTTGTTTCGACAGCGGGTTCCGCTGTCTGAGATGTAGATGAGGCACCCGATTGGGTCTGCTCGGGTTTGTCGTCGAGGAGGATGTTCCCGTCCTTCAGCTTGAACAGGAACGTATGTTTCTGCCCTCCGTTAAGGGGATCAACCAGGAAAACCCGGCCTGAGGAGTCAGAGCGAACGAATCCCTCATAAAGTTTGGGCACGTGCACGCGGACGAACTTCCCTCCGGTGCGCTCGGCCAACTTCACGATGAGTTCCTGCGGAAAGGCAAGAAAGAGAATCGACCCGCTGGAGCGCTCGCCACGCGAAACCACGCGGTTGAGCGCCTGCAGCCAGCCAAAGCGGTTCTCAGTCTTGTTTTGCGCCCAGATGCGTATGAAGGCCAGGATGGACTTCATCTCGTATTTGCCGCGTTCCTCGTCAAAATGGCAAGCGCCATAAGACTGGTTCATGGCAAACAATTTCTGTCGCCGCAGTTCCTTGTCGGGACTCTGCCGTACTTCCTCCCATTCGGCTTTGGTTTTGTCCAGTTGCGCTTTGAGGTGTTCACGCCGCGTGGCAATCTTGGCGATCATGGCTGCATAGGCCTGATTGACGAAACGGCATTCCTTCATCATCTCGCGCGTGACCTGTTCACCGACTACGAGTGACTTGAATGCCTCAATCGAGGCCTTGTTGGTCAGCAGATCCTCGATCTCCTTGCGGACGTGGTTGTAGAGTTTCCCGATGCGGTCTGACTCTTCCACATCGAGATGTAGCGGCAGATCCGAAACCCGGCGTTCATTCTTGTGACGAAGCCAGGGAGCCTGCCGTACCTGCTGGCGTATTTCGGAAACGAGTTTCAAATCCGGCTGGACTTGCCACTTGAGGCTGTCGAGCGCGTTCTGGAGTTCCTTCGCCAATTGCTGAGCAAGCTCTTCTTTGCCCGACGCACGGCAAGAGGTCATCAGATCGGTGATCGATCCGATGTGGTTTCCCCGGGCCTTCATGGCCACGTGCTCCAGATTGAACCAGGGGTCGCGGGCCTTGTTGGCTTTGTTCTTCCCCTGTTGTGCTCCGAGGCCTCGTGAACACCGACCCTTCACAAAGCGCGAGAACCGGTCTTCCTCGACCACGCAGATCCAGTCGAAATCAAAGTCGCCGCCGTTCTTTTTTGCCGTTTCGGAATGGAGAACATAGGCGCCCTCCAACCGTAGTTGCCGCGCGATCAGGTCGTATCCTTCAGCCTCGGTCAGAACGCAACCTTGCGAAGCAATGTGCTCGCTCAGATACTTCACGATCAGTGGGTCGTGTAAGTTCCTGAAAGGCAGAAGATCGTCAACCATGCGTATTGGGTAACGGACACAAAGCCCCCTTTCCGAGGCCAGTGGAACGATAGCGCTGTGCTCGGGAATCCAGTCGGAACCCGAGAGCACCTTGCCATCTTTCAAAAAGAGATATCCGTCGTCCATCAAGGCAAATGCGGGCAGACGGAAGCCTCCTCCAGTCGTTACTTTGTACGCCCAGCGGGCAAGAAGTTTGTTCAGTTGATTGTTGACGTAAGGATGACGAACGATCTCGCCGCTCGCGTCAGCCAACAACAGGCCTTCGACGATTCTGAACTCTTCGCCAGTATCCTGGTCCAGATCCGGAAGGCTGTCCGGATGCCGTCCCAAGATCTTAAGAAGTTCTTCATAACGGCCTTCGCTTACCGCTCCACTCAGCTTGCGCACCTGCTCCATAGCCTGTGGTAAAATTTCCAGCTGAATTGAGTCTTCAGGAGCATGTTCCAAGAGCGTGTAACTGGACTCAAACTCGAGCTGGCGGGAGAATTCGCGGATACCCGTCACGGTCATCCCGCGAAATCTTCTGCCCGGCCCGAAGATCGAGTACGTCACCGCCGGAACTTTCAACCCTGGTTTGACCGCACTCTCCGGCAGAATGAAATCCGCCTCAAGCGCGTCGGCAACATCATCCTCCACGACTTTGAATGAGCCCTTCGCCTGGGTATTGGAAAAGGCCATGCGAAACTGGTAGAAGCGATCACTCGGAAGAATTTTCCGGTGAATCTCCTGTTTTGCAATCTGGGCGAGTTCTTGCTTTTCCTGCTTGCCCAAAAGTTCCTGGTCGGGAGCCTTGTCATAGCGATCCCTGAGGAGCCGGCCAATTTCCTCCATCACGAGCTGTTGCTCATGGGTTTGCTGGAGCTTCAGAAACAATGAACGCCTAATCCATCCCCGGCAGTCATTTGTTCCCAGCTTCCCATCCGGCACGACGAGCACACGCGCATCGGGTTCCTCCATCATCACCTTGCATGAGGAAACGAGGATCCCGAAATAGACGATCGCTGCCTGCGGCCAATGCTGGAACCGCTCGGCAATCGCACGGCTGTGCTCCTGGTCAACAAAGTAAAACTTGCCCTTCTTTGCCGAACCACTCGCGCCGACCAATTTGTAGTGAATTCCGTTCCAGACAAGTTTTGCCAGCCTGTTTTCGACCTGCGATTCCTCGTAGTCGTCGAGGATCTCGGTCGGCACGTTTACGCTGGCCACCTTGATTGAGGGATAGAGCACGCTGAGCAGCGTGTTCTTCAAGGGCTCAAGATCGTGCAGCCGTGGCGCTACTCTGCCATTGCGGTCGATCTCAAGGTTCTGAATCTGGTCAGCCGGGATTCTGTAATTCTTCGTCTTAATATTCGTCATTGTTATTCTCCTTAACTATTTGTTCCCGCCGGAGACCCGGAGAGAGTTAAGGAGTTTGCGTAACCGCAAGCTCTCTCGTCGTCTCGCCTGGCCGCCTGTTCGGGTTCGCTCGGCCAGGCCCTCGATAACGAGAAGCCCGGTCAGCACATCTCCCCACATAAAGCCGTGGGGCGCTCAAAGGACCAATCACTTGCATTGGTCATCTGAGAAGTCGAGTGCTGTATCGTTAAAGAGAAACTCAATTTCGCGTGACAGCCTGCTTCACGATCACAGGACTGCCGCCGCCATTTACCTCCGGAACTGCTTTCCATGCCGCTAACGTGTAGAACGGCTGGCTGTTCTTGAAAGACTGAATCAGGGCCTCGCCTTCGGTCGCTACTTCCTGGCCCAACTCGGGTACGCCGGGTGATGCGCCGGGTTTCGGCAGGAAATAGCGCACTGATACGTCAACTCCATTTCGTCTCTTTCGCCGAGTGCTTCCATCGTTTGCTGCCGGCGCCGCCGATGCGCCTGCCGGTGGTCTGTTGTCCATTGCGATGCTCCTTTAGTTCTGTTCAGTAAAACCTGCTTGTTGCAAGACCCAATCGCGCTTCTCCCCCTCAATCGCTCGCTCCCAGTACTCGCCAATGAGCAACCCGCTGGGGTTCCGCTCCGACCGCTTCTCGACCACCAGGCGCACATGGAATTCACTAACCACCTTGTCCACGCTTTCGTTGTGGTCATGAATGTGATGGACTTCCTTGACTCCAAAGGCGGTATAAGTCAGCGGGTCGTCCTTTGTGGCTTCAAGCGAGCGGAGTTGAAATTCTGAACTGCTCTGGTCGTCCTGAATCTTACCGACCAGATTTTCTTTCTGCATGCCGCCAAACGCAGTACGGCGCAGGTTGGCGGTCATCATGTTTAGACTGTCGGCCCAGT
>Ga0068855_100002128_pt1 | contig 24508 bp, 22 predicted proteins | sample KBSCornC52_FD_66592 | JGI IMG/M metagenome (GOLD analysis project Ga0068855, IMG submission 66592) | Corn rhizosphere microbial communities from Kellogg Biological Station, Michigan, USA - KBS Corn C5-2 | ecosystem: Host-associated > Plants > Roots > Rhizosphere > Soil ...
ACGGCGCCGGCGATCAGCGGGCTGTCCGCGACCGTCCCCTTCGGGTTCAGCGGAACCTGCCCGACATAGCAGGCCCGGCCGTCCACTGGCACCGGCAGCGCGTCGATCAACGCACTGACGCTGCTGCCCGGGTCGACGGCGGCCTCGACGTCGGTGTCGGTGTTGGCGTCGCCGTCGCGGATCGTCAGCCGCAGGTAGGTGACGGACATGCTCAGGTGACCTCGACGCCCGTGACCCAGTACTTGCCGTCCGGCTCCTTGGCGACGGTGACCGTCACCGAGATCTTGTCGTCGCTGTCGTGGAAGCGGAACTCGGTCTCGCTGCTGTAGTTCAGCAGCAGCACGACGTGCGCGTCGGCGATGCGTTGTGCCGTCGCGCGCGGCACCCGACCCTCGTACACGCACGCCTGCGCATCATCGACCTCACCGTCCTCGGCCGAGTAGACGTAGCCGAACTGGGCCGTGTTGGACGCGTCGTTCTGCCAGTCGGAGCAGTCACCCGGCCCGCCGGCGCTCGACGCCCCGTAGCTGGACGCACCGTCGCTGGAGGGGTCGCCGTAAGGGTCGCTGGACGGGTCGCCGTAGGAGCTGCTCGGCGCGGACGGGGTGTACCCGCCCGACTCGGCCGCCGCTCCCGTGCTGCTCAGACACACCTTCCAGTCGCCGCCCTCCCGGACGACGATGATCGCAGCGTCGGGGTTCGAGTGCCCGTCGGCCGAGCTGACCGATGCGTGCACGGTGGCCGTGTCGCCGCTCTGCTCGACCTCGTGGAGGTCGTAGGAAGCGATCTTGAGCTTGCTCAGCACGCCGGTGAGCTCGCTGTCGCTGCGGTCCCGGCTGCACATCAGCGCCTTCTCCGCCGCGAGGTCGCGCCGCTCGGCGGCCGCGAAGAACGCTTGCAGCGCCGCCTTGGGGCCGTGGTCGCCACCACCCCCGCCGGACGAGGACAGGCTCACCGCGAGCACGACCGCGAGGACCACGACGGCGGCCGTGCCGACGATCGCCCACACCAGGCCAGTACGCCGCCGGCGCGGACCGGGCGGTCCAGCGGGCGGTCCGCTCGGCCCGCCCGGCGGTGGCCCCCATCCGGGCGGCGGCGGCGCCGGAGGGCCGAACTGGGGCGGGGGCGCACCGAACTGCGGCGTCGTCGGCGGACCGAACTGCGGGGCCGGCGCGCCGTACGGGGCGTGCGGCGCTGGAGGTGGTGGCGGGGGTAGCGGGGGTGGCGCGGCCGGCGCGAGGGGATGGATCGACGTGGCGTGGGTCTCCCACGGCTGGCGCTCCGGTCCCTGCGGATCGACGAGCGGCTCGGGAATCGTCGGCGCCGCGCTGGCCACCTTCTGCAGCTGTTGCCGGGCGCCGGCACTGTCGAGCCGGTCGGCGACCGTCCGGGTGAGCAGCCCGCGGATCGCGGCGGCGAGCGTCGGGTCTCCGGGCGCGGACGGGACGTCGTCGAACAGGATCGCCCGCATCGTCGCCGTGGTCGTGTCGCGGTCGAACGGCGCCCGGCCGGCGACGGCGTGGTACAGCGTCGCGCCCAGGGCCCACAGGTCGGCGGCCGGGCCGGCCTGACCGGTGTCGAAGCACTCGGGGGCGAGGTAGGCCTGCGTGCCGATGACGCCGGTGCGGGTCAGGCGGGCGTCGTCGGCGGCCAGCGCGATGCCGAAGTCGGTGAGCTTCACCCGGTCGCCGGCACTCACGAGCACGTTGGCCGGCTTCACGTCGCGGTGGACGATCCCGATGGCGTGCGCGGCGTCGAGCGCGTCGAGGATGCCCAGGCCGATGACCGCCGCCCGAGCCGGTGGCAGCGGCCCCTTCTCCTCCAGCAGCTCGGCCAGGCTGGGCGCGGCCACGTGCTCCATCACGATGTACACCGCGTCGGCGTCGTCGGCGGCGGCGATCGCGTCGTGGACGGCCACCACTCCCGGGTGGTTCAGCCGCCCGGCGTGCCGGGCCTCGCGCAGCGCGCGATCGAGGAAGGCGGTGCGCTCGGCTGCGGTCGCGCCGATCGGGGCGCGCAGCTCCTTGATCGCGACCGTCCGCTCGAGCAGCGTGTCGGTCGCCCGCCACACCACGCCCATGCCGCCCCGGCCGACCACGCTCTCCAGCCGGTACCGTCCGGCCACCAGACGCTCCGGCGGCTCCTCGCCGCCTGCCCCCACCACGCCGGTCCGCTCCCTCGTCTCGTCCTCGACCCTTCGCGGGCCCGCGCACGACCCTAAGCGATAAAGGCTAGCGATTCCGGATCATTACCGCCGTACGGACGAACCACCACGCATCGCCCGCGCCCCGCGCTCGCCGCAACCGGTCACACCGTCGACCACGGCGTCCACCGCCACGCCGAGCGCGATCCCGCCGAGGACGTCCAGCGGCAGGTGGGCGCCGACGTACAGCCGGCTGGCCCAGATCGTCGGCAGGGCCAGCCCGGCCAACGCACGACCGGGCCGACTCAGCTCCGGCATTGCCGCGAGACCGAGCGCGGTCGACACCGCAGCGTGGCCCGACACGTAGCCGAGCCCGGTCGGTGCGCGCCCGCGCACGCCGACGCCGTCGACCAGCACCGCCGGACGGGGACGCCGGTACGTCCGTTTGACCACCTTGGCCAGCAGCCACGCCAGCCCGCCGCCGGCGAGCGCCCGCCGCGCCAGCTGCGGCCGGTCAGCGCGCCACGCCACGGCCGCGGTGGCCGGGACGGCCAGGAGGTTGCCGCCCTGCATCACCAGCCACGCCGGCCGGTACAGCGAATCCGGCAGCCGGTTCACGGCACGGAACGCCTGCGCCTCGACCGGGCCGATCCGGTCGTGCTCGACGGCCCAGCCGGTGACGGCCAGCCCGGTAAGACCCAGCAGCAGCCGGGTGCCCTCCGAACAGCGACGGGTCATGAGCGCAGTTCCACCCCCAACCGGTGCCGGAGCTCCTGCCGCAGTTGCACGCGGGAGCGGAAGCCGACCGCGCTCTGCAGTTGCGCCATGAGCGCGATGTGTTGCCCACGCACGAAGTCGAACCGGTACTGCACGCAGCCGCCCGGGAACGCGTCGATCAACGTGCCGGCGAACCGCGGCCGCAGAGTGCGCAGCCGAAGGTAGGTGCGGCCGCCGAGCGTGCGGGCCGGGAACGGCGCCGCGCCCGCCGTCCGGCAGCTCCGGCTGAACCGGAGCGACACGGCCGGGCCCTGCGCGCGGTCGGAGACGAGCTTGACGGTCATGGCTGCGCGCCGAACGTCGAAGGCCTCGGTGCTCCAGCCGGCGGGCAGCTGCGCGAGGCAGGGCACGTAGCTCGCCGAGGGGACGGCCTGGGCGATGAGCCCCAGTCGCTCGATCGCCGTGCACCGGGGTAGCCCGGGCGAGTCGGCGGGCGCGCAGGCCGCCAGTGGGGTCGCAAGCACCACCGCGAGCAGCAACCGGATTGCCCTCATAACAACCCCGCCGTCCGCGCATACGCGTAGACCGCCGCGGCGGCCAGGCCGAGCAGCAGCAGCGCACCGACGGTCGTGCCGAGCCGGCGCAGGCTCCAGACCTGGATGCGGACGGGTTCGCGTTCGGGCGCCAGCCGGCGGAACGCGCCGATCAGATCGCGCTGATCGGCGTGCAACCGGCCCCGCAGCTGGGTCGGGATCGTGATGCTGCGGCAGGCCGCGAAGGCTTCGGCGATGTCCTCCGGCGCGAACTGGCGCACGGCCCGTCGGTAGACGTGCTCGGGGTCGCTGACGAGGGCCAGGGTCAACATCATGTTCGCCAGGTCGACGGCCTGTCGCCACGGCGTGGGGCGGACGGTCGCGAAGGCGACGTCGATGAGGCGGACGTGTCCGCCGGCGAGGAGCAGGTTGGACGGCTTGATGTCCCGGTGCGCCACCCCGGCCCGCCAGAGCGCGCGCACGATGCCCAACGCCTCGTCGATCTGCTGGTCGCCGATCGGTTCGTCGCCGAGGTCGCGGGCGCCCGGGACGAAGCTCATCACCAGCAGGTACTCGCGCTCGGGGGTGATTTCGACGAAGCCGAGCGGCTGGGGCACCGGCAAACCGTTGTCGCGCAACAGTCGCAGGAGGTGGTCTTCGTACTCGACCAGGCGCCGCACGCTGGCGAACGGCTTCTCGTCCTCGAGCCGGCCGTAAAGCACCATCCGCGCGAGCTTGTACGAGCGGTCGGCCCGCAGGTGGTTGACCGCGTACAGCTTGCCGAACAGCGCGGCGCCGTCCCGCGTCGTCATCCGCAACGGCGTCGAACCGGCCGAGGCGGCCAGCCCGAACGGCTCGACCGACTCGGCGGGGATGCCGAGCTGGTCGGCCAACGCGGCCACGACCGCAGCGTGCCGGGCGGGCGTGATGTCGAGGTGGGCCGTGCGGTGCCGCCGGTACCCGATCGCGAACGCCTCCTCCGGGACCGCCAACCGGTACGCGATGACCGACAGCGCGCCGCCGAGCGCGAGGGCGACGAACGCGTCTGTCGGCCGGTCGACGCCGAGGTACAGGCGCGCCCCGGCCAGCAGGAGCACGAGCGCGGCGCCCACGGCGCGAACGCGACTGCGGAAGCGTCCGTTCGGGACGAGGTTCGCGACCGCCCCGACGACGACGGCCGCGAACATGGCGACTGGAGCGGCCGGATGGGCATATCCCTGCCACGGGCCGATGAGCTCCACCGCGCCGGTTCGCATCCGGCCCTGCGCGGTTGCGAGAGCAGTGCTCACGCTGACCACGACGAGTAGCACGGTGAGATAGACGAACAGGCGGCGCAGCCTCCGCCAGGCGAGCAGCACGGCGATGGTCGACCAGCCGAGCACCTGGATGCATTGCTGGGTACCGAGCTTCTCGACGAGCAGCGCGCACCACGTCGCCACCCCGGAGCGCAGATGGCCCAACAGCCGCAACGTCCCGTCGTCGAGTCGGGTCACCGCGGGGCGGAGCGCCGGTGCCACCAGCACGAACTCGACCGCGACCGCGAACACGATCACCGTGGCGTACCAGACCGTGCTGGCCGGCAGCTTCCACGGCAGCGGCGGGGGCTCGCCGGACGGCCGCCGCCGGCGTCCACCGAGGACCTTCCCGACCACCGGCACGATGACTTCGGGTCCTGCTACCCCTGGCTCCGCGGTCATGACGCGACCACGCTGGAGCCGTGCGACCGGGCCGATGGACGCGATGCCTTGCCGCGGCCGGTGCCGCCGTCTCCGTCGCCGCTTGCTCGAGCATCGGCCGCCCCGCCGTCCCCGCCCCTGCGCCGGATTCCGCCGTCGTCGTCGCCTCCTTCAACTTCCCCGAGAGCGAACTCATCGCCGAGATCTACGCGCAGAGCCTCGAACACGCCGGGATCCCGGTGCACCGCGAGCTGGACCTCGGGCCCCGCGAACTGATCCGCCCGGCCCAACGACGCGGATTGGTGGACGTCGTGCCCGAGTACCTGGGGACGGCGCTGACCGGCGACGACTCCGCCACCGAGGCCCGGTTCCTGGCGCCGTCCCTGATGCTCGCGCAGTTGCGCCGGGCCGTCAGTGGCGAAGGCCTGGCCGTGCTCGCGCCGTCCGCCGCGCAGGATCAGAACGGCTTGGCCGTCACTGCCGCCACCGCCCGCCGATACGACCTGCGGACCGTCAGCGATCTGCGATCGGTCGCGCCCCGCCTGACGCTCGGCGGAGCCTCGGAGTGCCCGCGCCGGCCGCTGTGTCTTCCGGGACTCGGCCTCGTCTACGGCATCGCGTTTCGCGCCTTCCTGCCCTTCGACGACGTCGGACAGCGAGCCACGGCGCTGACGGAGGGCGTGATCGACGTCGAGGTCACGTTCACCACCGATCCGCGGCTCGCCGAGGGGTCGTTCGTGCTGCTGCAGGACGACGCGCAGCTGCAACCGCCCGAGAACCTGGTGCCGATGGTCAGCGACCGGGCGCTGCATCGGTACGGCGACCGGCTGCGAGCCGCACTCGACAGCGTGTCGAGTGCGCTGGACTCCCGGGCGCTGACGTTCTTGAACTGGCGAGTCGGGCTGGCCGGCAAGCACGTGCAGGACGAGGCCCGTGGCTGGCTGCGCCGCCATGGGCTGCTGACCTGACGGGATCGGCGGGTTCATCGGTACGCCGCCACGGCACTTGCCTCGAGCGCCTGCTGCGCGGCCGGGACGTCCCCGTCGAGCAGGAACCGTCGCAGCGCTCCCTGCATGCCCGCGTCCGGGCGCGCGCCGAAGGCCGCCGGTTGGAGGTCGGAGAGGTCGAACCGGAACCCGCTGCCCGCCTCGACCAGCTGCCGGGCGGCCGCCCGCGACACCGGGTCTCGGTAGACGGTGAGGTCCAGCGCGAAGTTCGGGGAGACGAAGCCGCCGCGGCGCGCCCACGAGGCGGCCGCGCCCGGCGTCGCGAGGTACCGCAGCAGGTCGGCCGCGCCACGGCGGCTGGTCATGCGAACCGCGACGTCACCACCGCCGACGACGACCGGCAGGCCGCCGTAGGTACCAGGAAACGGGAACACGTCGATCCCGGTGCCGGGCGGATCGCCCGGGCCGGCCGGCAGGAAACCGCCGACGAAGTCGCCCTCCATGACCATCGCGGCGCGCGCCGGCGACCGGAATGCGTTGGTCACCGATGCCGGGAAACTCGTACGCAGCGCGTCGGCGGGGCCGCCGAGCAGATACGCCGGCGCGAGCAAGCGCCGCAGCCAGCGCAGCGCGTCGCCGACGCTCGCATCGGTCCACGGGATGCGGTGGGTGGCCAGGGCGTCGTATCGGTTCGGACCCGCGCGGCGCAGGTAGACGTTCTCGAACCAATCGGTCAGCACCCACCCGTCACCGGCGCCGAGCGAAAACGGGGTCTGTCCCGATGCCTTTAGTGCCGCGGCGAGGCGTACGAGGCCCGGCAACGAGTCCGCGGGTGCGTACCCGATGCGCTCGAGGCTGGCGACGTCGTACCAGATCAGCGACTTGTTCGCGGCTTTGAACCACACGCCGTACTCGCGGCCGTCCACCGTGGCCAGCGACCGCCACCCGACGGGGTAGTCCTCGGCGACCACCGCGCGGGTGCGGTCATCGAGCGCGACGAGCTGGTGCGTGCGCGCGAACTGCTGCAGCAGGCCGGGTTCGGAGAGCAGGACGACATCCGGACGCAGGCCGCGGGCGGCCAGCGCCGCCAATCGATCCGGCAGGTACTGCCCGGCCGACGACACGTACTGCACCCGCGCGCCGGTGCGCGTCTCGAAGCCGTGCAGGACGGTCTGGAACCGGGCCCGCTCGATGCCCGACCACCCGGCGACGACGATCAGGCCGGCTCCGCGCAGCGAAGGCTGCGGGGGCGACGGGCTAGAGCACCCGCCGCCGAGCAGGAGTGCGGCCAGCAGCGCCGCCGTGCGGGCTCGACCGGCCCCGCGTTGCCCCGTCCCCCGCATCGGGCATCACCTCGGCCGGTTCCTTCCAGCGTCCACATTCGCGCCAGGCGACCCGTCCTCGTAGGGCCCTACGTCACTACGGGACCGGGCCGATCGGGACTTGGATCGAACCCGGGGGCGGCGAACGGCAACGCGCTGTCCGGTCATCGCCGCTACCCGGCCGTACGCACGGGAGGTTCCGATGTCCGTCTCGACCGTCCACTCCTCCACTCGAACCGACACCATCGCGGCACGGGCGGTGGACGCCGTCAAGGTGTATGGGCGTGGTCAGACCGAGGTCCGCGCGCTTGACGGCGTCAACGTCGAGTTCCCCACCGCGGAGTTCACCGCGATCATGGGCCCGTCCGGTTCGGGCAAGTCCACCCTCCTGCACTGCAGCGCGGGCCTCGACACCCTCACCTCGGGCCACGCCTACATCGGCGAGTCCGACCTCAGCACGCTCAGCGACCGCGAGCTCACCGTGCTGCGCCGCGAACAGGTCGGCTTCATCTTCCAGGCGTTCAACCTGGTGTCGACCCTGACGGCACGCGAGAACATGGTCCTGCCGCTGCGGCTGGCCGGCCGCAGCGGCGACGCCGAGTGGGTCGACGAGGTCGTCGGCATCCTGGGGCTCGGCGACCGGCTCGAGCACCGTCCGGCCGAGCTCTCCGGCGGCCAGCAGCAGCGGGTGGCCGTGGGCCGCGCGCTCGCGACGAAGCCGCGGATCATCTTCGCGGACGAGCCGACCGGCAACCTCGACTCGCGCGCGAGCACGGAGGTACTGACCTTCATGCGCCGTGCGGTCGATGAGATCGAGCAGACGATCGTCATGGTGACCCACGATCCCCGGGCGGCCTCATACGCAGATCGGGTCGTGTTCCTGGCCGACGGTCGCATCGTCGACGAACTGCGGCATCCGACGACCGACGGCGTGCTCGAGCGGATGAAGCGGTTCGGGGAGTGATCGGACATGCTGCGCACCGCGCTGAAAGGCCTGCTGGCCCATAAGCTCCGCCTGTTCCGGACCGCGTTCGCCGTCACGCTCGGCGTCGCGCTGATGGCCGGCACGCTCGTCCTCACCGACACCATGAAGCAAACGTTCGACGACCTGTTCGCGAACGTGTACCGCGGCACCGATGCGGTCGTGCGGACCACGGCCGCGTTCGAGGGGCCGCAGGGCACCGGCCTTCAGCGGGGGCGGGTGCCCGAGGCACTCCTCGCAAAGGTGCGGGACGTGCCCGGCGTCGCTGTCGCCGAGGGCAGCGTCTTCGGCTACGCCCGGATCATCGGCAAGAACGGCAAGGCCCTCGGCGATCCGGCGAACGGTGCCCCCACGTTTGGCACCGCGTGGTCCGACAACCGCGACCTGAACTACTTCCGGTTGGTGGACGGTCGCCCGCCGCGCGCCGCCGACGAGATCGTGATCGATCGCAAGAGCAGCACGGACGGCAAGTTGCACGTCGGTGACTGGACGACGGTGCTGGTGCAAGGGCCGCCCCAACGAGTCCGGGTCGCGGGGATCGCCAAGTTCGGCACCGCCGACTCGCCCGGCGGTGCCTCGTGCGCAGTCTTCACCCTGGCCGCCGCGCAGCGGCTGATCGCCGCACCCGGACAGTTCGACGGCATCAGCGTCGTCGGGCAGCCGGGCCTGTCGCAGGCACAACTGGTGACGCGCATCCAGGCCGTCCTGCCCGCCGGGACCGAGGCGGTGACCGGCAAGGCGATCACGAAGGAGAACCAGGATCAGATGGGCAAGATGCTCACCTTCTTCGACACGTTCCTGATCATCTTCGCGGTCGTGGCACTGCTCGTCGGCGGATTCATGATGTTCAACGCGTTCGCCATCACCGTGGCTCAGCGCACCCGCGAGAACGGCCTGCTGCGCGCCCTCGGGGCCAGCCGGCGACAGGTGCTGACGGCGGTGTTGATCGAGGCGGCCGCGGTGGGCATCATCGCGTCGTTGGCCGGGCTGGTCGCCGGCGTCGGCGTCGCCATCGGGTTGAAGTCGCTGATGGGCGCGCTCGGCATCGAGATCCCGACCAGCACGGTGGTCATCTCCAGCCAGAGCATGGTGATCGCGTTCGTCATCGGCATGGTGGTGACGGTCGGCTCCGCGGTGTCGCCGGCCCGCAAGGCGGCCAAGGTACCGCCGATCGCCGCCATGCAGCTGGGCGTCGCCGGCAGCACCGGCTATGGCTCCCGCCAGCGGGTGTACGTCGGTGCCGCCGTCCTCCTCGGCGGCGTGGCCGCGCTGTTCGTTGGCATGTTCACCGACGTGCCCCAGGCGTTGGCGGTCGTCGGCGCCGGGGCGCTGATGGTCTTCTTCGGCGTCTCGATCCTCGCCCGGACGATCTCGTTGCCACTGAGCAGGTTCATCGGCTGGCCCGTGCGGCGGACCCGCGGCGTGACCGGCGACCTCGCACGGGAGAACGCCATGCGCAACCCGAAGCGGACGGCGGCGAGCGCGTCGGCGCTGATGATCGGCGTCGCGGTGGTCGGCCTTATCACGATCTTCGTCTCCTCGATCAAGTCGTCGGTCGAGCACTCCATCGACAAGACGTTCACTGGTGACGTCATCGTCGACTCCGGTGGCGGCATCATGGGCGGCGTCGACCCGGCCGTCAGCCGGCAGCTGAGCCGGCTGCCCGAGGTGCAGGTCGCGGCCGGGCTCCGGTGGGGGCTCGCGAAGGTCGACGGCAAGGGCGTCATGGTCCAGGCCGGGTCGACCACGCTCATGCAGCTGATGAACGTGTCGACGAAGGCAGGATCGCCCGACGCACTCGGCGTGAACGGGCTGGGCGTCTACCAGAAGCTCGCCGACGACAAGAACTGGCGAGTCGGGAGCCCGGTTGACGTGGTGTTCGCCAAGACCGGCCATCGCGCGATGCGGATCGCCTTCATCTACGGCGACAACACGCAGCTCGGCAACTATTACATGGACGTCCGGGCCTACGAGGCGAACTTCGCGACGCAGTTCGACCACGAGGTGTTCGTGAAGAAGGCGCCCGGAGTGTCCACCCCGGCCGCGGTGGCGGCGATGAAGCAGGTGACCGGCGCCTATCCGAGCGTCAAGGTCCTCACCCGAGGCCAGTACGTCGACCAGCAGATGACGGCGCTCAACCGCTTGCTCGCGCTGGTGTACGTGCTGCTCGCGTTGGCGATCCTCATCGCTCTGCTCGGCATCGCGAACACCCTGATGCTGTCGATCTCCGAACGGATCCGCGAGATCGGGCTGTTGCGCGCGGTCGGTATGACCCGGCGACAGCTCCGGTCGATGATCCGCTGGGAGTCGGTGATCATCGCGCTGCAGGGCACGATCCTCGGCCTGGTGATCGGCGTGTTCTTCGGGTGGGTCTTCGTGACCGCGATGAAGGACCAGGGCATCACGCAGTTCGACGTCCCCGTGGGCTCTTTGCTGGTCATCGTTCTCATTGCCGGCATCGCCGGGATGCTCGCAGCGGTCAGCCCGAGCCGGCATGCCGCCAAGTTGGAGGTGCTGCGCGCGGTCGTGTCGGACTGATCGGTCGCGGCTTGCGAACGCGCTTGACTGTTGTCGCAGCTACGAATTATCGTAGTCGCGACAACGAGTCGACCATGCGACGGAGGACCAGCGATGTATTCGTTCGGCGAAGAGATGGTGATCCAGGGCGACATCGAGGCCATCTGGCAGGTCGCCACGGACGTCGAGTCGTGGTCGAGCTGGGACCCGCACGAGGAGAAGGCCCGACTGGACGGCCCGTTCGCGGCCGGCACCAAGGGCTGGAACAAGCCCAAGGGCGCCCCGGCGGGCGGGTTCACCATCACCGCGGTCGAGCCGGAGCGGATGTGGTCGGCCCGGGCCGGGATCCCGTTCGGCAGCTTGCGCGGGATCAACCGCTACGAGCCGCTGGATGACGGGCGGGTGCGGGTGTCGAAGGTGTTCGAGGTGCGGGGGCCGTTCACGCCGCTGTTCCGGCTGATCTGGGAGAAGCGGGTCCGCGCCGACCTGCACCTGACCTTCGCCGCGCTCGAGGCCGAGGCGCAGCGGCGGAGCAGCCGGCATGGCTGAGCCGCGCGGGCCGCTCATGAGCCCGGGTTTCTGGCTGCACCACGCCGCCTTGGAGTGGCGCCAACGCGTCGACCGCGCGCTGCGACCGCTCGGGCTCACCCCCACGCAGTTCAACCTGCTCGCCTCGATCGGGTGGCTCGACCGCACGCAGCCCGCGCCGCCGACGCAGCAGCAGGTCGCCGACCACGCCGGCGCCGACCGGATGATGGCCTCGAAGGTGCTGCAGGCCCTGAAGCAGCGCGGGCTGATCACCCGCGAACCCGACCCGCGCGACGCTCGCCTGCTGCGGCTCCGGCTGACCGAGGACGGCCGCCTGACCGCTCGCCGGGCGATCCGGCTGGCCGTCGCCGTCGACGAGGAGCTGTTCGGCGAGGGCGGCGGCGCGCTGCGAGAGAAGTTGCGGGCCGTCGCCGCGCACCGCCTGGCCGGTCTGCTCCCCCCGACCGAGACCTGAGCAACTGGGGCGGACAACTGGGCGCGCTCCGGCCCGCCGCCCAATTCCGTCACCCGCGGGCGTCCACCCGTTTGGTGGCGCTCCCAATCCGGGCGCGCCTGGACACCGAACGGGAGCCCACATCATGGCCAAGTACGTCTTCTTCTTTCGCGTGCCCGCCGGCTACGCGCCCGACGCCGGGACGGCGGCCGAGTGGCAGGCCTGGTTCGCCGCCCTGGGCCCGGCCCTGGCGGACGTCGGTCACGCGATCACCGACCACGCGTCGGTCGGCGAGGTCGGCAGCAGCGATGTCCGGATGGTCGCCTACTCGGTGATCGCGGCCGAGGACATGGAGTCCGCGCTGGCGCTCGCCAAGGGCTGCCCGGTGATGCGGGTCGGCGGCGGGGTCGAGGTCGGTCCCGTGCTGGAGGTCACGGCGTCATGAGCAGGGTCGTGAACAGCGCGGTGATCACAACGGCGGCGCCGCCGGCCGGGTCCTTCCTCGCGACCGCCCGTGGCCGGGTGACGCTCGCGCTGCTGTGTGCGGTGACGTTCCTGGACGTTGCCGACGGCGCGATCGTGAACGTCGCGCTGCCGACGATCCGCGCTCACCTCGGCTTCTCGGTGTCGAACCTGCAGTGGGTGGTCAGCGGCTACCTGATCACCTACGGCGGGTTCCTGCTGCTGGGCGGTCGGGCCGGGGATCTCCTCGGTCGACGGCGGCTGCTGCTCGCAGGGACCACGCTGTTCGCGGCGTCCTCGCTGGCGTGCGGGTTGGCCGGCAACCAGGGGCTGCTGGTCGGCGGCCGGCTGGCCCAGGGTCTCGGCGCGGCGTTGATGTCGCCGGCCGCGCTGTCCATCCTCACCACCACCTTCCAGGGCTCCGACCGGCACAAGGCGCTCGGGGTGTGGGCCGGGATCAGTGGGCTCGCCTCCGCGGCCGGGGTGTTCTTCGGCGGCGTGCTCACCGAGGAGTTCGGCTGGCGGTGGGTGTTCTTCGTGAACCTGCCGGTGTGCGCGTTGGTGCTGTCCGGGGCGCTTCGGATCCTGCCGGCCGATCAGGGCCAGCGCCGGCGGGGCGGTTTCGACGTCCTCGGCGCCGTCCTGGTCACCGGCAGCATGTCGTTGTTGATCTACACGCTGGTGAAGGCACCCGACGCAGGTTGGAGCGCCGGCCGCACCGTCGGCGGGCTGGCCGGGGCCGCCGCGCTGATGGCCGCGTTCGGCGTGAACGAGCTGCGCTGCGCCCAGCCCCTGATCCCGTTCTCGATCTTCCGGATCAAGGGCTTGGCCGCGGCCGACGCCACCCAGGTGATCGCCTGGGCCGGGTTCTACTCCATGTTCTTCTTCGTCACCCTGTACCTGCAGAACGTCCTGGGCTTCTCGCAGCTGCAAGCCGGGCTCTCGTACGTGCCGGTGAGCGTGGGCATCGGGTTCGGGTCGACCTTGGCGACGAAGGCGTTCGTCCGCACCGGCACCCGCCCGATCATCGTCTCCGGGGCACTGCTCGCCGCCGGTGGAATCCTCTGGCTGTCCCGCATCCCCGTGCACGGCACCTACCTCGGCAACCTGCTCGGCCCGCTCGTGGTCATGGGCGTCGGGTTGGGCGTGCTCTACGCCGGCGTGCAGACCGCCGCCAACGCCGGCGTGCCCGAGGATCAGGCCGGGCTGGCCGCCGCCCTGATCACCACCTCCTTCCAGCTCGGGTCCGCGCTCGGCCTGGCCGCGTTCAGCGGGATCGCAACCAGCCGCACCAGCCACCTGCTGGCGGCCCATGCTTCACCGCTCGAAGCTCTGACCGGCGGATTCCAGCGAGCCCTGCTCGTCAGCGCCCTCTGCCTCGTCGCGGCGGCCGCCATCGCGTTGCGCGCGGCGAACACCCGCGGCGACTCCGCGTCGGCCGAGCCGGCGCAGCAGGTCGAGCCGTCCTACGAACCGGCGTGACCCAGGCGGACGGTCGCCGAAGGGCGGTGCGGCGCTGACGGGTGAGCCGTACAGCGTCGCACCCTCAACCGCTCCCGTTGAGCATTGCGGCGGTGAGGACGTGATCACCGATCCCCCAGCCGCCGTCGACGACCTCGTCGACGAGGATCATCGTGTTGGCGCGCGCCCGCTCACCGTAGATCTCGACGTAGAGCTCGGTCGCGCGGTGGACGACCAGTTCCTTCTGTTCGGCGCTCAGCGTGCCCGCGGGCACCTTGAAGTTGGCGAACGGCATGGCCGCTTCCTTTCGTAGTAGAGATCGGGTGGTCAGACGATGCCGCCGTTGGCCCGCACGACCTGGCCGTTGACCCAGTGCCCGGCCGGGCCGGCGAGAAAGGCGACGACCTCGGCGATGTCCTCGGGGGTGCCGAGCCGCTCGAGGGGCGGCTGGGCGGCGAGGCGGGCGATCGTCTCCTCGTCCTTGCCGTCGAGGAACAGTTCGGTCGCGGTGGGGCCGGGCGCGACGGCGTTGACGGTGACGTCCCGGCCGCGCAGTTCCCGGGCGAGGATCAGTGTGAGCGCCTCGACCCCGCCCTTGCTGGCGGCGTAGGGCGCGTAGGTCGGGAACCCCAGCCCGACGACCGAGGACGAGAACGTCAGCAGCGCGCCGCCGGGCCGCAGCCGGCGGGCGGCCTGCTGGGCCACGACGAACGTGCCGCGCAGGTTCGTGCGCAGCTGGTCGTCGAGTGCATCCAGGGACAGCTCGGCGACGGTCGAGAGCGTCATCTTGCCGGCGGCGTGGACGACCACGTCCACTCCCCCGAAGGACGACTCGGCCGCGTCGAACAGCTCGGCCACAGCGTGCTCGTCGGCCACGTCGGCGCGCACGGCGATCGCCTCGCCACCGGAGCCCTGCACGGTGGCGGCCGTCTCGCGGGCCGCGTCCTCGCGCCCGGCGTACCCGACCACGACCGCGTAGCCGTCGGCGGCCAGCCGCACGGCCGCCGCCCGGCCGATGCCGCGTGAGGCACCCGTCACGATCGCCACCCGACGACCACTGAACTCGGTCATGTCGACTTCCTCGTTCGATCCCATGGCTCCACCATCGGACGGCCCCGCCGGGGTAGCCAGAGGGCGTTCACCCAGGGGTCGGCGTCCCCTGGGTAAACCACCGGGCGGCGGGATCTACGCTCGCGCCATGCCGCCGGCCAGTGATCAGGGCACGCGGGCGCCGTCCGCCCTCGCGGCGGCAAACCTGGCCCTGAAGTTCGTCCTCGAGCTCGCCGCGCTCGCGTTGCTCGCGTACTGGGGCGCTGTTGCGGGTGCCGGCTTCGGGGCGGTCGCCCTCGCGGTCGCCGCCCCGGCGATCATGATCGTCCTGTGGGCGCGGTTCGCCGCGCCGCGCTCGCGACATCGTCTCGCCGTGCCCGCGCGCATCCCGCTCGAGCTCGGGCTCTTCGCGCTGGCCGCCGCGGCCGGCTACGCCGCCGGCGCGGTGATCAGCGCCACGATCTTCGCCGTCGCCGCCGCGCTCAACGCCGTCGGGCTCACGGCCTGGAAGCAGTGGGAGTCGTGACCGAGGTCGTGGCGACCGTCAGCGGCGGCCGGCGATCGTCGCGTACTGGCCCGCCCCGATCGAGGCGAGGTAGTACCAGGCCATGAGCAGGCTCATCAGCTCGGCCGGGTCGGCGGCGTCCCGTTCGAGCGTGCGCCCGCCGGTGCGCACCGAGCCGGGCACCGTCTGGGCCAGATCGGCGTAGAGCGGGACGAGGAAGTCGACCGCCACGTGCAGCGGCTCGTCGCCCCGCTCGACCGGCGGCAGCGAGCCGGCGAGGGCGGCGGCGACGCCGCGGTCGATCGCCTCGGCCGCAAGCCCCGGGGTCAGGCTGTCGACCGCTTGGAACCCGTGCGACCGCTTCACTTCGACCGCGGTGATCTCGGGGCGCAGCTTCGCCGTCCGCTCGCAGATCACGTCGTCGCCGGTGATCAGCACGAGCGGAACGCCCAACCGGTCGGCCTGCAGCGCGTTGACGTCCGCCTCGCTGACCGGCCGCCCGTCCACCCGCACCTCGGTGAAGTTGGACGAGAAGGTGTGCGCCAGCACGCCCGCCTCGCCGGCCGGCGCGTGATAGCCGACGAAGAACAGCGCGTCGTAGTCGGCGGTGAGGCCGTGCAGCATGCACGACGCGCGCGGCGACCCGGTCACCAGCCGAATGCGCGGATCGAGGTCGGCGACGACGAGGTTGTCCATCGTGCCGTGGGAGTCGGCGACGGTGACGGCCGTCGCCCCGGCGTCGAATGCAGCCCGGACGACGGCGTTGGTCTCGGCCGTCATCAGCCGCTGCGCCGCCGGGTAGCCCGACCCGCCGCGGATGATCTGGTCCAGCGTCGCGACGCCGGCGATGCCCTCCATGTCGACCGAGACGAAGACCCGCACCGTTCCTCCTAACCCAGCCGCGCGCCGGCGTAGCCGCCCGGCGCCGCGAGATCCGACGTGCCCAGACGGGAGCCGAGGAGCCGCAGCGCGTTCCCGCCGAGCACGCGCACGACGTCGTCGGCCGGCCAGCCCCGCCGCACGAGCTCCCCGGTGAGCGCCGGCAGTTCGGCCGGTCCGGTCAGCCCCGGCAGCACGGCGTCCGGCCCGCAGCCGCCCACGACCAGCGCCTCGACACCGGGCGGGGTGATGTCGTGCTCGACCTCACGGACGAAGTCGGGCCCGATCCCGACGTGCGCGATGCCCGCCACCTCGGCGACGTGCTCGAGGTGGTCGACGACGTGGCCGACCCCGGCGTCCCGCTCGGCCACGAAGCCGGGATAGAAGTTGATGCACACCACCCCGCCGCCGGCGGCGATCGCCCGCAGCTGGTCGTCGTCCAGGTTGCGGTGATGGTCGCGCAGCGCGCGGGCCGACGAGTGCGACGCGATCACCGGCCGGGTCGCCAGCTCGAGGACGTGCTGCACCCCGCTACGGCCCAGGTGCGAGACGTCCACGACGATGCCGAGCCGCTCGAGCTCGCCGATCGCCGCAACGCCGGCCGCGGTCAGCCGGCTGCCCGTGTCGTCCTCGGCCGATCCGTCGGCCAACGCCGACCGGCCGAAGTGCGTGAGCGAGACCATCCGCACGCCCAGCCGGTGCATAGTCGCCAGCAGCTCGACGTCCTCGCCGATGCCGGGCACGCCTTCGAGGGCGAGGACGAGCGCGATGCGGCCCGCGGTGGCGGCCGCGTCGAGCTGCGCCGCGTCGGTGCACAGAGCGACCTCGTCCGCGTTCTCGGCGGCGATCCGGTGCGCGGCCTCGATCATCCGCAGCGTCTGCCGCAGCGCGCCCTCCGGGCGGTGCGGGTCGTCGATCCACACCGGCAGCACCTGCACGTCCACGCCCCCGGTCCGCAGCTGCGGCAGCCATCGCATGCGGAAGTAGCGACCCCAGCGCTCGACCGGGCGCAACACGACCGAGCAGAGCAGGTCGTTGTGCGTGTCGACCACGATCGCGTCGCGGTGCAGCCGCGCGGCGTCGAGCGGGTTCACGACGCCGACCGCGGGTTGGCCCGCACCCCGTAGTGGACGTACGGCGAGCCGTCGGGCAGTGCGTAGAAGACGACCGGCGTCCAGTGCTGCTCGCCCTCGTCGCGGAACGCGAACTCGCCCTCTCCCCCGAGCGGGCGCAGCTCGTGCTCGCTGACCGGGTTCTCGTAGTACGCGGCCAGCGGCCCGGTCACGGTGGCCCGCAGCATCAGCCGCTCGCCGTCGAAATAGACGTCCGTGTCGCGCGCGGCCCGCCGGTAACGCCCCACCCAGCGATCGGCGTCGGTGATCCGGGCACCGGGGACGGGCTCAGGCGATGCCGGCACGGTGATGCCGGCCAACGCGCCGAGGGTCTCGGCGAACGCCGCGTGGGCGAGGTCGCCCGAGTTGCCGCCGTTGGTGAGGACGGCCACCGCGACGCCGAGCTCGGGCACCATCCGCAGGTAGGCGCCCTGGCCGATGGTGTTGCCGTCGTGGCCGGCGACCCGATGGCCGTCCCACTCGAAGCGGATCAGCCCGAGCCCCCACGAGTCGCCGAACGTGTAGCGGTCGGGCAGGTCGACCTCGCGCGCCCGCATCGCCCGCACCAGCTCGCTCGACAGCAGCCGCTCGCCGGAGGGCGCGCGGCCGTCGCGCAGGTGCAGGGCGGCGAAGCCGAGGACGTCCCGCACCGTGCAGGTGATCAACCCGGCCGGGCCGAGCGAGCGCGGCAGCCCCCACGCCGGCGCGACGTGCGGCGGCTCCCCCGGCTCGCCGACGTGGCCGACGGCGAACCGCCCGAGCATGCACTCCTCGGGCAGCGTCGTGACCCGCTCGAGTCCGAGCGGCTCGAACAGCTCCACGCGCATGGCGTCGTCCCACGTCCGGCCGGTCAGCCGTTCGACGATGCGGCCGAGGATCACGTAACCGGCGTTGCAGTACGAGAACGTCGCGCCCAGCGGATGGTTGATTCCGGCCGTGGCCAGCGACTCCACGTAGAGGCGCAGGCAGTCGTCGCCCCGGCCGGTGTCGGTGATCACGTCACCGTCGAGGCCGCTCGAGTGGTTGAGCAGGTGCCGGACGGTCGCCCGCCGCGCAAGATCCTGGCCGAGCACGAGTTCGGGCAGCGCGTCGGTCAGCGGCCGGTCGAGGTCGAGCAACCCGCGCTCGACCAGCCGCATGATCACCGTGGCCGTCCACGACTTCGTGATCGACCCGATCTGGAACACCGAGTCGTCGGTGCAGCTCAGCCCGGTGCGCACGTTGAGCACGCCGGCCGCGACGGCCAGGCTCTCCCCCTCGCCGGTAACCGGGTCGAGCCGCAGGACGCCGAGCTGCGCGCCGGGGACGCCGTGCTCGGCGATCAGCTCGTCGAGCCGCCCGCGCCAGTGGTCGACGAAGTCACCGGTTTCGAGGGACGCGACGGCGCTCATGTCCCCACCCTTTCGGACCCGGCGCGTCCGGTTCTTGGTCGCGCGACACCAAGCGACCGGGCAGGTTGGGAGGTCGGGACGAACCCGGGCCGGACGGGCGTGAAACAGACTTTGAGCCAGGAGGTTCGATGCCCGAGATGCTGGCCGGACGACGCGTAGTGGCGGGTGAGCGATGACCGCCGTGGCCGTCCTTCCCCGCGAACGGTGGTGGGCCACCCACCCGCGCAGCGCGTTCCTCGTCCGGCGCGCGATGCGCCTGGCGGTCTCGCTCGCCGTGTTGATCACCCTCGCCTTCGCGATGATTCACCTCATCCCGGGCGACCCGGTGCGCACCGCGCTGGGCCCCAAGGCGCCGCAGTCGCTGGTCGCGCAGCGGCGGCACGACCTCTGGCTCGACCGTTCGCTGTGGGACCAGTACGTCCACTACCTGCACGGGCTGGTCACCGGTGATCTCGGCACGTCCATCTCGTCGAACCTGCCGGTCTCCGACATAATCTCGGCCCGGTTGCCCAGCACGGCCGAGCTCGCCGGTATCGCGTTCCTGGTGATCATGCTGCTGTCGGTGCCGATCGGCATGGTCGCCGCGGTGCTCACGCGGGACGGCCGCCGCCGCGGCACCGACCTCGGTTTCACCACCGTCACCGGGTTGCTGGCCACCGTGCCGGAGTTCCTGCTCGGCGTGGGCCTCGTCGTCCTGTTCGGGGTCACGCTGCGGTGGTTCCCGGTCGGCGGCAAGGGCGGCCCGGAGTCCTACGTGCTGCCGGTCGCCGCGCTGTCGCTCGGTTCGATCGCCGCCCTGGCCCGGATCGTCCGGGCCGAGACGCTCAACGTGCTGGGCCAGGAGTACGTCCGCACGGCGCTGAGCAAGGAGCTGCCGGCCCGGCTGCTGTACCTGCGGCACGTGCTGCCGAACATGCTCACCGCCACGCTGACCCTCGGCGGGTTGCTGCTGGCCGGGCTGATCGGCGGCACCGTGCTGGTGGAGAACGTCTTCGCGTGGCCCGGCCTGGGCACGATCGTGGTCAACTCGGTCGGCACCCAGGACTACCCGGTCGCGCAGGCGATCGTCCTCATGCTCGGCGCGACCGTGCTCGTGATCAACGCGGTGGTCGATCTCGTCCTGGGTTTCCTCGATCCCCGCTCGACGATCGGGGCGTCGTGATGCCCGGACGCCGCCCGCTCGCCGCGGCCCTGCGGACCCCCACCGGGGCGACCGCCGCCGTCGTGCTCGCCGGGTTGCTGTTCCTCGCCGCCTTCGCGCCGGCGATCTGGGGCGCCGAGGCGCGGCACGTCGACGTCGCGCACCTGCTCGAGGGTTCCTCCGGCCGCCACCCGTTGGGCACCGACAACCTCGGCCGCGACGTCCTCGCCCGCCTGCTCGTCGCCACCCGGCAGTCGCTCGGGCTCGCCGTGCTCGCGGTGCTGGTCGCGACGCTCATCGGCGTCCCGCTGGGGGCGTTGCCGGCCGTCCTCGGCCGCCGCGCGGGACGCATCGTCAACGCGGTGATCGACTTCGCGGTCGCGTTCCCGGCGCTGCTGCTGGCGATCTTCGTCGCCATCGTGGCCGGAGTCGGCGCGCAGTCGGCGGTCCTGGCGATCGGCATCGCCGGCGCGCCGAGCGCGGCCCGGCTGACCCAGACACTCGCCGCTTCGATCGCCGGCTCCGACTACGTCGCCGCCGCCCGGCTCGCCGGCGTACCCCGGCGCCGGCTGCTGTTGCGGCACGTCCTGCCCAACATCGGCGAGCCGCTGATCCTCAACCTCACCCTCGCGGTCGGCGGCGCGCTGCTCGCGATGTCCGGGCTCAGCTTCCTCGGCCTCGGCGTCCAGGCGCCGGCCTACGACTGGGGACGGATGCTCAACGAGGGCCTCGAGCGGGTCTACGTGAGCCCGGCGGCGGCGCTCGGCCCGGGCACCGCCGTGGTGATCGCCGGCCTCGCCTTCAACGGGCTCGGCGAGGCGCTGGCCCAGGTGGTGAGTACGCGGCCGGTGCACGGCGGGCGACGCCGCGACGCCGGGCATCCGGTGGACGAGCCGGCCCCGGTCGCGGTGGGCGACGAGGCACCGGTGCTGACCGTGTCGCGGCTGTCGGTGCACATCCCGACCGCGGCCGGCGAGATCACGCCCGTGCGCGAGATCAGCTTCACCGTGTCCCGGGGCGAGATCGTCGGCATCGTCGGCGAGTCCGGCAGCGGTAAGAGCCTCACCGCGATGGCGGTCGGGCGGCTGCTGGCGGCGCCGGCCTACGCGACCGCGGCCCGGCTCGAGTTCCTCGGTGCCGACCTGCGGGCCAAGCCGACCCGCACGCTGCGCCGCCTGCTGGGCACGTCGCGGGCGGTGGTGTTCCAGGATCCGGCCACGACGCTGAACCCGTCACTGACCGTCGGCCGGCAACTGACCGAGGTCTCCGAGGTGCACCAGCGGATGCCGCGGCGCGAGGCGCGGCTCAGGGCCGTGTCCCGGCTGCGCTCGGTGCGCATCCCGAGCCCCGAGCGGCGGCTGCGCCAGTACCCGCACCAGCTCTCCGGTGGCATGCGGCAACGCGCGATGATCGCGATGGGCCTCATGGGTGAACCGCAGCTGATCATCGCCGACGAGCCGACCAGCGCCCTCGACGTGACCGTCCAGCAGCAGATCCTGCGACTGCTGCGGCAGGTCAACGAGGACACCGGCGCCGCCGCCCTGCTTATCACGCACGACATCGCCGTGGTCGCCGAGACCTGCCGGCGGGTGCTCGTCATGTACGCCGGACGAATCGTCGAGGAGCTGGACGTCCGCACCCTCTGCGAGCGGCCGGCCCATCCCTACACGCGGGCGCTGATCGCCTCCGTCCCCGACATGGCGACCGACCGCGATTCGCCGCTGGCCACCATCGCCGGCCGCCCACCGCAGCCGGCCGAGATCCCGGACGGCTGCGGGTTCGCCGCCCGCTGCGCCTTCGCCACCGAGCGCTGCCGCGCCGAGAGGCCGCCGTTGCTGCCCCTCGCGCCGGGGCAGTCGGCGGCGTGCTGGCATCCGCGCACCGAACCGCTGCCCGCCCTCACCGACGCGGTCAGCGCATGACCGCGCTGCGCGTCCGCGATCTGTCCGTCCGCTTCGACGGGGCGGGCGGACGCTCGCTGACGGCGGTGGCCGGCGTCGACCTGGACGTCCCGAGCGGGCAGGTCGTCGGGCTGGTCGGGGAGTCGGGGTCGGGGAAGTCGACGCTGGCCCGCGCCCTGGTCGGGTTGGTGCCCATCACCGGCGGGTCGGTCGAGCTGGACGGCCGGCCGCTCGACCAGCGGACGAAGGGGCGGCGCCGCGTCCAGATGGTGTTCCAGGACCCGTACGCCTCGCTCGACCCGCGCATGACGATCGGCGAGACGGTCGGCGAGGTCGTCGCCGCGGCCGGGCGGGTGCCGCGGGCGACCCGCGCGGCCGAGGTCGAGCGGCTGCTCGAGCTCGTCGCCCTCGACCCGGCGCACAGCCGGCGCCTGCCGCGCGAGCTGTCCGGCGGCCAGCGCCAGCGGGCGGCCATCGCCCGCGCCCTCGCCGCGCAACCGGACGTGCTGCTGGCCGACGAGATCACCTCGGCCCTGGACGTCTCGGTGCAGGGCGCGATCCTCAACCTGATCCGGGACCTGCAACGGCGCCTCGGGCTCACGGTGCTGTTCATCTCGCACAACCTGTCCGTCGTGCGGTACGTCAGCGACGCCGTCGCCGTCATGTACCTCGGCAAGATCGTCGAGACCGGGCCGGTCGATCACGTCATCGCCGACCCGCAGCACCCGTACACCCGCATGCTCCTCGACGCGGTGCCGCGGCTGGGTGCCGCGACGCGGCCCGGCCCGGCCGGCGCCGACGGAGACGTGGCCGACCCGCACCATCCCCCGACCGGCTGCCGCTTCCACCCGCGCTGCCCGGTCGGCCCGCTCGTCGACCCGACCCGGCGGCTGTGCGTGACGGAGTCACCGGACGACGGCGCGAGCCGCCGCCGGCACCGCAGCGCGTGCCACTTCGCCGAACCGGCGCCGGCCAGCCAGCTGACCAAGGTCGCGAAGCAGGCCAGCGAGGTCGGCTGACGGCCACGGGCCTCAGCCGCGCCGGGTGCGGCCCTCGACCCGGCCGCGGGCCGCCGCCGGCGCGGGCACGCCGAGGTGCAGCTGCAGGTGGACCGTCAGGCGCTCCAGCGGGTCGTTCACGTCCAGGCCGCCGAGCTCGATCAGGCGGCGCAACCGGTAGCGGTAGGTGTTCGGGTGCACGCCCATGGACGCGGCGGCGGCCGGGATGTCGCCCAGGGCGTCCAGGTAGGCGCGCAGCGTCGGCAGGTACTGCGTCTGGCCCTTCGCGTCGAGGGCGGCCAGGGAGTCGAGCTTGCCGCCCAGCACGGTGGGGTCGTCGGCGACGAGCTCGCGCAGCCGCATCAGGACGACCGTCGAACTCACGTCGGCCAGCGCGGCCACCCGCCGCTCGTCGCCGTACTCGCCGAGCGCCCGCAGCACGAGATCGGCCTCGTAGCGGCTGTCGGCGAACCGCTCCACACCCGTGACGGTGGCCCCGATGCCGGCTCGCAGCCGCAGCCGCAGCGACTCCTGGGCCTGGTCGACGATTGCGCCGGCGACGCGCAGCAGCCGGTCACGGTCGTGCGCCCCCGGCTCGGCCACGAGCACGTAGACGACCGGGCCGACGGCCGCGGCCAGGGCCTGGTGGCGGTAGGCCTGCGCATAGAGGTCGATCAGGTTGGTCACCTGCTCGCCCCGTACGGCGAGGTCGGCCGGCTCGGCCGCGGGCAGCTCGAACCCGATGACCGTCAGGCGCGGTTCGCGCTCGGCGCCCACGGCCTCGGCGAGCAGGTCCGGCGGCCGGCGCCCGTCCAGGACGGCCCGCAGCAGCTCGCTGCCGCGGCGCCGCTCGAGGTCATCGGCCATCTGGTGGCGCACGAGGTGCAGCGCGGCGATGCGGGCCGCCTCGCGCATGGCCGCCTCGGCCTCCGGGCCGAGCGGCGTGCGGCCCTCGGCCACCCACAGCGATCCGAGGATCTGCCCGCCGGCGCGCACCGCGATCGCGAGCCGCGTGCGGAAGCCGGGCTCCTCGTACTCGATGCGCACCGGGCCCTCGCCCGACCAGATGCGCCGGAACACGCCGTCGCGCTGCAGGCGGCGCAGCCAGTCCGGCGGCACGCGCCGGCCGAGGATGGTGTCGCGGCGCGGTTCGTCGATCGGCTCGTCCAGGCTCGAGTACGCCAGCACGGTCGACTCCGGGTTCTCGATCGTCGCCGGGCCACCGACCATCGCCGACACCGCGTCGGCCAGGGTGAACAGGTCACCGACGGCCACGCCGCCGGGCGCCGCGGCGTCCTGCCCGCCGAGGCTGGCCGTGGCCGTCCGCAACAGCGAGTGCAGCTGCCCCCAGGCGACGTCGCGGTCGATGGCCAGCAGGGCGATGCCGGCCTCCTTGGCGGGGGCGACGAGCTCGTCCACGTCGCCGTGCCCGCCGGACTTCACGATCACCCCGGCCGCGCCGGCCGCTGCCGCCTGGACGAGCAGCTCGCCGGCCTGCGCGCAGTCCGCACTCACCCCGACGGCCAGGACCAGGTCGCCCCACTCGAAGCGGGCCGGTTCCAGCGGATCGTGCACCACGACGCCGGCCACCGTCGCGTCCAGACCGTCCGGAGCCGTCAGGACGCGCACGATCTCCAGATGTTCCAGCACCTTGCCGAGGGTGGCGGTCATCGACGCACCTCCGTCCAGGCCGAACATTGTCGATCGCGCGGCACCCTGGGAGCCAGGCGATTTCCGTCGGGCCGGCGTCGACCGCGCCGATCAGCCGGCCAGCATCCGGATGCTCGTG
>Ga0068855_100002129_pt1 | contig 24500 bp, 18 predicted proteins | sample KBSCornC52_FD_66592 | JGI IMG/M metagenome (GOLD analysis project Ga0068855, IMG submission 66592) | Corn rhizosphere microbial communities from Kellogg Biological Station, Michigan, USA - KBS Corn C5-2 | ecosystem: Host-associated > Plants > Roots > Rhizosphere > Soil ...
TTGAAGTTCACGCCGCGCAGGTCGATGACGACCTTCTGCGGGCAGCCATCCGGACCGACGATCGTGCCGGCCGGCGTGTCTGCACACTTGTCGTCGCAGTTGTTGACGCCGTCATGGTCGTCGTCCATCGAGTGGCAATCGGCGGCCGGCGGCGGGGTTGCCGGGGTGGCCGGGACCGCAGCAGCGGCGTGGCCGAAGCTGTAGACGAGGCCGACGCTGGCGATGCCGTCGACGTAGCCGCTCTCGTGGCTGATGTTGTTGTAGCCGAGGCCGTCCGACAGGTTGCCACGGGTGTTGTTGTCGTGGTCGTAACGCGCCGCGAGTTCGCCGCGCAGGGCGAGGTTCTCGGAAAGGTTGTACTGGATGCCGCCGCCGATCGTGGCCATCGGATCCCAGCCATTCTCGTGGTAGCCGATGCCGTTCAGCAGGTAGCCCGAGTACGCCGCATGACGCAGCATGCCGAGGCCGCCCATGATGTACGGACGCCACTGCGCGCCTTCGTCACCGAAGAACCAGCGGCCGCTGACGCCGAGGCCGACGCTTTCCCACTCATGGCCACCGCGCCACGACGTGTCGTCGAACTTCGCGTTGTTGATCGTGTATTCGAAATCGACGGCCAGGTGCGGGTTGACCCACACGCCGACGCCGAAGCCGCCCCACACCGACGTGTCGGTTTCGCGGCTGCTGTCGGAGAAATTCGCGCCGATGCGCGGAGCGATGTACCAGTTGCCGAAATCCTGGGCTTGGGCGACAGCGCTGCCGCCGACGAGCGCCAGGGCGATGAGCGCACTAAGGGCATTACGTTTCATTCAGAGGACTCCTCTCTCGTTTTGGTTCAAACGCGTGCCCGCCCAACTCCGCAGGACGCTGACACTCCTAATCCCAAGTCTACTGACAAGCCGAGACGAAGGAAACATACGCTTAACACTTTAGCATGGGCGCATGACTGGGGCGCGAGTTTAGCCAAGTCCCGTGCTGCCGCCAACGGCTTGTGAAGATGTCGTTAAGGTACAGGTCAGTTCAGGCTGAACGCGTTCAGGAAATGATGGATCGGCATGGCATCCAGCGCCTCCGGCTCGCTGGTCGCGGCGATGATCTGCCCGACCCGCGGTGCCGGCAGGTGCGCAGCGAGGGCCGCTTCGAACTTGGCCAGCAGCAACGGTGCCCCATCGGCGCGGCGCCGGCGGTGGCCGATGGGATAGTCGATTGATACCCGATCGGTCGCGCTGCCGTCCCGGAAGAACACCTGCACGGAGTTGCCGATGGAGCGCTTGACGGGATCGAAATATTCCTTCGTGAATCGCGGGTTCTCCCGCACGACCATCCGATCACGCAGTGCGTCGATGCGCGGGTCTGCGGCGACCTCGTCGGTGTAGTCGTCGGCCGTCAGGCGGCCGAGGATCAGTGGCACCGCGACCATGTACTGGAGGCAATGGTCGCGATCGGCGTAGTTCGCCAGCGGACCGGTCTTGTCGATGATGCGCAAGGCCGCTTCCTGCGTCCCGATCTCGATGCGCTCGACCTGGTCGAGCCGGCCGGCGACCTGCGCATGCAGCTGCATCGCGCACTCCACCGCCGTCTGCGCGTGGAACTCGGCCGGAAAGCTGATCTTGAACAGCACGTTTTCCATCACGTAGCTGCCGAACGGGCGCTCGAATTCGAATGCCCGGCCCTTGAACGAGACGTCGTAGAAGCCCCAGGTCCGGGCCGTCAGAGCGGACGGACAGCCGACCCCGCCCTTGAGCGCATTCAACGCAATGGTGACCGCGCGGCGGCAGGCATCGCCGGCCGCCCAGCTCTTGCGCGGACCGGTGTTCGGCGCGTGTCGATAGGTACGCAGCGCGCCGTTGTCGATCCAGCTGTGCGAGATCGCGTTGACGATGTCGTCCCGTCCTCCGCCGAGCATGTGCGTGACGATCGCGGTCGAAGCGAGGCGCACGAGGATCACATGGTCGAGGCCGACGCGGTTGAACGAATTCTTCAGCGCATAGCAACCCTGGATCTCGTGTGCCTTGATCGCAAGCCCGAGCACGTCGCGCACGCGCAGCGGCTGGCCGCCTTCACGCTCCGCCTTGCGCGACAGGTAATCGGCGACGGCGAGGATCGCGCCGAGGTTGTCGGACGGATGTCCCCACTCGGCCGCGAGCCAGGTATCGTTGAAATCGAGCCAGCGCACCTGCACGCCGATGTTGTAGGCGGCCTGCGCGGGATCGAGTTCCCATTCCGTGCCCGGCACTCTTGCGCCGCCCGGCAGCGTCGCCCCAGGCACCAGCGGGCCGAGATGCTTCACGCACTCGGGGAATTTCATCGCCAGCATCGCGCAGGCGAGGGAATCGAGCAGCACCCAGCGGGCCGTGTCGTAGGCTTCGATCGAGTTGATCCGATAGTCGACGACGTAGTCGGCGATGTCGACCATCGCCTGATCGGGAGCGGGCCGTGCGGCCGAGCGGATATCGCGGTCGCTCATCGAACATCCTCGGCATCGTCGAGCCCGGCAGCTTGCCCGCACAGCATCACGTGGCACGCCACAGCAGGTCCATCATCAGGCCACTTCACGGCGCAGCACGCCTATGTCGCCGGCACGCGCACCGCGCCCTCCATCAGCACGCGTGCGCTGCGGCTCATCACCGCCTTGGTCGCGACCCATCGCCCGTCGACTTCCTTCACGTCCGCGCCGACCCGCAACGTCCCGGACGGATGGCCGAAGCGGACCACGTCGCGGGTGCCGCCGCCGGCCGCGATATTGACCAGCGTCCCCGGCACCGCCGCCGCGGTCGCGATCGCGACCGAGGCGGTGCCCATCATCGCGTGGTGCAGCTTGCCCATCGAGATCGCGCGCGCGAGCAGGTCGATGTCGGTCGCGCGCACGGCCTTGCCGCTCGACGAAACGTAGTCCTTCGGCGGCGCGACGAAAGCCACCTTCGGCGTCAACGGTCGCGCGGCGGCCTTCGCCACGTCCGCGACCAGGCCCATGCGCACCGCGGCCATGGCGCGGATCGCCTCCAGCTTCGCCAGCATGGCCTTGTCGTCGTTGATCGCAGGCTGCAGTTCGGTGCCGTCATAGCCAAGCGCCGCGGCATCGACGAATACGACCGGCACGCCGGCATTGATCATCGTGGCCTGGAATGTTCCTGCGCCCGGCACGGCGAGCTCGTCGACGAGGTTGCCGGTCGGGAACATCGCGCCACCGTCTTCGCCCTCGTCGGCCGGGTCGAGGAACTCGAGCGCGATCTCGGCGGCGGGAAAGGTCACGCCGTCCAGCTCGAAATCTCCGGTCTCCTGCACCTCGCCGTTCGTCATCGGCACGTGCGCGACGATGGTCTTGCCGATGTTGGCCTGCCAGATGCGCACCGTGCAGCTGCCGTCGCGTGGCACGCGCGCAGGATCGAGAAAGCCGTTGGCGATCGCGAACGGTCCGACCGCGGACGACAGGTTGCCGCAATTGCCGCTCCAGTCGATGAAGTCGCCGTCGATCGGTACCTGGCCATACAGGTAGTCGACATCGTGGTCCGGTACCGTGGCCTTGGCGATGATCACGACCTTGCTCGTGCTCGACGTCGCGCCGCCCATGCCGTCGGTGTGCTTGGCGTAGGGATCGGGCGAGCCGATCACGCGAATCAGCAACGCGTCGCGCGCGCGACCAGGCTCGCGCGCCGCTTCGGGCAGATCGTCACGCTTGAAGAACACGCCCTTGGACGTGCCGCCGCGCATGTAGGTCGCGGGAATCCTGATTTGTGGAGGATGGTTCATCGTGCGGTCTCAGGCGGCCTTCGACGATTCGAGGAAATCCTGCGCGAAGCGCTGCAGGACGCCACCCGCTTCGTAGATCGCGACTTCCTCGGCGGTGTCGAGGCGACAGGTCACGGCCACTTCGACACGCTCGCCGTGCGCGCGGTGGACCACCAGCGTGAGGTCGGCCCGCGGCGTGCGTGCGCCGACGACGTCGTAGGTCTCGGTGCCGTCGAGCGCGAGCGTGTGACGGTTCGTGCCCGGCTTGAACTCGAGCGGCAGCACGCCCATGCCGATCAGGTTCGTGCGATGGATGCGCTCGAAGCCTTCGGCGGCGATCGCCTCGACGCCGGCAAGGCGCACGCCCTTGGCGGCCCAGTCGCGCGAACTGCCCTGGCCGTAGTCGGCGCCGGCAATGATGATCAACGGCTGCTTGCGCTGCATGTAGGTCTCGATCGCTTCCCACATGCGCGTGACCTTGCCGTCCGGCTCGATGCGCGCGAGCGATCCCTGCTTGACCTGGCCGTCGACGACGGCCATCTCGTTGACGAGTTTCGGATTCGCGAACGTCGCACGCTGCGCGGTCAGGTGGTCGCCGCGATGCGTCGCGTAGGAATTGAAGTCCTCTTCCGGCAAGCCCATCTTCGCGAGGTACTCGCCCGCCGCGCTCGTCGGCAGGATCGCGTTCGACGGCGACAGGTGGTCGGTCGTGATGTTGTCGCCGAGCAGCGCGAGCGGACGCATGCCGCGCAACGTGCGTTCGCCGGCGAGCGCGCCCTCCCAGTACGGCGGGCGGCGGATGTAGGTGCTCTGCGCACGCCAGTCGTACAGCGGATCGATCTTCTCGCCCGACTCCACGCGCAGCGGGAACATCGGACCGTAGACCTTCCGGAACTGCTCCGGTTTGACGCTCGCGGCGACGACGGCGTCGATTTCCGCATCGCTCGGCCAGATCTCCTTCAGCGTGACCGGCCGGCCGTTCGCGTCGTGGCCGAGCGCATCCTTCTCGATGTCGAAGCGGATCGTGCCGGCGATCGCATACGCGATCACCAGCGGCGGCGAAGCGAGGAACGCCTGCTTCGCGTACGGATGGATGCGGCCGTCGAAGTTGCGATTGCCTGACAGCACGGCCGTCGCATACAGGTCGCGCTTGATGATCTCCTGCTGGATTGCCGGGTCGAGCGCGCCACTCATGCCGTTGCAGGTGGTGCAGGCGAAGCCGACGATGCCGAATCCGAGCTGCTCCAGCTCGGAAAGAAGCCCGGCCTCCTCCAGATACAGTTGCACCGCCTTCGATCCCGGCGCCAGCGAGGACTTCACCCACGGCTTGCGCACGAGGCCCTTCGCATTCGCATTGCGTGCGAGCAGTCCGGCGGCGATCACGTTGCGCGGGTTCGAGGTGTTCGTGCAACTGGTGATCGCCGCGATGATGACGGCGCCATCGGGCATCCGACCCGGCACTTCCTCCCATGCAGCGGCAATGCCGCGCGCGGCGAGTTCGCTCGTCGGCAACCGCTTGTGCGGATTCGACGGCCCGGCCATGTTGCGCACGACGTCCGACAGGTCGAAGTGCAGCACGCGCTCGTACTGCGCGGACTTCAGCGCGTCGGCCCACAGTCCCGCCTGCTTCGCATAGGTCTCGACCAGGCGCACCTGCTGCTCGTCGCGCCCCGTCAGGCGCAGGTAGTCGAGCGTCTGCTGGTCGATCGAGAACATCGCGGCGGTCGCGCCGAACTCCGGCGTCATGTTCGAGATCGTCGCGCGGTCGCCGAGGGTCAACGCGGCGGCACCTTCGCCGAAGAACTCGAGATAGGCACCGACGACTTTCTCCCTGCGAAGGAATTCGGTCAGCGCGAGCACGATGTCGGTCGCGGTGATGCCGGCAGCGGGCCTGCCGGCGAGCTCGACGCCGATGATGTCCGGCAGGCGCATCCACGAGGCGCGTCCGAGCATCACGCTTTCGGCTTCGAGGCCGCCGACGCCGACCGCGATCACGCCGAGCGCATCGACGTGCGGCGTATGGCTGTCGGTACCGACGCAGGTATCCGGATAGGCGACTCTGTCCTGCACGCCGATCACCGGCGACATCCGCTCGAGGTTGATCTGATGCATGATGCCGTTGCCGGGCGGAATCACGTCGACGTTGCGGAACGCCTTCTTCGTCCAGTCGATGAAGTGGAAGCGGTCCTCGTTGCGACGGTCCTCGATCGCGCGGTTCTTCGCGAACGCGTCCGGATCGTAGCCGCCGCATTCGACGGCGAGCGAGTGGTCGACGATGAGCTGGGTCGGCACCACCGGGTTGATCTGTGCCGGATCGCCGCCCTTGTCCGCGATCGCATCGCGCAAGCCGGCAAGATCGACCAGTGCGGTCTGGCCGAGGATGTCGTGGCAGACCACGCGCGCAGGGAACCACGGGAAGTCGAGATCGCGCCGACGCTCGATCAACTGCGTCAGGTACGCGCCCAGCATCGATGGTTCGGCGCGGCGCACGAGGTTTTCGGCGTGCACGCGCGAGGTGTACGGCAGCGTGTCCCACGCACCGGGCCGGATCGCTTCGACGGCGGCGCGCGCATCGAAATAGTCGAGCGCGGTGCCCGGGAGCGGTTTGCGATATTCGGTATTCATGGCTGGTTCTTTCGAAGAAAGGGCGGCCCAGGCACGCGGCCACGGCAGCGCGGGACGATGCGTCGCGAACGGAACAGGTCGCGGTCCGCCGACCGACGCGCGCAGGCGGGCATTATGCCCGATCACCCCGTCACCGCGGACGCACGCGGGCGCCGCGTGGACCGTGCGCGAACCCGGCTCGTATGCGTTCAGCGCTCGTACGCGCCGATATCGACCGCCGCGCCATTCGCGCGTGCATGGCCGGCGAAGTCGACCGCGCCGACCACGCCGACGCCGAGCATCGCGCCCGCGTCGATCGCCGGGGAGCCGAGCTGCGGGCGCAGGTCGGGCGCCAGCGGATCGATGAACTGCGGATCGGCGAACAGGGAATGCGCATCCTGGCCGCTCGCGGCGAGATAGTCCGTATAGCCGACGTGTTCGACGCCCTGCCACACCCAGGACGCGTCGGTCGCACCGGCATCGGTGAAGAACAGGTTGTGGTCGAGTATGGCAGGCGCAGGCGTGTCTCCGGCATAGGCATGGACCAGGAGGCCGGCAGCGCCGGCGTACACGAGGTTGTTCTCGAACACGTTGTTGCCGGCGTGGTACTGGATCTGGAACTCGCCCTCGCCGGTGTTCGCCTGGTCGTTGCGGTAGAGCGTGTTGCCGACGATCGTCGCATGGTCGGTGCCGCCGACGCCGGCGGCGTAACCGCCGATCGAGATGCCGGCGGAATTGCCGAGGTAGACGAGGTTGTTGCGCACCGTAACGTAACTGCTCGAGCGGCCGGCATGCTCGCTGGCGATCTCGATCCCGAAATCGACGTGATGCACGCGGTTGCGCTCGATCACGATGCGCGTGCCGCCATCGACGTAGATGCCGTCTGCCGCATACTCGTTGCCGTACGCCGGATTGCCGTACGAGGTGATGTTGTAGACGGTGTTGCCGCTGATCAGGCCGTCGCGCGCCTGGTCGTAGGCGGGCTCCGGCGCGACGCCCTCGAAACCGATCGCGCCGATGCCGATGTTGTTGGTGTCGTGCACGACGTTGCCGGCGATCGTCCAATGCTCGACATTGCCGTCGAGGGAGAACGATTCGCTGCAGCCGAGCACGAGATGGTCGATTTCGTTGCCGGCAATGGTCAGGTCGTTGATCGAGGCCGGCGCACGCGTGCCGTCGACCTTGAGGCCGAATGCATTCGCCGCGCAGCCGTTTGCGATCGTGCGGATGTCGTGGATGTGGTTGTCCTGCACGCGGATGCGCGTGCCGGCGCCGGTCACGTACAGGCCGATCGGCACGTTCGACGCCGATGCCGTCGCGTAGTTGCGCAGTTCGAGTCCACGCACGACCACGTCGCTGACGTCGACGAGGGTGACGAGGCCGTGCTGGCCATCCGGAATCGACAGCCCGGCACCGTCGATCACGACCGCGTCTCCGGGCACGGATTGCAGCTGGATCGGCCCGTCCGCCTCCGATCCCGAATGCGTGATCGTCACGAGTTCGTTGTAGACGCCGGCGCGCACGCAGACCGCGCCGCCGGCGGCGACCGCGTCGACCGCGTGCTGGATGGTCCGCCACGGCGCCGTCGCGCTGCCGTCGTGGCCGTCGTCGCCGCTCGTTGCGACGTAGAACGCCTGCATGGGCGGCCGCTCGAAGCCGGAGGCGAACAAGGTGTCGCCGGTGCGCGCGCACTCCGCCGCGACGACCGGCATCGAGCACAGCAAGGCCAGTCCGCAAAGTCCGCGCATGCGCATGCCTGATCGGGAGGCCTGGACTATGCCCGCATGCGATCACCGCGACCGCGGAGGCGATCACATCGACCGAATTCGGGCGCGTCGGCGCAGTTCCTCGAGGACGGCATCCGTCGAAGGCTCCGGCTGGCCTGTCGCGCCGATGGCGCTCGCACGCAAGCCGCGAGTCGTCGACAATCGGGCCATGTCCATCTCGCTCGACCAGATGCTCGCGCTCGGCGCATTCGACGGCGATTCCGTCGCCGCGCTGCGCGTGCTGCACGCGCATTTCGGCGCATCGCTGCCGGGATGCTCGCTCGCGCTGCTGCAGGTCGGAGGCCACGCGCCCGGCCAGTGCCGCATCGCCGGCCTGATCGACGGCACCGGCGACGAGCGCTTCGCGAACGTCGACCCGCTCGGCCTGCGCGATCGTGCGCCGCCGTTCGCCGACGCGTTCGCCGCCGGACTGCTGGCATCGCGCGAAGCGCGCATCGTCCATGTCGATGCTGCGCTCGCGGATACGCCGTTCGCGCAGGCACTGGACTCGCCGGCGTCCGTGCTCGGCCTTCCGATCGCGAACGGCGGCGAGGTGCGCCACTGGCTCGCGTTCGGCAGCGACGACGTGCACGCGTTCGACGCGCTCGACCGGCAGGCATTGCTCGTGCGCGCGAACCTCGCCGCGAACCTGATCGTGCGCCCGTTGGCGACGCGTGCGTTGCGCGACGAAAGCGCGCGCCAGCGCAAGGCGATCGAAAGCATCGCCGACGTGCAGCGACTGCTGTTGCCGGACGAACCCGCGATCCGCGGACTCGAATACGCGGTGCACTGGCAACCGGCGGAAACCGCGGCCGGCGACTACTACGACCTCATGCCACTGACCGCCCTCGCACCGGCCGACTTCGTCGACTCCGGCGCCGACATCTGGGCGCTGATGCTCGCCGACGTCTCCGGCCACGGTGCCGCGGCAGCCATGGAGGCGGTGCAGTTCGACGCGATCCTGCGCACCTACGACGGCGACGAGGGTGCCGGCCCGGCGGGAGCGCTCACCTACGCGAACCGCCATTTCTTCTCGCGCCGCAGCCGCGGCCATTTCCTGACCGCGTTCGCATTGCTCTACCGCCCCGATCTCCGGCGCGCCACCTTCGTCGATGCCGGCCATCCGCCACTGCTCCAGCGACGCGGCGATCGCATCCTGCGTCATGGCGCCGGCACGCAGATCCCGCTCGGCGTACTGCGCGATCACGTCTGGCAGAACGAGACGTTCGAGGTCGCCTCCGGAGACCTGCTCGTCCTCTACACCGACGGCGTGGTGGAGGCGCGCGACGCGCAGCGCGAACCGTTCGGCGAGCAACGCCTGGCCGAACTCGTGCGTACCGGTCCGACGCGGCCGGCGGAGCTTCTGACATTGCTGCGCGAGCGCCTCGTCGAGCACCAGGGCAGCGAAATCGGCAGCGACGACCAGACCCTGGCGGTGCTGCGCATCGCGCATTGAACGCCGCGCTTGTCCGGAGCGCGCATTCCGTGCATCTTCATACGATCGTTTGAACCGCCAGGAACGCCCGTGCGCTATCCGAACCTGCTCGCTCCACTCGACCTCGGCTTCACGACGTTGCCGAACCGCGTGCTGATGGGTTCGATGCACACCGGGCTCGAGGATCGTGCACGCGACTTCGACAAGCTCGCCGCCTATTTCGCCGAACGCGCGCGCGGTGGCGTCGGCCTGATGGTGACCGGTGGTTTCGCGCCGAGCATCGCTGGCTGGCTGACACCGTTCGCGAGCCGCCTGTCGATGCCGTGGCAGGTCGCGCCGCATCGGCGGATCACACGTGCCGTGCACGCCGAAGGCGGACGCATCTGCCTGCAGATCCTGCACGCGGGCCGCTACGCTTACCACCCGCTGTCGGTGGCGCCGTCGCGGATCAAGTCGCCGATCACGCCATTCACGCCGCGTGCGCTGTCGTCGCGCGGCGTCGAAGGCACGATCGCCGATTTCGTCAACTGCGCGCGCAAGGCGCAGGACGCCGGCTACGACGGCGTCGAGGTGATGGGTTCCGAGGGCTACCTCATCAACCAGTTCCTGACCGAACGCACCAACCAGCGCGAGGACGACTGGGGCGGCACGCTGGAAAAGCGCCAGCGCTTTCCGGTCGAGATCGTGCGACGCATGCGTGCCGCGGTCGGACGCGACTTCATCATCATCTACCGCCTGTCGATGCTCGACCTGGTCGAGCGCGGCCAGGCATGGGACGAGATCGTCGCGCTCGCGAAAAAGATCGAGACCGCCGGTGCGACCCTGCTCAACACGGGGATCGGCTGGCACGAGGCGCGCGTGCCGACGATCGTGACCAGCGTGCCGCGCGCCGGTTTCGCCTGGGTCACCCGGCGCATGAAGGCGGAAGTGGGCATTCCGCTCATCACGACCAATCGCATCAACATGCCCGCAGTCGCCGAGCGCGTCCTCGCCGACGGCGACGCCGACATGGTGTCGATGGCGCGGCCCCTGCTCGCCGATCCGCACTGGGTGCGCAAGGCGCGCGAGGATCGCGGTGCCGACATCAATACCTGCATCGCCTGCAACCAGGCCTGTCTCGACCACGTATTCGAGAAGAAGCTCGCGAGTTGCCTGGTGAACCCGCGTGCGTGCCACGAAACCGAGCTCGTGATCGCACGCGCCGCGGTGAAGAAGCGCATCGCCGTCGTCGGCGCCGGGCCGGCCGGCCTCGCCTGCGCGACGACGCTGGGCGAGCGCGGTCATGCGGTCACCTTGTTCGAACAGGCGAACGAGATCGGCGGCCAGTTCAACATGGCCAAGCGCGTGCCGGGGAAGGAGGAGTTCCACGAAACCTTGCGCTACTACGGCCGTCGCATCGAGCAGACCGGCGTGCAACTGCGCCTCGGTACGCGCGCGACGCCATCCCTGCTGCGCGATTTCGACGAGGTCGTGATCGCGACCGGCGTGACGCCACGCGCGGCGTCGATCCCGGGCAGCGATCGACCGAATGTCGTCAGCTATCTCGACGTGCTGCTCAACGGCGCGCCGGTCGGCGCGAAGGTCGCGATCATCGGCGCTGGCGGCATCGGCTTCGACGTCGCCGAATTCCTGGTCGAGCCGGCGCCGTCGCCGAGCACCGACGTCGCGCGCTGGACGCACGAATGGGGTGTCGACATGACGCTCGTCGCGCGCGCGGGCCTCGCCAAGCCAGCGCCGGAGCCACCCGCGCGCCAGGTCTGGCTCCTGCAGCGCACGCCGGGCAAGCCCGGCAAGCGTCTCAACAAGACCACGGGCTGGGTGCACCGCGCGACGCTGGCGGCGAAACGCGTGACGATGCTCGGTGGCGTCGGCTACGAACGCATCGACGACGAGGGCCTGCACATCCGCGTCGGCGACGGGCTGCAGGTGCTGCCGGTCGACACGGTCGTGATCTGTGCCGGGCAGGAGCCGAATCGCGCGCTGCATGCGGAATTCGCTGGCGATGCACGCGTGCACCTCATCGGCGGCGCCGACGTGGCGGCCGAACTCGATGCGAAGCGCGCGATCGACCAAGGCACGCGGCTCGCGGCAAGGCTCTAGCAGACGCGTCAACCGGTGTCGCCGTGCGATGCTTGGCCCGGTTGCCCATGCGGAGGAACTGCCGATGCGTCGCCTGTGCCTGGCCCTGCTCTGTTGCGCGTTCGCATTGTGCGCCTGTGCTTCCTCGCCGCAGCAGCCTCGCAGCGACGCCACGCCCGCGTATTTCCACATCGAACCGCTACGCCCTGTCTCCGAACTGCTGCCTGTCGCTCTCGCCGCGACGCCGCCGGTGGAGTCCGGCGAGTTCAAGCCGAACGACCTGGTCGAGCTGACCCGGCTCGACCCCGCGATCAGGCTCGACATCCGCTACGCGACTTCGCGCAACTTCCTGGGCACGCCGTTGTACAGCCAGGCGCGCGCGTTCCTGCAGCGACCGGCTGCCGAAGCGCTGGTGCGCGTGCAACACGCACTCGCGCGCGACGGCTATGGCCTGCTCGTGCACGACGCGTATCGGCCGTGGTACGTGACGCGCCTGTTCTGGGATGCGACGCCCGCGGACAAGCATGCCTATGTCGCCGACCCCGCCAAGGGTTCGCGCCACAATCGCGGTTGTGCGGTCGACCTGACCCTGTACGACCTGCGCAGCGGACGCGCGGTCGAGATGCCGAGCCTGTACGACGAGATGTCCGAGCGCGCCTGGCCAACCTACGCCGGCGGCGAAGCAGGCGCACGCGCGCGCCGCGATCTCCTGCGTCGTCGCATGGAAGCCGAAGGGTTTGCGGTCTTCGAAACCGAGTGGTGGCACTTCGACTACCGCGACTGGACGTCGTATGCGATCCAGAACGAGCGCTTCGAGGCGATCCGCGCTGCGCACTAGCTTCTTCCAGAGAACAGAGCGTTTCCGCGCGCGACTTGAATCGCGTGTCGACGAGCGTCAGCATGGCGGGCCCCGTCCAACCGAATGGAGTTGCCATGAAGCTGTACTACTCGCCCAATACCTGCGCCTCAGCCGATCACATCGTGCTCGAATGGATCGGCAAGCCGTACCAGACACAACGGCTGAGCCGCGAGGAACGCGCGATGCCGGCATTCAAGGCGATCAATCCGGCAGGCGCCGTACCGGTACTCGAAGTCGACGGCTGGGTGCTGACCCAGAATGCGGCCATCCTCAACTATCTCGTCGACACGAATCCCGAAGCGAAGCTCGGCGGCGACGGCAGTGCGAAGGGACGCGCCGAAGTGAACCGCTGGCTCGCATTCGTCAACTCCGACGTGCACCCGGCGTTCAAGCCGCTGTTCGGTGCGACTGCATACCTCGAGGATCCCGCAGCGATCGAGAAGACCAAGGAAAATGCGAAGGCTTCATTGCGCACGCTGTTCACCCGCGCGGACGCGCAACTCGCCGGCAACGACTGGATCACCGGTACGCGTTCGGTCGCCGACCCGTATCTCTACATCACCCTGCGCTGGGCCAGGGCGACCGGCGTCGACCTGACCGGCCTCGACAACCTCGCGCGCTTTTTCGCGCGCATCGAAGCCGATCCCGGCGTGCGCAAGGTACTCGTCGAGGAAGGCCTCGCCTGACGACTGGACGATCTTCGGCGCCCGAGCGATCGGCCGCCGAGGACTGTCACTTTCGAGCGCCGCCAGGCAGCGTCAGCTTGCCAGCGCGACGCGGATGCCCCGCTCCCATTGCCGCGCGCAATCGAAACCGCGCGCCTTGGCGACGGCCTCGCCGACGTCCGGCAGGAGGGCCTCGAGTTCGGTCATGTCGGTGCACCGCTCGATCTTCAGCTGGATGAAGAAGCCGAGCAGGCCGAGGTGCTCGTGCACGGCCGCGGACATCAGGCCACTGACGGTGCGGAAGCGGTGGGCGATCGCCGACGATGGCCGCGCGACCGTCGCCTCGACGACATCGTGGACGCTGCGGATCAGGCGCAGTGCGACCAGTTGTTCGAGTGCATCGGCCGGCGCACGCAGGCCTGCGGCCATGGTACGCAGCGTCGCCGCGTCACGCCTGCCGTCGACGAGCAGGAGGGTCGAGCGCAGCGCCGGCGACAGCTTGTTCGCGCGTGTCTGGATCTCGGCGCGGCCGGCCTCGGTCTTCGAATAAAGACACTCTTCCGGGTTGCCACGAACGTCAGGACTGGCCATCGCAGTTCTCCTCAACGCATCCTTGCGCAGGATCATGCAAGCCGGATGCCAACCGCGTCCTGCCTGCTATTTGCGCTCGTCGATCGACACGAACTTCAGGTCTTCAGGGCCGACGTAGTTCGCGCTCGGGCGGATGATCTTGCCGTCGATGCGCTGCTCGACCACGTGCGCGCTCCAGCCTGACGTGCGCGAGATCACGAACAGCGGCGTGAACATCGCGGTCGGCACACCCATCATGTGGTAGCTGACCGCGCTGAACCAGTCGAGGTTCGGGAACATCTTCTTGACGTCCCACATGGTCGATTCGAGCCGCTCGGCGATGTCGAACATCTTCATGTTCTGCTGCGCGGCCGACAGCTCGCGCGCGACTTCCTTGATCACCTTGTTGCGCGGGTCGCTCACGGTGTAGACCGGGTGGCCGAAGCCGATCACGACTTCCTTGCGCTCGACCCGCGCGCGGATGTCCGCCTCGGCCTCGTCCGGCGTGTCGTAGCGCTTCTGGATCTCGAACGCGACCTCGTTCGCGCCACCGTGCTTCGGCCCGCGCAGCGCACCGATCGCGCCGGCGATCGCCGAATACATGTCGCTGCCGGTGCCGGCGATCACGCGCGCGGTGAACGTCGACGCGTTGAATTCGTGCTCGGCATAGAGGATCAGCGAGGTGTGCATCGCGCGCACCCACTGCTCGCTCGGGCGCTCTCCGTGCAACAGGTGCAGGAAGTGCCCACCGATCGAATCGTCGTCGGTCTCGACCTCGATACGCTTGCCGTTGACCGCGTAGTGGTACCAGTACAGCAGGATCGAGCCGAGCGATGCCATCAGCCGATCGGCGATGTCGCGCGCGCCCGGATGGTTGTGGTCGTCCTTCTCCGGCAACGCGCAACCGAGTGCGGATACCGCGGTGCGCATGACGTCCATCGGATGTGCCGACGCCGGCAGTTGCTCCAGCACCGCCTTGACCGAAGCCGGGATCCCGCGCAGCGACTTCAGCTTGGCCTTGTAGCCCGCGAGTTCCGCGCGCGTCGGCAGTTTGCCATGCACGAGCAGGTGCGCGATTTCCTCGAACTCGCAGGTCGTCGCGACATCGAGGATGTCGTAGCCGCGATAGTGCAGGTCGTTGCCGCTGCGGCCGACCGTGCACAGCGCCGTGTTGCCGGCAGCGACGCCGGACAGGGCGACGGACTTCTTGGGTTTGAATGGCGTGGCGGTGTCGGTCATGGCGTTCTCTCGATCGTGGTCTCGTTGTATGCGCCGCCGCATCAATCGGCGAAGGCTTCGGTTTCGTCAAGCACCGGGCAGGAATCGACCTGCTTCTGCGTGGCGCGCGCGGCGGGATCGACGGCGTCGTACACCCAGCAGTCGTCCAGCGTCGAGCAATAGCAGATCTCGATGCCCGAGCGGCTGGCGCTCTCCTTGCGGAAGCGGTGATAGGCGTCGGCATCGCCGAACACGAGCATCTGCACGACCTCGCCGCCGCTGATCACGTTGTCGGTGATCGTCGACGTGCGCAGCGGAACGTGTTCGAGGCCCAGTGCCGTCGTCACCTGGCGCCAGCCATGCTGCGGTTTGCCGTCGACCAGCACGCGCATGCTCTTCACGATCGCGGGACCGACGCCCTTGTTGAGCAGCTTGATCGCCGATTCGGTGTCGTAGTTCGCCGTCATGAGGTACGGCCACACCTGCGCGCGCACCTGCTGGCGCTGCACGTAGGCGGTGTAGCCGGACACGAGCAGGGCCAGGATGCCGATCAGCGCAGCGATGATCGCCGCGAGCGCATCCCAGTTGCGCCCACGGCGCGGATCCGGCGCGGTCGACGACGTGGACACGGCCTATTCGTCCGCCTTTCCGTCAGCGAACAGCGCGTCGAGCTTCTGCTCGTAGGCGTGATAGCCGAGGAAGTCGTACAGCTCCGCGCGCGTCTGCATCGTCGGTACGGCCGCCTTCTGGGTGCCGTCGCGACGCACGGTTTCGTAGAAATTGAGCGCCGCCTTGTTCATCGCGCGATAGGCACCGCAGCAGTACAGCGCGATGTCGACGCCCACGTCGGCGAGTTCGGAGGTGGTGAAGAATGGCGTCGAGCCGAATTCGGTCAGGTTGGCAAGGATCGGCACCTTCACCGCCTGCTTGAAGCGGCGGTAGTCGTCGAGCGTGTTCATCGCTTCCGGGAAGATCATGTCGGCACCTGCCTCGACGTAGGCGCACGCGCGCTCGATCGCCGCGTCGATGCCCTCGACCGCCGCAGCATCCGTGCGCGCCATGATCACGAAGGATGCATCCGTGCGCGCGTCGACTGCCGACTTGACGCGATCGACCATCTCGCCCTTCGGCACCACTTCCTTGCCAGGTCGGTGGCCGCAGCGCTTCTGGCCGACCTGGTCTTCCATGTGCACCGCCGCGACGCCGACGTTGATGAAGGAGCGGATCGTGCGCGCGATATTGAACGCCCCGCCCCAACCGGTATCGATGTCGACCAGCAGCGGCATTTGCGTCGCATCGACGATGCGGCGTGCGTCGGTGAGCACATCTTCCATCGTGCTGATGCCGAGATCGGGAATACCGAGCGAATTCGCCGCGACGCCGCCGCCGGACAGGTACAGCGCGCGATAACCGACCCGCTTCGCCATCAGGCCGGCATAGGCGGTTATCGCGCCGACGACCTGCAGCGGACGCTCTTCGGCGACGGTGGCGCGAAAATTCGCACCGGCGGATGGGCGGCTCATGCGCGGCTCCGGATCGGATGGTAGCCGCGCATTTTAACCCAGCGCAGGGATCAACCGATCGTCTCGACGATCCGGCCGGTGGAATCGCGGATTTCGCTGCGATCGACGCGAAAGGTCAGCCCGGCCACGGACGCCGGGGCATAGGTGCCGGCGCGAGGCTGCAGCAGGGTGGCGATCTCGCAGGCAGTGCGTTCGTCCACGGCGATCCGCAGGCCTTCATCGGTCGCGAGGACGGCGTTTGACCCCGCGACGAAGGATACGCGCGCCGTATCCCCGATCAGGTCGAAGGAACGGCCATGCGCCAGGCGCAACGGCAGCAGATCACGCAGCTCGCGTACTTCGCGCGCGCCTATTCCCACCTCGATCACCGAAGCGCGCAGCCATCGCTTGCGCCGCCGCCACGACAATCCTCCGATGAAGATATGCGCAGTGCTCGAACCATCGCGCGCCGCACCGGCGTGCAGCAGGGCGGCGATCGCGAGGTCCTCCAGCAGCGAGGCACGCGTCAGATCGATCACGCCGGACGGCATCTGCCGCAGGTACACCTCCAGCGCCTTGTCCGCCGACCAGCGCTTGAGCGCAGCCTCTTCGTCGTCGGTCAGGCCGACCACCTGCAGGAATTCGACACGGCCATTTTCGGTGGCGATCGGCGCCAGCAGCGGGTCGTGCACGAAGGCAACGGAGCGGATGCGGGTTTCCCGTCCGAGCGCGATCGGTCCGTTCGCGTTGAGGTAGTGACCCGCTTCGAACACGTTGCCGCTGCCGAAGACGTAACGGGCGAGGTTCTGCAGGAAATTCAGCGCCCACATCGGCGGCTCCGCGGAATCGCCATCGTCGCGCAGGCGCAGCGTCAACTCGAATCCGTAGCCGCTGACTTCGGGATCGCCCGATTCCTTCTCGTGGAGCTCCGAGAACCCGTAGGTCACGAAATGCCAATGCGGGATGGGCTCGGCACAGTGGTAGGCGCTGACGCCCTGCAGCGGCTCGTTGCCACCCAGGGCATGGGAAAGGGCAGTGCCGTAGTGCCTGGGCTGCCGATCGCCGTAAAGCATTGCCAACGCACGATCGATCGCGTTCCATCCGACAGGTCGCGGGCCTGCGTTTCCCGCCGCGATTCCCGGCACCACTACCTGTTTTCCAGCACGACAGGCCGCGCGGGAATCCAGTGGCCGAGCGGCGCCGGCCGACCGAGCAGGTAACCCTGGCCGAATTCACAACCCATCCTGAGCAGGGCATTGCGTTGCGCCGGCGTCTCGATGCCTTCGGCGATGACCTGGATGCCGAGCGCGCGGGCGAGCGCGAGGACCGCCGCGACCACCGTCGTCGTCGCCGGCGTTCCCTCGTCGAGCGCGTGCACGAAGGACCGATCGATCTTGAGCATGCGCAACGGCAGCGAGTGCAGATAGCTGAGCGACGAATACCCGGTACCGAAGTCGTCCAGCGCCGCGCCGATGCCGATCCCGCGCAGGCGTTCCAGCGTCGCGCGTACGCGTTCCGGATCATCCAGCAGCGAACCTTCGGTGACTTCGATGACTAGGTGTGCCGGATTGAAGTTCGTGCGCTCGAGCAGGCGCACCAGGTGGCGATCGAAGTCGGCGTGCTGCAGGTGCAGGGCCGAGACATTGATGGTCAGGAAGGGTGAACTCTCGGGCAGCTGCTGGATCACGCTGCAGGCGATCTCGAACACGCGCCAGTCGATCGCCTCGATCTGTCCGCTGTCCTGCGCCACGCGCAGGAAGTCGCCGGGAGGCAGCACGCCCTCGCGCGGGTGGTTCCAGCGCAGCAAGGCCTCGTAGCCGACAACTTCGCCATCGGCGAGGCGGCAGAACGGCTGGAAGTACGGCTCGAACTCTCCCTTGCGCAGGGCCTGGCGCAGCTCGCCCTCCATCGCGAGTTCGTCGATCGCGGTCTTCGCCAGGGTCTCGTCGAACAGCATGAAGCGCTTGCGCCCGAGTTCCTTCGCGCGGTACAGCGCGAGGTCGGCGTCACGCAGCAATTCGTCCGCAACGACGTAGTTGCCATCGCCGATCGCGATGCCGATGCTGACCGAGGGATCGATTTCGCGACCGACGAGTTGCAGTGGCACGCCGAGCGTGTCGAGCACGCGGCGCGCGACTTCGCCGGCCGCCTCGGTGCCGCCGATGTCCTCGATCAGGATCGCGAACTCGTCGCCGGACAGGCGCGAAACCATGTCGGGGGCGCGCACGCACTTGAGCAGGCGGCTCGCCACCGCCTTCAGCATGTCGTCCCCGGCCAGGTGGCCGAGGCTGTCGTTGATGACCTTGAAGCGGTCGACGTCGAGATACAGCAGCGCGCATCTTCGCTGCGGATCGTGCCGCAGCTGCGCCAGCACGTGGTCGAGACGCTCGCGCAGGAAGCCGCGGTTCGGCAAGCCGGTCAGCGCATCGTGCATCAGCTGGTGGCGGAGCTGTTCCTGCGCGCGTTCGCGCTGCAGGATCTGTTCGCGCAGCTCGTGCGTGCGTTCCGCGACGCGCTGCTCGAGTTCGGTGTTCGCGCGCTGCAGCGAGACCGCCGAGCGCCGTCGATGGATGCTGTTGGCGATCTGCAGGGCAGCGAAGCTGAGCAGCTCCTGGTCCGGCGGACCATAGCTCACCGCCTCGGTGTAGCTCTGCACGACAACCACCCCGATCGGCCGATCGTCGACGCGCAACGGCACGCCGAGCCAGCATTTTGCCGGTCGCCCTATCCGCGCCGGATCGATCTCGCCGTCGCGCGCCAGTTCGTCGATCCGCTCGTGGTCGCCGAGCAGGGGCACGCCGGTGCGCAGGACGTACTCGCTCAGGCCGCGCCCGACCTCGCGCGACACGGTGCGCCGCGCGCCTGCATCGACGTAGTACGGGAACGCCAGGATGCGTCGATCGTCCGAAAGCAGCGCAATGAAGAAATTCTCGGCATTGAGCAGCTCGCCAACGACCGCGTGCAGGCGCTCGTAGAACTCGTTCTCGTCGATGTCCGCGGTGGCGAGCTGGGCGATGTGGAACAGCGCCGCCTGCAGGCGCTCCGCGCGCTGGCGCTCGATCACCTCGAGTTGCAGCCCGCGGTTCGCATCGGCCAGTTCGAGCGTGCGCAGGCGCACTTCCTGCTCGAGGTCTTCCTGGTTCCGCTTGCGTTCGAGCGCGGTCAGGATGTGCGTGCCGACGAATTCGAGCAGGGCCCGATCCTCGGCCGTGAAACCGAAGCCTTCCTGGTAGCTCTGCACGACCAGTGCACCGCGCGCCTTGCCGTTGCGCAACATCGGCACGCCGAGCCAGTCGACACTGTCGGGACCGACCGGCAGCAGGGGGCCCGAAATCTGCCGGTGCAGGTCGGCGATGCTGCCCATCAGCGCCTTGCCGTCGGTGATCAGGTACCAGGTCAGCGTGCCGCGCAGCCCGTCCATCGGAATATCGTCCGAGGGATCGGGCACCTCGGTGTCTTCGGTGTCCGCGAAGTAGAGGAAACGCAGGCTGTCGAGTTCGGCGTCGTAACGCACGATGAAGAAGTTTTCCGCGTACATCAGCGTGCTGACGATCGCGTGGATGCCACGCAGCAGCTCCGGCATGTCGCGATCCGAGCCGGCCAGGTCGGAAATCGCGAACAGCGCACGCTGCAGCGTTTCCGAATGCTCGAGCTGCTTGTGCGACTGATGCAGGTCGGCCAATTGCAACGCGCGACGCAGGTGCTGCGCGGCCAGCTTCATGCAGGGCGCGAACGCGTCCAGCGGCGGAACCGTGGCGTCCGGCGCGAAAGTCAGCAGCAACGCGGCGCGATCCTCGGCGAGGCGGACGTCGACCTGCGCGCCGTCGCTGACGATCGCCTGAGTATCGCGCATCAGCGCACCCACACGGCGCAGGTCCTCGCGCGAAGGCTTGCCATGGCCATCCGCACGGATCGCCTCGGGCGTGTCGTCGAGCCACATGACGACGAGCGCACTGCAACCGAAATGCCGTTGTGCCAGCTCAACGATGGCCTGGGCGGTTTCGCGCGGCGTGGTCAGCTCGACCAGGCGGAGCAGGCACTCCAGCTGGAGCGCGTCGGCGGACGTCGCGGTGGTGGAACAATGACTCATGCTTCCCCGAAGTGCAGTCGTCGCCAGCGTTCCGTGGCCGGGCGACCCGCGGCGGCGGGGCCGGCCTGCGCCAGTGCAGCGCGCGCGGCTGCGGGTGTCAATAGCCAGGGAATGGCGTGAAGTGCCGGCGACGGTACGCTGGCGGCCGGAAAGCGTGTCCGGTCAGCCCGGAGCGGATATTCCGGCCTCGCGCAGTGCTTCCATTGCCGCACCGCTGTCGGCCGCGGCCCTGGATCGCGCATGCCGGCGTACGCCAGCGTGCGCGATGCAGGATTCACCGTGAGCGGCTCCGGAGGGGTCCGGCCTGTTCAACGCTTCGAGAACAGGTGCTCGACGCCGGCGCGCTCTTCGCGCAATTCCTTGTCGGTCGCGTCCATGCGCTCGCGCGAGAACGCGTTGATCTCGAGGCCCTGCACGATCGAGAACTTGCCGCCCTTGACCGTGACCGGATAACCGTAGATCACGCCCGGCTTGATGCCATACGAACCTTCCGACGGAATGCCCATCGAAACCCAGTCGCCCTCGGCCGTGCCGTGCGCCCAGTAGTGCATGTGGTCGATGGCGGCGGACGCGGCGGATGCCGCGGACGACGCGCCGCGCGCCTTGATGATCGCGGCGCCACGCTGCTGCACGGTCGGAATGAAGGTGTCCTTGTACCAGGCCTGGTCGACCAAATCGGTCGCGGCCTTGCCCTTGACCGTGGCGTGGTGGATGTCCGGATACTGGGTCGAGCTGTGGTTGCCCCAGATCGTCATGCGCTTGATGTCGGTCGTGTGCGCGCCGGTCTTTTCGGCGAGCTGCGACAGCGCGCGGTTGTGGTCGAGACGCACCATCGCGGTGAAGCAGTTCGGATCGAGATCCGGTGCATTCTGCTGTGCGATCAGCGCATTCGTGTTGGCCGGGTTACCGACCACCAGCACCTTCACGTCGCGCCTGGCGTGATCGTTGAGCGCCCTGCCCTGCGGCGCGAAGATCGCGCCGTTCGCCTCGAGCAGGTCCTTGCGCTCCATGCCGGGACCGCGTGGGCGCGCGCCGACCAGCAGCGCGTAGTCGACGTCCTTGAACGCGACATTCGCATCATCGGTCGCGACGACGCCAGCGAGGGTTGGGAACGCGCAGTCGTTGAGCTCCATCACGACCCCCTGCAGCGCCGGCAACGCCGGGGTGATCTCGAGCAGGTGCAGGATCACCGGCTGGTCAGCACCGAGCATGTCGCCGGCGGCGATGCGGAACAGCAGGGCATAGCCGATCTGGCCGGCGGCACCGGTGACGGCAACTCGGACGGGAGCTTTCATGGTCTCAACCTCGCAGGAGCGTTCAATGGAATTTCAGTGGATGGTGCCGGAGCGCAGCAGGCCCGCGGATGCCAGCAATTCGCGTGCTCGCGATGGCGCATAACCGGAGACGCGATGTTCGTTGACCAGCAGGATCGGCACGCCATTCCCGCGCAGCAGGGAATAGGCCTGCGTGCCCGCAGCGTCGTCCTCGACATCGAACTCCGAGAACGCGACGTCCCATCGACGCAAGTCCGCACGCAACTTGCGGCAGTAGCCGCACCATGACGCGGACAGCATCACGACCGGCGCATCCCCGATCGCGGCGCGCAGCGCCTGGCGGTCGATCGGCGCCGGTCGCGCGCAGGCCGCCAGACCCGCAAACGCGACCGAAAACGCCAACGCGGATGGGAGTCGACGCACCGGCATGCTCAGGCGAGTTCGGCAAAGAACTCGCGGAAGCGCTTCAGGCCTTCCGGCAGTTGTGCCGTCGGGCAGGTGTAGGAAATGCGCAATGCGTTCGGTTCGCCGAATGCCGAACCCGGCACGCAGGCGACACCCTTTGCCTGCAGCAACGCATCGCACAGGTCGACGTCGTTGCCGATCTTCACACCGTTGTGGCTCTTGCCGAATGCGCACGAGATGTCCGGGAACACGTAGAACGCGCCCTGCGGTCGCGGGCAGACCACGCCCGGGATCGCATTCATGACCGCCAGCACCTGGTCTCGCTTGGCCTGGAACTCCGCGCATTTCTGCGTCGGCACGTCCTGCGGCCCGCTGAGCGCGGCGACCGCCGCCGCGGTGACGATTTCCGGCACGTTGGTGATGTGGTTCGAGTTGAGCGTGACGAACGCCTGCGCGACCTGCTCGGGCGCGGCGATGAAGCCGACGCGCCAGCCCGGCATGCCGTAGGTCTTGGAAATCGAATCGACGTGGATCGTGCGCTCGCGCAGCTCCGGCCGCGCATTGACGAAGTTGTGATAGCCGATGCCGTCGAACACCATGCGGTTGTAGATGTCGTCGCAGATGATCCACACATCCGGATGCTTGACGAGCACGTCGGCGAGCGCGGCGATCTCGTCCTTCGTGTAGACCATGCCGGTCGGATTGTTGGGGTTGTTGAACAGGAACACCTTCACGCCGGGCAACGCCGCATCGAGCTGTGCCGGCGTCAGCTTGTAGTTCTGGCTGGCCGGGCACGGCATCAGGCGCATCTTCACGTCGACGATCTCGGCGATGTCGACGTAGGTGGTCCAGTACGGCACCGCGAACGCGATCGTGTCGCCCGGATCGAGCAACGCCTCGGCGAGGTTGTACAGCACGTGCTTGGCACCGATGCCGGTCGCCACGTTCCTGCGCGTATAGCCCTTGAGACCGGTTCCCTCCAGGTGATGCAGGAACGCATCGAGCAGCGCGTCGGCACCCCGATTGGAACCATACTGGCCGCTGTCCTTGCCCAACGCGTCGCGCACCGCCGCGTAGACGTGCTCACCCGGCAGGAAGTTGGGCACGCCGATCGAGAAACTCACGATATCGCGGCCCGCAGCCTTGAGCTGCTTGGCCTTTTCGGCCACGGCCATGATCGCACTGGGCTTGGCGCGGCTCATGCGCGCGGCGAGAGTCAGCATGGAATTCCTCGCAGGAATCAGTGGGCTCGCAGCGAGCCGGACAGCCCCAAATTCTAGCACAGCGTCGATTCCGCCCTGGCCCGCAGGCGCTCCGCACCATGCCGTCGCGATGCAGCAAGCATTCGCTCACGATCGTGCGCTACAGTCGCCCCGCCCATTCGCCCGCGAAGAGGAGTTGCCCATGCATTATCTCTGGATGTTCATCGTCGGCCTGATCGTCGGCATCGTCGCGAAGTTCCTGATGCCGGGCAAAGACCCGGGTGGATTCATCGTGACCGGCCTGCTCGGCGTGGCGGGCATGTTCGTCGGCGGATTCCTCGCGCAGATGCTCGGCTTCAAGTCCGTCGTCGACGGCTCGATCGAGCCATCCGGATTCATCGGTGGCGTGATCGGCGCGGTGATCCTGCTGATCATCTATCGCCTGTTCCGGCGCAATACGACCGCCTGACGCGGCGCTCATCCGGCGGCAGTCGCCCGGACAGAAAAAAGGCCGCCTCCGGGCGGCCTTTTTTTCGCCTGCGCACGCGCGCGGCGGCAATCCGGGCGCGATCGCTCAACCCGCGCGATCGAGCACCGCGTTCCATTCGTCGAGGTGCGCCTTCTGTTGCGCGAACAATGGCGCGGTGTCGCCCTTGATCGTGATCGACTCGATGGCGTCGCCACCCTTGATCTTGTCGACGATCGCCTGGTCGGCAGGACCGACCACGGCGCCGAACACGCTGTGCTTGCCGTCGAGCCACGAGGTCGGCACGTGGGTGATGAAGAACTGGCTGCCATTGGTCCCGCGCCCCATGCGCTGGCCGGCATTCGCCATCGACAGGATGCCGGGGCGATCGTGCTTGAGGCTTGGCACGATCTCGTCGTCGAACTGGTAACCGGGACCGCCCGTGCCACTACCCTGCGGGCAACCGCCCTGGATCATGAAATCCGGGATCACGCGGTGGAAGGTCTTGCCGTTGTAGAAGCCGCGCCGGGCGAGGTTGGCGAAGCTGGCGACGGTCATCGGGACCTGGTCGGCGAACAGGCGCAGGTGGATGGTGCCGTGCGCGGTGGCGATTTCGGCAGTCAATTCGGGCAGGGT
>Ga0068855_100002131_pt1 | contig 24489 bp, 24 predicted proteins | sample KBSCornC52_FD_66592 | JGI IMG/M metagenome (GOLD analysis project Ga0068855, IMG submission 66592) | Corn rhizosphere microbial communities from Kellogg Biological Station, Michigan, USA - KBS Corn C5-2 | ecosystem: Host-associated > Plants > Roots > Rhizosphere > Soil ...
CAGCGCCGCCCACATCGCCTTGGCCAGCGCCGCGGTACGCTCGTCGCCGACGGTCGAGAGGCCCATCTTGTTCATCGCATAGCCGAAGCTGGTGCGCGCCTTCATGTCGATCAGCGCCAGAGAGCCGCCATAGCCGCCCCAGAAGATGCTGTCGGGCCGCTTCACCTCGGCAAGGTCGCCGCCAAGGCCCGAGCCGATGCCGAAACCATGGGCATAGGTCACTGGCATGCCCATCAGCAGATCCTCGCCCGAGATCAGCGGCTCGAGCGCCTTGCGCGCGCCGGCCTCGGACATGAGCCGCTTGCCCTTGGCGACGCCGCCATTGGCGAGGAGCGTATGGATCTCGGCGATCGAGCGGCCGTTGCCATGGCCGCCTGCAGCCGGAATTTCGGCGGCGCGCCAGGCGCGGGTGCGCGTGTCGAGCGGGTCGAGCCCGGGATTGGTCAGGAAGTTGGTCAGCAACTCGCTCGGCTCGAAATCGCCGTCGGCGAGATCGCCACCGGCCGGCGGCGGGATCAGATCGCTGATGCGATGATCATGCTCCGGCCCGTGGCCGATGTGGAAATCGGCATCGAGCGGCTCGGCGATCTCCTCGCGGAAGAAGGTGCCGATCGATTTGCCGGTGATCCTACGGACCACCTCGCCGATCAGATAGCCCTGGGTGATCGCATGGTAGCCCGAGGCCGTGCCCGGCTCCCACCACGGGGCCTGGGCGGCGAGCAGGCTGGTCACCTTGTCCCAGTCGTAGAGGTCAGGGGTAGTGATCTTCTCCGTCCAGACGGCGAGGCCGGCGGAGTGCGACAGAAGATGGCTGACCTTGACCCGCTCCTTGCCGTTGGCGGCGAACTCCGGCCAGTAGCGCGCGACCGGCGCGTCGAGGTCGAGCTGGCCGCGGTCGGCGAGCAGCAGCGCGGTCAGCGCGGCCATCGTCTTGGTCGTCGAATAGACGTTGACGATGGTGTCCTTCTGCCAGGGCTGCGTCCGCTCTGCGTCCGCCCAGCCGCCCCAGAGGTCGACCACCGTCTCGCCCTCCAGCGTGATCGCGACCGAGGCACCGAGGTCGGCCCCGCTGCGCAGATTCTCCTCGAAGGCGTCCCGCACCCCGGCGAATTTCTCGTCGGTAAAGCCAGCCACGGGGACATCGGAAACCACATCAGACATCGCCAACCTCTCTTCGTTCGATTCTGCTTCTGTCGCTGTTTGCGCCAAAAGGCCCGATCCGGACAGGAAATACGAGCATCGATTTTCCGTCAGCCCTGCGCCGCGAAGATCCGAATCCAGTCGGCGAACGCCCGCAGCCAGGTCTGCAGGAAGGCGCGGCTCGGCTCGTCGGTGAGGCGGCCTTCGGCGTCGATCTTCTCATGCGCCCGGAACAGCAGATATTCGGGCTGCGGCATGCAATAGCTGTTGGTGAACTCGAAGGCCTGGCGCAGCTGGCTCTGACCGCGCGCACTGCCGGTTGCGCCCGGTGAAGCGCCGATCAGCCCGACCGGCTTCTTCGCCAGCGCCGCGCCCTGCGGCGGTCGCGACAGCCAGTCGACCGCATTCTTCATCACGCCCGGCACGCCGTGATTATATTCCGGCGTCGCCATCAGCACGCCGTCGGCGGCGCGGATTGCCGATTTCAGCGCGGCCACCGCGGGTGGATCGCCCGCCGCCTCGACGTCACCATTGTAGAGCGGCACCTCGCGCAGGTCGTGGATGTCGATCGCCATCCCGGCGGGGGCGAGCGCTTTGGCCGCCCGCAGCAACGACCGGTTGTAGGATTGCTCTCGTAGGCTGCCGGCGAAGCCGACGACGCGAATTTCACCCTCGGCCATGGCGCTATGCCCCTTCTCTGATGCGACTGCCCATTGGTTACGCGCTGAGCCGATTGGCCGCCAGTCGAGGAGGCGAGGCCTGCTCCTCCGACGAAACGGGCGAGATCGGCGACGATCTGCGCGCGCGATGCGCCCGTCCGAGTCTCCGCCGCCAACTGGCGCTGGCGTTAACCACCCTGACGGCAGTACAAACCGGGACCCGGCGCATGCTTCGCGCCGGGGCGGTTTGCGGGTGGGGACGTTGCGGAATGAACGGTCGATCGATCGCCAAGCTCAGCCTGGTCGCGTTGGTGCTAACGGCTACCGCCGGCATCTCGCCGGCGCTGGCCAAAAAGGCCGAGGAGACGGCCGTCGGCGGCTATAAGCTGACCCGATCCGTCCAGTCGTCGATCGCGCAGGCGCAGGATGCGCTGCAGGCGGGCGATGCCATCACAGCGCTCGCGCAGATTCAGAATGCCGAAGCGCGCATCCGGACCGAGGATGATCGCTACGTGACCAATATGGTCAAATACAATGCCGCGGTGCAGGCCGGCAGGACGGTGATGGCCAATGAGGCGATCGCCGCGCTGGTCGCCGCCAATCGCGTGCCGCCGGCGGATATGGCGAAGCTCCTCGTCGCGCAGGGCAAGGCGGTGCGGCTGGTCGATCACCGGCGCGCCGAGACGATCTTTGCCCAGGCCGCCCGGATGAAGCCCGACGATGGCGATATCCTCGTCATGCTTGCCGGCTCGCAGGCGGAGAATGGCAAGCCGGCCGAGGCGGTTGCGACGATGGCGCGCGCGATCGCGGCGAAGAAGGCGGCCGGTCAGGCGGCGCCGGAAAGCTGGTACACGCGCGCCGTCGCGATCGCCAATGACGGCAAGCTGGTCGATCAGACGAGCGACGCCGCCCAGGCGCTGGTCACCGCCTATCCGAGCGCGGAAAACTGGCATGACGCGGTGACGCTGTCGCGCATGCTGGTCACCGATACGGGCACCAAGCTCGATCTGCTGCGTCTGGCGCGTGCGACCGGCGGGCTGAGGGGCGAGAGCGAATATCTCGACTATGCCGCCGCGGCCACGGCCGCCGGCTATGCCGGGGAAGCGAAGGCTGTTCTTGCCGAGGGCGCCCAGCGCAACATCCTCGACAAGACCGCGACCCCGCCGAAGGCCAAGGGCAAGGCGCCGGCCAAAGCGCCGGCCGCCGTCGCGCAATCGGCGCTGCCGGGTCTGGTCAAGCAGGCCAAGGCGAGCGCGACCGGCAAGGCGGCGATGACCGCCGCCGATGCCGCGCTCAGCTTCGGCGACTATGCCCAGGCGGCCGAGCTCTATCGGCTGGCGCTGTCCAAGGGTGGCGTCGATACGGCCACGGCCAACACCCGCCTCGGCATTGCCCTGGCGCGCTCCGGCGACAAGGTCGGCGCCGCCCAGGTGCTCGCCCAGGTGACCGGCCCGCGCGCTGCCGCAGCGAAGCTCTGGACCGCCTATACCGGTCAGCAGGGATCGCTCGCCCAGGCGACGCCGCCCGCCGCGCCCTGATCGCGACGGAGAGGTTAACCCCGCCGTTCTTTGCGTAACGCAGGCGATCGCGTATGCTTCGTCCCCGGGTGGTCATCCAGAGGACTGTGAAGCTTCATGGAATCGGGTGGAGATCGCGTGGACGACGAATTCACCCAGATCGTCACATTGGCGCGGGACACCGATGTCCCGACCGACGATCGGCTGCACTATCTCGAGTTCAGCGACGGCATCGAGATCGGCCGCCGTCATGTCGTCGGCCCCGCCGGAGTTCGCATCGGGCGCCTTCCGCCGTCCGACCTGGTCCTCGCCGATAGCCAAGTATCGCGTTCACATTGCACCGTAATTCCGCGTGACGGCAAGCTCGTCGTCAATGATCTCAATTCGACCAACGGCACCTTCGTCGACGGCGTCCGGGTCACCGCTCCGGTCGAATTGCCGGTCGGCTCGATCCTTCAGGTCGGCGGCCGCGCGTTCAAGCATGAATGGCGCACGCGCAGCGAGATCGCGCAAGCGGAGGAGATGGAGCGCGAACTGCGCAAGGCCAGCTCCTATGTGCTCGCGCTGCTTCCGGCGCCGGTTCGCGAGGGGCCGATTCGCGCCGACTGGATGTATCATCCGAGCGCCCGGCTCGGCGGCGACGCCTTCGGCTATGGCTCGCTCACCGACGATCATCACATGTGCTATCTGATCGACGTCGCCGGCCATGGCACCGGCGCGGCGATGCACGGCGTCGCGGTGATGCAGCAGCTGCGCCACCGCGCGCTGCCCAACACGGACATGACCGATCCCGCCCAGGTGCTGACCACGCTCAACGGCCTGTTCCAGATGGACGACCATGACGGGCTGTACTTCACCATGTGGTACGGTGTGTACAACACCAGCACGCGCCGGCTCGATTATGCCAGCGCGGGCCATCATCCCGCCTATATCGTGCCGCCGGATCGCTCCGAGCTGATCCCGATGCGGACCAAGAACGGCATTATCGGCGCGATGCCGAGCATGACCTACAAGAAGGACAGCGTGACGGTCCCGCCCGGCGCTTCGCTCTATGTATTTAGCGACGGCGTATTCGAAATTGTCACAAAAGAGGGGGAGGAGTGGGGGATTCAGGATTTCCTGCCGTCGCTCCTGAATGAACCTGTCGAAGGGCTGACCGAGTCGCAGCGGTTGTTTCGCGTGATCCGCGAGGCGTCCCGTCCCGGCGGACTGGACGATGACTTCTCGCTGGTCGTGGCGACGTTCGACTGACACGCACGAAGCAGAGTGACGAGGTTCGACGACTGACGGTTTTGGCTTAGGGGCACATGATGACGGAACTGCAGATTTCGAACGTTGACGGCGTGACCCGGGCGACGCTCCAGGGCCGGTTGGATTCGGGCACCGTCGACCGCATCGAGCTCAGCTTCACCGCCGGGATCGTCCCGGTCGGCAAGCCCGCGGTGGTCGATCTCACCGAGGTCACCTTCCTCGCCTCGCTCGGCATTCGCATGCTGCTCAGCACCGCCCGTGCGCTCGATCGCCGCGGCGCCAAGCTCGCGCTGTTCGGGGCGAACCCGGCGGTGCTGGAAATCATGGAGACGGTCGCGCTGACCGAGATCGTCCCGGTCCTCCAGACCGAAACCGAAGCGGTCGCTCTCGTCACTGCATGACTCAGCATGGCCGGCAGGGGACGGTCCCCGATGAGGCGGTGACCTCCCGTGACGGCCACAAGGCAGTGCGCATAACCCTGCCAAGCGCGATGTCGGCGGTCGAGACCGGCCGGCTGGCGATGCTCGATTATCTAACGCCGCTGGCGGTCGACGAGATGGTGATCAACCGCCTCGAGGTGGTCCTCGAGGAGTTGGTGACCAACGTCATTCGCCATGGCGCGGTCGACAGCCTCACTGTCGAGATCTGCGCCCGGCCCGAAGCGATCGAGTTGGCGGTCGAGGATGCCGGGCCGGAGTTCAACCCGCTCGAATCAACCACGCCCTCGCGCTTCACCACACTCGAGGAGGCCGAGGTCGGCGGGCTTGGCATCCCGCTGGTCCGCCGCCTCTCGCGCAGCGTGCGCTACGAACGGGTCGAGGATGAGGAGCCGGCGCGCAACCGCCTCACCGCGACGATCGCGCGCGCCTAGTCGAAGAACGCCGGCCGGCTCGCGTCGGCCGCATAGGCAAAGGCCGCGGCGATGTCTTTTTCCAGCACGCGGCCGCGCGACAGCGGCGGCAATCCGTCGAGCCGGAAGAAGCCGGCCTCGCTGGTTTCTCCGCCTGCGGCCGGGGCGCGATCGTCCAGCCGATCGCACAGGAAGAACAGCTTGTAGAATTCGCGGACGTCAGCTGGGTAGGGGTGGCTCGCCATATGGCGCACGCCAAACAGGCGCCGGGCGGCGACGCGGATGCCGGCTTCCTCCAGCATTTCCTTCTCGATGTTCTGCGCGGCCGAGCGGCCGACGTCGGCAAAGCCGCCCGGCAGCGTCCACAGCCCGTCGCTGCGCTCGCGGACGAGGAGAATGGCGTCATCCTCGATGACCGCCCCGCGCACGTCCACCCGTGGCGTCGCATAGCCACGGGCGAAATCGGAGACGAGGCCCTCGATCCGCTCGATCGGCACGTCGCCCAGCGCCGCCAGCATCTCATTGGCGATCGCGGCGACTTCCGCGAAACGCTCGCGATCGAACGGGTCGCGCGAAAAATGCAGCCCGGTCGACGCGATCGCCTGCAGGCGTTTGGCTTGGGCCAGCCATTGCGGTTCCATCAACGCCCTCCGCACAGCGCGGGAAGATCCGCCGCCTGCTCGCCTATTGGGCGTTCTCGGTGGTGGCGGCCTGCCCTTTTTGCGGCGCCGCCTGCTGCGCCGCATAGGATGCGCTGTAGAGCGAATAGAGCTGGGTGTTGATCAGCGCCGCCTGGCTGCGCGCCGCCTCGATCTCGGGCGCGGTGGTGGCGCTGCGCACAGCGGCTGCGAGCCGATCGAGCTCGGTCAGCTGCGCCTTCGCCTTGGTCGCATTGTCCTGGCGCAGCTTGTAACTATCGCGCTTCGCCTTGTTGGCGAACAACCCCGGCTTGCCGCCGGCCGCCAGCGCGGCCACCCGGCTCGCGGTCTCACGCGCGGCCTTTTCGACCAGGGTGAAGGCGGCCTGCTTCAGCGGCAGCGCGTTCTTCTCCTCATTTTGCGCGGCGAGGCGCTGCGCCAGCGGGGCCGCCATGCCCGCCGCGCCGGCGAAGCTCTGCCAGGCAGCGAAGGCGCGATGGGTCGCGGCGATCGCGCTGGCCGGATCGGTCGCGCGGGAGACATCGGCGGTGGCGGCGTCGAGCTGCGATTTCGCGCTTTGCAGCGAGGCGGCGGCGGATTGCTCCTCGGGCGTCGACGCCTGGGCGAGCGATTTGAGATCGCCCCAGGGCACGAGCTTCTTGAGATTGGCGAGCTGGCCGCGCGCCGCCCGGCTGAGCGCCGAGGACTGGTCGCCGGCCATCTTGAGCGTCAGGTCGTTGAGCTCGCCGAGGCGCTGCATCACCGCCGCGCCGGCTTTGGGATCGGGCGCCAGCTTCTGGATGTCGGCGATCGCCGTCTCGATATTCGCCTTGCCCGCTTGCAGCCGGCCAATTTCCGAGCGCGGCCGCCCGGCCCGTTTCGCATCGTCGATCAGCGCGGCGGTCAGCGACGGCAGCTGGCCGATGCTGGCGATCGCTGCAGGATCGACCCCTGGCGGTGCGACGATCGGCATGCCGTTCGGTCCGGCCGTGGCGCCCGCGGCTGTGGCCGTCTTGCTCGGCGCGCTGTTCATGCCGCCGCGCAGGAACGCGAAGATGCCGACGCACAGGACGAGGAGGAGGATACCGGCCTGGGCGACGCGCGATTGCTTGATCGTGTTGCCGATGCCGATCAGCGGCTGCCAGAAGGGCTTGGCCGGCGCTGCGGCCTTGGCCGACACGCCGGCCTCGGCCAGCGCCGCCGCGGCGACCGGCTGCGGCGCTGCCTCGCCGGGCATCTTTAGGACCACTTTGGACGGCGCCTGCTTCTCGATCGTCGCCAGCGACGGGTCGACCATTTCCGCCAGCGTCCCGATGCGCGTGGCGTCATCGTCGTAGCTGCCGACGGTATCCTTGTCCTCGGCGTCGAACATCGTCAGCCATTGCGAGATCGACCGCGGCCGCTCCTCGGGCCGGATCGTCATCGCCGCGTCGATCGCGCGCAGGAACGGGCGGCTGTAGCCCGGCCAGGGCTTGCCGGCGAGCACCTCGCCGAGTCCGCCGTGGAGCCGCTCAAGCACCTCGGGCGGCTTCTCGCCGGTGACGCATTCGTAAAGCACCACGCCGAGCGCGTAGATGTCGGTCCACGGCCCCTGGACGTAGGTTTTCACATATTGCTCGATCGCCGCGTAGGGCGGGGTGTGGAAGGTGACCTTGGTGTTGGTCGCCTCGCTCGATTCGAAGCGCGCCGAGCCGAAATCGATCAGCACCGGCCGGCCGTCCTCACCGACCAGGATGTTGGCCGGCTTGATGTCGCGGTGGAGCACGCCGACCCGGTGCGCCCGTTCCAGCCCCTCGGCGATCGGCTTGATCAGCGAGAGCAGCTTCTCCTCGTTGAACGTCTGGCCCTTGCGCAGCAGCTGTGACAGCGAGACGCCGCTCTCGAAGTCCATCACCATATAGGCGGTGCCGTGGATCTCGAAGAGGCTGCGGACGCTGACGATATTGGGATGCCGCGTCGGGGTCGACAGGTTCCACAGCAGCTTGGCTTCCTCGACGAACTTCTTCAGCCCGAGGGCGTGGACCTCCTCGGCCGAGGAATCATTGGGCACCACCGTGTCGCCGTCGCGCCGGTCGCTGATCGCGCTGGGGAAGTACTCCTTGATGGCGACGAGCTCGTCGAAATAAATGCCGCGCGCGCGGTAAACGATGCCGAAGCCGCCGACCCCGAGCACCTGCTCGAGCCGCCATTCGCGCAACACGGTCCCGGGTGGCAGCGCCTTATTGTGATACGGAGCGGTCATCGGTCCCCTGCAACCTGATGCGCGTAATCCAAGTTAAGTGACATCATGGCTTCGGCTTTGATAGATGTCGACTCTTCCAGCGCGCGGAGACCCGATGGGATTTGACTGTATCGAGCGGACGCACGTCGGGTGCCGCCGGAAATTGAACGAGGATGCGCTGATGGCGCGTCCCGATCTGGGACTTTGGGCGGTCGCCGACGGCATGGGCGGCCATGAAGCCGGCGAGGTCGCCAGCGCCCTGATCGTCAATTCCCTGGCTCTTGGGCAGCCGGGTCTCGACCTTAACGCCCGTGCCGCCGCCGCCGATGCGACGTTGCACGAGGTTAACGACAAGCTGGTTGCCATGGCCGAGGACGCGGACGGCCGCACCATTGGCAGCACGGTAGTCGCGATTGCCGCCAATGCCGTCGCCTTCACCTGCCTGTGGGTCGGCGACAGCCGTGCCTATCTGTTGCGCGACGGCTATCTTGCCCAGCTCACCCGCGACCACAGCCTGGTCCAGGAGCTGGTCGACGCCGGCATGCTCACCCCGGCCGAAGCGCATAACCATCCCAACGGCAATGTCGTCACCCGCGCGGTCGGCGCGGCGACGCGGCTCGATATCGATACCGTCCAGGGCGATGTCCTCGCCGGCGACATCTTCCTCCTCGCCAGCGACGGGCTGACCCGCTTCGTCGAGCCGGACGAGCTGTTGCGCGGTCTGCAGTCGGGCGATCTCGAGCAGGCGGCGGATGATTTCGTCGATCTCGTCGTCCGCCGCGGCGCGCCCGACAATCTCTCCTTCATCCTGCTTCGGGCGACCTAGCCGTGAAGGTCACGAGGCTATCCGCGCTGGGCGGGGTCTCGATCGAGGGCGTCGACCTGTCGCAGCCATTGCCGGCCGATCAATCCGCCGAGATCATGCGGCTTTACGATGAGGCGGGGCTGGTCGTGGTCCGCGGCCAGGCGCTGACCAAGCCGCAGATGATCACCGCGACCGATCCGTTCGGCGGCGCCGAGATCGAATCGGTCGTCGACGACAGTGACGGCGGCGTCACCGTGCTCAGCACCCGCGGGGCCGATGGGAATCTCGCGCCGGCCGATGAGGATGCGCTGCTCGGCTATGTCGACTGGCACACCGACCAAGCCTATGTCGTCGCACCCAATCGCGGGAAGCTGCTCTATGCGGTCACCATCCCGCCGGAGGGCGGCAAGACCGGCTTCGTCGATGGCGAGCGGACCCTGGCGGCGCTGCCTGAGGCGATGAAGGCGCGAATCGCGGGCCTGCACGTCGTCCAGAGCTGGCGCAAGGCGACGGCCTCGATCCAGCGCAACCGCGGCTTCTTCAAGAACAACGACACCGAGCTCGCGCTCGACCGCTTTCCCGACGTCGCCTATCCGCTGGTCGTCACCCATCCGCGCACCGGCCGGCAGAGCCTCAACGTCCCCCCGCTCTGGGCCTCGCGCATCCTCGAGCTGTCCGGCGCGGAAGGGCGGGCGCTGCTCGACGATCTCTTCGCCCATGTCCGCCGCCCTGAATTCGCCTATTGGCACAGCTACACCCCGGGCGACCTCGTCGGCTGGGACAATTGGCGCTTCCTCCACGCCGGCAGCGGCACCCCCGGCCGCCATGCCCGGACCTTGTGGACCACCGTCATCCGCGGCGGGCCTGTGATCGGCAAGGCAATCGAGGCGCAGGCGGCGTAGCGCTGCGCCCGGCAAGAGCCGATGTCCGAGGTCATCTCCGGATGCAGGCTGGGCTTCACGGTATCCGGAATTATCGCCTTCGTTCTGGAACTTGCGGCCGTTCCACGGCGTTGTTTCGACGACAATATGTTACAACAAAAATTGGGAGGAAAGGATGGGCAAGGGTCTCATTCTGTGGCTCTTGGGCGTGCCCGGCATCGTTGTGATTGCGTTGCTGATCTTCCACGTCATCTGACAGCGGCGGTTCATCCCGTTCCCGCCATCTTCCCCTTGCGATGGCTGCATTCATGAAAGCTGCACAGTGAAGCTGGGCGCGCGACTTCGGTCGATCGCGTTGGCCAAGCAACTGGGACCCGGCCTGGTGACCGGGGCCGCGGACGACGATCCGAGTGGCATCGCGACCTATTCGCAGGCCGGCGCGCAATTCGGCTTCGCTCTGCTCTGGACGATGGTGCTGACCTACCCGCTGATGACCGCGGTCCAACTGGTCAGCGCGCATATCGGTCGCGTGACCGGCGCCGGATTGGCCAAGAATATGGGCCGGCTCATGCCGCGCTGGCTGGTGACGGCGCTGGTCGCGCTGCTGTTCATCGCCAACACCATCAACATCGGTGCGGATCTCGCGGCGATGGGCGAGGCCGCCAAGCTTGTCGTCGGCTTCAGCGCCCACGTCTTTACCGTGCTGTTTGCGCTCGGCTCGCTGCTGCTCCAGCTGTTCGTGCCCTATCGCCGCTATGCGCGATTCCTGAAATGGCTGACGCTGACGCTGCTTGCCTATGTCGCCGTCCTCCTGTTCGTAAAGCTGGACTGGGCCGGGGTTGCCAAGGGGCTGGTTTGGCCGGTGATCAGCGGCCAGGCGGCGATCGTCACCGTCGTGGCGATCTTCGGCACGACGATCAGCCCCTACCTCTTCTTCTGGCAGAGTTCCCAGGAGGTGGAGGAAGTCGACGAGAACCCCAAGGCGGAGCCGCTGGTCGCGGCGCCATGGCAGGCGCGGCGAGAGTTTCGGCGCATGCGGCTGGACACCTTCTTCGGCATGGCCGTGTCCAATCTCGTCGCGCTGGCGATCATGATCGGCACTGCGGCAACGCTCCACGCCACGGGCAAGACCGACATCGCGACCGCAGCCGATGCGGCGCAAGCGCTCGCCCCGGTCGCCGGCAAATTCGCCTTCCTGATCTTCAGCCTCGGTATCATCGGCACCGGCCTGCTCGCCGTGCCGGTCCTGGCGGGTTCGGCGGCCTTTGCGATTGGCGAAAGCCGCGGCTGGAAGACCGGGCTGGAGTACAAGCCGTGGGAAGCGGTCGGATTCTATTCGGTGATCGGCGCCGCGACCGTGATCGGTCTCGTCATCGACTGGTCGCCGCTCGATCCGATCAAGGCGCTGTTCTGGAGCGCGGTGATCAATGGCGTCGCCGCCGTTCCGATCATGGTGGCGATGATGATGGTCGCTGGCAGCAAGACCGCGATGGGCAAGTTCACGGCCGCGCCGCGCCTGCAATTCTTCGGCTGGGCGGCGACCGCCGTCATGGCCGCGGCGGCGGTGGCGATGCTGGTCGTGCGGTGACGCGCCGGGCGCGGATCTGCCCATTCGCTATCCGGCCCGGAAATCTGCTAGACCCGTCGGGCCCGTGAAATCGCAGAGGAGGCGTCCGCATGACCCTCGACCTCGATCCCGATGGCCATCGCTTGCCGATCAAGCTGGATGCGACCTCCAACGGCGAGTTCGCGCCGATCCCGCTCGACAGGAGCCTGCACCGCGCCAATGCGCTCGCCAGCGAATGGGCCAGCGACTTCGCCAAAAAGCTGGGCACCAGCCGGCGCGATTTCCTCGTCTCGACATGCGGCGCGGCCTCGACACTGCTCGCGTTCAACGCGGCGCATGCCGCCGCGGGCCGCAGCGGCGGCTATTTCGATCTCGCCCATGAGGCAGCGCTGGAGCCCCAGCTCGCCGCCGCCCAGCTCGGCAAGAAGGAATTCATCTTCGACATCCAGGGCCATTTCGTGAGCCCGCATGGCGCCTGGCTGAAGAATGTCGGGCCGAATGAGCGCCCCTTCGCCGAATTCCCCAAGGCGCAGGCCGCCGCCCACGCCAACCCCAATTCGCGCGCCTATCTCGATCTGCTCGGCCCCAGGGCGTTCATCAAGGACGTCTTCATGGATTCCGACACCGACATCATGGTCCTGTCCTTCGTTCCCTCGACGCGCGATGCGCCGCCGGTGACTATGGAGGAAGCCGCCGCGACCCGCGCGATCGTCGATCGCATGCAGGGCAGCAAGCGGCTGCTGCTGCACGGCCGCGTCGCGCCCAACCAGCCCGGCGACATCGAGGATATGGCGCGGCTGAAGGGCTTCGGCATCTCGGCCTACAAGACCTACACCCAATGGGGACCGAAGGGCGTCGGCTATTTCCTGACCGACGATATCGGCATCGCCTTCATCGAGAATGCGCGCAAGCTCGGCGTCCACAATATCTGCGTCCACAAGGGCATTCCCTTTGGCAAGCGCAGCTATGAGCATTCGACCGCGCGCGACATCGGCCCGATCGCCAAGCGCTTCCCCGACATGAACTTTCTGGTCTACCATTCGGGCTATGTCGTCGGGCGGAATGAGGTCGCCTATGACCCGCTCAGCACCGACGGCATCGACGCGCTGATCACCTCGCTCCTGAAGAGCGGCATCGCGCCCAACAGCAATGTCTATGCCGAGCTCGGCTCGACCTGGCGCTATCTTGCGCTGCGCGATCCGTCGAGCGCCGCCCATGCGCTCGGCAAGCTGTTCAAACATGTCGGCCAGGACAATGTCCTCTGGGGCACGGATTCGATCTGGTACGGCTCGCCGCAGGACCAAATCCAGGCGTTCCGCACCTTCCAGATTTCGGAGAGCCTGCAGGCGATCCACGGCTATCCGAAGATCACCCCGGAGCTGCGCGCCAAGGTGTTCGGATTGAATGCGATGAAGCCCTATGGGCTGAAGGCGGCCGAGCTGCGGCGCTACACTCAGGGTGACGTCGTCGCACAGGAAAAGCTCGCCTATGCTGCGACGCCCAACCCGTCCTTCACGACCTATGGGCCGCGGACGCGGCAGGAGTTTCTCAATCTGCGGCGGGCGGCGCCCGGGCCTTGAGCGAGCGTTCGTTCGCCGATCGACGGTCAGTCCGCGCCGAATCGCGCCAGTTGCCTGGCGGGGGCGATCGCGCGACCAACAGGTGACTGCTCGAGTTCTTCAGCCGGGTCGGCCAGTCGGAGATACGCAGAGTCGAATTCGGCGGCGGCGACGACCGCTGTCCAATCGTGAATCCGGACCTCATGGCGCACGATCTCGACCAGCCGGTCCTCGCGCAACGCTTTGAGCGTGCGGTTGATATGAACCGACGTCAGCGCCAACGCTTCGCCGAGCTGCTCCTGAGTCATCGGCAGGACGAATTCGGCGCCGCCGCCCCGGTTTGTTGCATGATGGCGCACCGCCATCTCGCAAAGGAAATGGGTCACCTTCGCGCGAGCCTCGCGGCGGCCGATATTCAACAGCCATTGCGCCAGGACTTCCTTGACCAGCAGCGCCTCGCGCATGAGGGCGGCGCCCACCGCCGGATGATCGGCCGCCAGCCCGCGCAAGGCATCATGCGAAATCCCGATGACACGCGACTTGGTCAGCGCCTCAAAACCGCATAGCCGCGCCGGCAGCATCATGGCCGCGACATTGGCAATTTCGCCGGGAACGGACAGCGCCTGGATCTGCCGCAATCCGTCATTCGTCTGGGAGATGCGGCCGACCAGCCCCTCGACGACCAGCCAGGCCTGGCTACTCTTTTGGGTGGGTCGGACGAGCGGCTGACGAGCGGGAACCACCATCTCACGCAGCGGCAAGGCTATCAACGCCCGGCAGTCACCCTCGTCGAGGGGCGAATGCGCCCGCAGGCGGGCAACGAAAGCCGATAGGGCTCGCTGTGCGTCTGGTACGACCATCCCCCAGGCTCATTGAATAATCAGACAATCTTTCAGCAGCCTAGCTCAAAAACCGAGGATAGTGAAGGGGATCGTTCCGGGCTGGTAATGGACGAATGTCAGGCTTTGTCGCAGACAGGCAAGCGGAGTGTCGGCAAGCTGTCGAGCGAGGGAGGGTGCATGGCCGGGGCGCTGGCTGGGTTGACCGTGATCGAGCTGGCCGGGGCGGGGCCGGGACCCTTCGCCGGGATGATGCTCGCCGATCATGGCGCGCGTGTCATCCGCATCGATCCGCCCGACCGGAGCCGCCTGCGCGACTATGGCGCGCTCGACATCACCAACCGCAATCGCGAGCGGCTGACGCTCGATCTCAAGGATCCGGCGGCGGTCGCCCAGGTGCTCGATCTCGCCGCTGAGGCGGATGCCCTGATCGAGGGTTTTCGACCGGGCGTGCTCGAACGGCTCGGCCTTGCGCCCGACGTGCTGCTCGCACGCAATCCGCGGCTGGCGATCGGCCGCGTCACCGGCTGGGGGCAGGCGGGGCCGCGAGCGATGCGCGCCGGCCATGACGTGAACTATATCGCGCTGTCGGGGGCGCTCCACGGCTTCGGCCGCAAGAACGGCAAGCTCGCCTTTCCGGCCAACACGCTGGGCGACAATGGCGGCGGCGGGATGATGCTCGCCTTCGGCCTGCTCGCCGGCATTCTCTCGGCGCGCGAGACCGGCCAGGGCCAGGTGATCGATGTCGCCATGGTCGATGGCGCGGCGCTGCTGTCGGCGCGCACCTGGACACGCCTCGCCGCGGGCGCCTGGAAAGACGAGCGCGAATCCAATCTGATCGATGGCGCGGCGCATTTCTACGACGTCTACGAGACCGCCGACGGCAAATGGATCTCGCTCGGCGCGATCGAGGAGCGCTTCTATGCAACGCTGCTCGACAAGCTCGGCCTCGCCGGCGATCCGGATTTTGCCGCGCAATATGACGAGGCGCGCTGGCCCGATTTGACGGCTCGGCTCGAGGCGATCTTCCGCACCAAGACCCGTGACGAATGGTGCGCCCTGCTCGACGATAGCGATGTCTGCTTCGCCCCCGTGCTCAGCCTCGCCGAGGCGCCCGACGATCCGCACAACCTCGCGCGCGAGACTTTCGTCGAGGTCGCGGGCGTGATCCAGCCGGCGCCGGCGCCGCGCTTCCTTGGCACGCCGGCGCCGACCGTGCGAATGAGATGCGAGCCGCAAGAGTCGGCGAAGGACGAGGAGAGCAGCAGATGAGCGAGCTGGCAGCGATCCAGAGCCAGATCAGCCGCTATACCGATGCGGTCAACAGCCGGAACTGGGACGATTTTCCGTCGATCTACGCGCAGGATGCGAGCTGGGAGGCGATCGGCCTGGACATTCGCTTCGACGGCCGCGACGCGATCACCAAAGGCCTGTCGGGCATCGTCGGGGCGATGAGCAGCTTTTTCCAGATGAACTGCCCGGCGGTGATCAGATACACCGGCGGCGATCGCGCCTCCGCGCGAAGCGCGATCTACGAGATTGGCGAGTACGCCAGCGAAGGCACCCAATTCGAAGCCTATGGCCGCTATGAGGATGAGCTGATCAGGCTCGACGGCCAGTGGCTGTTTCAGAGCCGCCGTTTCGTTCGCCTGGTGCGCAAGGAAGGCGCGATCAGCTGAGAGGGGCGTTCCGATGGAGACAGAGCTGACGGAGGATCGTCGCAAATCGGCGGCGCTGGCGCGCGAGATGGTCCGGGTCGGCCGCGCGACCCGGGTGATCGGCGACTATCAGGCCGCGCGCGAGATCCTGCGCAGCAGCAAGGTCCGCCAGGCCGGCGCCGGCACGCGCGAAATCGACACGACCAAGACCGACGAGGTCGGCATCTTCTATCTCGACGGCGAGGAGCATCGCCGCAAACGCGCGACGATCGCGCGCTACTTCACCCTGCGCGCGATCGAGACCCGCTTTCGCGCGATCATCGAGGCGACCAGCGAACGCCTGCTGGCCGAGCTGCGGACGACGGGCAGGGGCCAGCTCGACGCGATCGGCTTTCGCCTCGCGGTGGCGGTCGCCGCCGAGGTCATCGGCCTCGACCACAGCGACCTCGACGGCCTCGCCGCCCGCGTCGAGGGCACTCTGACCGGGCCCAATGATCGCGTGCCCGTGCGCCCCAATGACGATCCCGCGATCATCGCCTTCTTCGAAACCGACGTCGCGCCGGCGATCGCGGCCCGGCGCGCAGCGCGCGAGGAGGACGTCATCTCGCGGCTGATCGACGACGGCTGGTCCGACCGTGCGATCCTCACCGAGGTGCTCGGCTATGCCATTGCCGGCATGCTGACGACGCGCGAGCTGATCGTCATGGCCGCCTGGTATCTGTTCGAGCAGCCGGCGTTGCGCGCGCGCTTCGAGACCGGCGGCGAGCAGGCGCAATTCGCCATCCTCGAAGAAATCCTGCGGCTGGAGCCGATCGTCGCGGTCGTCGCCCGCGAGCTGGTCGAGGACATCGACACCCCGGCCTGCGGCCATATCCCGGCCGGCACGCTCGTTGCGATCGATATTCGCGCCGCCAATCTCGACGAGGCGGCGACCGGCGCCTGCCCGCATGCGGTGCTCGCCGATCGCCCGCCCGGCACCGCCGCCGGCACCGGCTATATGAGCTTCGGCGACGGCAACCACCGCTGCCCCGGCGCGCAGCTTGCGTTGCACGAAGCGCGCCTGTTCCTGGAGAAGTTGCTGGCGATCCCGGGGATCCGCATGGCGCGCGAACCCAGCCTCGACTGGTTCAGGCCAGTCTATTCCTATGAGCTGCACGACGCCGTCATCGCCTGTGATGTGGCGCAAGGGGGGAATCACTGATGGCGCGCGACGTCGAACTGCTGGCCGACGGCTTCCGTTTTCTCGAATGCCCGCGCTGGCATGACGGCCGGCTCTATTTCATCGACATGAGCGACGACAAGATCTTCAGCCTCGTCCCCGGCGGCCCGGCCGAGGTCGTCGCCGAGGTGCCGCATCCCGCCGGCATCGGCTTTGCCGCCAATGGCGATCTGCTCGCGGTTGCTGCGGCCGCGCGCGAGCTGCGCCGTATCCGCAACGGCAAGGTCGAGCAAACCATCTCGCTCGACGGCATCGGCTTCGACGTGCTCAACGACATGGTCATCGACGATACCGGCGGCGCCTATATCGGCGGCCTCGGCGAGGGCTTGCCAGAAGGGCGTCTGACCGAGTCGCCGATCGCCTATGTCACACCTGGCGGCACCGTCTCGGTCGCGGCCCAGGGGCTGGCGGCGGCCAACGGCATGGCGATCAGCCGCGACAAGCGCCGGCTGATCGTCGCCGAGACCTTCGCCTATCGCATGTCGGTGTTCGACATCGGCGCCGACGGCGCGCTGTCGAACCGCCGCATCTGGGCCGATTTCGGCGGCCCGCCGTCGACCACCATGGCCGATGCGCTGGCCAATGACCGGATGATTCCCGACGGCATCTCGCAGGTCGATGCCGAGGACGCGATCTGGGTCGCCGATGCGCGCGGCCGCGGCGTCCTGCGCCTGGCCGAAGGCGGTGAGGAGCTCGACCGCATCAGCTTCGGCGAGGATACCGTCATTGCCGCGATGCTCGGCGGCCCGCGCGGCGACGAGCTGTTCATGATGGTCGGCCCGCCGTTCGACAAAATCGCCGCGCTGATGGCGGGCAGCGAACGATTGTACAAGGTCTACCGCGCGAAGGTCGACGTGCCGGCGGCGGACTAGCTCCCGAGCCGAGTGGTCTCCCCGAAGGACGCCATCGGCGCTGTCATGTTCTTTTCTGATAGACGGACTCGCGACACTTCAGGAATTCATTCCTGATCCACTCCGCATCGTTGATGATTTCGAGCGACGAACTGCCTCGGTTCGAATTGCCAAATGCTGCGCCGAGTCTTGAACCGAGGATGCACCAGTTCCCGTTCGGCTTGTCCAAACCGATCGTCTGCCACATGTCCAGCATGACGTTGACGTTTGATGTCTTGAACATGCCTCCTGCGAGTTTGGCGCACTCCTTGAAGCCGCATCGCCACGCGAGGAACGGGGTGGTATTGAACCTCGTTTCCGATGCGGCGGGTTTCATGATCCTGACCGGGCCTTCCAGCTCCACAAAGAAGTCGAGCGATTCATCTTCTATGGCCAGCATGCCGGCCCTGCTGATGAGCTTTATGCCTCCATTTCCCCAGACCACCCCGTTCACAGCGTTTTGGGCAAGCCACAAATATTTTCCCGTCAGATCGGCCTCCGGCGCCTCGAAACGAAATCCATCCAGAATCCAGTTGTCGCCGTCGACGACAAAGAAATATTCCGAGGTCGAAACCCGCGCTGCCTGGTGAAGCGCGTTGACGACGCCTGTCACGCCGTGAACGCGCTTTGCGTCCGGCGCGAATTGCAGGAGCCGCGCGAAGTTCTGATCGGCGTTCGGCTCGTCGTAGCTGACGAAGATCACATCACAGCGCATGCGGCATAGTTTCTGGATCGATCCTGTCCGATCGGGAGATCACTTGGCTAATTTCTGCCCTGCCGTACGGCGGGCACGGCGCGACCTTCGTCCAGCAGAAAACTGCCGGTAAACTCGCCGTTGAAGCGGATCTTGGGAAGATCGACCTGTTCGTCACGCACCGTCCTCATCGTCGCCGCCAGGGCAGGGAGGCCGATGGTCTCGATCATCTCCTGGCAAAAGACCAGGGTCCGACCGCTTATTGCGTCGCTGCGTCCCGACGTGGCGACCTCGAGACTGAGATGCATGTCGACGTCATTGGCCGCCTCCAGCAAATAGATCTCGGCCACACCGATCGGCAGCCGGGAGGGATGTACGTCCTTGTCTTCAATCCCCGAGAAAATCGAATGTCGGCGATCATAGCGTTGAGCGACATTTGCCGCCCGGTCGCCGAGATGCCCGAGCTGACCGATCAGCCTGCTGATCTCGCCGTCGGCCTCCGGGGATCTCGGGCGGCGGCCATGGCTGAAGGCGGCATGGAGCATGCCGGCCATCGCGGTTTGAACGACGCAGCCGTAGAACAGGAGAACGCTCGCGGTACCGACGAGGTGGTTGATGAACGGGCGCCCGCAGGGGCGAAACATCCCCTCGCACAACCCAAGGGCAATGCGATAGCATCGACCGAGAAGCAGCATTTCATCCGCAGTGCAGCCGCGAGCCTGTGCCAGCCACACCAGGCCGCTGAAATTCTGCTGCAGATCGGCTTTGGTCATCGGCCGATCGCGCGTCATCGCCATGTCGGCACGCGGATCGAGCAGATCGGCGCGGCTGAAGTGATGAAGCAGAAATTTGCGCAGGCGAGCACGGAATTCCGCATCGTCGACAACGCCCCAGCGACTGGCAAAATGCGTCAGACTGTCCTCGGCGGTGGACAGGTCCCAGCGATGACGAAAATCGGCGCACTCGCCAGTCAACCATGGCGAGAACGACAGGTATTTCACTTTCGAGCCGGGTTCGAGCCAGGTCTCGTAACCCATCTCGCGGGCGAGGAGACTGGCGTGAATATGCTCATGGACCGTGACGATGTCGCGGTCGAACATGCCCTCGGCTGAATAGACTTCGCGCCGCATCAGCAGGCAGTGATATTCCGCGAAATCGCATATCTCCCGACGCAGCTCCGGCTCGATGTCGGCGAGCTTGCGCATGGAATGGCGATGCGTGTCCGCCATCCTCAGCCCGCCGTCTTCCTGCGCAATCGCAAGATCGCCGCCAGCCATGTGGACGAGATCGGCCTCGCCATCGTTCCCCATGAGATAGAGCGGGCCAACGATGCCGGCGCCGGTGGTTTCAGCGCAGTCCACGAGCCTGTCGAGCCAGTCGGGCATGACGATTATGTCATTGTCGATGAAGACGGCGTATTTCGATTTGAGACGCCCGGCGACGATGGCGCGGCCATGATTTGGCAGGGTGCCCCGGCCGACATCGACGATCTCGATCGCGCCGGAATCATGATGCTGCTGAACCTCGTCCCTGACGTTCTGCGGCATGCCGGAATCGAGCAAAACAATCCCGAATTGCCCGGTCGTGTTGTCGATGATCCCTTCGATGGCCTTGGCGGTGAACCGCCATCTCTCGCGAAAGCTGACGACGATCGTGACGAGAGGCTCATTCTGACCTGCGGACGCGGGGAGCGGATCGTCCGGCATAGTGATTTTCCGATTCCTCCCGCCACCTCAGGTCAATGGCGCCTGTATGGATATGATAGTGCGTCAACCTTGCGGAGGGCAATGTCCGCGCTCGACCAGCCGGGCCGTCCATAAGAAAAGGGCCGGCGCGAACGCTGGCCCTCTCTTGTGGCGTGGTGGCAGGCTTAGGGGGTCGGCGCTGAGCCGGCGCCGCTTTTAGTTCGCTGCCGCCAGCCGCGTCGGCATGACCGCCTGGCCCATGACGTTGCCGGCATGGGCGTAGCGGCAAACCAGATAGTCATCGTCCTGTGACGAGCTCAGTCCGCATCCGACGCGGTCGGTGTCGGCCCAGACGATCTGCGTGTAATGGCCGACGTCTTCCCAACGACCGGTCGCGCTGACATTGGGAAAGACGCCGGCGCGGAACACGCGCTTTTCAGCGATCCAGTCGCCAACCATCTCCTCTGCGGTGAAGGCGCCGCGCGTCCCCATCCAGAGGTTCTCGCCCTGGTCGGGACGGTCCTCGTCGTCGGAGTGGCCCCATTCGCCGGTCGCCGCCATTTCATCGGCATAGGCGCTCGCCGCGGCCGCGAGTTGCGGGTCCCAGCGCATCGGTCTCAGACCGAGCGACTGCCGTTCCGCATTTTGCGCAAGCAGCAGGCGGGTGGTGAAGGCGGCGCTGCCGTTGCCGGCCGTCGAGCTCGGTTCGACGGCGAGGGCCTGCGCGGCAAATACCGCGACGGCGGCACTTGCGGCAATGATCGAGCGCGCACGCATGTGGAGAGTCCCCGGAACCTGCCCGAGGTCTCGACCGCCAGCTCTTCATTCCGGATAAATTATCGCGGCTTCCGCTCCGTTTACCACGGATCAATTCGTACCCTCGGCCCCTTGACGTCACAACCGATTGCAATAGAGTTTTTGCTTGCAGACCAATTACTTTTGGGCCGGGTCATGAAGATTCAGATTGCGTTTTCCGCGGGCATGTTCCTGCTTCTTGGATTTTCCACCGAGTTGGCAGCTCGCCCGTCTGCGTCGGCATTTTCTTCAACCGCGACGACCATTCCCGCAGGAACGACGGTAACAACGACCCAGAGCCTTCCGGGCGGCGGAACGCTGACGAATAATGGCACGATCACAACCGGCACCAGCCCGGGCGTGACGTCGACTGGCCCGGGACCCGTCAATATTACCAACAACGGCACCATCGCCTCGAAGACGACGGGCATTCAGACGACGGGCAATTCGTCCAGCTCGATCACGAACAATGGCACGATTAGCGTTGGATCGACCGTGACCGCGAAAAACGGTCCGGCGACGGCGAAGATCGGAACCGGAATCAGCCAGCAAGCCGGTCCCTGATTTTCAACTCAGTCCTGCACGGTAGGCTGAACGCCGCTTGCGCGGATCGCCTGCGTATCCTTCTCGTGCCGGATCTTCATCACATCGAGCGGATATTGGTCGGCGTAACCGAGGTGGGCGATGGTCACGCGCTGCAGCGTGCGTCTCGCGCGCGACGCATCGTCGCGGGCATGATGCACCGCCAGATTGTCCCAGATGACGATATCGCCGAGCTGCCAGTCATGGCGGTAAATCTCATCGGCGGCGTAGAGATAGTCGAACAGCTCGGCCAACAGCGCCTCGCTGTCCGCCTCGGCCAGGCCGATGATTGAATCGGTCGCGACCGGATTGACGAAGAGGTAGCGCCGCCCGGTCCCTTGTTGGCACCCGACGACCGAATGCACCGCGCAGATGTCGCCCGGCTCGAGATCGCCCAATCGCGTCCTCCGGTTATCGCCATGGGCACGGGCCTGGAGCGATCGGAGTGGTTCGATCCGCGTACGGAGTTTCTCCGGCAGGCGGTCATAGGCGCGCATCCCGCTGGCGAAGCGCGTCGCTGCGGCGCCCTCGCCGAGCTCGATGGCGTGCAGCGAGGCGCCGAGATAGGGCGCGGGAAGGAATGTTACATCGTTGTGGAAGCGGATCTCGGTCGTGCCCAGAATGCCGTCGTCCCGCACATTGGACACGTAGCTGTTCTCGAAATCATTATCGAGAACGGGACCGAATATGGACACGAAGGCGCGTTGTTGATTCATCGTCAAGGATTGGCCGCGCGCGACAATCAGACCATCGATCGCATAAAGCCGCCGGAGCTCCTCCTGCTGATCGTCGGAACATCGCGCAGTACAGTCGACCTCGATCTCGACACCGAACGGGTGCAGCCGGCGATGGGCAATCTGTTCGGTCACTGGCGATCTCACATGCCGAGTTCGGCTCGCACCTTTTGCAGCATCGTCTCGAAACCCGCGCCGACCGGGAAGCCGGCGTAGGCCGCAAGATGGACCGACACCGCCTGCAGATCTTCGACGGTGAAATCGCCGCTCTGCAGCGCGGCACGCACATGCGTCTCGAAGCCGAGATTATGCGCGCTGATGCATGCGCAGGTCAGTGAGATCAGCCGCTTCTCGCGATAGCTGAGCGGTGAATCCCACACCTTGCCGAAGACGAAATCCCACGCCGCTTCACTGAGCGGCGATCCCCGAAGTGGCGGCTCGGTTGTCTGCATGGAGTGGAGGAAATGGCGGCGGGCAACGTCGTCAGTGCTCATGAACTAGCTCCGTCATGCGAGAAGGTTTGTCGGGTCTTCGCGCGAGATCACAGCGCGTAGCTGTCGTCCAGACGATCGATCTTCCGCCGCATCGCAGCCCATTCCATATCGGAAGTGTAGCCGTTGGTCGGCTTCTCGACGCGGCCATTGCTGTAGATCTCGCGATTGCGCGCGATGGCGCGTGGATCGATCTCGATCAGATCATCACCGCAGGCGAGCGCCTGCACCTGGATGCGGAACGCCTTCTCGAGGTTGTAGAGATTGAGATAGGCCTCGGCGATCGATCGCCCGCAGGCGAGAAGGCCATGATTGCGCAAGATCATGTTGTTCTTCGTACCCAGATTCTGCACCAGCCGCTCCCGCTCGTCGAGATCGACCGCTACCCCTTCATAGTCGTGATAGGCGACGTCATCGATATAACGCAGCGCGTTCTGGGTAATCGGCAACAAGCCCGACTTGTGGGTCGATACTGCAGTGCCGGCATCCGAATGGGTATGGGCAACGCAGATCAGATCATGCCGCGCGCGGTGGACCGCGCTGTGGATGACGAAGCCGGCATAGTTGAAATCATAGCCGGTCGGCGACGCCAGGATCACATTCCCGTCGAAGTCGACCTTGACCAGGCTCGACGCCGTGATCTCCGAATAATCCAGCCCGAATGGATTCAGCAGCAGCTGATCATCGGCACCCGGCACGCGCGCACTGATGTGGTTGTAGATCTGCTCGGTCAGCCCGAGCATGTCGACCGCCCGGTAAAATGCGGCCAGCTCGACCCGCGTCGCCCATTCGGCTTCCGACACGAGCGACCGCACCGATTGCTTTTCCTGTAGAGCGATATTCATGATCTGGCCTCCACTCCTGGGTTGAGCGAGCCTAGCGGTTTCGGCCGGCGTGGTCATCACCTCGACCGACAATTTCGATCGAGGATCTACGGGGTCTCATAGTGACACGCGCGCGTAGGCGGGCAGGCCGCCGTGGGCGATTGCCGACGTGCTAATGGGCAGGTCTGCTTCCGCATCGGTTGTCGGGGATAAGAATTGGCGCGCCCTTGGGTATGGCGAGGACGGCGACGGCCATGGCCGGCTCCACGCTGCTCGCATTTTCCGCGGTTACGTGGAGCGCGTTGGCGGGTTCGTAGAAAATCTGGCCGGCGTGCACGAGCCGAACCGGCTGCCCTGCCAACCCAAGACGGACGGCGCCCTTCGTCACACGGACGGATGCCGGGCCGGGGTGGCGATGAGCGGTACAGCCATGTTGCGGAGATGGTCCCCTGCGGTTCGGCGGAAAGGTGAGATGGACAACGACCAGGGTTCGTTGCGGCAGCTCCTGAAGCGGGCGCGCGTAACTGACGCCTGGCAAGCGCTCCAATTGCTCCGCGCTGAGACCGCGTGTCGTGTAGTCGAAATCGGCTGCACGCGCCGCCGGATTGCCGGCCGCAAGCGCGATGGAAGCGAACCAAGCCTTATTTGCAACACGCCACCTGCGCTTCATCATGCCTCCGTCACGGACATCGTCCCTCCCAAACTTGCGACCTAGTCGATCGTCACCACCAGCTTGCCGATCGCCTGGCGCGCGCCGAGCGCGGCGATCGCCTCGCCGCCGCGCGCGAACGGATAGGTCGCGGTGACCAGCGGCTTGATCTTGTCCGCCTCCCACAGGCTGAACAGCTCGGCCATGTTCCGGCGATGCGCCGCGGGCTCGCGGGTGACGAAGGCGCCGAGGAAGACGCCGCAGACGTCGCAGCTCTTCAGCAGGATCAGGTTGAGCGGCAGCTTGGCGATGCCGGCGGGAAAGCCGACCACCAGATAGCG